>Ga0210390_10005074_pt1 | contig 11084 bp, 9 predicted proteins | sample IncBWH11OmetaG_FD_161050 | JGI IMG/M metagenome (GOLD analysis project Ga0210390, IMG submission 161050) | Forest soil microbial communities from Barre Woods Harvard Forest LTER site, Petersham, Massachusetts, United States - Inc-BW-H-11-O ... | reverse complement strand
AAAAATGTTCTCGGCCTGTGCCGGCTGGTCGCGTTAGCGGCTGCAGCTTTTGGCGCAGGACTGATTGCGCTGGGTCTGTCTCGATTTCTGTGGCTCTCATTAGTGCTGATGCTGTTTGTCGGTTGCGCAATGATGATTCAGATGGCGGCCAGTAACACGATTCTGCAGACCATCGTGGACGATGACAAACGCGGACGCGTGATGAGCTTCTATTCCATGGCATTCCTCGGAATGGCGCCATTCGGAAGCTTGCTGGCGGGTGGACTCGCTCACCAGATCGGCGCCCCCCATACCGTCATGATCAGCGGAATTATCTGCATGGCCGGAGCCGGTTGGTTCGCCTCGCAGCTCGGAGCAATGCGAGAACTGGTGCGCCCAATTTATCGAACTCTGGGCATCATCCCGGAAATCGCCAAGGGTATTCAGAACGCGAGCGCGTTACAGACTCCGCCCGAGGAGTAAGCACGGATACCGAATTTCGGGAACGAGCACGAACTCAGCGGCTGCGGAAAAACTCGATGTTGGGTGGCGCAACGCTTCTGGGCTGCGGTAAGGGTATTGTACTGAATTCGGCTTTAGCCGCTTGGGACGCGAATCAAGTCAATGCTTTCGGTAGACCGATGAGGCGTGCCAGAGCGCGCCTGACATCGAACTCCGCGGGACCGCATCACACGGTCAATCTCATCTCGGGCACCAGCGACACTGGCGGCATCGCCATATCTTCCGGCAGCCCCCAATTCTCGCGCGCTGCTTTTTCGCGTTTCCGGGTGCGGGCCTCTCCTCGGGTGGCCAACCGGGCTTCCGGTGAATGCGCCAACAACTCGCGAATTCTCAGCTTGGCCTTGTACAGCTGGGATTTCGAGTTACCCACGGAGCAACCGAGCATCTCCGCGATCTCCTGATGCTCATAGCCCTCGACTTCATGCAGCACGAAGATTGTCCGATAGCCGGGCGGAAGTTCTTTAATCGCGCGAGCCAGTGCGACCCGATCCACGCAGCCTGCCAGATTGTTGTCTTTGGTCCCGATTTCGCGGCGAACTTTTCCACCGTCCTCGTTGTCGTAGGGCTCGTCCAGCGAAACCTGGTTCAGTGACTTCTTGCGAAAATGCATCAGCACCGTGTTCACCGAAATGCGGTGCAGCCAGGTAGAAAACGCCGAGTCTCCCCGAAAGCTCGTAATCTTGCGGAACACCTGCAAGAACGCATCCTGGGTGAGATCTTCCGCCTCGGCGGCATTGTTGGTCATGCGCAAACATACAGAATAGATCCGGGACTTGTGGGTATGAAACAGTGTCGCAAACGCGTCCGCATCGCCTTGTTGAGCCCGCTTAACCAAATCAGAAGTCAGGGCAATTGTGCCCGTACTCACGGAATCGCTGTTCACCAGAGTCTCCTTGCTAAACGAAGTGATCTACCTAACTCATGTTTCGAGGGTAGAGTCGGAACGGGGAACGGTCTATCGAGTGCACCCTGTACCCGACTCGGGTTAGTCCTGTAGCAAGTTGAAGGCGGAGAAAAATGACAAAGCACGAATGCCTTGGCTTTTCCAGGAGGTTCGGAAACTCGACGTTAGCTGATTTTGGATGGAGCAACGCTTTACGACCTGCGGAAAAACTCCCGAGGATCCCATTCTGTTCACGTAGGCCGGACGCCCTCGTCCGGGCTCATGGAGGCCCACCGCACCAGGCTGCGGGAAAACTCGACGTTAGGCTGATTTTGGGTGGAGCAGCACTTCAGCGCTGCATTAATTGCATTATTTTCAATCCGGCTTAGCTGCTGAAATCGGCGTTTCTCCGCAGCCTCCTACCGATATTCCGCAATTTCTTGGCACTAGAGAGCCAGCGCTCCCGCAGTATAAGGATTTACTGTAGACGGACTACAGAATCAGCCTTATGGACGCCCTGAATCAATCTTGATCTAGTCAAAGGTTCGCCCCAACGCGAGGGGCGAAAGGCAGGCGCCGGATCGAGCCTTCGTGTTCGCATCCGGAGCTTGCCTGCTTTATGCCTCGCGGGCGCCAGGGCCGTTGCGTGCGAGATTCAATGCGCCGATTGCCGGGTCAATCACGCCCACGCGGGGCGAAACCTCGGGACACTCGGCGCAGAGTCGATCATAGAAAACCTGCCGAATCACTTCGCAATTAGAAAACACCCCTCCGGACACAGCCACGGGGACGGCTGCCGCATCGGTAAAGATTCGACCAATTACAATTTTCGCCAAGGTTGCCAATTCCACGCCCGCCTGCTGCAGCACAGCGCGAGCCGTCCCATCACCCGCCGCTGCGGCCGCGAGCACCGCCGGCAACAAAGCCGCGAAGTCCTTGGCGCTACCCGCATTCAGAGCTCCGTTGGCAACCACGACCGCCTGCTCACGCGTGCTCACCCCCCAGGACTTCATGATGCTTTCGAATAACACGCTCGGACCGTCGGTTCGTCCTTCGTCATAGGCACGCATAGACGCGGCCACCGCGGCCCGCCCAATCCAGTGTCCGGAGCCTTCATCGGAAATGGCGAACCCCCAGCCCCCCGCTCGCGCGACTTGCCCTTTGACATTGCGCCCGTAAGCAATGGACCCAGTCCCGGCAATGACGATCACCCCCGGGCCCGCGCCGAACGCCGCTTGCATGGCAATCACCATATCGCCTACCACTTCGATTTCACCGCCAACGAACTCTGCGAGCAGCCCGCGCACGACCGCAGCAATCTCAGATCGTGCCCCACCTGCGATTCCCACGCAGGTTCTTTCGATTTGCGCCGGGGACAACTTTGCCGCCGCACAGGCCTGCCGCACGGCAGCGCCCAGGGACTCTCGCGCCTGGCGCTCGCCCACCCGAATCACATTACTGCCTCCGGATGTCCCGCGACCCAGCAGCGAATTGTCATCGCCAATGACACACGAAGTTTTGCTCCCGCCACCGTCAATGCCCAGGAAGATGCTCACCAGCGTAGTTCTATCACGCGCAAATTTACTTGTGTAGGGCGAACGCTCCTGTCCGCAGGCTTTGGGATTGGGGTTTTCGCAACCAAAAGCGTCCGATGGAGAACGGGCGACTCGCCCGTCCGGAGTTTGCAAAACCAAAACCACCGTGGACGACCGTTTTCCATCGAACACTACGGCTTGGGTAATGAGGTAGATACCTCGACGAGCAGATTATCAAACCCGCCCCGACAAAGCTGGATACTGTGGAGCAGCGGCTGTATATGGGTTTGGACAAACTCGATCTCGCGATCATCGCGCTCTATCTCCTGGGGATCACTTTGTTCGGCCTGCGTTTCCGCAAGCGCCAGCGCACCCTGCGCGATTATTTCCTCGCCGACCGCAATATCCCTTGGTGGGCCATTGCGCTTTCGATTGTCGCCGCCGAAACCAGCACGCTCACCATCATCAGCATTCCCGGCCTCGCCTACGATACAAATCTCACGTTCCTTCAGGTCGTGCTGGGATATCTTGTCGGACGCGTGATTATCTGCTTCGTTCTGCTGCCACAATATTTTCGCGGCGATCTCTATACCGCATACGAACTGATCGAGCGCCGCTTTGGCCGCGGGCTTCGCTCCCTGACTGCAGGCCTTTTTCTGGTAACGCGAGCCGCCGCCGAAGGCGTGCGCGTGTATGCCGTTTCCATCGTCGTAGCCATCGCGCTCGGCACCGGCGAGATTGCCTCAATCGCGATCATTACTGTATTGACTTTGATCTACACCTTCGAAGGCGGCCTGGCGGCCGTGATCTGGACCGATGTGGTGCAGACCATCATCTACGTGGGCGGAACGCTCGTGGGTCTATTCACCATTCTTCACTTGGTTCCCGGGGGTTGGGCCACTATTCACAGCGTGGCCGAGAGCGCGGGCAAGCTGCGAATCTTCGACTTCACTCCTGACTTCTGGAAACCTTATACATTTTGGGCAGGCGTCATCGGCGGTACGTTTCTGACGACGGCGAGCCACGGTACCGATCAACTCATCGTGCAACGACTTTTGGCGGCGCGCAGCCAGCGCCAATCCGTGACTGCGCTGCTCTCGAGCGGAGTCGCCATCCTGTTCCAGTTTGGACTGTTCCTGACGGTTGGCGTGATGCTCTTTGCGTATTACCACGTTCCTTCCGCGCACTTTGGCACGGCTGACAGAATTTATCCTACATTCATCGTCAGCCAGATGCCGCATGGAATTTCGGGCTTGCTCATCGCCGCGATCCTGGCCGCCGCAATGTCGAACCTGAGCGCAGCACTCAACTCGCTATCGTCGACGTCGATCATTGACTTTTATCTTCAGCGCAGGCCGCAAGCGGACGAGCGCCGGCGCCTTCAGCTTTCCCGTATGGCAACCTTCGTTTGGGCGCTGGTGCTGTTCTCGCTGGCGGTGCTGTCGCTGCACAAAGTCGGACGCGTTATCGAAGTCGGATTGCAAATTGCGTCCGTTGCCTATGGAGCATTGCTCGGCGTGTTCCTGCTCGGAGTACTGACCCGGCGCGCCAATCAGCGCGGCGCAATGATTGGCATGTTGTGCGGATTCGCCTCCGAACTTTATATCTGGCTCGGAACGCGCGTGCCCTGGACCTGGTATGTCGCCATTGGAACGGTGGTGACATTCGCGATTGGATACGCGGCAAGCGTTGTTATGGAGCCAGAAAAAGCAAAACCTTAAATCGCGGGGAGCGCAGAGAGTGCAGAAGATGAGTTTTCTCAACGCTCTCCGCGAGAACTCGGCGACCTCTGCGATTTAAGGTTTTCGCTTATACTTCCACTCGCAGAATGCTGACCAACACTCAACCGCGTCCCGAGCTTGCCCGCGATCTGGGCGTGAGTCATGCCGGGGCAATTGTCGTTGGCACCATCATCGGCAGCGGAATCTTTCTCGTTCCCGCTGAAATGATGCAGGCTGTCGGCTCGGCCAAGTTGGTGTATTTGGCGTGGCTGGTCGGCGGACTGCTCTCGTTCTTCGGCGCGCTCACCTACGCGGAACTCGGGGCCATGAAGCCGCAAGCGGGCGGGGAGTACGTTTACGTCCGCGATGGCTACGGCCCGCTGGCTGGATTTCTTTACGCCTGGACGTGGTTCCTCATTGCTAAACCGGCATCGATTGCAACCGTCACGACCGGACTGGTACGCATTCTGGAAACGTTTCCGGTGTTCGCATTTTTCTCGAACCCTCTCATCAACCGACCCTTCGCGATTTCTTATGGCCAACTGGTTGCCATCGCCGCAACGGTTCTGATTTCTTTGCTCAATTACGTCGGGGTCAAGAAGGCCGGCGAGTTTCAACTGGTTTTCACCTTGTTGAAAGTGGCGATCATTCTGGCCATCGTCGCTATCGGATTCAGCTACCGCGGCGGAAGCTGGAGCCACTTTGCCGGCGAGTACGCCGCGGCCAAAGGCGGCGTTGCGGGGTTCATGGCCGCGCTGGTGGCGGCTTTGTGGGCTTATGACGGATGGAACGATCTCAACATGGTCGCCGGAGAAATTCGTCGGCCGGAGCGCAATATTCCGATCGCTCTGATCGCGGGCGTGGCCACGGTGGGTGCGCTGTACATGCTGGTAAATGCGGCGGTGCAGTTTGTTTTGCCAGCGGACGCGATTGCGGCATCTGCGCGTCCCGCTTCGGACGCTATCGGGCTGGTGTGGGGCAAACTTGGAGCGAGTGTGGTTTCTGCAGCCATGGCGGTTTCCATGTTAGTCACGTTGAATGGCACCATCATGAGCGGCGCCCGCGTTCCCTTTGCGGTGGCGCGCGACCGCTATTTCTTTTCTGCCTTGGCCGAAGTTCATCCTCGCTTCTACACGCCTTCGGTTGCCATCTTCGTGCAGGCGGCACTCTCGATTCTCTTGCTGCTTGCGGGAGGAAGCTTCCGGCAATTTTTTTCGCTGGCGATTTTCGCGGAGTGGCTGTTTTACATGATCGCGGGAAGCACGGTGTTCATCTTCCGCCGACGCGATCCGCAGGCTGTGCGGCCTTACCGGGTCTGGGGATATCCCGTGGTTCCGAGCCTGTTTGTCCTGTGTTCTGCCCTGCTTCTCTACTACACCTTTACCGATAACCTGCGGAATTCCGCCGTGGGTTGCCTGGTAATTCTGGCTGGCATACCAGTTTTCTACGCTTTTGCCCGGCGGCGCGGGGACGAGAACCGGTAATTGCGTCTACTTTGGTATCAACTGCGAACACACACTTGCGCCGCTTCGCGGCTTAGAGCTATGGATCTTCCTTCCACCCGTCGCCGAGATTCTAGTTCCCTCACACACTGAAGCGCTGCTCCACCAGAAATCGGCAAAGGTCGAGTCAGGCGTCTCTGGCCTCCAGCCGGGCGAGGCCGCTCGGCTTGCATTTTGGGGCTTAGTCCGATTCGGGCTGGCGGTTGTTACCTAAGTACAGGCGCGGGAGACACGTTTACCCCTCGCCCGCTCTCCCGTAAGTTAGAAGCTCTACCCGCGCATCTCTCCCCGCGGCTCGGGTTTCCTCATTTTGGAGCGTGTGGATGGCTACGCCGGACAAGCTCGAATTCGGTCTGCTGCCAGAGCGGCGAATGGATTGGCGCACGTTAGCGACCAGCTATGGCATCGAGGTGTTCTTTATCTTGTTGCTGTTGGGAGCCGGGTTCTTTTTTCCGGACACGCTGCGGCTGCGGCAGAAATTTACCGTGACCGAACTGGTTCCGCGGCCGGACTTGAAGCCGGAACCGATCAAGCCGAAGGTGAAGGTGCGGCATCCGCTGCCGGTCCCCAAGCTGCCGCCGCCGGTGTTCCAGACTGCGAAATTATTTGTGCCCAAAGATATTCGCACGCAAAAGAAGAAAGAGGAGGAAGTGAAGGCTCCCAAGCTTGAGGCTAAGTTCAGCGCTCCGGAGTTAGCGCCGCCGCCTAGCGCGATGCCAGCGAGAATCGTATACACGGGCGCCTTTGGCAGCTCGGCCACGCCCACGATCAGCGCTCCCATTCAGAAGGTGCAGACGGGGGGATTCGGCGATCCTGACGGATTGAAAGGGCAAGGCAAAGACAGCGCCCATCTCACAGCCGCCAAGGTGGGATCATTTGATTTGCCCGAAGGTCAGGGCAACGGGAACGGAGCAGGCGGAGCGAAAGGCATGAAGGGCACGATTGCCAGCGCGGGATTCGGAAACGGGATTGCGCAGGGAGACAATCGAAATCACGGCGGAGCGGTGCAGACGGCGGGGTTCGGGGCGCAAGAAGTTTCTCACGGCGGAGCCAAGGTTGCCCAGGCGGATAGCGGCCCGGCGAGCACGCAGGTGGAAATTCTCTCCAAACCCAACCCGGTTTATACGCAGGAAGCGCGCCAGCTCAAGTTGGAGGGAGAAGTACTGCTCGAAGTTTTGTTTAGCGCGAATGGGCGGGTGCATGTGAATCGCGTGGTACGCGGCCTAGGTCACGGGCTGGATGAAGCGGCCGTCACCGCCGCCAGTCAGATGCGATTCAAGCCGGCCCAGCGAATGGGATCACCGGTGGATTCGACCGCTATCGTGCATGTGGTTTTTCAGTTGGCGTATTGAAGCTTGAAAAGACAGATTTGAAAAGTTAGAGAGGACCAGAGTCATGCGTACTTGGAAATGGATGCTTACTGCTTTCCTGCTGATCACGTTGAGCGCGATGGCGCAGCAGACAACGGATCAATCGCCTACGTCGAGTGCGGGCGGGTCGCAAGCCGCGATCACGCCAGTCCCGGCGGCTCAACCGGCTGCCTCGCAGCCCGCCAATTCGGCTGGACAATCCGCAGCCGCGTATTCAGCTACGATGGCTCCGCCGACGACTATGGATCAAGTGGTCGATCGCGCTATCCAGCGCGAACATGCGCTGATGGAGATGCTGAAGACGCGAACGCCGCTGGTCGAGACCTATCTGCAGAATTTGAAGCCCGATCCGAAACTTGGCCCGGTGCCGAGTGAGGACCATTATTTCTTGGGCCGCCTCGACCTGGGTCAAAGTGTGGACCGGCGCGACTATCTTTCCAAGGATGAGAGCTTCGAGAAGAACCTGCTGGGCGGAGTAACCAAGATGTTCAAGTTCGAATACAAGCCCATGGGATTCTCCTGGATGATTTTCGCCGATCGCGAGGACTTCGACCGCAGTCATTACGGCTTCAAGTACGTGCGCCGCGAATTTCTGGGCGACGTGCGCTGCCTCGTCTTCGACGTTACGCCTAAAAAGGATGCGGGCAAAGGCCGCTTCCTGGGCCGCATCTGGGTCGAAGATCAGGAGTACAACATCGTCCGGCTGAATGGCACCTATGCGCCTCGGCCGAAAAACGCGATGTACTTCCACATGGATAGCTGGCGGCTTAATCTGATCCCGGGCTACTGGGTTCCAGCTTACATCTACAGCGAAGAGGGCGACTTCAGCTACGGAGCCAAGGACAAAATGGCGTTCAAGGCGCAGAGCCGCATTTGGGGCTATGACTTGAAGAAAGGCACCAAGGAAGACGAACTCACTTCACTGAGAGTTGACTCGGTGAAAGACGAAACGCCGTCGACGACGGATGCGTCTCCGCTGGAAGCGCAGCGGCAATGGCAGCAGCAGGCTGAGGACAACGTAGTCGAGCGTCTGCAGGAATCGGGCTTAGTGGCTCCGGAAGGCGAAGTCGACAAGGTTCTGCAAACCGTCGTCAACAACCTGATCGTGACTAACAACATCGAGTTGCCGCGTCCGGTGCGGACTCGGGTGATGATTACTTCTCCGCTGGAAACTTTCAGCGTGGGCAATACTATCGTCGTCAGCCGCGGACTGATCGATGTGCTTCCCGACGAAGCCAGCCTGGCCATGGTGCTTTCGCATGAACTGGCGCACATTGTTCTCGGACACAACCTGGGGAGCAAGTTTGCGTTCAACGATCGCATGTTGTTCTCCGATGAATCGACCTACAACAACTTCGGCTTCCGGCACAATCCCGACGAAGAAACCGCAGCCGACACCAAAGCCATGGAACTGCTGAAGAACTCGCCCTACGCGCAAAAGCTGGACGTGCCTTCGTTGTTCCTGAAAGAACTTTCGGCGCGGGCTCCGGAGCTGTCCGCTTTGTTGACCGCCCATTTGGGCAACAGCTTCACTACGGACAAAGGGCAACTGACGCGACTGTCGGCGCTCGCCGCCATGGGCCCGGCACTCGATCCGAACAAACTGGATCAGATCGCTGCGCTGCCCATGGGGGGACGTGTCAAACTGAACTCCTGGACCGATCGCGTAGAACTCACCAAGTCCGCACCGGTGGCAATCATTTCGGCGCGTGACAAAATGCCATTTGAGGTAACGCCATTCTTCCCGCGACTGAGCCGCCTCGCCAGCGATGCTACTACCGGGAATACCTCAACGGCATCCAACACACCGCCGAGCAATTAGAGTCTTTTCCAGCAGGACGGGCGCGGACGCCCGTCCTCCATTGGTTTCCCAACGAGTTGATGGAAGCGCAGGCCGGGACCGGAAGCAATTCCGGATTTCCGGCCTTCGTCTTTGTGGGAGAGCGATCGATCGAATTGGTTCAGCATCGCGCGCCGAAAATCAGAACCAGGTTCTGGCCTTGTAGCCACGATACTCATCACCGAAAGCTTCAGCGAGAACCTGCTCCTCGCGCTTGATGCGAAAGTATTGAACAGAGTTCATCAACACAAAAACCGCTAACCAGATAAACCGGCCCAGCGTGACGAACACTCCAATAAACGCCATCCCTCCGAAGAGATAGATAGGGTTGCGGATCCTGGAATACAGGCCATGGGTCACGAGCTTTCTGGCTTCTGCCCGTACTGCAAATGAAGCGCCAAGCTGATGGCGGGCAAGCATCCACAGATAAAACGCTGGCACTGAGATGGCGACGCCGATCCAGTGACGCCAGTCGTTGTGCCAATGCATGCCGGCGTATACCGCAAGGATGAGATAGGCACCGAGATCGAGGAATCGCAGCCAGTTCATTGCCCGTCGTGTCCGAACCCTGCATTTTCGAACAGTCCAAAATTGTACTCCCGAGCTGCTTTCCGGAGACCGATATCCGCGACCCGTCCGTTAAACTAAAACGCATCGGATCTCCTCTCGTGCGAAGCGGCCGCCTTACGCCTTCTTGGCCTTCCTCAGTGGCGCTCTTCAGATTAGTCGGAGCTTGTTCTACTATTTGAACAAGCAAGACTGTTTGCAGAGGTGGATATGAAAGTTGAACGGCGCACGGTGGATTTGAGCTCTTATCCGGATCTGGTTGTGATCTACCTGGGCATGAAAGTGAATGCCATCACTGGAGTCAAGACGTTGCTGGGCTTCGGCCCGAAAATCGCGGATTCGGTCAAAGCCGCGCCTGAGGGCTTGCTGCGTCATGAAAACTTCTTGATTTCGCTTTTTCCTCCGCACCTCGGGATGCGCCAGTATTGGCGTGACTTTGAATCGCTGGAGCGCTGGTCGCGCTCCGAGCCGCATATGCAATGGTGGAAAGAATTTCTGCGCAATTCTGGCGGCACCGGCTTCTGGCATGAGACTTATTTCATGCGCGGCGGAGTCGAAGCCATCTATGACGATATTAAGAGTCCGCTGGGTCTGTCCGCATTCGCGCCAACGCAGGTCGCGCGCGGGCCGATGTTTTCGGCGCGCACCAGATTGGGAGTGAAGGGAAGCGAAACGGTGTCCGCACCGGTTAGCGAAGCCAGCCTCTACGGCAAGGGCGAACTATAGACTTTGTCCGCTGTGAAGAAATGTTACTCGTCAGAGTCAGCGCAGAAGTCGTGATTGAGGGCGTTGGCGGAGAGCATTGGAGAATCATCTTCTTCGAAACGCCCGAGTAATTCATCGAGCAACTGCTGGGTAGCCGTGCCGCCCGCGGTTACGGTTGGATCGAAATCGGCAAGTTCCTGCACCTGATCGAGGGTCAGCGCTTCTTCGAGTTCCTCTACGGCATTCATTGCGAACTCCGCTCTCTGCGAAACTCATCTGCCACTCCTTGATTATGTTGGAAGGTACTTACTTTCGATAGATTACTAACGGTCGTGATCTTCGTCTTCGGGCAGCACAGGCGGGCTCCTGTGGTTACCTTTGTGCCCGGAGTCTGAGCGAAGCTTAAAATCCTTTCATTTTCGCCGAAGGGCAAAGGCATTAATCACAAAGGACACGAAGT
>Ga0210390_10005073_pt1 | contig 11084 bp, 10 predicted proteins | sample IncBWH11OmetaG_FD_161050 | JGI IMG/M metagenome (GOLD analysis project Ga0210390, IMG submission 161050) | Forest soil microbial communities from Barre Woods Harvard Forest LTER site, Petersham, Massachusetts, United States - Inc-BW-H-11-O ... | reverse complement strand
GGAGCGCGTCGAAGTCGAGATCCATCTCCACGCCGATCTGCATCTGACCATGCCGCGGGCGCGGACGCCGATCGGCTGGCTAACCTTCGGATTCCACAAGGACGTCAACGAAGCCTGGGCGCAGGCGACCGACGAGATGCTCAAGCTGATGGGCGAGTTGTACGGTCTGCCTAAGAAATCGGCGCTGGGTCTGGCGAGCCTGGTCGTCGACTTGCGGATTACCCAAGTGGTCAACGGCCTGTGCGGCGTGCACGCGGTCCTGCCGCACGGAGCGATCGGCGGAATCGAGTCAAAGATATGAATCGGACCGTGTTATGAATCGGGATGCGACTGATTTGGCCGCACGGAAAGTCGCGAAGACCTTCGTCGAGCGGATCAACGCGGGCGACGTCGCCGGCCTGGCTGCCCTCATGACGGAGGACCATCGGTTCGTCGATTCGCTCGGCAACGTCGTCGCGGGCCGCGAAGCCATGCGCCAAGGCTGGGTCGGGTATTTCGGCATGGTTCCCGATTATCGGCTCGTGATGGACGACTGGTTTTGCGAGGGCTCCTTCGTCGTGATGTTGGGAACGGCCAGCGGCACGTACAGCCCGGACGGCTCGCTCAACCCGGAGAATCGCTGGACGACGCCGACGGCAATCCGCGCCGTCATTCGCGAAAACCAGGTCGCCGAGTGGCGGGTGTATGCCGACAACGAGCCGATTCGCCAATTGATGCGAGCCGGTACCTAAAGCAGTCGGCCGGCCTCGACAAATTTCGTTGTCTGCCATTCTACGCTTGAAAAGAATATGGTACCACGGTACATTGGTACCAATGAGTCAAGCATCTCACGTCGTCGAGCGGGTCCAAACCGGTGTCCGGCTCGAGAAGCGGCTGCTCAAAGTCCTCAAAGGTCTGGCAGAGTATCACGATCTGTCCCTCGGCGATTTGCTCGAGGGCATCGTCCTGCACGCCTTCGACGGCAAATGCGCGTTTGAGGCGGAATCTCTTGCGCGGATTCGCGACTTGAAGAAGTTCTACGGCCTCACCCTGGACTCACGCGCCAGCCATCGACTCATCGAGGCCAACGAAACACCCAGCCACCAGAAGAGGAAGCGACGATGAACATGACCCGGCAGCGAGCAGCTCTCTTGGCCCTGCGCTGGACGGTCGGACTGGTGGTATTGTGGCAATCCTTTCGATTCCTCGTTTCGGCGGCGGCCCTCCGCAATCTGCAACACATGGGGCTGCCGCCCTGGATTGTGCCGGCGCTGGGCGGCATTGAGCTTCTGGCCGCCGCGTTGTTTCTGATCCCCAGGCTCGACCGGATCGGCGGCTACTCTTTGCTTGTCATTTTTGCCGTCGCCTGCGCGATCCATGGACTCCACGGCGAGTTTGAGCTTGGCCTCCTGGTTTACGCGGCGGCGGTGGTGGCCTGCCTGACGACGCGTTCCCAAGTAGCCGGGAATCCTCTGTGACGGACGATCGGCTGATCGCAGCCTTTGAGAATGGCGGACTGACCCACGAAACATTCCGTCACGCGGATCACGTTCGGGTCGCGTTCTTGTACCTGTGTCGGTTTCCAGCGCTCGCGGCATTGCGCCGCTTTTCGCGAGCGCTTCAGCGATTGACCGCGGCCGGCGGCAAGCCACATCTGTATCACGAAACCGTCACCTGGGCATTCGTGTTCCTGATTCGGGAACGCATGGAACGCTGGCTTCAGGACACCGGACGGCCGCCCAGTTGGGACGAGTTTGCAGCCGCCAATGCGGACCTGCTTTGCCGGAGAGAACACGTTCTACAGACGTATTATCTCGATCAAACGCTCGTCTCCGAACTCGGGAGACGGATTTTCATCCTGCCCGACCGCGGCTTGCAGAAATTGACGACGTAGACCGGTTGTACGCGCTGACGTCCCCGTCAGTCGTCCTTTGACGGCGCAGTTACTCGCTCGGTTTGACGCGGACCAAAAAAGTCCCGTCAATGGTCTCGATCCCGTTCGGCCCGTCGATCTTGAGGACCATCGAACCGCCCAATTGACGAACCGGGTGCCTGAGGATCCCCTCGACGCTGAATGAGCCGCCCACGACTTTGACCATGCCGCGCCCCGGGATCTTGATGTGCGAAGCACCCGGGTCGGGGTGATTGGTCTGCGGCAGGAACGGCACCGCTTTGCCGAGCAGCTGCCCCCAACGGTCGCGGAAGCGGGGGGGAAACTTGCCGCGAAGGCTGACGTCGGTCCCTACGAACTCGAAGCATTCGCCGCCGCTGCCTTCTTCCACGGAGGCGGGAAAATAGGTCAGCTCGTCGAGGGCGATCGGGGTCTCATTATTGTCGATCGACAGTACGAGGCCGTCGTCCGCGCCGTTCGGATTGCCGCCAAAGAGTGGATCGACGGCGCCCGGCAGCGCATTGGCCTGCGCGTCGATCACGTCGTGAATCACGATCAGCGCGACGCCGCTGAGCAGAAATCCCCAGCCGCAAAACCCGATCACCACCGCTCGCGACAGGACGCGAAAATGCGTGAAGATGAACATCAGGCTGTAGAACGGCACCAGCAGGCAGGCGAGCCAAACCGCAACGCCCTCAGTGCGGGCGACGCGCATCACCATGCCGCGCGCCGCGAAAATGATCAGGCCGCCCAGCACGATTGGCACCCAGGCCAACTCGCGGATGAAAAACCCCGCGACCACCAGCACCAGCCATACCGCGGCGCCGGCACCCAGCCACTTGTAAACTGACCGTGGAGTGCCGGCGGGCCGTTGCTGACGCAGCGAAGCCGTGGCCGTCTTCGCTTTTCTGACCACCCCGCGCAGCGGCTGCGGAATTTCCTCCCCCGCTTCCTGCCACTCATCGCGGGCTGGCTGTTCGTCGTGCTCGATGAGATTTTGATCGCTCTCCTGGAAGGGAAAGTCGATGGAGTCGCGATCGGAAGCACGCCGAGGCCTGCGAGCCTGAGCCTTACCAGGCCGTTCGATCTCGGAGTCGCTGCCGGCCGATCGCGCCCGCGCGGGTCGGACAATCGGACGCGCCCCCGGGTCCTCCGGAATGGTGACGTGTGTCTCGGCAGCGCACTCGGGACATTCGAAGGCGTATTGGCCGGGTTCACGGCCTTCGAGCGTCACACTGTGCAAACAGCTGGGGCAAAAGACGTCCATCGGCACTCTCCGCGGCGCGATTCGGACTTCCGTCGAATTCTCCGGCCCGGCCGACGCGAACGCAAGAGCGTTTCCGTTTCTCGTCACTGAACCAGGGAGGTTCACGTCAGTGAAGCAGGGAGGCCAACCGGTTGCCGGCCGCCTGATGCTCGAGGATTTGCACCACTGTCTCCAAGATGACGGCCCCCGCCTCGACGGGAGGCAAACCGCCGGAATAGATGTTCGAGATCACCGTTTGTTCCCACCGCACCTGTGTGTTGCCGCTGAAGCGCGCGGCTTCGAGCTGGGCCGGTCCGCTTAGGCGATAGACCAGATAGGCCGACAGACTACGGGAGGCGAGCGCATCGCCCCCTGGGCGCTCGCCCAGCAGATAGACCACCAGATCGCACTCGAGCGCGTCGGCAATCGGTTCGGCCAGCTTCACGCGACCGTAGCGGACGGCAATCGGCTGCCCCTGCGACACGCCGCGGCTCGTCAGTCCGTCAACAAGAATCGGCAACAAGTCGGCAAGGTTGTAATGGACGGCGTCCGCACTCAAGCCGTCCGAGACGACGATTTGCACCTGCTTGTGTTCGGGCACGAGCCGCGCGCGGCTGTCGGTCGACAGGCGGGCGCCGGTCTCGGGCGAGTTGAGATGGGCCTCCTTGTCAGCCGCCGTCGTCTCCAGCAGGCGGAAGTCGGCAATTTTCCGCAGGTTGTCAATTCGCAGCTCCGCATGAATGGCGGCGCGAGCCGCCCCTTGATTGAGCTTTACGCGGCGCATGACGCTGTTCGCCGGTCGCGGGCCGGCCGTTTCCCGGCCGTAGAGCGCAGGCGTCCGACGGGCCAGCTCGGCGAATTCCTCCGGCGAGTCGCAAAACTGCTCGGGATTGCCCCAGTTTGAACCCCGTTCGATCGAGCCGTCGGCGCCGCCCTTGAGAATGCCACGGCTGACGGCCCAGTCGGTGAATTCGGGGGCGGGCGTGCGACCGTAGATCTCGCGAAGCGTCTGCACGTCGTGCCCGCTCGTATCGAAATAGGCCAGCATGCGATCCGTATTGAGGCAGACATCCATGAAGTAATTCGCGCCGGCGGCCGTCAGCAGTTGCGTGGCGATTTGCTGTCCTTCCAGGATCGTCTGCGAGTGCAGCGTGTAGCAGGGGGCCATCCCCATCGGCAGCCCCATGAGCTTGCCCATGAAATGGTCCTGCAGGTTGGCGAGGATCATCTCAAAGCTGTCGAGATGGGTCTCCGGCCCGATGAAGCCCGTGACGTTGTTCACCATAAACGGGTCGTACCGCCGCGCGAGGCCGTAGCAGAGGGCCTCGGTTGTCGTCATGTCGATGCCGTGATGCCGTCCGTAGGTGAACTCGCTGCCTTGCCCCGTCTCGAAGTACATGAATTGTCGGGCGGTGCCTGCGAGCGCTCCGTGTTCGGCCATCGTGCGGTAGCCGCGATCCAGCAATTCGACGGAGATGTCGAACTCGGCAAGGTTGGTCGCTTCGGTTCCCGCCAGGCTTTGAAACAAGACTTCGACCGGAGCGCCCCGCTCCAGGCACGCCAGCTGTGTCTTGATGTGCGCGAGCACGCAAATCTGCGACGGCACTCCCGTGCGCCGCCGCACGCCGTCGAGCAGCCGCAACAGCCGTTCGACGTTTTCGACCGTGTCAATCGCCGGATTGATGCCTAAGAGCGCATCACCGGCCGCCAGCGAGAGCCCCCAATAACACAAGCAGGCGATTCCCTGCAAATCGTCGGTCGGATGATTGGGCTGCAGGCGAGACGACAGCGTGCCCGGCGCTCCGAGCAGAGTGCGAGCCTGCGTCGGTCGGCTGCATTTTTTCGCAACCAGAATCAGCTCGTGCACGTCGCACAGCTTGGCAACGGCCGCGGCCATCACGCCGGTCAGCCCGCGGCCAATCTCGCGGACTACATCGTCCGAACCGGCCAGCAGCCGATCCTTCAACTCGCCCAACGTCAGCGAGGCGATGGCTGCGAACGCCTCGAGATCGACGTCGTAATTGACGCGCATCACGCTATCGACGCAGCCGCGATCGTCCGTCAGCGGATGTTCGTAAAGATGCGCGAGCGTCAGTTCCGAGAGGGCCGTGCGAGCCGCCTCGCGCACATCCTCGCCGTCGGCCGCCAGTCCCGCCTGGCGATCCCCGGCCTTGCTGTAGTCGGCCGCCCCCAGCAGACGCTTGAGGCCGGCGAACGTCACCTCGCGATCGAGGATCCGCGCCGTGTAAACCTGCTCCGGCTTTGGCTCGGGCACGCGGATTTCGTGGAGAGGCGTCAGTTCGCGCATGTAGTGGCGATTCCGTTCAATGCAGCCTGTAATCAATTCATCCCATAGAACGAGACCGGCACGACCCCGTCGCGGAGGCTGCCAATTTGTATGAAGCGGGCGTCGAGTGGCTCGATCTCGTCGAGCACGATCAACCGCAGGAGAACTGCCCCCCATTGCGAGACGTAGCCGCCGAGCGCCTTGCCGACGTTCTCATGCACGATGAGCACCAACAGAGTCGAGCCCGGAATGTTGGATGTCCGAATTGCCGACGCGATTCGCTCTCCCAGCAGGCGAACCGTAGACGCATCGCCGCTTCCCAGGGACACGACGACACAACCGCCCGCCGCGCTCCGAGCGACCAATTGCAAAATATCCCGGATTTGTTCCGCTGTCGAATTGGAAGTGACGCGGCCGAAGATGGGGACGTCGCGCGCCGGCAAGAGGACCGGATCGGGCAGATAGACTGTGCTGCCGGAAATCTGCGTGGCGTAGAGCAGCAGACCATAGACCGTCGCGCGCCCGGCGTGCTGTCGACTCTCGCCGAGCCGCGCAGCCCAGTTGGGAGAGTTGGCGATCCGCTGTGCGAGATCGATGCCCAGGTCGCCGAACGCAGTTGTCGTCGGCAGCGGCCTCCCTTGCAGAATGTCGTAGACCAACTCACCCACGCCGCCGGAGAGACAGAAGATTGGCTCCCGCACCTCGTCCAGCCGATCGAGAGCCACCTGCTCGTGCATTCGGCCGAGCGGACTTGCGAAGGCGGCGCGATCGCCCGTTATGGCCGCGTCGATCAACGCGATTTGCCAGTCGAGGATGCGGCGCACGTCTTGCTCGCTGAGGGAATCGCCTGGACGCGCGGCGATTGCCAATTCTTGCAACAGGGAGCGGGCGTAGTCCGAGAGGCGGACGATGCAATACGTGCCGGGAACGAACTCGACGTGCCGGGCTCCGACGAACAGCGAGCCGGTGCGAGAAACTTCGCCGCCTTTGCCGACCGCGACATTTGTCGTGCCACCGCCGATATCGAGATTGATCACCCAGCGATCGGGCTGCGCGCGGGACAGCGGCCCGGCGTTCGCCTGAAATGCCAGCCATGCTTCGAGGCAAGGATCGCCGGCCGTCGCCACGAGCACATCGCTCACGCGCGAGCGGACCAGCTCAACGAGCGCCGCCGAATTGGGCTGTTGTGCGGCGAGCCCCGTCACCAGCGCTCCGCCGCCGAAGATCGGTTCGTCCCTGGCGGCGGCCGCCAGCCACTCGTCGAGAAGCTGCTCGAGCCGGACTTCGTCAAGACCGGCTGGCGTAAACGGAGTGAGCTCGATCGGGGAACGAAAGACTTCGCGAACGTCCGAGAATTCGTGCCGGCCGGAAATCACATTTTGCGAGAGCCGAGCCTTCGCAGCGACGCAGCGGCTGGTCGTCGTGCCGAAGTCGAGTCCTACGAGTCGGACGTCAGTCACAGTTGAGCCTCAGGGGTAGCTCAATCGAACGATCACTCACCGGGTAGCGTGAGCGAGGAAACCGATTCCGATGAAACGGATTCAGCCGGCTTCGACGCTGCCACACGTCGGTGCATTTCCAACAAATTCGCGGGCGGCCCCTGAAAGCGGTGCCGCATCACGCTGAGCCAGACAGTTCCCGTGACCACGCACGCGCCCAGGACGATCCAGCCGGCCTTCTCGTTCGGCGGCTGGATGCCGATCAACAGCAGGAATCCGCAGCCGAGCAAGCAGACGATTGCCAGCGGCTGATACCAGCGGCCGAGGCTCCAGGGTCCCATGTCGGTCCACGAGCGCCCGTAGGCCAACAGTCCCAACAGCGTCGGCAGTGCGTACGAAACGTAGAGCAGGATCGCGCAGGCGCTGGCGAGGGTGGAGTACATCGGCGTGTAGACCGTGAGGGCAAGCGCTAGAAATGCCGTCATCCAGATGGCGACGGCGGGCGAACCGTACCGCGGGCTGACGCGGCGCAGCGCCTGCGACCAGGGCAGGCCGCCGTCGCGGGCGAACGCGTAAGTCATCCGCGAGGCCGACGTGACGGTCGCCAGGCCGCAGAGGTACTGGGCGATGGCGATCCCCACGACAAAGAGGAGCACGAGCCACGAAGGCAGCACGCTCCGCATCATCCAATGAAAGACGTTGTCGCCCTGGGCGGCCGCCTCGTTCATGTTGGGAATTGCAAGCACCATCGCGGCGAGCATGATCCAGCCGAAGACGGCCGACACGATGACGGAGCGAACGATGGCCCGCGGCACATGGTGGGCGGCCCCGACGGTCTCTTCGGCCGTGTGGGCCGAGGCATCAAAGCCCGTGATCGTGTAGAGCGGCAACAGGAACCCGAGCGCGAACAGCCAGAGCAGATTTCCCGTCTGCGGCCAGACCGGCGTCCCCGGTTCTGCCGGCAAACCGCTGTAGTTGGAAAACGTAATCAGGCGGGCAAACTCCAGTCGCGCGGGATCGAAATGCGATGCGAAGCCCAAGAGCGCGATCGTCAGCGCACCGGCGACGAGCACAATCCAATAACCGCTGAAGTCGGTGAGCCGCGTCGTCAGGCGAATCCCGAGGTGATTGAACATGGCCTGCGACAGGGTGATCGCGGCGACGCACGCAGTCTGCAGCGCAATCTGCACGGGCTCGGAAAATTTTTCCGGTTCGTATCCGAGCCACGGAGCCAGCGCCTGCAGAGTGAACTGGTAGGCGCCGACGTTCACGGCGGCCAGCACGGTGATCAGTCCGGCCAGATTGAACCAGGCGGTCACCCAGCCCCAACCGCGGTCCCCCAGAATCGACGCCCAGTGGTAGAGGCCGCCCGCCGTGGGGAAGGCCGAAGCGACCTGGCCCATCGTGGCAGCGAAGGCGAGCGCCAGCAGGCACGCCAGCGGCCAGCCGATCCCGATCGAAGCGCCGCCGACGCTGCAGAGCCCTTGGTGAAATGAGGTGATTCCGCCGGCCAGAATGCAGATGATCGACAGCGAGACGGCGTAATTCGAAAAGCCGCTCATCCGCCTCAGCAGCTCCTGCCGGTAGCCCATCTGACGCAGCGTCTCGATGTCGGCGGCGATCACGCGGGCTTCGTCGGCAGAATCAGACATTGCGCGGAGGCAGTCCGTGTTGTGGACAGGAGACTAAAGATCGGAGCCCGAATTCCGGATTGTAAGACAAGCGTGCGGCAGGGCGAAGCTTGCTCAGACCGGATATGCTGGCGGGCGGAGTCGTATTCCGGCCACGGGCGCATGGCATTGACGTTTCAGCGATTCCGGTCGCATGCCTGAAAGAGTCTCATGTCTCAACCGAGTTGGATCCTTTACGGAGCAACCGGCTACACCGGTCGCGCGATTGCCGAAGAGGCCGCCCGTCGCGGGCTGCGACCGATTCTCGCAGGCCGCAACGCTCAGTCGGTTGCCGAATTGGCCCAACGGTTGAAGCTCGAGCACCGCGTTTTCGACCTGAGCGATGCGTCGACGCTGCGGCAGGGGATCCGCGGCGCGCGGCTCGTGCTCCACTGTGCCGGACCCTTCTCGTCCACTGCCGCTCCGATGATGGAGGTCTGCCTGGCCGAGCACGCGCATTATTTGGATATCACCGGGGAAATCGATGTCATCGAGGCTGCGGCCGCCCTCGACCAACGCGCGCAGGCCTCCTCGGTGACCTTGCTGCCCGCTGTCGGCTTTGACGTCGTGCCCAGCGACTGCCTGGCCGCCAAGCTCGCGGCGAAATTGCCCGCTGCCACATCGCTCAAGCTGGCGTTTCACGCGCTGGGATCGCTGAGCCCGGGGACGGCCAAGACGATGCTCGAATCGGTTTCCACCGGCGGCCGCGTGAGGATCGACGGCCGGCTCACCCAGATCCCGCTCGTCTCCAAGACGCTGAACGTTCCCTTCCGCGAGGGCGCCCGCATGGCGGTGGCAATTCCCTGGGGGGACGTCGCCAGTGCCTACTATTCCACGGGGATCGGCAATATCGAGGTGTACGCAGCGACTCCGCCGTCACAGATTTCCCTGATGCGCAAGGTCCGCTGGGCGCTGCCCGTGCTCGGCCTTCCGCCCATCCGTTCCTTGATCACGCGCCGCATCAATGCGTCCGTGCACGGGCCGACCCCGGAAAGCCGGGCGCGCGAAACGTCGTCATTGTGGGGCTGCGTGGAGGACGCACGTGGCAACCGCGTTGAGGCCACGCTGACGACCCCCAACGGCTATGCGCTCACCATCGATACGGCGCTGGCCGCGATCGAGAGAATCTTCGACGCGCCGCCCGCTCCCGGTTTTCGGACGCCGTCGCGGGCGTTTGGAGCCGATTTTATCGACGGCATTCCCGGCTGCGATTTTCGGTTCGAGACGGCTCCGTTGGCGGCGTCGATCCCCTAGGATCGCTGAGCGCGGCTTGCCGACTGCTAGTTTCGAATGGTGTCGAGCGTCGCGAGCGCTTCGCGGGCGATGGGAGTGCCGGGCGCTTCGCGGATGATCTGCCGCAGGGGCTCTTGCGCCATCGGGGCCAAACCCGCGTTGATCAGAAACTTCGCATGCTTGAGCAACACGCGATGTTCCTCGTCGGCGACGTGGTCGGCGGCCGGGGCCGCGTGCGAGTTGCTCGCGTGGGCCGTGACGGCGACCATCGGCTCGGTCTTCACCGTCCTCGCAGTCTTCACCGTATTCACCGGATTGGCTGGCTTGGCCGGGGTCGGCGTGCGGTGGACGCTGGCGATGGGGGCAGTGACCGGGGTCGGCAGGAACGTGATGTGCGGGGGATTGATCGTCTGATTCTTCGGCAGGTAAGTCGGCGCGGAGGCGGGAACTTTGTCGGTTCTGCGGACCCACAGGGGCGGCTCGCCGTTAGTCGGCACGCCATACCGTGTCGGCAGGGGCGAGTTGGCGACGGTGTTGGTCCGCCATCTCACGCGGCTGGCGTTGTTGCTCCCCGCTGATTCGACTTTCCAGTTCGGCGGATCGCTGAGGCTGTCCGGATCGTTCGCAGAATGCGGGCCCGAGACGGCCGACAAGGGCCGCAGATCGCGATACGCGAGCGACAGGCCGCCCACGATCAACACAACCGCCATTGCTCCAATCGCTCGAGTCATGCAAACACCGCGGCTTTGATCAGTGACTGCCCGCTGGAAAATGGAGACGCGCCGGCCGACGGCCGGGCACCCGATATTTCGTCGCCCCGCCGGGAACGGCTTGAGGACAGACGCCAGAAAACGCTGTTGCCCCCCGTTTGCAGCGGCGAAAAAGCTGGATAGACTCGCGTTTCGGCGGGCGCTCGCCTGGCCGTCGGTGAAACCGAGCGGAATCGGACGCGGTCCCACCCCGTCGCAGAGTTTTCGCTCGCGCGGAGAATTGCGGCCGATCGCCAAAATCCGCGCGGGCGCCCGGGTCGACGGAGACGGCTGAGTTCAAGCCCGCCAGGGGAGTTCCAGATGTTTGAGAAAATCAGCAATGGCTGGGACTTGATGAAGTCGAGCGCGCGAGTGCTGCGCGAAGATACGAGCCTGCTCTTATTCCCGGTCGTGAGCGGCATCGCCTGCATGATCGTGGTTGGCAGCTTCGCGTTACCCCTGTTTTTCACGGGCGCATACCGGATTGACGAGAACGCCCAGCAAGTGACGCACAATCCAATCGCGTACGCGGTGCTGTTGCTGTTCTATTTTTGCAATTACTTCGTGATCATCTTTTTCAATTCCGCGCT
>Ga0210390_10005071_pt1 | contig 11085 bp, 7 predicted proteins | sample IncBWH11OmetaG_FD_161050 | JGI IMG/M metagenome (GOLD analysis project Ga0210390, IMG submission 161050) | Forest soil microbial communities from Barre Woods Harvard Forest LTER site, Petersham, Massachusetts, United States - Inc-BW-H-11-O ... | reverse complement strand
ACTAAGCTTGTCACCAGTCAAATAGTTGGCCGAGAATCTCCTCCCAACCCGCTACAATAGAAATACAGAGAAAAAGGCTCGGCGCCATCGCAGCCGGGCCTTTCGTCTTCTGCGAAGCGCGTCGACGCCAACCTCTTTAGAATCAAACGTCTCAAGATGCAGATAATAGAATCAAACGGTTACAGCAGAGCTTGAATACTGCCCTGCGATCAGTGCAATATCATCAAATAACTCGTTTAGAATCATGAAAGTGGTAATAAGTCCTTTGCTGACTGGTAGGTAGCGTCGACGTACCTCTTAAACCGATTTATATCAATCGATTACAGAAGCGGTAACGAAAACAGGGGAGGGGTGGGGAAGCTACCTCGCGGTCCAGGTCTTGCCCTCGTCGTAGCTCACCCAAACCCGACCCTTATCGTTGGTCAGCTCGAAGAGGACAGCCCCGACGCGAGCCGTCGCGGTCGCATTGCCCGCAGCGGCCACATGTGACCTGGTTGCAGAGGAAACCTCAGGCGACCGGCTCAGGAACGCGCCATGGAAAGCTGGCTGGCTGACTCGCACAGCGACCGCCCGGCCCTCCCACTGCGACTTGGCCTGATTCCAGTGCTCACCCTGATCGCTGCTCAGGAAAACATTGCCATCAGGATCGAGAGCCATCACCGTCTGCCCGCTGGCCGCGACCGAAACCGCCCGCGCACCCAACGGTAGAATCCGCTCAGCGCACTCGCTTCCGATGCAACGCTGCACAACGCCGTCCTTGATGGCAAAAGTCGCCGCCAGAGCGGGCACGGATGGCGCAGCATCCTGCACCATCATTGCCGACGCGGATGGCGCGGCGGTTGTCAGCGGCGCCTGACCCGCCGAGACTGTTACGGTCTGGCTCGCCGCACCGAAGTCGAGCTTCGCATCCAGGCTCGCCCGCTCGCTCGCCTGAACGGTCACGTCGTGCGTGAGCGTGTTGAAGCCCTGAGCCCGTACCTGAACCTGGTAGTACCCGATGGAAGACCAGCCACGCCGAACCGCCCTTGCGGGTTAGTCACGGCAGCGCGGGCCTCTCCGCCGGATGCCGCCCGGACCGTCACATGCGCTCCCGGTACCGCCGCCCCTGACCGGTCGGCGACCGAGCCGGCAATCTCCCCGTTGCCCTTCATGGCGGCTGCGGGCGACGCCCTCCTAACCGCGCGCTTGGCCGTCGGTTCCGCCGGAGCCGTCCGCACTGAGGATACGGAATCCCCTGCCGGACCGGGTTCTGGCGCGGCGGCGGCGATCTGCTCCGCCACACCGGGGAGGGCCTGGTTGCGGTGCCGGTGCACGGCGATCGGGACCGCGATGAGCAGCACGGCCAGGACTCCCGCCACCCCCAGCGACCACCGCCATCCCCAACCGGCCTTGGCCGGCAGGGGGGGTGCCACCTCCGACTGCTCCGCGGTCTCCAAAAAAGCTTGCTGCGCCAGAAAAACCACGTCGCGGCAGCGCGCACAGGTCGACAGATGTTCGAGCACATTCTCGCGCTCTATTGACGTCAGAGCGTTCTCGGCAAAGGCCGAGAGCAGGTTCTCATCGGGATGTACGCCGAAATGCCTTCCGTCAACCATCAACCCTCCTTTCCCGTCGGAGACGCCTTCGTTGCCTGCACTTCTTGGAACGATTCTTCCCCTGCAACTTGCAGTAACCTTCGCACATTGACCTCAATATCGCGAACATCGCTACTCAGCGCCTCTTCCGCGGCTCTGCGGCTGAGGCCGGAAGACTCGAGATGCTTGAGGATCTGCTTTCGCAGGCTGTTTCCCAGCCGCTTCAGCCTGCGGCTGATCGTCGACTCATGCAAACCCAGAAGCCTAGCTATCTCCGCCAGAATCCTGCCGTCAAGATAATAGGCCTGCAGGAGGAACCGGTCTTCGGCGGCCAGTTGTCTGAGCGCAATACCGATGCAGTCTGCCAAGGTCTTACGATGAAGGTCCCCGTCGATCGACGATGTCTCCGGCGACGCCGTCAGCAGTTCAGCGTCCTGCTCTTCGATGCTTACCAGGCGGTGTGCTTTGCGGTACTGATCCACGTAACGCTGCGCGAGAACGCTCCGCAGCCAGCCGGCCAGCGAGCCCCTGCCTGTATAGGATGTCAGCTTCGATTGCCGGTAACCCTTTGGCGCCGATAGGCCGAACAGGTCCGCGTAAAGCGAATCGGCAAGTTCGCGTCCCAAGCCATCCTGTCTTATGATCCCGTAGGCCGCGCTGTATAGCATTTCCCGGTATTCAAGCAGGAATGCGTCCCAGGCCGATTCATTACCCAGAGCACAGGCACGGGCAAGCACCAGTTCCTTCACCCTGATTGAGGCCAGAAACGCCATTTTTTGAGCTTCCGAGGCGGCGGCAGCGTCGCGCCCCCAATGATTCGACACGGCGACTTCGAGCATGAGCTCTTCGAATTGCATGTAAGTGAAGCCAAAGCGTTCTCCAGAGCTTTCGCGCCATAATCGGAGGAGCAGATCGGCCATCGATTCCGACCCGGACTGCTCGCTTCGCCCGCCAACGTTCATGCCAACGACCATATCTCTTTATGAGCGAATGTTCGAGCACGACCAACCCAGTAATGCGGCAGTCCGCAAAGGCCTCAGACCGACCCGCCCAAGGTCCGCCAAGACACACGGTTCTCGAAACTCAACTGAAGATACGCGAATCCGTTGCGCCACCTTCGACCAAGCGCAAATGAGCTTATATAGTGTTAAGGTTGCAAGGGCTCGTAGCTCGACTTTTTTAATCCCGCTCTCAGCTGGAAGGAACGGTTTAGTGAAAAATTCCTGTGGAGATTCTGGCCATTTTTTCGGCGGAAACTTCATCCAGTTGGACACCCTAATATTTATATTTGTGGGTGTGTCCAATCACCGACGTCGTTCGTTGCTCTCGACAAATCAGGAAACGGCGTTGATCTTCCATGGTAATGCCTAGCTCGAAAACTGGCTGTGGCGCCGCTCCCCGCCGATTCTGGTTGGCGATGTCGGGGTTTGTCATGGCGCTTGCGCTGCTGCCCTTTTCCTTCAAGGTCGAACGTCGCCTGGAAACGGCTGTTCACATCAGGGGCGGAGAGTCCGAAAGAGTTGATCTGGAACTGGCGCAGCGTTTCAAGTCTCCCTACGCCCACCGCGTTGTTCTGGTGATCAGCGGTATTCCCGATCCGGATTCGGCAAAAGGCGCGGATGCCTTAGGTTTCTTAACCAGTTCATTGCGTAGCGTACCTGGAGTGGCGGGGGCCGTCTCGAGTGTGGATTGGCCAGACCCTCTGTTTACCGGGAACAACGGCGGGGCCTTGATCATCGTCGGGTTGGACCCGCACGATGAATCTGTCGAGGCGTTGGTCCCCCAATTGAGGGCAAAAGCAGACTGGATGGAAGGTCAGCTGAGGTCGCAATACCCCAATATCAAACTGGAGATTACGGGTGAAACGCCACTGAACTTCGATATTCGCAAGGTCAGTGCAGACGACGTCAAGCATGCCGAGGAACGAGCAATGCCGGTAACTCTCTTGCTGCTGGTGCTGGCTTTCGGCAGTCTTGTGGCCGCGCTATTGCCGCTGGGAGTTGGATTACTTTCAATCTCGATGGCGATGGGTGCGGCTGCGCTACTCGCGCATTACCTGCACCTGTCAATATTGGTGCAGAATCTGGCGACGATGCTCGGCCTTGGCCTGGGCATCGATTATGCATTGCTGATGGTGAGCCGGTTTCGCGAAGCATTGGCCGACGGATGTGATCCCGGCTGTGCTGCCGATATTGCTGCCAGGCAAGCCGGGGGGACGCTGATAGTCTCCGCCACAACCGTTGCAATCGGATTTTCAGCACTGCTGACTGTGCCCATCAGCGAACTGCGCTCCATCGGAATAGCTGGCCTGTTGGTAACCGTTTTGAGCGTCATGCTGTGTACCTTCATTCTGCCTTGGGTGCTTGGTCTACTAGGGCATCGAGTCGATGCCGCCAGATTGCGTCTTCCAGCCAGACGATTCAAAACGCGGGACTTGTGCGCGGCGAGTGAGCGGTGGGCGCGGTGGGGCAACATCGTAACCCGTCGGCCCTGGACAGCTCTGCTTGTCGCGGGGATTCCGCTACTCGTCCTTGCATTCCAGGCGCGCAGAATCTCTTCCGGGGTTCCTGACCGTGGCTCGCTCCCGGCCGCAGCCGAGTCGGTGAAAGCCCTGCACACCCTTCAGGGCATGGGGCGGTCGGGTATTGTGCAGTCCCTCCGAGTGGTCCTGGAGTTGCCGCCGCAGTCTCCGCCGCTCTCGCCAGCTGGCTGGCTCGCCGTCAGTCGCTTGACGAAGCGCTTCCAGAGCGATCCTAGAGCGGAAGAGGTCCTATCTCTTCCGGCCCTCACGGGAATGTCTGACACTGCGGATGCTATCGACGAAGTGCCCGAGCCAATCCGAAATGGTTTTCTGCGCAGCGATGGGCAAGCTACCTTGATTGAGTTGCTGCCATCTGCCAATCTTTCTCCCACCGAACTGATCCGATGGGTGCGAGAGGTGCGTTCCTCCGATGTCGCGGCGATAACTGGCGTTTCCGGGGTCGTGCTGCGGGTTGGCGGTATTCCCGCGCTCAATGCAGATTATGACTCTGTAGTGAAGGAACGCTTGCCGAAGGTGATCATTGGTGTCATATTGGGGAGCTTGCTGGCCCTCCTGATCGGACTGCGTTCTTTATTCGCTGCTGTCAAAGCAATTCTGCTCAATCTGCTCTCCGTTGGCGCCTCATTTGGTGCGTTGGTTCTCGTTTTTCAGGAAGGCCACGGTAGCAGACTGTTTGGTCTCGACGGACCGACCGGCACGGTATTCCCGATCGTACCGATTCTCTCGTTTGCCATCGTCTTCGGATTGAGCATGGACTATGAGGTCTTCCTGGTCGCCCGAGTCCTCGAAGAGCGGCGGCGCGGTTTATCCGAGAGATCAGCAGTGATCGAGGGCCTGGCGCGGACGGCTGGGCTCATCACGAGCGCCGCGGCAATTATGATTGCCATCTTTACTGCATTCACCGTGGGCAGCTTTCTGGTCGTCAAAATGCTGGGCTTTACGCTCGCAGTGGCGGTGTTCATTGATGCTACAGTCGTGCGGATGGTTGTCGGGCCAGCTCTATTGCAACTTGCCGGCGACTGGAATTGGTGGCCCCTTGGCTTATATGGGGCCCCGGTAACGTCTGAAAAGGAGCTCATCCCATGACGGCGAACACCATGGATGCTCAGGTGAAAGCACCGGGCCTCGCAACAGCCCATTAGCGATTCGAGTTAATTCACTTTCTTTCCTTGAGCGCCGGACTGGCTGATATCAAAGTCCTTGAGTCCCAGCTTTGCCTTTCCCGTGCCCCCTTCGATTACAAGCCTCGACGAGCCGGGCTTGTCGGACAGTTTTGCCTCCACTTGCGACGCAGACCAGGCGCCGTCGACCTGCCGCAGGCCGTAGTAAACGAATTCCTTCTGCTGCCCCGTCCCGTGAAGGGTCTTCACCACATGCACAGGGTACAAAATGCCGCGGTCGATCCACGATGTCACCGAATCATAGTGAGTCCGGTCCTGAGGGCCGGGCATGCTCTTAAGGACAAAGCAATCCCGTGCGCCATATTTCTCCGGTGCCAGGAGTTCCTGATTCTTCCAAAAGAACTGGCTCTCTAACATGTCTTCATAGGAGAAGTCTGTTCCCACGAGTAGGTCGTTCCAATGCTCGAATGGCAACACGCTGGCGGCCTTCTCGCCAGGAAGCACCGCCTCGATGGTCAGGTGCCCGCTCACGCTCATATGCAGAAGAAGGCTCGTCTTCGCTGAGGCAGGCCCCGAGATTTCGCATAGCATGCGCAGACCATCGGGAAACCAGTGAGCCCTGGCGGCGAACTTGTAATTCGTACGCTTGCCATTGCCATCTATCCGTGTGAGTCGCCCGGTCACGCGGTAGTCCAGTTTCTCAATACGCTGGCGCGAGCCAGTCAGCACAGTCTCCAGGTCAGGATTGACCGCGAAGGCCCGCGATGGATGCACCAACGACAACAGCACGAGCAAAGCAATGGACGCTTGAATCGTCCTAAAGGCGCAATTGGCCCATATGGCTTCTAAATTCCGGCCAATCTTGCGGCTGAGAGATAGCATTACCACACGGCGCAGGAAGGTCATAGCTATGTATACATCCAAAGTCTGTACGATGCCCATCCAGGGCGACGGGTAGTGATTCTCGAGCTGTGGTGTGCGGCCAATTTCAGAACCCACGCTTTTAGATGCAGGCAGTCGAGGACAAAACCCGTACGGCGCTGACCATCAACGAGGCCAATTTCAATCAACATTTCGACGAGAGCTATTCGTACCTGAGAGCTTGGATAGATCGTCAGCCATGAACCAGTTGTTTTGCAGGTTAATCCCTTCTCCAAAGAGGGTCGAGGGGCCTGCGGGGAGCGTACCCTTCAGACACTGATGAATCTCACGAGGGCTCAGGTGAAAGTTTTAGGGTAGCCTCTGTCCAGAATTCACAGAGCGCAGGTGGCTCTGTAGAGAGCGGGCGTCTAACATTAGTGCCATGCAGGCGCACCGCGAGGTCGAGCCGCAGGGTCGGAATAGGCTGACAATGAGGTACAACATGCAGGAACAAACATCACAGGCGCCAAAGGCAGAGATTGAGGACGATCGCACGGCAACCAGCGTAGAGGCCTTGAAGCGAGCCATTCTGGACAATCTCTTCTACGTAGTTGGGGCCACGCAGGAGGGTGCGAGCAACGAGGAATTCTTTGCCGCCCTCGCCTACACCGTGCGCGATCGCATCCTGGCGCGATGGTTCGCGACATGGGATTCCTATAAGAAACACGACGTCCGCGTCGTATGCTACCTGTCCGCTGAGTTTTTGATGGGGCCACACCTTGCAAACAATCTCCTCAACCTCCAGCTTGATGGTTCTGTCCGTCTGGCAGTTACGGAGTTGGGTCGCGATTTCGACCAGATAGTGGAACAGGAGCGCGAACCAGGTCTCGGAAATGGCGGCCTGGGTAGGTTGGCGGCCTGTTATCTGGACTCCATGGCAACGGTTGGCGTTCCTGCTATCGGTTATGGAATTCGTTACGAATTTGGCATCTTCCAACAGCAAATCCGCGATGGCTGGCAAGTGGAGCTCACGGACTATTGGCTCCGACACGGAAACCCCTGGGAACTCCGGCGGCCAAATGAAGCGGTGGACGTGGGTTTCGGCGGCCACACCGAACGCTGGTCCGACTCCACCGGGAAATATTGCGTGCGCTGGGTTCCGGCTTCCGTCGTAAGAGGCATTCCGTACGACACGGCAATTCTGGGGTATCGCTCGGGGATAGCCAACGACCTGCGTTTGTGGCGGTCCGAATCCACCGAGTCATTTTATTTTGACCGCTTCAACAGCGGCGATTACCAGGGTGCTGTTGCGGGCAAAGTATTTGCCGAGAATATCACCAAGGTTCTCTATCCGAATGACGAAGAGATTCAGGGCAAGGAGCTTCGCCTCCAGCAACAGTACTTCTTCACGTCATGCGCACTGCAGGACATGATCAGGCTGCATCTGCGTGTCGGGCGCTCCATCGAAAGTTTTAACGAAAAATGGGCGATTCAGCTCAACGACACTCATCCCTCCATCGGTGTCCCTGAGCTCATGCGTCTGCTGATCGACGAACACGGCGTGGGCTGGGAGAAAGCATGGGAAATCACCTCCACTACTTTCAGCTATACTAACCACACTCTGCTTCCTGAAGCGCTCGAACGCTGGTCCCTGCCGTTGTTCGCCTCGCTCCTGCCCAGGCATCTTGAGATTATCTACGAAATCAACGCGCGCTTTCTGGATGAAGTACGCAGGCATTTTGACGGCGACGAGGCAAGAGTCTCGCGGATGTCGATCATCGATGAGCAAGGCGAAAAGCATGTGCGCATGGCACATCTGGCGACTGTTGGGGCCTATCGGGTCAACGGTGTGGCCGAATTGCACACTGCGCTGCTGAAGAAAGAAGTTCTTCACGATTTTTACGAACTGTGGCCCGAAAAGTTCATTAACGTGACGAATGGGGTAACGCCGAGGCGTTGGCTTGCAGTGAGCAACCCGGAGCAATCGGCTCTGATGACTCGCGTGATAGGAGATGCCTGGATCGGAAATCTCGATGAACTCCACAGGCTGGAGGCGTTTGCAGACGACGCAGCCTTTCGCGCTGAATGGCGGCAGGTGCAGCACGATGTCAAGGCGCGCCTGGCTCTCTACATACAAGAGGAAACCGGAGTTTGTGTTGATCCGAAATCCATGTTTGACGTGCAAGTCAAGAGAATCCACGAGTACAAAAGGCAGCACCTGAATGCCCTTCACATCCTTACTCTCTATTTCCGCCTGAAGCACAATCCCAGCCTGGATATGGTGCCGCGTACCTTTCTGTTCGGTGGCAAAGCCGCGCCCGGCTATTTCATGGCCAAACTGATCATCAAGCTGATCAACTCGATCGGCGAGACCATCAACAACGATCCGGATGTGAAGCACCGTTTGAAGGTGGTGTTTCTCCCCGATTACAACGTTACTTTTGGACAGAAGGTCTATCCGGCTGCGGACCTAAGCGAGCAAATATCGACTGCTGGCAAAGAAGCCTCCGGAACAGGAAATATGAAGTTCGCCATGAATGGAGCGCTCACCATCGGAACCCTTGACGGCGCCAACGTTGAGATCAGGGATGCCGTTGGCCATGAAAATTTCTTCTTGTTCGGTCTTACTGCAGATCAGGTTCAGTCCAAGCTTGCGGAGGAATATCATCCCCTGGCCATCTATGAATCGAACCCATTCCTCCGCGAAGTCATCGACGGTCTTGGTTCAGGTCAGTTCTCACATGGGGATCGCAGCCTTTTCCGGCCTCTGCTAGACCAACTGCTCGATCGCGATCCTTACCTTCTGTTTGCGGACTACCAGGCGTATATCGATTGCCAGGATCGGGTGAGCGAAACCTATCGCAACCAGGAGATATGGTCAAGAATGGCGATTCTGAATGCGTGCAGGATGGGAAAATTTTCCTCTGACCGCTCTGTCCGCGAGTACAGCCAGAACATCTGGCGGGTAGATGGCTTGGCTCGTTCGTAGGCTCTATTGCTGAACGGTTAGCAAGATCAGCAGTCTATCTACACCGCACGACCCGAAGATCGTCTTATGGATTCCGCGAAGCGATCCAGTGAGAGCAATCCAGGATGGCATCCAAGGAGCTGATGTGCTTATATTCTTCCTGAGAATGCCTGCTCTAGTATCGCCCGTTTAGGAGGCGCAATGGCGACCGAAGCGAAAGTGCAATCCCGTATATCTCCTCTAGCAGGGAAGCCGGCTCCCAAAGAGATGTTGATCAATCTCGATGATCTCAACCGGCAGTATCTCGAACGCCGCCCCGACCTGAGTGACTCGACACAGATGGTCAGTTTCGGCACCAGCGGTCACCGAGGCACGCCGCTAAAAGGAACTTTTACCGAGTCGCACATCCTGGCCATTACCCAGGCGATCTGTGACTATCGGCGCATGCAGGGCACCGATGGGCCGCTTTTCATGGGAAAGGACACTCACGCGCTATCCGCACCTGCCCAGATCAGCGCGCTCGAAGTGCTGGCAGCCAACGGTGTCGAAACCATGATTCAGCGCAACGATGGCGTTACACCCACACCGGTGATCTCGCACGCTATCCTCGTTTATAACCGTGGCCGCAAGGAGCATCTTGCCGACGGCATCGTGATTACGCCCTCACACAACCCACCCGAAGATGGCGGCTTCAAGTACAACCCCACGAATGGCGGTCCTGCGGACACAGACGTCACGCGCTGGGTCGAGCAACGCGCGAATGATCTGCTCCGGGCCAACAGCACTGACGTAAAGCGCGTGCCTTATTCGCAGGCAATCAAAGCCGCCACCACGCATCACGAGGACTTCGTTCTTCCCTACATCAAAGACTTGACGAATACGGTCGACATGCAGGCGATTCGGCAAGCCGACCTCAAGCTCGGAGTCGACCCTCTCGGCGGCGCATTCGGTCCTTATTGGGACCAGGTCAATTCGATCTACGGACTCCAGATCGAGGTCGTGAATCCGGCCATCGACCCGACGTTCTCCTTCATGACCGTTGACCACGACGGCAAGATTCGCATGGACTGCTCCAGCCCATACGCCATGGCAAGTCTTCTCCGCCTGAAAGATAAGTATCAGGTAGCCTTCGCCAACGATCCCGATTCGGACCGGCACGGGATCGTCACCCCATCTGCAGGCCTGATGAATCCCAACCACTATCTGGCTGTGGCCATCCAGTATTTACTCACCCATCGTCCGGAGTGGCGAGCAAACGTCATTGTCGGCAAGACCGTGGTCAGCAGCAGCATGATCGACAGGGTTGTGAGCAGCCTCGGAAGGCAACTATCCGAGACGCCCGTCGGCTTCAAATGGTTCGTGTCAGGACTCTTCGATGGCTCTTTCTGCTTCGGCGGAGAAGAGAGCGCCGGGGCAAGCCTGCTGCGGCGGGATGGCACCGTGTGGACGACGGACAAAGATGGTCCCATCATGGCCCTGTTGGCGGCGGAGATCACAGCACGCACCGGTAAGGATCCCGGTCAGCACTTTTCCGAGTTGGCCAAGAGATTCGGCATGCCTTATTACACGCGCATCGACGCGCCGGCAACCCCCGAGCAAAAAGCCAAGCTGAGCAAGTTGTCACCTGCCAATGTGAAGGAATTACTCCTCGCCGGCGAGCGAATCACAGCCAAATTGACGAATGCTCCCGGCAACAACGCTCCGATCGGAGGCCTTAAGGTTCTTGCCGAAAATGGCTGGTTCGCGGCCCGCCCCTCCGGCACCGAAAACCTCTACAAGATCTATGCGGAGAGTTTTAGAGACGAAGCGCATCTCGAAAGCATTGTCGATGAAGCCCAGCAGATCGTAACCAACGCACTCGCGTGAAATCGCGCCCGCCGCTTCAAATCACCGTGGCAGGCATTCTGGAGCACTGGGACTTCGACTAGCCAAACGGAGACAAGGTAATAGAAAAGATTGGTCACCTTGCTGATTCTTCAAGCGGGAAATGGGGACTGGGGAACGGTTCGCAAGTCTGCT
>Ga0210390_10005069_pt1 | contig 11086 bp, 11 predicted proteins | sample IncBWH11OmetaG_FD_161050 | JGI IMG/M metagenome (GOLD analysis project Ga0210390, IMG submission 161050) | Forest soil microbial communities from Barre Woods Harvard Forest LTER site, Petersham, Massachusetts, United States - Inc-BW-H-11-O ... | reverse complement strand
CCGGGTCACCGGTCGGCACACCCCAAGAAGCCCTCGACACCGCCTGCACCGTCCACCTCGCAGGCCTCGGACACGAACCCCCGACGAACTTACGCGCCCACCCACTTAAGTAGTGTGACGGCTCTCGCGCAAGGTGACAGCGGAGAGCAGTGCGGCGCCTGCGAGTAGCGCGGCCGACAGGTACAGCGCATCGTGCAGTGCGCTGGTGAAGGCCGCGTACCCGGCCCGGACGATCTGGTCCAGCGGGCTGTTCCCGGTCGGGCTGCCGTGGCCGAGGGACACCGAACCCGTCTCTATCACCTGGAGCACATATTGCTGAAGCGCAGCCGAGGCGCCCAGATGCGTCATGCGACTGACCAGTCCCGACCGGAGCTCGGCATTGACGACGGCGCCGAGGATGGCGATGCCGGTGACCGCGCCGAACTCCCGGCTGGTGTTCGTGGCCGAGGCGGCCATCCCCGACCGGGCGGCGGGTACCGCCCCGAGCACTGACGAGGTGACCGGCACGACGCAGGTGCCGATGCCGGCGCCGGCCAGTCCCAGCGCCGCCGTGAGCGGCAGGTAGGCGGGAGCCGGGTTGATCACGACGTTGGTCAGCAGCAGGCCGGCGGCGAACAGCAGGCAGCCGACGACCAGCAGCCAGCGGGCGCCGACTACGGTCGTCCATCGGCCCGCCAGCAGTGCCGCGATGATCATCATCGCGGTCATCGGCAGGAACAGGCCAGCGATGCGGTACCCGGAGTAGCCGGCAATCACGCCCAGGTAAAGCGCGGTGAAGAAGAAGATCGCGAACGTGGCGAAGTATGTGCAGTACGCGACCACGTTGGGTGTGATGAACCGGGGAACTCGCAGGTAACTCAGGTCGAGCAGCGGGAACGGGGCTCGGCGCTCCCACAGCACGAAGGCCGCACCAGCCACCAGCGACACGGCGAACAGCGTCAGCACGCTGGGCGCGGCGTAGCCCGCGCTCTCGCCGTCGATGATGCCGAAGATCAGGGCGGCGAGCGCGCCGCCGCCGAGCACGGTGCCCGGCACATCGATCCGGCCAGTTCCCGGGTCGGCGCTCTCGGGCAGGACCATGGCCGCTACGGCCAGCGCGGCCAGGCCGAACGTCACGTCGAACAAGAAAATCGCGCGCCAGCTCCACACCCCGACCAGGGCTCCGCCCAGGACCGGGCCGAGCGCGAGCGAGAACCCCGATACCGCGGCCCAGACCCCGAGCGCGCGGTTGCGGCTACGTTCATCTGGATAGAGATGCCGGATCATTGACAACGTGCCGGGTTCACTGGCCGCGGCCCCCAGCCCCATAACCGACCGTGCGGCGATCAGGATCCCGATGCCGGGAGCGACCGCGGCCAGCCCCGCGCCGACGCAGTAGACGCCCGCACCGGCCAGCATGATCTTCTTGCGGCCGAACTTATCACCCAACATCCCGAAGACCAGCATGAAGCTGGCGAACGTCAGGGCATATGACCCGACCACCCACTGCAGCGCGGAGACTCCGCCGTGCAGGTCCTGCTGAATGCTGGCCAGCGCGACGCTGACGACCGTGTTGTCGAGGAAGGTCAAGAACAGCAGCGTGCACAGGGAGGCGAGGGCCAGGGGGCGGCGCCGCGGCGCGAGCATGCCAATCCTGGCGTGCGCGAGCGCGTCGGCCACCCGGCTAGCTCCGGCAGGCGGCGGGCAACTTGGAGCTCCCCTTGGGGTACTCCAGGTAGGCCAGCCCGCAGAAGCTAGCGATGGCGACCTTCCAGACGCCGTCCAGGTAGACCGCCGTGCCCACCTGGTTCTTCAGCAAAGGCGTGCCGAGCAGCAGGACCTCGTAGTCCACCGTGGCCTGCGTCGGTGACGTAACCGTTACCGAACTGATCGTCGCGGTCGACCCAGCCGCGGCCTCTCCGAACGTCGTTTTGGCCTGGGCCTCGACGAACGCGGCCACCTGCGGTCCGTCTTGCACCAGGGCGAGCCGGTTCGGGATCGGCGCCTTGCCGTTGAAGACCGTCTTCCAGTTGGCCGTGATCGCGGCCACGGCCGCTGGGCCGCTGGTTGGTTCGGCCGCCGCGGTAGCACTCGCGGTCGGCCTCGTTGAGGATTGATGGCTGCCGCCGCCACCCCCGCAGGCGGCCAGAATCAGGCATCCCGCCGCCGCGGCCGATGCCTGACGCAGACCCGGCCAGTGCACGCTGCGCATGGTCGCAGTGTGCCACAACACAGGCCGCGTACTGATACAGCATCTAAATCGCCTGGCCGCCCACCGAGGGACCCTCAGCCACGATGACCGCAGCTAGACGACACGTCAGGCCATTTCCAGCACCCTTCAGCCACGCTACAGACCTTGCTCACAAGCGAGGGGTTTCGTAGGTCCGAATCCTGCTGCGCTCTCCAAGTTTTTGCAGCTAAATAATATCTTTTGAAACACTAATCGAAACTCGGTCACCACAGCCGGGAACCGCCGGTGCATGCTCCCTGACGGAATAGCGTGCCCAACGGCGAGACCAGGTGTTACGAGGCCCGGTGTGGCTGGGTTTGGCTAGACGACGGTAGCCGTTGGCAGGCAGTTAGGCTCCCAGTTGGGCTACCTCGGCCGTACCGGGAACTCGTAGGAGTGAACCCGGCCGGCGGAGGCCTCTGGCGACCAGGGGAGATGCAGGCGGCCAAGCCGGGATTGCAGTAGCGGAACAGCCGCATGGGCAAGGTTCACGCCGATCGGGGCATCCTCTCCTTTGCTGCCGGGCTCGCCTGCTGCTGGCTTTGCCGGTCTGCTGTCTGCAGGGAGGGCCGAATATGGGAAGGTGGCCGATTACCCAGAGCGCGGGCGCTCCCCGTTCACCCAGGTCGAGATGCGCGAAATGTGGACGTACAGTGATGGCGTCCTTACGGCCAAGGGGTACTGGTGTCCGGACGGACCCGCCGGGGCCGGCAGCTGGCTCCTGGTTGACCAGGTGACCGGGAACGTCCGGGGCGTGGTTCCGGCGGGAGAATTCTCCCGCCGGTTCCGGCCGGTGGACGTGTTCGCCGATGTGCCCGGGCTTCCCGGCTATCTGGGGACGGTTACCGCGCCTGACGGCACCGCGCTGGTGGACCTGGTCCTGGATCGCAACCCGTTCATGCTGGCGAACGGGCCGCGGCGGGCGGCCAGGCCCCACGTGCTCATGGTGCCCCGCAGCCATCGCGACGGCTGGTCCTCGGCCACGGCTGCCGAACTGGCGGCGTGCCAGACAGCGATGAACCTGGTCGCCGGGTGGTACCGCAGCCTGGACGGCGGGCACGTGGTGTTCTGCGCCAATGACAGCGCACCGAACCTGGACTACTTGCGTGACACGGAAGCCGCGAGCGAGATCCCGGCCGACAGCCCCGATGCGGCGGTCACCAGGAATCCCCGGCAGGACGTGCAGCACGCCCACTTGCACGCCTTCTACGCCGAACACGATCGGACCGAGAACCACGAGTCGTCGGCGCTTGCAGGGTGTCCCGTCATTGCCGAGGGTCACCGGGCGTTCAGCGCCGCCCTCGGCAGCGACTCGGCGAGGGTGGAACGGCACAGCACGAGGCTCGCCGCCGGTATGCGCGCTGCGACGCAGCCCTGGGGCGGTAGTTACTGCTCCTATCAGCTGGGCACACACGGCCCCTTGTGGGTTATGCCGGCCTTGGGACCATCCCAGGACGAGGTCAACCGGCGCCTGGCCCGGGCCGATGGCCTGCAGGCGGAGCCCGACCCGACGCTGGCCGGGGCCATCAACCTGGTGCGGCCCAGCCTGGCCGATGCGAGGCGACGCCATGCGGCGCAACGGGCCATAGCTGACCAGCAGGCCAGTTTCGAGACCTTCGTGACCCAGCGCGGACTGAGCGCACGGTCGCTGGCCGCAGGTCCTGCACCTGCAACGACGCCCGATCCGTAGAGCCTGGTCCGCTCGCCGCGGCCGCCCTGCCAGGCTGTTGTCACCACAGAGTTGTCCAGCGGGCTGCCCCACCGCACCGTCCAAAGACGGGAAGGGCTACTCACACAGCGTGACGCTCGCTATGCGCTAGTGAGATCGGTTAGCGCCGCGTCGGCATGGGGTGGGGTGTGGACGCGGGAGGCGATGGCGGCTGCGGCCAGGCAGGCCGCGGCGCCAGTCAGCAGGGCGGCCCGCGGCCCGGCGGCCGAGATGATGGCCCCGGTGATGATGCTGCCGACCGGGGTGGTCCCGATGTAGACGTACACCCACAGCGCCATGACCCGCCCGCGGAACTCCGGAGAGGAGTGCAGCTGCAGCGTGGTCGAGCACAGTGTGACGAACGAGAAGGCAGCCGCTCCGGTCGCCAGGAGCGTCAGGCACGCGATGGCGACATCAGGCGCCCCGGCTGTGGCGGCAAGCAAGACCCCGAACGCCAGCGCGGCGGCCATCAGGTACGGCCGGCGGGGATGGCGGATGAAGCCGACGCCGAGCGAGCCGGCGACCGAGCCGACGCTGAGCATGGTGGACAGCAGTCCGTAGGTGCCGCCGTTGCCGTGGAAGGTGCGGCTGGCCAGCACGGGCAAGATGACCGGGAAGTTGAAGGCCAGCAGCCCGACCAGCGCCATCATGACCAGCGGCAGCCACAGCTGCTGGCGGCTGCCCGCATACCGCAGGCCCTCGCGGAGGCCGCCGGTCGCGCGCCGCTGCGGTGTGCCGGTTCGCAGGGGACGTAGCATCACCAGCGCGGCAATCACGGCCAGGTACGACAGTGCGTTGACCGCGAAACACGGAGTCGTGCCGACCGTGACGATCAGCGCGCCGGCCAGGGCCGGGCCGACCACCCGGGCGCTGTTCATGACGACGCCGTTGAGGCTGACCGCGCTGGACAGGTCCTCCGGCATCACCAGGAAACCGATGAATGCCTGCCGGGCAGGGGAGTCGACGATCTGCACGACACCGCTGGCCACGCTGATCGCGATGATCGCCGCAACAGATGCCTTCCCGGCGACCGCCAGGGCCCAGAGCAAGCCGGCCAGCGCACCGTAGGCGCTCTGGGTGCCGATGAGCAGCCTGCGCAGGTTGACCCGGTCGGCGATCGTCCCGCCCCACGGGCCGAACAGCAGTGACGGCACACCGCCCGCGGCCAGTACCAGGCCCAGGTCCGCCGCTGAGCCGGTCAGCCGCAGGACCAGCCAGCCGATAGCGGTCTGCTGCACGAAGGTGCCGCTGGCTGAGGCGACCTGACCCGCGAAGTACAGCCGGAACGGCCGCGAACCCAGCGCACGGAACGTCCCCCGCCTGCCGGCAGTCCGGGCATGATCACCTGGGACCGTCCCAGCCTCCGCCTCTTGCTCCGCAGGCTGAGCGCTGTCCTGTGCAACCTCAGGGGAGGCCTCGGGTACTACCCTCAACCCCTCGCGGTCCATGGCGCTCCCGTCACTGCTGGCGATCCTAACGCGGTGCCGATCGCAGCGGTGACCAGCCTGGCTGGCCTGAGTGATCCGACCGGCTGCGGCACGATGCGGGTCGTGCTGAGCGTTATCGATTTCGCGACCTCGCCGGCGTCGCGGCGGGTGAACACGTTGCCGCGTCCGCGGCGCGTCGGGGACGTTCCGTAGCCGTATCCAGTATCTCCGAGCATGTAGTCAGTCCACTTGATGACCTTCCGCCGGGAAAGGCGGCGTTGGCTCTCCTGGCATAGGCCGGCTCTATGCGCTGCTGCCCGCGCCGCTCGCCGCGGCGGGCCGGCGGACCGGCCGTCCGTATCTGCGGCGGTACAGCAGGTAGGCGGGTGGCCCGGCCAGCAGGGGGAGCCAGTAGGAGGCGATCCGGTACGCGAGGGTGGCCAGGACGGCGTAGCCGGGATGAACGCCGGCCAGGACCAGCAGGCCGCTGAGGCTGGCCTCCACGATCCCGAGCCCGCCCGGGGTAAGCGGGAACAGCGCGATGAGGCCCGCCGCGGAGTAGGCCAGCAGCACCAGGGACGGCCGCGGCTCGGCGCCGGTGGCGCGCAGGGCGACCAGGAGGCAGCCATAGTCGAAGCCGAGGCGGCCGGCGGTCAGCAGGACCGCTTGCCACCAGCGCTCTCCCAGCACCGCCCTGATCGTGTCGCGTTCGGCCAGCAGCCGCTTATCCAGGCCCGTCACCGGGCGTCGGCCGCGGGTGAGGCGGTTCCACAGGCTCTGCGCCGCGCGCCCGAGCGCGACCAGCGGCCTGTTCGTGCGCAGCACGATCACGCCGAAGATCGCGTACAGCACGAACCCGGCCACGCCCAGCAGCGCGGTGTGGACGAGCCCGCGGCTGACTGGCGCGCCCGCCAGGATGGTGGGCAGCGCGAACAGCGGCAACGCGAGCAGCCCACCGACGCCGAGCAGCGAGAACGCGGTCAGGCCGCCGACGGCGGTGTCGGTGTCGAACCCGGCGGCGGTCAGCATGTTGAACTGGACGGCAGCGCCGGCCGCGTCGCCGCCGGGCAGGCTGTCGGTGACCGAGTTGCCGGTCAGCCCGGCGGTGACGACGGCGAACCAGCCCCGGGTCCGCAGCGCCAGCCGCTGCAAGGCGAAGTTACAGGTGAAAGAGAGCAGTTCGGCGGCGAGCGCGACGGCGAACCAGATCGGATTCAGCGTCGAAAGGCGCGGCCACGCCCCCAGCACCGCGATGAGCCCGGGCAGCACGAGGTAGACGGCCGCGCCGGTCACCGCGACCGCCAGGGCGCGCTTGATGATCGTTTTCCAGGTCAGCGGATGGCCCTGCGCGGCGTCGATGGCGGCGGCCTTCGCCGCGGCCGGAGCGGTCTGGGCGGCGTCGAAGGGCGTGCCGCCCGTCATGGCATCTCCTTGATCCCGAGTCATCCGAACCCAGTCCACGTCGCGATCGCGCCGCGGTACAGACGGCGCTGACTCTCGCCGGATAGGCCCGACCTATCGGCCGCGCCGAGACCGAACCGGCAGCCCTTCGCATAGTGGCTGGCTATGCCGCGACAGGAAGCGCCACCTTTAGTTTGCCTGCCCGGTCCGGTGGACTGGAAGAGCCGGACGCCGGCTGCTGCCAGGGTCGCCAATTTGGCCTGAACTAATGCCGAACGCCGAAACGAAAGGACCCAGCCATGCCGTTCGCGGCCGGGACGCGCGCCATGCCGGTTTCCCTGGAGCTTCCGCCTGTCGTCGCGATCTGCGGGGAGGTGGACATCCAGTCCGCCCCGGAACTGCGTGACGAACTGCTGCGCGTGATACGCCGGCGCGGGCCGGAGCTCATCATCGACCCCGGCGGCGTGACGTTCCTGGATTGCGCCGACCTCAACGTGCTCGTGGCCACCCGCCGCCGCGCCCGGCTCGAGGGCGGGCGGGTCCGCCTCGTCCGAGTTCGCCCCAGGCGGGCTGTCGTCTCGCCAACCCACAGGACGCCTGGGAGCCGTGGCTTGCCGTGACCGCGCCTGGTCGCTCAGACTACGGGGGTGACCTCTGCCCGGGGCGGCCGGTGATGGCGCCAGAGCTGGTCGGGCGCGACTGGGAGATCGCCGCGGTGGAGTCGCTGCTGGCTGGTATCGCAGGTGGCGGCGGCTCGTTCCTGGTCCTCGGCGATCCGGGGATCGGGAAGACCACACTGGTGGAGGCGGCCGGCCAGCGCGGACGTTTCGACGTCACGCATAGACCAATGGAGGCAGTCCATGGGCACGATCACGACGAGCGATGGTACGGAGATCTTCTACAAGGACTGGGGCTCGGGCCAGCCGATCGTGTTCAGTCACGGCTGGCCGCTTTCTGCCGATGACTGGGACACCCAGCTGCTGTTCTTCCTGCAGCACGGCTACCGCGTCATCGCCCATGACCGGCGCGGGCACGGTCGCTCGACCCAGACCAGCGGCGGTCACGACATGGACCACTATGCCGACGACCTGGCCGAGCTGACCGCCCATCTCGACCTCCGGGACGCCGTCCATGTCGGGCATTCCACCGGCGGCGGCGAGGTCGTGCACTACATCGCCCGGCACGGCCAGAGCCGGGTGGCCAAGGCGGTACTGATCAGCTCGGTGCCGCCGCTGATGGTGCAGACCGAGGCCAACCCCGGCGGGCTGCCCAAGAGCGTGTTCGACGACCTGCAGGCCCAGCTAGCCGCGAACCGGTCGGTGTTCTACCGGGCCCTGCCGTCGGGTCCCTTCTACGGCTTCAACCGGCCCGGCGTGGCACCGGTGGAAGCGATCATCGAGAACTGGTGGCGCCAGGGGATGATGGGCGGAGCGAAGGCACACTATGACGGGATCGTGGCCTTCTCCCAGACCGATTTCACCGAGGACCTGAAGCAGATCACGGTGCCGGCCCTGGTCATGCACGGTGATGACGACCAGATCGTTCCCTACGCCGACTCCGGCCCGCTGTCCGCGCAGCTCCTGCCGAACGGCACGCTGAAGACCTACTACGGCTTCCCGCACGGCATGCCGACCACCCAGGCCGAAACGATCAACGCCGACCTGCTGGCCTTCGTGCAATCCTGACCGGATCGTCCCTACGGCATCAGGAGACAGGCTGCAGTGGCCAGTACGTACATTGTCGAGTCCACGCCGGACACTGTCCGTTCTGGATACCTCGATCCCGCCGCCAAGCCGGTCGCGGTGATCCGGCCGGGCGACACGGTCCGTTACCCCAACACCTGGACGCACTGGGGGAACGAGGCGAAGTTCGGGATGAGCTTCGCCGACCGGGAGCCGCTGCGGCACCGCTACCCGGATGGCCCGTACTCGATGCTCGGCCCGGTCGAGATGACCGGCGCCGAGCCGGGTGACGTGATCGAGGTAAGCATCACGGCGCTGCGCACGATCGGGTGGGGCTGGAACTCGTTCCCGCTGGGGGTAGGGGCGCTCCCGCACGATTTCGCCGAACCGTACGTGCACTACTTCACCTTCGACGACGCCCGCACGATCGCGGCCTACGAGCACGGCATCACGCTGAAGATGGCCCCGTTCCTGGGCGTGGTGGCGGCCGAGCCGGCCGGCCAGGAGCCGGTCAGCGCGATCGTGTCCGGGGCCTACGGCGGCAACCTCGTGCTGCGCGACCTCGGCGTGGGCAGTCACCTGTTCCTGCCGGTGGCCAAGCCCGGCGGCCGGATGTGGACCGGGGACGTGCACGCGCTGCAAGGTGACGGGGTGGTCGACCAGACCGCCATCGAGACCGCCGCGGAGGACCTGCAGATCCGCTACGACCTGCACAAGCAGGTCGCCTTGCGCGGCCCGCTGGGCGAGACCGACACGGCCTGGATCGTGGTCGCCTTCGCGGCCAGCCTGGACGACGCGCTGGTGGCCTGCCTGCGCGAGGTCATCTACTGGCTGCCCGCCGCGGCGGGCATCACCGGCCCGGAAGCGTACGCGCTGGCCAGCATGGCGGTCAGCTTCCGAGTCACCCAGTACGCCAACCAGACCGGGTCGGCCTACACCTCGATCCCGCCCAAGGCAGTGCACGCGGTCATCCCTAAGAGCATCTTCCCGGCGGAGCTCCGTGCCCGGATCGCCGCGTGGCTGCGGCCATGACCCTTTCCGCGGCCGACCGGCTGGCCATCCTGGACGTCATCACGCGTGCGGACGAGGCGGCCAGCCGCCGCGACGCCGACGGCTACGTCGCGCTGTTCACCGCGGACGCGGTGCTGGACGGTGCCCAGGGTCGCCACGCCGGCCGCCAGGCCCTACACGCGGCGGTCGGGCCGGTCTGGGCCGCTGAGGGCCCGGCCACCCTGCATCTCACCCTCAACCCGGTCATCGAGCCTGGCCCATCCGACGACCAGGCCGTCGCCCGGTCCGTGCTGCTGATCATCGACCCGTCCGCGCCGCCCGCCCTCCGCCACGCCGCGGCGATCACCCAGGAGCTTCGCCGTACCGGAGGCTTTTGGCTCATTACCAGGCGCACCGTCGCGGCGGCAGCAGTGCCGCGCTGACGGCGGATCGGCCTCCTGAGCTGTACTGCCGGCCCCGGTCCTGTCGGCCCGGCCCGGGGAGGATCACGACGTGGACCTCAGTCCCGCCTCCCTCCGGAGAAGATCTCCAGGAAGAACAGGAACACGTTCAGCAGGTCGAGGAAGATCGACGCGGCGATCAGCGGTGCGACGGCGTCATCGGTATTGGTGCGCAGCCGCTGGAAGTCGAACATGGTGAACCCGGCGAAGATGACTAGGCCGAGGACCGAGTAGACCAGCTCGCCGCCGGGGATGTTGACGAAGATCAGCACGATGCCGAACACGATCAGCGCCAGCAGCGCCCAGAAGCTGACCCGGGCGATGGCGCTCAGGTCGCGCCGGGTGGCGTAGCCTGCGGCGCCGAATCCGGCGACAAACAGCGCGGTCGCCCCGCCGGCTTCCCACAGCGCGCGCGGGTCCATGCTGCCGTAGTAGGCCACCGTCGGTGCCACGGCCAGCCCGATCAGCAGGCCGAACGCGGCGAGCAACCCGACCGTCGCCTGGGCGGATCGCTTAGCCGCGAACCGCATGCCGATAAGGCAGGCGAAGGCGGCGATGAACGCGACGATGCCCACGCCGCCGGACAGGCTGCGGCCCAGCCAGGCGCCGAGCGCGAACAGGCCGGCGGTAGCCGCGACATAGCTCATGGTCTGCGAGAACAGCGCGTGGGCCTGGCCGCGGTCCGCGGCTCCCATCTGCCGGTAGGAAAGGGTCTCGGCCATGTGCTCTTCTCCTTCTTCGCGTATGAGGGTTCTGCGTCCCGGCCACGCAGTCAATGCCTGCTATCCAGGATGGGAGCTGGAACCGGTCACCGCACCAGGGAAGACCCCTGGCCTGTGCCCTGGCCTCGACCGCCCATCCGGGCCGGGGCCGCCGAGACGGCCTGGTCGTCAAGTTCGGGAACGCCGGTACCACCGCCGTTCGGCAGAAGAATTTGAATCATCCGAACGAACGGTGGTTTACGCTCCGCATCCCTGCACCCAATGCCGGTGCAGACCATGCTCGAATACCTATCGGTCATTCGTTACAAAGAGTCACCGGCGATGGCAGGCTTCGCCGGTGCTGCTGGCACCGCATCGTTGCCTGGCAGCTGCCCGCCGAGCACCTGGCGCACCTGCGCGAGGTGGCTGGCGTTGCTGTCCTGCTGCCTGGTGAGGTCGTCGACTTCGCGCTCGGCCGCGGCGCGGCGGCGTTCGGCATCGGCCTTG
>Ga0210390_10005067_pt1 | contig 11087 bp, 8 predicted proteins | sample IncBWH11OmetaG_FD_161050 | JGI IMG/M metagenome (GOLD analysis project Ga0210390, IMG submission 161050) | Forest soil microbial communities from Barre Woods Harvard Forest LTER site, Petersham, Massachusetts, United States - Inc-BW-H-11-O ... | reverse complement strand
TGCCAAGCATGGCCAGTCGCCGATCGACCCCAATCGGTTCTTCCCGATTCCGGGACCGAACGGCAACAACGGCACATCGCCGGCGAACCTGATCGCTTCGTTACTCCCTTGGTCCGAGTCGCCGCTGAACCAGACCGGCATCGGTCCAACAGAAGATGACGTTTCGCTGCTCTGGCTGTCCTCATCGGCGCAGACTGGGAACGCTGTTTCCATCATCGAGCAGAATGCCAATCAAGCCGGCCTCGGAGAAATCTTCTACGGCCCGTCAATCACCACCATGTTCAACGCGCCGGGACTTCCGCCAACCGGTGATCCCCGCACCCCCGACATCGTCATCACGCCGAACTATGGTGTGGTGTACACCGGCAGCAGCAGTAAGTTGTCCGAGCACGGTGGTTTCTCGCACGACGATACCAACGTGATGATGCTGCTCTCCAACCCCAGCTTCACCCCCGGCGCGATCAACACTCCGGTGGAAACCATGCAGGTGGCGCCGACCGTGCTGCGCGCCCTCGGGCTTAATCCTTCCCAGCTGCAGTCGGTCCAGATTGAAGGAACGGCTGTGCTGCCGGCGACGCAGTTCTAGCCAGTCGAACGAGGTTGTCAGAGGAAAGCGGCGTCCCAACGTATCGGGACGCCGTTTTCGGTTTGTGCCTCGTCGCGCCTCCCCCTGCTATAGTGTTCACCCTAAGCGGGACGTACCCTCGGGAGGCCGCATGTCATCCGCAACGCCGTCGCCGGACAACCGCCAGCTCACCGTCCTCTGTTTGGCCAGCTATTACAAAGGCACGGACTTCATTCGCGAATGTCACCGCCAGGGATGCCGCACGCTGCTGCTTACGTCAAACAGCATCAAGGACGAGAAGTGGCCGAACGAGAGCATCGACGAAACTTTCTACATGCCTGACGTGCAAAAGGAATGGAAGCTGGAAGACGCCATCCTGGGCGTCAGCTACATGGCGCGCGAGGAGACCATCGATCGCATCGTCGCGCTGGACGACTTTGACGTGGAGACCGCAGCTACGCTTCGCGAGCACCTTCGCGTGCCCGGCATGGGCGACAGTACAGCGCGCTACTTCCGTGACAAACTGGCCATGCGTACTAAGGCGCGTGACGAAGGCTTGCTGGTGCCCGAGTTCATCCACGTTCTGAACTACGACCGGCTGCGCGAGTTTATGGACCGCGTGCCGCCGCCCTGGGTGCTGAAGCCGCGCTCGATGGCCGGCTCCATGGGCATCAAGAAGATTCACGACTCCGAAGAATTCTGGCGGTCTCTCGACACACTCGGCGACAGGCAGTCGTTCTATCTACTCGAGCAATATGTTCCGGGCGACATCTTTCACGTCGACGCCATCTTCTACGAGCGCGACCTGCTGTTCTCCATCGCCAGCCAGTACGGCCGCCCGCCGATGGATGTATCGCAGGAGGGTGACATCTTTACCACACGTACTTTGCCACTCGGCTCGAAGGAAGCCAAGCCGCTCATCGACATGAATCAGAAAACGATGAAAGCTTTCGGACTGGTGCGTGGCGTCTCGCATAGCGAATTCATACGCGGCCGCGATGACGGCAAGCTGTACTTCCTCGAGACCTCGGCGCGCGTCGGCGGCGCACACATCGTCGACCTGATCGAAGCGGCGACGGGTCTCAACATGTGGGCGGAGTGGGCGAAGGTTGAGATCGCCGGGGGCAAAGCACCTTACAAGCCGCCTTCGCCGAAGAAGGACGCGGCCGGACTGCTGGTATCGCTGGCAAGACAGGAGCGGCCGGACACCTCGGGCTACAACGATCCCGAAATCGTCTGGCGCATGAACGAGAAGAAACATCACGTGGGGCTGATCGTGAAGTCATCCGATCCCGCGCGCGTGCAGGAATTGTTGAAGAACTACGTCGAGCGCATGCGCCAGGAGTTCCTGGCATGGCAGCCGCCGCTGGAACGACCTAACTTCTGAATACGGCGACTTTCCGGTCGTCTGCCACGTTTGCGTCAACTGAAGAGCGGCTTAAGCTCCCGCAATGCTCGGATTACTCGCCGCCCAGCATCTGGCCTAGCGTTGGCTTGTGTTTCTCGCCTTTTGTCTTGCGCTTCTTTTCTGCCGGTTCGGCGCGCGTGGGCGGGGGCGTGCCGATGGTCGCGCGCGCAGCGGCCTTCACCGCGGATGCGGCGCGAAACGGCTTCGGCTTGCGAGGCTTAGACGGCATAAAGCAAATCCAGTCACAATAGAATACCCGACGATTACAATGGATTCGTTGTCGATCATCAGTACGAGTTGTCAACTCGACTGCACGACGTAAGTCAGTCCCTTTTTCCTGCGCATTCGATAATCCCTCCGCGCTCCAGGGCGCGACGATGGGGACATATGGGGAGGGCCCATGATCCGCGAAGATATTCTTGAGCAGTTCCCCGAGTTGTTTGGAAACAAGAAGGTCAATGGCCGGGAGGTCAACGTCGAACAAACCATTGCGACGTTGACGCGCGAGCTGCGCCCCGCTATTGCTGATGCCCTGAATGCCCGTCGTGCGCTGCTCCAGAGTGCCGAACCTGCACAAACGAAATACGCCTGGCCAAAGTGGGATGAGTCGTTCGAAGATCCAATCTCCAGAAGCTCGTGGACCTTTCGGCAGATCGTACAGGGCCTGATCGACAACTTTCTGGATCGGGAGAGCCAGCAGCGTTGGCGCCTTAACGATGAAGTTCCTGTCCCGGCCGACGTTCACCCGCTGCAAAATCCCGGGCTGGAGCTCACCGGCCCCTGGCATCCTCTGGACATGGCATTCAATGCATTAAACAGCAACGCACCAATGAATATGCCCGACTTCGAAGACGCGTCCCCCGCGCACTTCCAACCCGTCGGCGCGGACGGAAAGCAACCCGTCGCAGCATTCGCCGCATTGCAGAACGCCAAACAGATCTTCGAGGGCGCGTGGAATAGCAAGTCCTACGATGTGGTAAAGAAGGGTAAGACGCGTTCATACAAAATCGATCGCGAAGCCAGGAAGTGGCCGACACGCCTGTTTCGCCCACCCAGCATTCACATCGTCTACGAGCACATCACCGTCGACGAGCAGCCCGTTCCCGGCATCATCGCGGTAATCGTTCTGATGGTGCTCAACGACTACGACGCGCTCAAACGCCTGGGCACTGGCCTCTACTTCTACATCCCCAAGATGCAGACTCCACGCGAAGCGCTCATCGTAGAGAAACTGCTGTCGCAGGTGGAAGCGATCATCGGCGTCCCGGCAGGCACGTTCAAGATCAAGATTTTGTATGAAGAGGGCAATGGCGGCCGCTATCTCCCGGCAATTGCGTGGACGTTTCGGCGTCGGCTGCTGGGAACTAACGTCGGCCGCTGGGATTACCTCGGCAGCCTGATCGAAATGTGGAAGGACGACCCGAGCGGCGTTTTCCCCGATCCGCAAACCATCGGGATGGCGTCGCCGAACATGATTGCCTACCAGCGCTACAACGCGCTGACAATGCTGATGGCGGGCATGAAGCATGGCGAACTGACACAGGGTGCGCCCATCGGTGGAATGGCCGCGGTCATGATCTATCAGTCGAGCGATACCTACGGCCGTTCCCGCTATAACCCGGTCGCGATGCGCGCTATCGTGGTCGACAAGCTCCGCGAACGACTGCTGGGGCTGATGTTCGTCCCCGACGACGCAAAGCAGGCAGACATCGGTATCACGCTCGACGATATTCTTGCCGGACGCTCAAAGGGCAAACTTTACGACGCCTATCGTCAGAGTTGGGTGGCCAGCCCGGAGAGCGAGTATGTGGCCGCTGGCAATGCACCGTTGCAAACTCCAGTTGAGCGATTGCAGGCAATGCTGGACGCGCCGCGTCAGACCGCCGACGCGAACGGCAAAGCTGTCCCCACGGTTGCGAGTGGCTTAGCTGAATCCGAGAAAGCGTTGCTGGAATCGCGCGGCTTGGTGAACGCGCAAGGCAAGATCACGCCGAGCATCATCGTCAAAGCGACGATGGACACGCCGGAGAAACTGCTCAGCCCGGCCCTGTGGAAAGCCATCTACGGCGTGCCCAAGGGCGACATCACCATCGAGCACATCCAGCACGCGTTCTATATGGCCGCCAATTACGGCTTCCAGATTCTCAATGGCAACTTCGCCGCCGCCATTGACGATTACGAACTGAAGCAGCGTTTTATGAACGACCTGGCCACCTACCGCATCGATGTCTCATGGTTGTGGACGCTGGTGCAGCACCGGGCGGTAATCACCAAGGACGGTTTCCTCCAGCGGCCGGCGTTGACGGAAGACGGCGTTGTGCTGGCGCCAAGCGCTGAGAAAGTAGCAGCCGGAACTCGCTTCTCACCGGAGCTGTTCCAGAAGGTATTCGATTATCACAATGAATGGACGGCGGAATTCTTCGCCGAGTTGGATCGCCGCGGCGATCGCGGTCGCTTTGACCGAACGAAAGCAGGCGTCATCATGGAGTTGCTGAAGCGGCAGCTGCTTTCGCCGCATTATCTGCAACACAGCGCGCGCGTGCTATTCATCCTGGCCGAGGCAGGCGACACAGAGCGCAAGCAGATACTCGAGGCCATCTTCGATCTTTCGCGTGACGAACTCGTGAAACGAGTGAAGGCCGGCAGCATGCAGGCTTCAGCACTTGTAACGCGCGATTACGTGTACGACATCCTACCGGAGAAGCAGTGACTCTTGACGAGCGTCATACCGAATTCGCGCCGGTGCCTGGGGAAGCTCGATCTGGATGATTGTCATCACGAGGAGGCCTCCAGGCCGACGAGGGGTATGCTGTTCGACCGAAGCTGAAGGGACTTGATGTTAAGGCACTGCGCTTCGTGCCCGCGTCGTTCTCGTCCCGATTTGCACAACGCCGCACAGCTTTCCCAACGTTACTTGCATGAAGTGATTGCCGCCATGGTTGCGGACCGACGCGCCTCAAGCTAGATTCGAAGCTGTGATCCCAGAGCCCGATACATGTCCGCTGTGCGGCGGCACCGGATGGCAAACTGTAGCCCGTGGCAAAGAGCGCGAGGCTGTGCGCTGCGAGTGCCGCGTGAAGGGCCGCGGCGATCGCCTGCTGGCGGCCGCGAATATTCCCGCCCGCTATGAGCACTGCGACCTCAGCAACTTCGAATACGATCCAGACGCTAGAAGCCAAGCCAGCATCGGTGACGCTCGAATGTTTGCCGGCCGCTTCGTGGAGGAGTATCCGATCGAAAAGACCGGAATCCTCTTCGTGGGCACGGTTGGCGTCGGCAAGACGCACCTTTCGGTTGGCATCCTCAAGGCGCTCATCCGCGAGAAGGGTATGCACTGCCTCTTCTGCGATTATCGCGAACTGCTGAAGTCGATCCAGCATTCGTACAACGCCTCGGTCCAGGCGACCGAGATGCAGATCCTGCGGCCGGTCTTCGACGCCGAGGTCCTCGTCCTCGACGAGCTGGGGGCAGTGCGCAGCACCGAGTGGGTTTTCGACACCGTTAACTACATCCTCAACAGCCGCTACAACGAAAACAAAACCACCATCATCACCACTAACTTTCCCGACAAGCCCGAACAGGACAAACTCGAAATCGATAATCTCAGCAACCGTTCTGCCGCCGACCGGGCCGCACGCCGTGAGACGCTGGGCGACCGCATCGGCGAACGAATGCGCTCACGCCTGCACGAGATGTGTAAGAAAGTCGAGATCGAAGGCCCGGATTACCGCGAATCCTCCAAGCGCGCGCAGTTCCAACGCCTCAGCGCACCAAATAAAATCTCGCTGCGAAACAGTAAAAGCAGGGATTAGGACTCAGAGACTACGGGGCAAGAGCCTAGGGTCTGGGGATCAGATATTAGCGAACGCGGACGTACAACAACCAAGGTACGTCCGGGTGTTGCGTCGCGCCTTGCCTACATGAATTGTCATCCTGAGCGCAGCGGCCGCCCGGTTTTCCGCCGCCGTACTTGCGGCGGGCGGACACGGGGTCGAAGGATTTGCGATTCGCGCCCTAAGGCAAACTCTTCCCGCTCCGTCCAATCGCTCGCTTCGTTAAGTTCTAACCCCCGGCCCCTGACCTCTGACCCTAATCCCTCCCACTCGACTAAAATCTACCCGTGCCCACGCAGCGTGTAGAGTTCCTTCCCGAGCGTGATTCCGAGCTGTTTGCCGCAGCTGCGGCGAGTGCGGCCGTGTTCGTCCTCCGCGGCGAAGAGGGAAGCGAACCTTACGTCGGGAAGACCTCGAACCTGCGGCGTCGCCTGCAGCGGCTTTTGGGAACGGTACATGGACAAACGCGCAAGCTGAGCCTACGCGATCGCGTGCGATGGGTGGAATGGTCACCTGCGGGCTCTGATTTTGAAGCTTCGTTCCTGCTCTACCAGACGCTGCGCCGCGAGTTTCCCAAGACCTACGACAAGCGGCTCCGCTTTCGCTTCGCTCCGCTGATTAAACTCATCCTCGACAACCCTTACCCACGCGCGACCGTCACCACCCGTATTGCCGGAATGAAGAGCAACGCCCAGTACTTCGGGCCATTCCCCACGCGTATGGCCGCGGAGAAATTCTGCAATGATGCGCTTGACCTGTTCAAGATGCGCCGCTGCGTTGACGATCTCCATCCCGATCCCGCCTTCCCCGGCTGCATTTATTCCGAGATGAAGATGTGTCTGGCGCCGTGCTTCCAAGGCTGCACCGACAATGAATACGCGGCGGAGGTTGCGCGCGTGCAGGAATTCTTCGCGACCGGCGGCCAGTCGTTACCGAGAGAATTAGAGCGCCAGCGTGACGAAGCCTCCGCCAATCTAGACTTTGAAGGCGCTGCGGCAACGCATGCACGGATCGAGAAGATCAAGACGGTCACCGCCCAGCTCTCGGAGATCGTGCGCCGCCTCGACGAAATTAATGGCGTGATGATTCAGACGGCGTCCGAGCGCGATTCCGTGACGCTGTTCAAAATTGCCGGTGGGAGAATCTGCGATCCCGTGCAGCTCGATTTCGGTAAGCAGGCTGAAGCCTCGCAAGTGGGTTCCAAACCGCAATCGATGGAGTCGCGCATCACGCAGGCACTTGCGGGAGTTGAGCCGCCAAAGCTGCGCAGTGCGCTGGAGTGGATGGAGCATCTCGCCTTGTTGAAGCGCTGGTACTATCGCACCAGCAAGGTCGGCGAACTATTTCTTGACGAGCCCGGAGGCGAGTTGCCCATGCGGCGCGTGGTGCGGGGCGTCTCGCGCGTCTTTCGAGGCGAACGGGCTACCGGCGATCTGAGCGAGACGGCCGGCGATTATTGGCAGTTCCGTGCCCGTGAGGCCGGCATCTCCGAAAAGCAGTGAATCGCTACAATCTTCGAATGAGCTCTCAAACCAAGAGCTGGAATTCCGAACTCTATCAGTCCAGCCACTCGTTCGTCTGGGAATATGGATGCGACCTACTGGGGCTTCTGGCTGCTAAACCGGATGAGCGCATCCTCGATCTTGGCTGTGGCACCGGACAGCTGACAGCCGAGATCGCTAAATGCGGCGCGCTGATGACGGGTGCCGACTCATCGGCTGAGATGATCGCCAGAGCTCGCAAGAATTATCCCGCCGTAAGTTTCGACGTGGCCGACGCAACGAAGCTTCCTTATAGAGAAGAGTTCGACGCCGTCTTCTCCAACGCCGCGTTGCACTGGATTCGCGATCAACCCGTCGCCGTTAGATCGATTGCCCAGGCGCTCAAGCCCGGCGGGCGTTTGGTCTTTGAGATGGGAGGCCACGGCAATCTTCAGCAGGTGCTCGATGCCGGTTGCGCGGCCATGCGCTCTCTCGATGTCAAGAACCCGGAAGCGCTCATTCCCTGGTATTTCCCCACGGTCGGCGAGTACGCGTCACTGCTGGAATCTGCGGGCTTCGATGTGAAGGTGGCTCTGCATTTCGATCGTCCGACAACGCTGGACGATGGCGAACGTGGATTGGCGAATTGGATCGAAATGTTTGCCGGCTTCGCTCTCAACGCCGTTTCCGCTAAACAGAAGCCGGAACTCATCGCGCGTTGGGAAGCGTCGGCACGGCCGAAGCTCTTCCACGACGGCGTCTGGACCGCCGACTACAAGCGTTTGCGCATGGTCGCGCTGAGGACCTGAATGACTTTGCCCATGAGTTCCGAGACCTCATCTCCCGGCAAAGCCGCTACCGGTTTAGAGAAACTCACGGCGACACAGCTGCGCGCGGCGCGTCCGCTTTCGCGTGAGTTCTTCAATCGCGATCCCGTAACCGTTGGACGCGAGCTGCTGGGAAAGCTGTTGATCCGCCGCGAGGGACGCCGACTGCTGGCTGGACGGGTGGTCGAGGACGAGGCGTACCTCGGCAGCGAAGATCCGGCGGCGCACGCCTTTAGGGGGAAGACTGCCCGCAATTCTGTGTTGTTCGGACCGCCTGGCCACGCCTACGTTTATTTCATCTACGGCAATCACTATTGTCTGAACGTCTCCTGTATGCCGGAGGGTTATGGCGAGGGTGTTCTATTCCGCGCTCTCGAACCGGTCTACGCGACCGAGGCCATGGCCCAGGCTCGCGGTGTCGATCTTCCCACACCAGCGACTATCGCCCAGTTACGCATGATCTCCAGCGGCCCGGGACGCATGTCAGAGGCGCTCGGCATCACGCGCCTCCGCGACAACGGCAAGGATCTGACAACGTCGGAGTCGGACCTGTGGCTGGCCGATGACGGCTTTCGTCCGGAGAAGATAGTTGCCACGTCGCGCATCGGTATTACCAAAGCCGTCGAGCGGCCGTTGCGATTCGTGATCGCTGGAAACGCCTTCGTTTCAGGCAAACGATCGCTTTAACGAAAATCCCGCCTCATCCCATGCCGCTAGCTCGAGCACTCAGGCTGACCTAATTTTTTCATGGCACAGTGATTGAGCCCAATGCCGAGTCGTAGTACTCTTGTTCGGCTCGAAACTGAGGAGGTTGCTCATGCTGAGGATGTCGGCAATTCTGAAGATCATCGCATGCGGTTTTGTCGCACTGTTTTCTTTGCCGCTGGCTAACGCGGTAACCCTGCACAATTACCACTGCGGAACAGGTGAAGGGTACGTAAGCGGTCTCACCAAAGATGGCCAGGGCAACTACTACGGCGTATCCGCCCTGGGCGGCGGTGGCAACGTTGGAGTTGCATTCGAGCTGAGCCCAAACGGCCAGGGTGGCTGGAGTTGCAGCGTCATCTACACCTTCGTCGGGTCGGGCGACGGTGCGAATCCTGAATCTACGCTGGTAATGGACGCTCACGGCAATCTCTTCGGGACGGCGACTTCAGGCGGATTCAGCGGTGCGGGGACTGTTTTTGAGCTATCACAACAAAATGGCGCCTGGTCCATCAGCAACGCTTACGAATTCACTGGCGGCGCTGATGGTTCGTATCCGATGGGCGCGCTGGCAATCGACGCAGCAGGAAATATCTATGGAGCCACCGAAGCGGGAGGCATTCAAAATGGCGGCACGGTTTTCGAAGTGATACCGAGTACGAATCAACTGACATTGAAGACGCTGCACACGTTCGGCTCCCCGTCAGACGGGTATCGCCCATTCGGCGGCGTGATCATGGACCGCGGCGGCAATCTTTATGGCACGACGTGGCAGGGGGGCGTGGGCGGCAACGGAATCGTGTTCAAGCTACGGCCGGCGGGACCGGGATGGATCGAGAACATTCTGTATGCATTCAGCGCGCCCGGACAAGGCGGGCCGGAGAGTGCGCCATCATTCGATAACCAAGGTGCTTTGATCGGCTCGGTCGTTACCGGTGCCGTGTACAGGCTGACGCCTTCACCCACATTTCCCCGAACCGTCGAGCAGCCCTGGAATATCACTTGGCTCTACACGTTTCCCAACCAGTCGAATTTGGCTGAGGGCTTCATGCCGATCGGTGCACCGATCATGGACAGCGCCGGCAACATTTATGGAACAACATCGGAAGGCGGCAACACGAATTTTTGTTCGCCGGTCGGCTGCGGCGTGGTGTATAAGCTCACGCCATCTCACGACAACGGACCTACAACGTATACAGAAACTGTTCTTTGGACCTTCCAGGGTTATCCAAATGGCCAGGAGCCGGATGCCATCCTGACGCTGGAGAGCTCTGGCAGCTTCCTCAGCACGACAGGTACCGATGGACCGTTCGAGCTGACGCCGTAGCCTCGTATCCCACTACGCGGGATCATGCCAGCCGCCGATGTCCGCCGCCAGCTCGCGCGAGTCCGGCGGACCCCACGTGCCCGGCTGATAAAGTTCCGTGGGACAGCAATCGCCGAGAATCGGATCGACGATCGCCCAGGCCGCCTCCACCGCATCCTGCCGCACAAATAGCAGCTGGTCGCCCTTCATTGCGTCGGTCAGCAGCCGTTGATACGCGTCCATCTCATCGTTGCTGGTGTACTTCACTGCCGACAGCTCGACAGGCATCGGCACCATCAGTGGACCCGGGCGCTTCACTCGGCCGCCCAGGCTCAACTCGATGTCAGGTCCGAGACGGAAGCGGAAGTAATTGCGTCCGTCGCCGCCCATCTTGCTCAATGGGGGCTTGCGCAACTTCACAAAAACTTCCGTTGCCGTCATCGGCAGGCGCTTGCCGGCGCGAATCAGGAACGGCACGCCCGCCCAGCGCCAGGAATCAATCTCCAGACGCACTGCGGCGAACGTCTCCACGTCGGAGTGGGGCGACACGCCGGGTTCGTCGCGATAGCCTGCAAACTGTCCGCGCACGATGTTCGCCGGACTCAATGGCGGAATCGTACGGAAGATCTTCACCTGCTCGTCGCGAACCGAGTCCACATACATCGTGGTCGGGGGCTCCATCGCCAGGAACGCGACCACCTGCAGCATGTGGTTCTGAATGACGTCGCGAATCGCGCCCGCCTCTTCGTAGAATTTTCCACGGCCTTCGACGCCGAACGCTTCCGCCATCGTGATCTGCACGCTGTGAACGTAGTTGCGATTCCAGATGGGCTCCAAGAAGCTATTGGCGAAGCGGAAGATGAGCAGGTTCTCGACCGCTTCTTTGCCTAAGTAGTGATCGATGCGAAAGATATTCTCTTCGGGAAATGCCTGGTGCAACGTATCGTTCAGTTTGCGTGCGG
>Ga0210390_10005066_pt1 | contig 11087 bp, 9 predicted proteins | sample IncBWH11OmetaG_FD_161050 | JGI IMG/M metagenome (GOLD analysis project Ga0210390, IMG submission 161050) | Forest soil microbial communities from Barre Woods Harvard Forest LTER site, Petersham, Massachusetts, United States - Inc-BW-H-11-O ... | reverse complement strand
CAAGGACAATCCACAAGTGAATCCTCCGCCTTCTCAGTCCACCACCATTGCAGCTGCCCGGGAGAGCCGCGTCTTCATACGCGAAGGCTTCCGCTGGGACGAGCAGGGTGCTTATCTTTTCGATATCGATGGCACCCTCTGCCGCAGCCGCGACCGGATCCACTTCGAGTCCTTTTACTCGAGCGTGCGATCCGTCATGGGCCATGAGCTCACCCTCGATGGGGTGACGCTCAGCGGAAACACCGACCCCGGCATCCTGCGCGACGCCTTCAGGCTGGCGCAGCTGGAGGAGACGGATTGGCAGCCCCATCTCGAGAACGTGCTTGAAACCATGCGCCGCCAGGTGACAGCGCGGAGATCCGAGATGAAGCTCGTCAAGATGCCGGGTGTTGACGAGGCGCTGGCTCACCTGCAGGGCAAAGGCGCTGCGCTGGGCGTAGCCACCGGCAACCTTGAGTCCATCGGCTGGATCAAGATCGAGGTCCTCGGCTTGCGTCACTGGTTCACCTTCGGCGGCTTCAGCGACAACTACGACATCCGATCCGACATGATTGCCCACGCCATGCATCTGGCGCACCGTCACGCCGGGCCCGAGGCGACGGTGTGCGTGGTGGGGGACACGCCCTTCGATATCTCCGCGGCACGGGCTAATGGGCTGCCTACGATTGCTGTCGCCACCGGCAACTTCTCTTTCGACCTGCTCATGGAGCATGAGCCCGAAGTGTGCGCCACCACGCTTGAAGCTCTGCTCGCAACCGGCGGCCGCAACAATGGGGCATGAGTCTGCGTAACCATCACGTGGTTGTACTGGCGTCTGTGCTGGCCGCATGCCACTTCGGATTCGGGCAGATCACTGACTCAACTGCCGAACCCAAGGCGGCGAAGGCAGATCAGGCCCCGGCGGAGAAGCCGCCCTCGGCACGACAGCAGAGCGAGGCGGAGAAGGCTTACCTCGCCGGTGCAAAGGCTCTCGACCGGGAAGACTTCGCGACGGCGGAGAAGGACTTCGATACGGCGGCCGAGCTCGTTCCACATAACGAGCAGTATCTGGCTGCGCGCGAGATCGCGCGGCAGCATCATGTCAGTGCACTGGTGCAGGCTGCGGACAAGGCGAGGCTCATGGGAAATGCTGACGAGTCGAGCAGGGACCTGAGTCAGGCTTTTGCAATCGACCCGAAAAATCCCATGGTTCAGCAGCACATGGAGGAGATCGTCCAGGATGCGACTCCCGACCCGCCATCGGAGAACCAGGAGGACACCATCTCTGCCGGGGCGCCCATTGAGCTTGCGCCCACACCGGGACTCCACAGCTTTCACCTGCGCACGAATGCTACTGACCTGCTTCGCCAAGTCCTGACGGCCTATGGCATTACTCCCACCATCGACAGCTCGGTGAAGAGCCAGCCGGTTCGCATCGATGTCGACAACGTGGACTTCCGCGAAGCCGCGCGCATGAGCAAGCTGCTCACCAAGACCTTCTTCGTGCCGCTCGATCCCGATCGCGTGCTGGTTGCCGAGGATACCAGGGAAAACCGCACCAAGTACGAGCGGCTGGTCGCCGAGACCGTCTACTTCCCTGGCCTGACCCCGACCGAGATCGGCGAGATGGGCAATGTGGCGCGGAACATCTTCGATGCGCAACAGGCCACTGTTTCTCCCAGCAAGTCGACGCTTACCCTGCGAGCGCCGGTGGCGAAACTGGCAGTCCTCAATTCCACGCTCGCCGAAATGCTCGATGGGCGCAGCGAGCTTCAGCTCGATGTGCGGCTGTACAACATCGCAAAAACACGCTCGCTGAATGTGGGCGTGCAACTGCCGAACCAGGCCACCATCTTCAATGTCCCCACAGAGCTGAACAGTGTCATCTCCGGCAACCAGGCCTTGGTGCAGCAGATCATCTCGAGCGGCCTGGCAAGCGCGGGCGACTTTTCTGCCATTGCCGCCATCCTGATTGCGTCGGGCGCCGTGAGCGGCTCGATTCTGGGGCAGCCCTTTGCGGTCTTCGGCGGAGGCGAGACGCTTACCGGCCTGACCACCAACGGCGCCACCCTCAATCTGGCGCTGAATTCCTCCGACACCCGGATCCTCGATTCCCTGACCCTTCGCGTGCTGGATCAGGAGGAGTCGACGATACGCGCCGGCACGCGGTACCCGATCATCACCTCCAGCTATTCGAACCTGGCGGGAAGCTCGCTGGCCATACCCGGCCTATCGTCGGCGGGCGTTTCGAGTGCGCTGGCCGGGCTGGGCATCGGATCATCGAGCTTCAACAACACCGGACAGGTTATTCCGCAGGTCCAATACGAGGATCTCGGGCTCACGCTGAAGGTGAAGCCTTACATCCAGAAGGACCGCGATGTGTCGATCAACGTCGACCTCGAGCTCGTGTCGCTGGCAGGCAGCTCGATCAACAACATTCCCGTGCTCGATAACCAGCAGTACAAGGCAATCACCACGCTCAAGCAGGGCGAGACCGCGCTTGTGGTGAGCACCATCACCAAACAGCAGACGAAGGCCGTTACCGGCGTCCCCGGCCTGACCGATCTTCCCGGGTTTCAGAACACGACCAACAATCAGACTGAGAATGACGTGTCGGAACTGCTCATCCTCATCACCCCGCGCATCGTGCGCGAAGCGCATACACAGGAGGCCGGGCACATGTTTGTGCTTCCGGTGCATCCGTAACTATCCGTTACAAACCTGGTGCTCCATCACGCCTTTTGCGGGCACGGTGGGAAAGCCTGCTCAAGGCACCATAGACGGTTTAGGCGTGTAGGGCATCATGTCCAGAGAGCGGTCCTGAACATCGTCCACGCGGTCGCCCCACTTTGCCGAGGTCGTCTGTTTGATCCTGATCCATTCTGGATCCGCGAGGAAGGTCTTCCAGGCCGAGATTTGCGTGTTGCGATCCTTCCAGCGCAGCAGGTAGACAAACTCCTCGTGGCCCGGCGCTCCACTCCGGCTCGTGAACACAATATCGAAGCCATAGCGTCGCATGATCGGCATACATTGCTCGCTGAAGCGCTCATGAAAGTGCTGCTCATTCCCCGCGTGGAGCTTGTAAATGCGCAGTTGATATACGCTTTCCTGGCATAACGCACCCGGGAGCAGACACAGCCCCATCCAGAATCCAGCCGGTGATTCGCATGAATACGCTCCTTGGACAGACTGGCCTTTATCTTCGCGGCTCGAGCCATCAAGCCTGCTTCTCAGACTTCGACTCGGCAACAGCATCGTTCAGGAAGTTGTCGTAATCGGTGCTGTAAACGTGAACGCGATCCCTGTCCTCCGCCTTGATGTGCTTGAAGAACCACATTCCCTCGAGCCTCTTGCCCGCGCGCTGCCTCGCAAACGCCTCTCCGATCTTCTGCTTCTCGGCAAGATTGTGAGGCTTCTTCAACTCGGTCCACTCTCGAAGTCTCTTCGGTGCTTTCCGGGTGGGCAGCAGATAGACGTTATCTGAGGTGTGAGCGTTTTCAAGGTTGACCAGCAGGTCTCCCCACTTGTTCCATCGACCCGCGCCGTCTTTCTTGTAATTCGGATTGAGAGTAAACCAGCATGGAGCCAGATCGCCCCGATTTTTGAAGTCGCTCTCCGGATGCCACTCGTGACGACTGGGAGCTTGGATCGACGGCGTTGTCGGCTTTGGAGCGTACCGTTGGTTCAGATATATCGCGAGATGTTGGCGAAGGACCCTCTCGAAGTGCGGCGGATTCTTATAATCCGAGAAAAGGCCCTCGCCCGCACCCTCTACCTTCTTCTTGAACTCCAGCACCGCTCCCCACTGCTCGGCTTCCTCCTTCGACTTCACAGCATAGGGCTGTTGGCTGAAGTACAGCATGATGTGCGGAGATTTGGTCTTCTTCCAGACCGCGATGGCGGTGTTGATCTCGTGCTCGGTCCCGGTTTGTCCCGACTTGGTAGGCGTGCCCAATCGCCTCCAGAAGATGCCCACCACGATATCCGCGTCGGCGATCTTCAGGATCGGATCAAGCAAGCCCTGCGGCCCGTCGGGATGAAAACCCGGATAGCTATCCGTCTCCCATCGAATCACCTGCAGATCCAGTCCGAGAAACTGGCTCGTGGTGTGCTGCAGTTCAGCCGCCACAGTTTCCACCAGGTTTCGTTCGGCTTTGACGTCACTGGGCGACGCCACCACAACACGCAATTGCTTTACCTGCGTCATTTCTCGTTGAGCTTCGCCTTCCCGGCTGACAAAATAGCATCCCGCCCACGCAGAAGCAAAGGTCGGGTCATACCGCTAAATTTGATCGGCCGACTCGCCCGGCTGCTTGTTCTTCTTCGGCGAGGGCTTGCTGGATGTCGGGACGTTTGGCGATGAGTTTGCGGAAGTGGGCGGCCCAGTATTCGCTGGAGCGCTGCTGCATCTGCTGGTCCTCTTCGTGTTCGGGGGTGCCGGGGTGGATGAGTCCGGTGTCGTAGGGCTCGTAGGGGGGCGGCTCGATGGCAACGGCGAGAGCGGCGGCGGCGCGGGCTGCGTATTGGGCTTCGTGGCGGCGAACAGCGTCTCCGAAGGTGTATTCGGCGATGGACCAGGGGCGATTGAGGGGGTCGCGGCTGGTGGATCCGGAGAGCAGGGCCGAGGCGCGGGCTACGCGCCGCTTAGAGGTCAGGGCACAGGGTACAGGGCTCAGGGTGGTGGTGAGTTCTCCGCTTGCACACTCGGTCGTGCCTGGTTGAGCAACAGCAGGTCCTTCGACTTCGCACGCTTCGCGTGCTTCGCTCAGGATGACATCGTTTGGGGGGTGGCTGTGATCGTTAGGGACTTCTGTGGCGAATGAGCTGTGCGCAGATACCTGATCACTGAGCCCTGATCCCTGTTCTTCGCAGAGGCTGCACTGGCACGCGGGGTGGTGCTCTTCGGGGGGTTGGTTGCGGTACTTCTCGGCGCAGAGCAGGCAGGGGCATCCCTTGTGGTGGATGGGCTCGGCCTCGTTGTCCTCGAGGATCTCGACGGGAGGGGCGATTTCGTCTCCCTCGGGAGTGAGGATGACGCGGTGGACGGTTCTCATGGGCGCCGGAGTGGTTGTGGCGGAGTCGGAGTCGTCGTTATCGCGGCTTGAGGCTGCGGAGCGGGCAGTTGCGGGCGCGGCGTCGATGAGCGGCTGGCGGGAGAGATTGGCCATCGAGACCTGCTGGTTCCAGGTCATAGAGTTGGCGGTGCGGGTGTCGATGCGGCTCTCGGCCTGGGCGACGGCGATGCGGTAGAGATTGATCTGGATGGAGGCGCGGTCCTCGGGAAAGAGGAGCTGGACGGGCGGCTGGATTTCTTCAGGTCGTTGAACCCAGGTCCCAGAAGCGGGACCTGGGGCACCCGCATCGCGGCTGGCGACGGGGATGGCTCCGTAGTCGTAGGTCTGGATCGGTGTCTGGGTGTGTGGGCGCGTGCGTACGGCGGGGCGGTGGGGGCGTGGCTGGCAGTTCTGGTGGTAGTAGCAGAAGTTCTGGCTGCGCATCGCGGCCATGCCACATTGGGTTCCGCTGGTGCGGATGTGGCGGCACTGGTTGACCATGGTTGACCCCTCCGGGGGTGGTTTTGCAAAGATCTGATTCTGTAGGGCTTGGCAGAGCTTGACCGATAAAGATTTGAAAACGGGCGGGTTAAATGCAAAGATCTGATAACAAATCACTTGTGAGCCAAAACGCAAAAGGCGCAGCTGGTGGCTGCGCCTTTGTCGGAGATATTTAGCTCTAATTCAAGATTATCAAGTTCGGAGAAATTGTCCGCCAAGTCGTCGCGCGGAGTATGTGGTTTATTTTCTGGCGGCTAGGCCTCGGAGTTACTTTGGGCAGGGTTGACAGGGCTTTCACCTTCGACCTCGGGAACTGGTCGTCTGATCAGCCATGCTAATGTCTGACTGGAGCACAATCGGAATCCAGTTTTAACTGTTAAAACATGATTCGGGGGGATACAATCCGGGCGAATCGTGGAGATCTGGCGGGCAGCGATCCCGCGAATGCTGGCATGTTCTGATTCGGGTCGTTGTGCGATATGACTACAAACAACGCGTAAGCAATCTGCCGAAGAGATCAGCGAAATCGACGCAGGCAATTGCGGCAACTCAGCAGGAAAGTTAGTCGATGGCTGAGGGACCTTATGAGGCCAGTCCGAGTCCAGGTGGAGAGTGACCGCGGCAATCGGTTTGCCATGCGGCGGTTCCCAGCATATGTATTGTTGTCGGTTCTTCCCACTCTGTTGGTCCTTCTGAGCAGCGGCCATTCCGCGGCACAGCCGAATGCGAAGAAGGTACTTGTGCTCTCCGCTGGACGCGGGCATTTATCCATCGATCAGATGGAAGCCTCGCTGCGGGCTCATGTTCCGTGGCCCGTGAACTTCTCTGATACAGATCTAGAGAATCCTCGACTCGACGAAGATGCTTATCGGCAACTCCTGGCGAAGGAACTTCTACATGGCTTCGCCGCTGAAAAGCCGGACCTCGTGGTTGCAGTCATGGACCCTTCACTGCAGTTCGCAGTTGAATTCCATGACAAGATCTTTCCGGGCGTGCCTATTGTCTTTATGTCGGTCAGTAGCCCGGAAGCCAAGAAGAAGATATGGCGGTGGCCCGGAGTGACCGGCGTGGCATCTCCGGTGGGAATACGTGCAACGATCGATCTGGCTCTTCGCCTTCACCCGGATACAACTGCGATCGCAGTCATCACGCATGCCTCGTGGAGAGAGAACGAGTATTTTGCAGCTGTGCATGATGAGCTCCTTCACTATCAGGACAAGGTAAAGGAGATCGACGTCATCGGACCTCCAAGCGGTGAGTTGCTTGAACGGATTGCTGCACTCCCACCTCATACGGTGGCGCTGTTTCAGCTCTGGCCGGTCGAAACGGATTCCGCAGCATTCGGAGTCAACGATGTCCTCGCCGCGGTCACTCAACATCTGCCCACTTATTGCATCTTCGCGGGACTCTGTTTGAATCATGGCGGCATTGGTGGAGTTTATGACGATCCCAAGAACGATGCCGTGCTGGCTGGAGAGATAGCAGCACGGGTGCTGGCAGGTGAGGGGCCCGAGAAGATTCCCGTTATACAGAACTCCAATCTCCAAGTCGAAGTGGACTGGCGGGCACTGCAGCGCTGGCATATTCCGGAATCGGCGTTGCCTGCGGGCAGCCTGATCCTCTACCGACCACTCACGTTTTGGGAGATCTATGGAAGGTATGTGATTGCAGTTATTGCGGTGATTGCCCTGCTGCTGCTCCTGATCGCCGGACTGCTATGGGAGCGGGCGAGACAACGCAAGGCTGAGGCTCGTCTTCGCGAGAGCGAGAAGCGTTTCCGGGTGATGGCCGATACGACGCCTTCACTGGTCTGGATGTGCGACGCGAAGGGCAAGGTTATTTACCTGAATGACCGTTGGGCTGCATTTACGGGTGCAGATCGAAATGCCGGGTACGGTGACCCATGGAGCAAATACGTCCATCCTGATGATCTGAGGAATGTATCGGATACCCTCTCACATTCTCTGAAGGATCGAAAGGCATTTTCGACGGAGTCCCGACTTCGGCGCAGCGACGGGGTCTATCGCTGGACACTCAACGTGGCATCGCCGAGAGTAAATGGTGATGGATCGTTCGGCGGATTCATCGGCTCCGCTGTTGATACGACCGACCAGAAACTGGCCCAGCAGGTACTTGAAAAGGTAAGCGGTCAATTAATCGAAGCCCAGGAAAAGGAGCGCAGCCGCATTGCGAGGGATCTGCACGACGATATCTGCCAGAGGCTGGCGCTGTTGTCGATGGAGATTGAGCAGGCCAATCGGGTCTCGCCCACCTCACCTACGGGTACAAGTGGAAACCTGGATGAGATTCGAAAGCACTGCTCCGAGATCGCAAGTGACGTTCAGTCACTATCGCACCAACTGCATTCTTCAAAGCTCGATTACCTCGGCATTGCCGCTGCCATCCGCGGCTTCTGTCACGAGTTCTCCCGGCAACATGACGTCAAGATTGATTTCACAGATACTGACGTGCCCGCACAATTATCCAAAGAAGTTTCATTGTGCCTTTTTCGTGTCGCGCAAGAGGCGCTGTACAACGCAGTGAAATACAGCGGGGTGAATCAGTTTACGGTGGAATTGACTGCGACAGAGGGCGAGATTCAGCTTGAAGTGAGCGATTCAGGCGCGGGTTTTGACGTGGAAGAGGCGAAGAAGAATCGTGGCCTGGGGCTGGTAAGCATGCAGGAGAGGGTGCACCTGGTTCACGGGATGTTTTCCGTCGAATCGAAGCCCTGGGAAGGGACAAGAATTGTTGCGGTTGTGCCGCTGGTCCAAGAGAGCCGACAAGACGAGGGAGGGCCTGAGGGTAAAGTTGAGGAAGCCGGCCCTCAAGACTGCGTCCCATCCCTGCGGTGATTCCGGTGTCTCTCAGATGCCTCTAGGCCAGCAGGCGAGCGGGAGGTGGTCCGTTTCGCCTGCAGTTTCGCCGGACTGTCATTTCGCCTGCCAGATCATTCCTGGATCATTCCTTCGAGGCGGACGTAGCTCGCTTCCATTCCGCGTTCCATGCCGGTGGAGAGCATGGCGGCCCGCGTCTGCGCGTCGGGCAGGGTCATGCGCATCGTCATCAGGGTGCCGGTGCCATCGGGGTCGAACCTCGTTTCGATGTGGTTGTCCGGCGTGGGATCTGGCAGGTACATCCGCTCCACGTGGACAATCCTGCTGAAGGGTTCGAACTCGAGAATTTCACCGGTGATGTGGAATCCGGCGCCTTTGCCGTTTGTCCATTCATAACGGAACTTGCCGCCCGGCTTCGCCTCGTTGATGCAGACGGGCATGGTCCAGCCTTCAGGACCGAGCAACCACTTCTGGATTAATTTCGGATCGGTGTGGGCGCGGTACAGGGCCTCTGGAGGCGCAGCGAAGCGCCGGGTCACGATCACATGGGTATCGCCTTCGGTGGTCAGCGTCAATTTGCTCATCGGGTCTCCCCTTTCCTGGGTTGTTTCGCGGGTGGTTGCATGGCGGACAGAACCTCGTCCAGCCGGTCGTAGTTTTTGTCGAGGGCCTTTCGCAGCATCGCAAGCCATTGGTCCATCGCTTCAATACCGGCGCGGGCGAGGCGGCGGGGGCGCCGGGTGCCGTCGATGCGGCGAATGATGAGTCCAGCGTCTTCGAGCACCTTGAGGTGTTGCGAGATTGCCGGTTGTGTCATCTCGAAGGGCTCGGCCAGCTCGGTTACGGTGGCTTCTCCCAGCGCGAGACGCGCGAGGATGCCGCGCCGCGTGGGGTCGGCCAGAGCGGAGAAGGTGCTGTCGAGAGACTGCATAAGATGCAACTTATATAAGTAAAATCTTATTGTCAAGAGCCAATTTTGAGCGAGAATTGGCGGGCAAGGTTTTGGAGGACAGTGCCGCTCCGCTGCGGGTGTGGGGCGGGAGGTCTAACGGATCGGTGGATCCTCGTCACCGATATCGCAGCTTCGTCAGTTCGTCCGTGGCGGTTTGGGCTTGGGAATGAATGGCGCGGTCTTACCCGGCTGTTGCGTTGTGGCTGGGCCAGTCCCAACGCCCTCATAAACGGCACTGTTCATGTCGGCGATTTGCCTAAGGTATAAGAACCTGATTCCGCGGACGTCGCTGTCGGAAAGCTGAGCGGAGGAGAGCCGTTCAGGAATATCGAGTGACGGGAATTTAGAGTTGCCTTTGTTTTCCAGCAGGGCTTTTTTGAAGACTTTTCTGTAGGGCCCATACATCATGATGGAATTCCAATCCATCAACGGGGTGAGGCATCTTACGTCCTGCTTTGCCCTACGAGCGACAAGGGAGTAGACATACTGACAGTTCAGATCGTCCAGCTTCTGCCAGATAACCCGGGTGAATTCGTCTTTGGCGTCTTTCAGCTCGGGATTGGCGTACTGATTTTTCGGTTTCGGAAATACCAGGGGAATGGAAGTATGAAACTGCTCATGTTCCAGGCCGATACAGTGTCCGAGCTCGTGCAGGATCGTGTGTTGCACCTTGAAGGCAAGATCTTCGCCCTGTAGTTCCGTCTCTTTTTTTTGGAGATTGTAGCCAACGGTCTGCTTAAACTCGCCGGCGCGGCCTCCGCTCCGGCAGCCGATGCTGCACTTCGATGGCGCTCCCCCCTCGAGGTAGATGTAGTGCTGGTGCTCCTGATCTGCTTCGTCCCGAGTGACAAAGAAGGTCTCACCCAGTCTTTGGTTGTAATGGCGAATGCAGACTTCCTCGAACTCTGAAATCCGCGAAAAGGCAACAGGAATCGGCAGCTTCCAAAGCTTGACGGTGGTATTTGTGACAGACATGCGGGAAGGCCCGGTGGAAGTATAGCGCGAGCGAAAAAAGGGCGCGGGAGGCGAGGTTCAGGCGGGTTCGGTCGTCAGCGAGACGCTGTTATGGGCGTGCGAGCCGACGAGCCAATCGCGCATTGCAAGGTTGCAGGCCTCGGGCATTTCTTCAAAGGGCAAATGGCCCGCCCCCTCGATGACCAGAAGTCTTGACTGCGCCAGCGTGCGTTGCAGACCAAGAGCGGAGGACAGGTTGACGGCTCGATCCCGGTCTCCCCAGATGAGGAGGGTGGGCATTGCGGTAAGCCGGCCCAGTGCGGATCGGAGCTGCTGCATGTCATCGAACCAGCAGCGAAGGATCTCTAGGATGTGGTCCATGGTGCCGGGAATTTCGAGACCCGCGGTGTAGACCTCGAGGGTTCCTTCAGCGACGCGAGAGCGGTCGCCATACATGCGATAAAGAGCCTTGGCCTGGATGTGCCGGGGGAGCGACGGGACGCGATGGGCGAGCCATGTGCCGAGCCTCGTCTGGAAGAAGCGGATAACGAAGCGGCGAGACTTGCAGAAGGGATTGGCCGGGGCGAAGAGAATGAGCCGGCGCACGCGATGCGGATGACGGGCAGCCAGCATCATCGCAATCGCGCCTCCGTGGGAGTGCGCGGCGATGTCGGCTTCTGGAAGATGCAGGGCGTCCATCAGGGCGGCGATGCGATCGGCGGTTGCTTCGAGGCCTGCGTCGAGCCCGGGAACCCGTTCCGACTTGCCCATGTTGAAAAGATCGATTGCGTAGACGGTGGCTTCGCGGGC
>Ga0210390_10005064_pt1 | contig 11087 bp, 10 predicted proteins | sample IncBWH11OmetaG_FD_161050 | JGI IMG/M metagenome (GOLD analysis project Ga0210390, IMG submission 161050) | Forest soil microbial communities from Barre Woods Harvard Forest LTER site, Petersham, Massachusetts, United States - Inc-BW-H-11-O ... | reverse complement strand
TCGAAAGACCCCACTACAGTGCCGATCGCGGCCGGCCTGATTTTGATGATGTACCCGCGTTCACGCTCGTCCGTTACGAGGAACTGCACGAGGTTTTCCACAACAAGCGAGTGCTGCATGTCGCCAGTGCAAAAAACGCTCATCGGTCCGGTCCTGATGTTCCCCATCGATTACGGCCCGGTACTTCTCCTCATGCCATTCGGATCCCACCTCACGGTGGACACCCTGCCCTCCGGAGTACCACAAGCGGCGGCTTCAGGTCCATCTTGGCTGTGTCCAGCTTTCGCCTTCGTGCCCATTTAGACGTCGCCATACCTTCCACTTTCTCCGGCCAGTGAGGCTACGAACCCCGCTTTTGGATATGGCGCCCCTCATTTGAGCACCAGAGGGACTTTAACCCTCCTGAACAACGTGCTGCTCAGCGCGCACTTCCATATTGCCGACCAACTGCCAAAGACACTGAAGAACGTTTCGGCTCTCATCTCCTCGGCCGAGCGTCAATCGGCCAATTTGACAATCGTTGCTATTACAACCACAATGTGTAACTAATGCTCGGCGAATTTGAATACCTTCTCATCACGGCGGCTGCACGGCTCGGCGAGGAAGCTTATGGTGCGGCGATCAGACGAGAGATTGAGGAAGCGACCGGAACCCGATGCTCGAATCCTTGTGGTACTGCCGACAAGCATAGGAATCCGTCAGGGCTGCCGAATCGATCGGTTTCCCCGTACCGCGCAGGTGTTTCTGTTGATCGCCTCCACCGCAGCGGTTGTTACGCTGGTGAGCAGCAATCTCCTCTGGTGGCAAATGCGCGTTCGTCAGCCGCGCCTTCCATCGATGATACCCCTGGCGATGATACCGCTGGCGATTGCCGGGCCGGCCGCTTACCTGCTCATGACTTCTCTTTTTCGGCGGCCTCGCCACTTTGCGGGTCGCAGCTAAGTTTCGAAAATCCATCAATATCGCTTGGAGGACAATCGCGGTGCCAATAGATATGCGATTTCGGTTGGGCAGGAAACAGAGGAGCGTACTTTACAGGGCTGCGAGCTTAGTGGCGGCGATTGCGATGATGCAGCCGGGTATGCCGGCTGCGGCCGCCCAGTCGGCACAGGGGGCTGCCTTGCCTACCGCCCTCAAAGGGTCCGCGCATGCTCTGATTCCCGCACAGTCAAGAGTGGCGGCGCCAGAATTCACGCTCACGGACATCAACGGGAGGACAATCACCCTCTCCCAATTTAGGGGCAAAGTCTTGCTGCTGGATTTCTGGGCCGTGGAATGCGCGGGCTGTAAAGTCGAAATTCCCTGGTACGTCGCATTCGACAAAACCTATCGTGACAAAGGCCTGGCGTTGATCGGCATCGACATGTACGGCGAAAGTTCCGACGTCGTGAGGACATTCATGGCAAAGGCGCACATGGATTATCCGGTTGCGATTGGGAATGACGCGATCGGAGAACGGTTCCATGTCGAGGAAATGCCGCTGACGCTCCTGATCGACCGGAGCGGCCGAATCGCCGTGTCGCATTCTGGAATTGTGGACAAGACACAATTCGAAAACGACATTCAGGAATTGCTGCAGTAGCTGAGTTCTTACGGCCTGGTAAAAACCGTGATGGGGACCGAATCCGATGTTGGTGCCGGATGGCCGCAACTTGGAGGTAATCCCTGAAATGACGCCCTGTTGATCATGAGTAATCGAGCTCTAGATTCCATGCCTACAGGCTTACTCCATAAGGAGGGGCCCCCGCAGTCGGGTCCAAATCCGCATGCCAGACTGGCCGCGTTGCTTCAGCGCGCATGGTCTGACGATACGGGCGAAGGCTCAGGCGCCGTATCCTGTGGGCGCTGCGAAACCACCGATCTCGTCGCTTAGAAGAGCCGCAAACTCAATAGAGGTCGCATCTTCCCAGAATGGCCCCATGATCTGGATTCCAACCGGCAGTCCGGACGAACTTTGGCCGATCGGCGCGGCCGTCGCCGGGCAGCCGGTCAATGTCGCGGTCACCACCCACGGCATGAGTTGCATATAGGGGCGAACTCCATCAGGGGTATCGATAGTCCGCGTCAAGAAATCTCCCTTGTGGTCATGTTGGAAGGCAACGGTAAAGCAGCTCGGCATCAAGAAAACGTCAACCTGTTCAAAATGCTCTTGCCACATGGCGCGGAAGGATAGCTGCCGGAAGCGTTGCTGCTGCCAGTCAACATACGAACTGAGCGAGCCAGCGGCAGAGGGATTTTGTGGATTCTGCTGGTACCTTTCGCGGTCCATCTCCTCCGCCTGCTTGCCCTCGGTGCTGAAGGTGAAAGCAGAGAGAAGAAAAATATAGTTGTTGTAGGCTTCGCGCAGGTCGTAGCGCGGCGGCCAGCCGGGCCGCAGTTGTACTCCTGCGCGCTCGAGCGCCCTGAGCGTCCTGTCCAGCAGCGGCCGCACTTCGGAAGTCGGGCTTGCCATCGGGCTGTCTAGCACGTACCCAACCCGAAACTCCTTTAAAGCACGCTTCCGAGGCGGCGGCAATGTCCAGGACCAGGCCTTTCGCTCGTATCCAATGGGGCCGCCCAGCACCTTAAGCGCCGTCATCAGATCACGCGCGCTGCGCGCCATCGGGCCCGCCACCGCAAGCCCGGTCGAGAACCCCGCCAAGTCAGGGACGCCTCCCGGAACTTGGCCGTTTGCGCTAACGAGATCGAGAGTCGGTTTGTGAGAGAAGACTCCGCAAAAGCTTGCCGGGACGCGCAACGAACCGGCGATGTCACTCCCAATGCTTAGATACGACAGGCCAGCGGCGAGGGCGGCGGCGCTCCCGCCGGAAGAGCCTCCGGGCGTGCGGGTCAGATCCCACGGGTTATTGGTCGTGCCATAAATGTCGTTGAATGATTGCCAGTCCATCAAGTTAAGCGGAACATTGGTTCCACCGAGCAGGATGGCTCCGCTATTGAGCAGGCGCTCGACCGCGGCGGAGTTTGCAGGCGCCTTCGAATCCTTGAGGGCTAACGATCCCCCAGGTGTCGGGCTCACCTTTCACGCCGAACGACTCCTTGACGCACATCGGCACTCCGTGAAAGGGTCCGACCTGATCGCCTCTCGACAAGGTGGCATCGGCAAGGCGTGCTTGCGCCAGCGCTTGATCTCTCATCCGATAAGTGAAGGCGTTTAGTTTCGGGTTGTATCTATCAATGCGGTCGAGCATACGATGCGTCAGTTCGGTAGAAGAAACTTGCTTCGCCTTGATCCTGGCAGCAACGTCAAGCGCCGAGGCAAAATCGAAATCGCTCGTGTTCGCTGAGAATGTGCGTGGAATCATTCCCGCAGCAACGAAGGCCGAAGCAGAGGTCAGAAGTTCGCGGCGCGTCATGTGCTTATCCTCATTCAGTTTCTATCGTGCGGAAAGATAGCCCAGCGAGCCACTCATAGCGATAGGCACACATGTTGCTATTGATGGTGGTTGCCCGCTTGTCGTGTGCTGTTGACCGGATGATAACGCATGGGCCAGTTGTCGCATCACGGGCCACCCGGAGGTGATCCTGCGTGGTTCTGCCTGAAAGTCTGAATTTCGGTAACTTGCCGACGCAATGAACGTCGAGCAGCGAACTTAATGGCATGGTCCGCCGCTTTTGGCCGGTAAGAAAGCTGGGATTATAAGAGCGTACGGAGGAGGAGTGCCATGGAACTATTCACGCTCGGTATCGATTTGGCGAAGACTACATTCCATCTGGTGGGGATGAACCAACGGGGAGAGGTAGTGGTGCGGAAGCGCATGTCCCGCACCCAGCTGTTGCACTTCACGGCGAACCTAAAGGTGGAACTGATTGGCATGGAAGCCTGTGGTGGATCGCATTTCCTGGGTCGTGCGTTGCGCGAGCAGGGTCACGAAGTACGAATCATCCCGGCGCAGTATGTGAAACCTTACCTGAAGACGAACAAGAACGATTACATCGACGCGGAAGCGATCGCCGAAGCCGTCGGGAGGCCAACCATGCGCTTTGTGCCCATCAAGAGCGAAGAGCAGCTGGATCTGCAGTCCGTGCATCGAGTGCGCGAGCGCTGGGTGATGCGCCGGACCGCCGTCGTGAACGAGATTCGCGGACTCCTGCTGGAGCGCGGCATCACGCTATGTAAGGGCCGGCGCTATGTGGACGCAGCACTGCCCGGGATTCTTGCCGATGCCACATCGAAGCTATCGGGCTCACTGCTTGTACTGAAGATTGTGGATTTAGCAGCATTGAGACTGCGTGAGGAGGATTCTGCGGTGAATACGGGTATGTTTTATCGTTTGAGGACTTGTTTCTTTCTCTTTCTCCTGATCGTCTTCGCCACCGCTGCGAGCGCCGCCGCCCAAAGCGATCCTCTGCCCTCCTGGAATGATGGAGCACCAAAAAAGGCGATTACCGACTTCGTCGGCAGGGTGACCAAAGAGGGCAGCACTGACTTCGTCCCCGTTGAGGAGCGCATCGCCACCTTCGACAACGACGGCACGCTCTGGACCGAGCAGCCCATGTACGTCGAGCTCGCTTTCTCGCTGCAGGAAGTGGAGAAATTGGCACCCAACATCCTGACTGGCAGACGACGCAGCCCTTCGCCGCCGTGCTTCACCACGACATGAAGGCAGTGGCGGCGAGTGGCGACGAAGGGATGATCAAGTTGTTCCTCGCGACGCACACCGGCATGACCGAGGAACAGTTTGAAGAGACAGCCTCGGCGTGGCTGGCGACGGCCGAGCAACCGAGATCTCACCGCCTGTATACGCAGTGCGTCTACCAGCCGATGCTGAAACTGCTGGCGTATCTGCGGGCGAACAGATTCAAGACGTATATCGTCTCGGGTGGCGGCCAGGACTTCATGCGGCCGTTTACGCAGAAGGTGTATGGTGTACCGCCAGAACAGGTGGTCGGGACGCAGTTCAAATCGCAGTACATGTTAAAAGTCGATAGCCCGTCAATCGAACTTTTGCCGAGGATTTTGTCAATCGATGACGGACCGGGAAAGCCGGAAAAGATTCAGCGCTTCATCGGGAAGAAGCCCATCGCCGCATTCGGGAATTCCGACGGCGACTTCCAGATGCTCAAATGGACTGGGTCGAACACCCGCCCCAATCTCGAATTGCTCGTCCATCACACGGACGCCGTGAGAGCAGCTTTGCAAACGTGATATCCAGACCTTCCGCAGTGAGGGCGGGATTCAAGATGGAAAATATTGCGCTTGCCGCCGTCTCAGCGAGCTTCTGAATTCACATCTTCTTCGACAGTAGCCATGTAATCCACTCGTCCCTGCACATCACGCCGAAGCGTTCGTCGATAGCTGGGTGCTTCTGTCGATCGTCTCCGCTAATTTCATTTCAAATTCTCTCATTCCTCGCGGGGTATAGTCATAAACGATGACCCTTAAGTGCCGAAGATCGAACGGGACGTCATCAATTGATTGCGAGATTAGTATCGTGTGTCTCCCGATTGCATGAGCAAGACCAATTTCATACATGACATTTGGATTGCGCCCAGTACAATCTGCCACAATCACCTTGGCGGCGTTGATAGCGGACCATACATCTCCCATTATCGCTCCGCTGGAAAAAAAATTATCCGCCCGGTCTACCGTCAACTCGGCCCGTTGCGCAACCACCTGAATATGGTCCTTATATACCGGTTCTAGTTGTGCACTAAATGGCATCAGGACGAATAAATCCGGCCATTTGTAATCCTTCCTCGGAGCCCCTAGTATTGCTGACTTCTGTCTTCCGCTTTCAAACACGGTGTCACGAAGCGCCTTTTTTAGCTCCTCAACGGCAAGTTGAAGCTCGGCAATGGAGCTCTGTTGTGGCATGTCATCGGTCATTGCGCTTTGCCTTGATTCAACTTCGAATCTCGAAATTCCAGCGCTTTAAATATCTTGGATTGCAACATCGATAGGTGGTCTGTCCCAGCCGGGTTACGTTCCAAATAATCAAAAGCACCCATTTTCATCGCACGCACGCTGATAGCTGGCGTGCCTTTCGCCGTACATACTATTACTTGAGTGTAGATGTCTTTCGCTTTAGCTGCTTCGAGGATAGCCAAGCCTCCGGTATCTTGCTCCCCTTGTCGTAGCTCCAGATCTGTGACAACAACGTCAAAGTCGTTCTCATTGATTTTCTGTATGGCTTCTTCTTCACTTAGGGCCTGGACGAACGTTCTATCTCGGCCGCGAGCTGCCCACGCCATGTCTTCAAGCCAACGAGGATCGTCATCTACTAACAAAATGTTGATCATATGGCCCTCCTCGGTGCATTCGTTGTCATAAGGGGGAGTTGCACCACAAATTGAGCTCCTCCCAGAATGCTCTCGCCACAATAGATCTCTCCGCCATGCGCCTCGATGATCTTGCGTGCATTAGCCAACCCTAATCCGGTCCCCCCCGACTTGCCTGCAGTTACAAAGGGCTCGAATAGAGTCTCCCTGATGCTGCTAGGTATTCCTGGCCCATTGTCGTCAACCTCCAACAGTGCGTAGAGTTGGCTCTCCGCCTCTGATTGATCCATCGCTGTCCTGATCGCAATCAACCTGTTTCCATTGTTTTGTGTCATTGCCTCGTCGGCATTCGTAAGGATTTCCATAAATGCATTAAACAATACGTTCTTATCAGCCCATATTGTAAGCGGCTCAGGGTGAGTAGAGCACTCGTGTCCGCACACTGAGGGAATCCTCGTACATAGTTCTTCCGCAATCGTCCTCAAGTCGTGCATCTTCCGATCTAACACTTGCGGAGTCGTGAACATGCGGAATTGTTTGAACACCTGAGTTGCTATCTGCAAATCTTCTTCTAGTCTTGTAACGATCACGCCCATATCAGCAGCTACGCCAGAATTGTCCACCGATTCCAAGCAATTCCGTAACTTTGGAATGCTGTTCCGCACCAAGCCCACGCGCTTTTCAACCGTATGAATCAGGCCGGCCGCCTGAACCTCTGCCATCCGCTCTCGCAGGCGGGTATTTTCGATCGTAACGGCCAGCAGTCGAGAAAAGGCTTCAAGACCACCGAGTTCTTCATCGTCGATCTCACTTTCGGGCGTAATAAATTTCTTATCGACCACCATGACGCCAATACTCTTTGCCTGCCTGCCGATCAGTGGAACACACGCAAACGCATGCTCCAGATCATCAGACTCCGTGGATGCCCCAAGCATACGTCGAAACTCATCCGGCTGCCGGTAGACCCGTGTGACCCGCTGTGCACGATGCACACACTCACAAATAGCTCCCATGTTGTCATTGATGTTCAGCGATATTCGCCGTACTAATCGACTCAATGGTGGATAATCGGCAAGTCCGCCCCTAACATCGTCGCTGAACTGCTCGGCTCGCCGCAGGAGATCTTCTAAGGGTACGTCTTTGCCCAAGCTATCCCATATCCGTTCGGCTTCCTCGCGGGTCACCGCGCCCAGTGCCGCGTTACCTCTCAGCTTATCGTCGTCCTCTGCCAAGAACAGCATGCAGCGGCTAAAGCCCAGGCCTTCTCCCGCGGTGATCCCAGTTAGGAAGAAGTGGATGATTGTATCTAATTCGTAAGGCTTTTCCTGCACGCGCGCAGCAATCAGATTTAGGCAATGTAGGTGATCTATTCGCCGCTGCCGCCTTTTGTAAAGGTCGACAGTATGGTGGGCGATGATGGCTGGAACAGCAAGCCTTTCCATAAGAGCGAGATGGTCCTTGTTCAGACCACCTCGCTCAACGTGCTCCACGTTGAGGATACCGAGCAGCACTTCATGGCCTGCATGCTCCCCATCTTCAACCAGCGGGACAGCTATCTCAGATTGCGTTTCTGGATTTACTCGCCTGTAAAATTGCGACGGCACCACCTCCCCGACTCCGTCTACAAGGATTGCTCTCTGGTCATCATTCACGTCCTCAAGAAGAATTGATTTCTTGGTCTGTGCTGCCAGGCCGATCACGCCCTCTCCAATCTTTTGTGGTTCGAACGCTCGGGCTGAGTTGTTCGGCCAGCGCGCAATGGTGTCGAGACGTTGCTTATGGCGGTTGTAGCTCATGTAAACGCCGTGTTGAGCGCCCGTCAGCTCTAAAGCTTTTTCTAAAAGGCGCTCCATCACTGCTTTGAGCTCAGGTCCTTTACTGGCGATAGCTCTGAGTACGGCATGCAATGCTTCGAGCTGCTTAGTGTGGAGTCTCGCAGTTCGGATCGCCAGACCAGCAGAAGTTGCAAGAGCATCCATGACCCTCTTTTCGGCAATGCTGAACCGGTGCGCTTCGCGAAAGTTTACGAAAAGCAATCCGACGCTTTCCTTGCCTTCTTCCGGCTTCAGAATCAACACAGCACCCGATTTTATCTTCTCACTTTCAATGAAGCGAGGCTTTCCACTCTTGCTGGGGCTGCTCAGGATCGGATGAGCTGATACGTCATCGACGAACTGCGACGTGCCCTGCACGATCAATGTGAACAGGGCGTCATCGGGGCTGAGCTCTTCTCTCATGGAATCATGAGCCAGGAAATCACCGTCCGTCACAGGAGGCACATCGAACAATTCAGTGTCAGCATGATACTGATAGAGAGATACGTTGCTGGCGTCGAGGATCAGCAGTGCATTTCTCGCAACCTGTTTCAACACGTCGGGAAGATGAAAGGGCGACGTCAAGGATTGCATAAGACTCTTGAGCCCCGAGAATGCCCAAGCCAGCCCCCCAACTTCGGTTACATTTTTGAAGAGTAGATGGTTCTGAATGACAACTTCCATCTCACGAGCGAACATCGCAGCAAGATTTAGGTCGCGTTGCGTTAACTTTTTGTCACGCTGCCAGAAGTGAATTGTTAGGACTGCCTTAGCGTCTGGCTCTAGAACCAAGGGGATGTGAGCAAACGCCCTCACTCCGAGTGCAAACTGCTCTGGGTAATCGCGGGCGACCCGTTGCGGATCGTTGACCACTTCAGGCGACCCCTCTTGGATCGCAGCTTGTCCTCTGCCACCGTTTCTCGGCTGATAAGCCCTAACAAATTCATGAGTCGCCTTCCCCGCGCCTGCGGCAAGAATCAGTTCACCCCAATCATTCGCCACATTCGTGGCCGCCGAGGGGATACCTCGGCGGTAAACATGCAGGCTAGCGGAGTCTGCCCCTATCAGTTCGATCGCACGACCGGCAATCATCTCTAAAACCGCGTGAGATCGCGCGCGAGCTATCTCCTCTCCGTGTATTCGTCCCAACTCGTTTAATCTCTCCTGAGTCGCCGGGGTAAATACTTCTGGATGGCGCTCTTTCAGGCACCCTGCTTCAAGAGTCCCAACCACGCGGCCATCTGTCGAAAATATCGGTGTAAAGATTCGAGCATATCGCCAATGATCGAAGCGATCGAAGATCTCTCGATCGAGACTATCGCTCCATCCTGCGATTATTTCCATTTTGCCACTTCGTACGATTTTCGCTTGGATGTCATTGCTGCCAAGCGCATGCTTCGCACGACTTACCCATCCGGGGGGAACATTGCGGCCTCGGACTGTTTCGATACAATTGCGATATTCATCCACGAGTGAGGCGGTAGCAAAGTCGAACTTGAGTGGCCCCGTGAGCTCCGAAAGAATATGTTCGAGTACTCCATCCAGTCCCAGAGCTTTTGGGATGGCTCTTGCGCTGACTGCGTGAAGCGAATCCAGAAGGCTGCGCAGCTCCGCCTGTTGACGGGACAGGCTACTAAAGACGAAGGCTGAGCTTAAAACAATCGCGCCGAAGAAAATCCACCTGGGTATAAGTACTCGGAATACTAAATCATTCGTAGTCCATGGACCCTGGGCAATCGGATGCATAGAAAATACAGCGACTGACATAATGGCATCGATTGCCCCGATTGCGGGAACTACCCAGTTATCGCCGAGATATTCTACGGTTGCAAAGATCGGTAGATAGTAGAAAAGGAAGAAATCAGACTCAGGATTGTTCGTAAGATAGTAGGCCGCAGAAATGAAGGTTATGTCAGCAAGTATGAATACTACTTGAAGAGCCCGCCAGCCACGCAAAGCGGGTTTGAGCAATACCCCGGTTGCCGCAACGCTTGTGAGAACGATGAGAGCACTAATAGACATCCTTACAAGCCACTGCTGATGAGTATATTGAAGCCGGTGCAACCAAAACCGGCTTATCATGGCCAAGGAAATAAAGTACCTGAGTAGCAGAATGTAGGGGACGCGTCCTAGAAAACCACGCTCGTGCCGGCCGGGGTTCAGGCCGAGCAAATTGTTCCAACGGACTACCAGCCGTGAAAACGAGAAGTGTGACGGGAGTCGCAAGTTCCATACCTCACATCGAGATGGCCAGAATGCTAGCACTTGCGTTGGTCAAATTGATAGCACGATCTCCCCATTTATGTGAAGGCTGCCTCACGGGATCACATATGATCCGAATGGAATGTTTTCCGGTTATCGACTGCCTCCTGAGACTATTCGAGATCGCTCCTAACCCAGGAATCGAGCGCTTACTGCGTCCCTCGCGACAGCGACTTACTTCAAATGCACCTATCGAAACTGCCCACAGAAGAATCTGGACTATCCTGATCTCTCGCCTCGGGGCGGTCCCGATAGGGCTCTAACGTTTATCGTTAGAGATCCCTCCGCACCGCTCCTTTGCCGACATGAATGAATGCATTGCCCAGTCAGCATATTTGAGATGCATCGGAGAAACCTACTCCTGACGAAGTATCTGCACGGGTTCGACTCGAGCCGCGCGCCACGCGGGAACAAACGACGCGAGCGTGGCCACCAGAGAGATGAGGACGAGGACGGCGCAATACGTTTCTGGATCGACAGGCGAAACCTCGTAGAGCATACCGGCGAGCAAGCGGCCGGTTGCTGCACTAAGGAGAAGTCCGGCAATACATCCGACAAGGGTGACGCGAAGCCCCTGCAGCAGGAAAAGCGAGAGGATCTGGCCGCGCAACGCTCCCAGGGCAAGGCGCACACCAACCTCACGCTGCCGCACGCGGCCCAGATAGGTCAGGGTTCCATAGAGCCCGATGCAGACCAAAGAAACGGCCGAGGCGGCGAAGAGGGTCACCAACAAGGTGCGCAGGCGGCTCTCCGAAGAGACGTCGTCGACGTGCTCCTGCAGCGGCGAAATGC
>Ga0210390_10005063_pt1 | contig 11088 bp, 9 predicted proteins | sample IncBWH11OmetaG_FD_161050 | JGI IMG/M metagenome (GOLD analysis project Ga0210390, IMG submission 161050) | Forest soil microbial communities from Barre Woods Harvard Forest LTER site, Petersham, Massachusetts, United States - Inc-BW-H-11-O ... | reverse complement strand
CTGGGATGCGGCAATGGGGCCTCGTCCGTAGCCATAGCCGTAACGGGGGGTCGCGCTGGCGCCGGACTTGTGATTCGCCATATCGACAAAGCGGGCGCAGTCGACGGTCACCGGAGAAACGACGAGCATGGCCGGCGGCGAGGGACTCAGATACAACCCCGACGGCACAGAGATCGACCGTTGATGACCGTGAAGCGGACTCGACCCATCGTAGACGTGCAAGGTTCCGTCGCGCGGTTCCACGAGCGGCACCGAGAGCGTGAAGTGCACCGTGGCATTTTGATCGACGCCGATGGCCCGCCGCACCCGCACAGAGTTTCCCTCTCCGTACGATTCGAACTCGAAGGTCAGGTCGCGGGGCTTGCCGTGATTGGTCACGCGGACGCGAATCGGCAGGTAACCCCCCTCCCCTCCTCCGGCCCAGCGCGTGTCGCTACGAATCGTCAGGTCGTCCGCGTTCGTCGTGTGCTCGTTACCCGATCCGAATGCCGGAAGCGGCCCAATGGCCGCCACGAGCACGAGGCCCACCGCGCGCAGGAGGCTCCCGGCGGCGTGCAGGCGAAACCAAAAGTGTGGTCGCTGTGGCTTCACGCCCTGAGATCCCCGGGAAGGGAGCGATCGACTTGAGGCACCGTTTCCAAGAGACGATCGATCAACCGCACGGTGGTCCAACCCTCGAGACGGGCCGCGTAATCGAGCAGGAGCCGGTGCTGCAAGACGCTGGCCGTCACGCGGCGGACGTCGTCGAAGCTGACGTTGGGACGGCCGGCCAGCAGGGCCGATCCGCGGGCCGTCTCCGCCAGCGCGATCGCCGCTCGCGGCGACGCTCCGAACCGCACGAAGCGGCGCACCTCGTCGGGAGCGACCTCCGATTTCGGATGGCTGGCGTGTACGAGTCTCGCGATGTAGTTCGCGACGGCCGTGGGCAAATGGATCATGTCGGTCAATTCAAAGAGCCGGCCCAGCTCGGCGGCGGAGATGGCGACCGAGAGTTGCGGGGCCCGGCCGTGCTTGCGCGTCGAAATGATTTCCTCGAGCGTCGCCGACGAGACCGACTCGACGTTGATCTTGAACGTGAAGCGATCGAGCTGCGCTTCGGGCAGCGGGTAGGTTCCTTCCAGCTCGATCGGGTTCTGCGTCGCGAGGACGAAAAACGGCCGTGGCAGCGCGTGCGATTCGCCCATCACGGTTACCCGGTGCTCTTGCATCGCCTCCAGCAGGGCGGACTGCGTCTTCGGCGTGGCCCGGTTGATTTCGTCAGCCAATACCAAGTTCGCGAAGACGGGCCCACGATGAAACACGAGCTTGCGCGTCCCGCCCTGGTCTTCCAGAATGGGCGAACCGACGATGTCCCCGGGCAACAGGTCAGGTGTGAACTGGACCCGCCGAAACTCCAGCCCCAGCAACGACGCCAGCGCCTTGACGAGTTCGGTCTTGCCCAACCCGGGCAAACCCTCGAGCAGGATGTGCCCGCGGGCCAACAGGCAGATCACGACCAATTCCAGCAGCTCGCGTTGGCCGAGGATGGAAGTGCCCAAACCGTCGAGCAGGCGCTGGACTTGAGTTTGCGCTTCTTGCACTTCCGCCGGGGTCAAAAGCCGCAGTGTGCTCGCAGCGGAAGTCGCTCCGGCGGGTCGCGTCTCGTCAAGGAGTTGGCTCAAGTTCGTCACCGAATCCTGGTTTCGCCGGACAGATTGCTGGTTTCAGGTTGATCGCGGGTGAGGCAACGGGGCAGGCCAGTCGCGCGAGTCGAGTGCGGCCACCTTACCGCAGGGATTGACTCCCGAATCGGTCGGTCGCGCGGCGCGCAAGCGGAAAACGGGCCGAGCCTGCCATGCGAGTTCTCAGCGGTCGTTGCCGGTTGGGGTGCGCGTGTCGAAATAGCGGCGGACTGCGGCACGGTGCCGCGGACTCAGCGTGCGATTCCAGGTTTGGCGACCGCTCTCGGGCCCCGCGGCTCGACCGGCGGTGCGCGGGGCCGAGGAGGCCGGCTCGACCTCCGGGGCGGACGCACTTTGCGAAATGATTTCCTTGTCGGGCTGATCCGGCGTTCCGGGCGGCAATATGATCTCTTTGAACTTGGCACCGTTGGCCTCGGCCTCGTCGCCCCACGTCAGCTTGGCGGCCCCTCCGCCGCGCGTCCCGCCGCGGCCCGCTTTGCCGTCGCGATCCTCTTTGTCGGAGTCGGAATCGTCACCCTCCGAATCGTCGGGGTCGCCCTCTTTATGGCGTGACTTGGCGATTTTCTTGGACTCATCTTTGAGGAATTTCTTGAGGTCGCTCAGCATCTTCTCGCGTTCCTTCGCGTCCTTCGGCAGGCTGAGGTGGTTGTCCTTCATCAGTTGTTGCAGTTTCTTCTGCAGCTCGGGCGACGCCTTACTGAAGCGGCCGCTCTTCGACAGTTTGCGCAGCGATTCAGCCACTTCTTGCTCAAGCTGGTCGCGCCGCTCAGCCGACAGCGACGAGGCGTTTTGCTTCGCGTCCTCGCCCAGGCGATCGAGCGCGTCCTGCGCCTTGGAGGCAGCCATCATTGATTCCTCCGCTCGCACACGCATGGTCTCGCGGAGCGAATCGACGACTTCCCACGATTCGTGGGTGAGCGGCGTGCTCTTCGTCTCGGCTGCCAGTTTGTCGATCGCCTGCTGGAGGTTTTCGGATTCCTTCTGTTCGAGCACTTCGTTGTCCCGCAGCACCTGCAGCGTCTGCGCCAAAGACTCGGCCGCTTGCGTGCCGACGAAGTTCGTCCGCAGGCTCTCGGTTCGGGCCTCGCGGAGCGGCACGCAACAGCAGCCGACGACGAACAGGACCGGCAACCACAGCCGGCGCGCCGCCCGCACCGGCCGCAATCGGGGCAAGCCCGTCCGCCAATCCGGATTCTGGGCAGCCAAACATTCGGCCCAGCCGGCCTCGTCGGCCGTGTGTCCATTAACCCCATGCCCGCCGTTTGACTGGGGGCCGGTCGTCTCGCACAACGTCATGAGCAGGCCGTTGACACCCGTCTTCGAATCGAGAAGGGCCACCGCCTGCGAGCGAGAAAAGCCCCGCCGCCGGCTCGTCCACCATGCCCACGCCAAAAGGGGCAGAACCAACGCGGCCAGGCACAGCACACCGGGCCACAGACCCGGGCGGGCGAGCTTCACCAGCAAGACCGAGCTGCCCAGAACGAGCAGAAACAGAGCCATCGCGTCGGTGAAGGCCGTCAAAAAGACCCCCAGCGACAAGCGTCTCCGCTGCCGAGCAATCCACTGTTCAAACTGGTTCACGGGGGCGCCTCCGGCCTGGGACGACGGATCGCGGCGTTGGGGCAGAGACTTGCGGGTAGACTCGACGATAAAATCCTGGCAGGGCTCTTCCTAAAGAGTTGGCGCAGGTTTTTCGAGAATATCACACTCAACGTCGCTTGGCGCTACCCGGATCAAGGAATGGGCTACTCACAACGCCCCGTCGGCCAATCTCTAGACGGCGGTTACACTTGGCGAATTCCCCGGTCCTTCGCCGCCCTAATCGTTGGCTTCGCGGCGGGAACGTTCGCTGGGCTCTCGTCTGGGGACAATTCTTAGGACACGGCATCCAGGGCAATTCGTCTAGCGTACGACGTCGGTTTCCAGTTGCCGAAAGCACCACCGTTCGCCGATTCAAGGCTTTGAGATGAACCGCGGGCGTCGGGAAATCGTCTGACTGGAATGGGAGCGGGTGACGCCGCTCGGCGTCGGCGTGACTCCCCTCTGGGACGGGGGTGAACGCGGGCGGCGGCACGATCGTCGGCCGCGAGCATCCCGTGCAGACGGTCGAACTCGTTCGCGTTCGGCGGTAACAATGCCGTGTATCCTGGTGGGAAAGTCAACCTGAGCCGACTTGGCGGCCGCAAACGCCCTCCCCAGGAGTCCGGAAATTACCCAATCGCCGGTGGTGTGGTTCAGCTTGCAAATCGTCGCATGGGTCCTGATACTTTCGGAGCGACTTCGGTCGCGCCATTTGGCGGAGTAGCTCAGTCGGTTAGAGCAGCGGATCCATAATCCGCGTGTCGGGGGTTCAAATCCCTCCTCCGCTACTCGACGACACGCATAGCAAACTCAGCCCAGTAACGGCCATCGCCCCCCATCGGAGAGGTAGCGTCGCATCCGGTCGCATTCCACTGCGACGCCATGGGTCAGCGGCTTCCTGTGTCCGGGGCACAACACTTGAATGTCGAGCGCTAGGCAGCGTTCCATCGACCGTCGCGCCGTCGGCACGTCCAATGTCACGGGGCGCGCCATGAACCGCACTCGGCCACCAATGACCGCCAGCGCATCCCCTGCAAAGAGCACTCGCTCCGGCCGATAGTAAAAGCTGGCGTGGCCGGGTGTATGACCGGGCGTTTCAACGACCTCGAAGCCGCCAGCGACAATTTGCCCGTCTTTGAGGTAATCCGCCGCCTGGACCGCCTCAGGGACCGCTTCACCCAACAAGCCGATCAGCAGCACGCCCACTCCCCATTCCGGGACGCGTTTTGCGATCCAACCCCGGAGCCCGCCCCGGGCGGCCGCTCGCGACAGCCACGGCCGCTCGTCGGCGTGGTAATAAACGGAACAACCTGATCGCCTCTGGATGGCCCTCGCGCCCGCGGCGTGGTCGTTGTGCCAGTGAGTCAGCAAAACGGCTTTAACAGACTTCTCCGACTGTCCCATCGCGGCGAGGAGCGCTTGGATGTCCGCCCCGGTCGAGTCCATGCCCGCATCGATGAGTACGACTCCGTCTCGCGTCGTCACGGCGTATGAACACGTCAAGTACGACGGCCGACGAACGCACCAAACGGAATTGGTTACTTGAAAGACGTGCCGCGCAAACACCGCGCCCTCAGATCGTGCGGTCCATTACTAACGATCGCGGCGAAGTCACTCCGCCAACTGCATGTTTCTTGCGCCCCGGAGACGAATCCGCAGCAGAGAAACTGATTGTGTCTACTCGTACCGTAGCGACTCAATCGGATCGAGCTGGCTCGCCCGGCGGGCCGGATAGAAGCCGAAAAAGATGCCGACGGCCGCGGCAAAGAGGAACGCCAGAAGGGCCGCGGTGAATGAGAACTGCTGCGTCCACTTCTGGCCGGCCGAGACGGCGTTGATGAGCGAGACGATGCCGATCGAGGCTCCCAATCCGAGCAAGAAGCCGATCATTCCGCCGACACAGGAAAGCATCAGGGCCTCGATCAGGAATTGACGGAGAATATCGCCGGGAGTCGCGCCGACCGCCATGCGGATACCGATTTCCCGCGTTCGCTCGGTGACCGAGACCAGCATGATGTTCATAATGCCGACTCCCCCAACGACGAGGGAAATCCCGGCGATACTGGCCAGCATCAGAGTCAGCGTGCCGGTGACGATGCTGAAAACATTGGCGATTTCGGTCGTATTGACCACCTCGAAGTCGCGTTGCTGGCCGGGCTGAATGCGGTGTCGCTCATTGAGCAGCTCCTCGATTTCGTGCTGCGCTTGCGTCATCAGTGACGTCGACCGAGCCGAAGCCAGGATTGCGCTGACGTTATCGAACTCGGATCCCTCGAGTCGCTTACGGACGGTCGTGACCGGGATGAGCACAATGCTGTCCTGGTCATCTCCAACCATGTTGGCCCCCTTCGAGGCCAGCACGCCAATCACGCGGAAGGGAATGTTCTTGATGCGGACCGTCTCCCCAATCGGATCGGTCGTCTGGAAGAGCTTGGCAATCAGCGTGTGGCCGATGACGCAGACCTTATTCGCACTATGCACATCGCGGTCGGAAAAGAATTCGCCGTTTTCCATCGGCCAGTTGCGGACAGTTAAATAATCGGCGTTGACCCCGTGAATCTGCTTCGGGCTGTAGTTCGAGCTGCCGAAAATCACCTGCGCGGTCGTCCCGATGAGCGGGGAGGACGCGAGCACCGACGGGCAATCTTGTGCGATCGAATCGGAGTCGCGTGCCGTGAGAGTGACTTGGGCTTGCATCACGCCGCTACGTCGGCGAACCGCGGGTTGGACGATGACGACGTTGGTCCCCAGTGCGGCAAACTGACTTTGGACCAACATGCTGGCGCTTTGGCCCACCGAAACCATCGTGGTGACGGCGGCAATGCCGATCACGACGCCGAGCACGGTCAGTCCGGCTCGCATTTTGTTCTTGGCGAGCGCGCGCACGGCGATGCGTACTGTAACGGGAGAAATCATGGTGTTTCGCGAAGGATGCCTACCAGGAGCTGGGTGGCGGGGGCTGAAAGCCGATCACAAGGACGTCAGCGCTTTTGACGGCTCCCGATGCAACTTCCGTGTATTGGCCGTCGGTCAGTCCGGTCTTCACCTCGATGGCCCGCAGCAGGTCTCCGTCGGTCACCCAGACGTGGTGGCGCGACCGCTCCTTGCGGAGCCGTGCCCGTTCCGCGATCGAGAGGGATTGCAGCGAGACGCCTGCATTACCGTCCTCGTCGGTTTTTGTTTCCTCTTTCCCCTCCAAGATCGGGGCGTCCACCGGTCGCACCTGATTCGCAACCGGATAGAAACGCAACGCGGCGTTCGGCACTTTGACGACGTCGGCGCGCTCGTCGACCTGAAACGAAAGACTGGCCGTCATGCCGGGAAGCAATTCGAGGTCCGGATTCGAAGTCGTCACCACGACCGGATAGGTGACGACGTTTTGGGCCGTTGTCGAGCTGAGGCGGATCTCCAGGATGGATCCCTTGAATAACTTGTCGGGATAAGCGTCGACCGTGAACGTCACGGGATATTTCTTCTTTTGGGCGTCCTTGATCAGGCCGATGTCCGCCTCATCGACCGAGGCGTGGACGTGAATTTCCTTGCGGATGTCGGGGGCCACGATGAACAGCTCGGGCGTCTGGAACTGGGCCGCCACGGTCTGACCCGGGTCAATTTTGCGATTGATCACAATACCGTCGACTGGCGAGCGAATCTCGGTGTAGTTGAGGTTGGCCAGCGACGTGTCGAGCGAGGCTCGAGCCTGATCGACGGTGGCTTGGGCCACCTTGAGCTGGGCCTCTGACGTCATGCGGGAAAACTTGAATTTGTCGAAATCGGCCTGGCTGATGTACGACGTCCCTCGATTTCGCAAGGCAATGGCTCGTTTCTCGTCCTCGATCGCCTGCAGCAGCTGTGCCTGCACGCGAAAGACGTCCGATTCCTGGATGGCCAGGGTGGCCCGATCGTGGGCGACGGCTGCCTTGCAAATCTGCGGATCGATCTTGGCGAGCAGATCCCCTTTCTTGACCTCTTGATTAAACTCGCAATAGAGTTCCTGGACTGGTCCCGACACGAAAGAGCCGACCGTGACTTCGATCTTGGGTTTGACTGTCCCCGTGGAGTTGACCACCGCGATAATATTTCCCTGTTCGACCTTGGCCGTGCGCCAGATCGGACGGTTGCGTTTGGCCCAATAATTGGCGGCCGGGCGGTATGCGACAGCCCCGACTGCAGTCAGCACGCCGAGCAGGACGAGTAATCGGAGGAGCGTCTTCATGCGAATGAGCATTCTTTTGGAAGGCGGAACGTGGCCCTAATCGAAATCCGCGATGTTTCGCGAGTGTATGATCTCGGCGAGGTCAAAGTCGAGGCCCTCATTCGGGCCTCGCTTTCGATCGAAAGCGGGGAATACGTCGCGCTCATCGGGCCTTCGGGCTCCGGCAAGAGCACGTTGATGAATACGCTGGGGTGCCTGGATCGACCCACTAGCGGTAGTTACCAGCTGGGCGGCGAAGAGGTTGCAACTATGTCGCGCCAGGAGCGGGCGCATATTCGCAACCGCCGAATTGGGTTCGTGTTCCAGAACTTCAACTTGTTGGCGCGAACGTCGGCGATCGAGAATGTCGAGCTGCCATTGCTGTACGCCAAAGGCATCTCCGCGTCGGATCGTCGTCGCCGGGCGATCGAAAAGTTGGAGCTGGTGGGCCTGGCGAATCGAATGCATCATCATCCGAACCAGCTTTCGGGGGGACAGCAACAGCGTGTGGCCATCGCCCGTGCCCTCGTGAACGAGCCGGCCATCCTGCTGGGCGACGAGCCGACCGGCAACCTCGATTCGCGGACCAGCCGCGAGGTGATCGCCCTGTTCCGGGAACTCAACGAAAAGTCGGGCATCACGATCATTCTGGTGACTCACAACCAACGGATCGCCCGCGATGCCAAGCGAACGGTCGTCATGCGCGACGGACACATCGTTTGCGACACGACCGACTTTCGCCTGGCGGCCGAGGCATTGCGTGAGGACTTGGACGAATACGCCGCAGAGGCCTCCAGCGACGGCGTGGCGACTTCAGGCTGAACGCCCGCCGAACTGCGACCTCATTCACTTTCGACGCGACCACCCGATTCGACCTGACAGTCCGATCGACTCTCCTGTTCGCCGCTATCGCCGGCCGCCCTCGGCTCCATGACTCAAAAAACGCTGCAGGAATACGCGGAGTGGCTCGACGAGCGGAAGCTCCTCTGGCCGGCACCGCCCAAACGAGTCCCAGTCAAAGCCAAGGCGTACACCGAGCCGTTGGTGGGTATTCGCGGCGTGGCCTTCAATATTTACGGGACTTTGCTGCGAATTTCCGACGGCGAGCTGTTTCTCCGGCATCCCCAGGACGTGCGGATGGAAATCGCCCTGGAGAAGACCATCAAAGAATTCGGCATGTGGAACAGCATGACTCGGCAGCCCGGCGCGCCCTGGAAGGGCATGCTCGTCCGCTACGAGCGGGCACTGGACGAGCAGCGTCTGTCGACCACGCACGGTCCAGGCGAGATTCCCGAGGCCGACTCCGTGCAGATCTGGATCAAGATGGTTCGGCTATTAGAGCATAAAGAATATTCGTACGACGTCGCCCAATATGGGCCGCTCGAACAGTTCAGCGAGAAGATCGCCTACTTCTTTCACTCGAGTCTGCAGGGGCTGGAAGCCGAGGAGGGGGCCCTTGCGTCGCTAACGAGCCTGTTCCAAGCCGGCATGCGCGTTGGACTTGTGGCCGACGCACAACGCTTCACGCCGGTGCAGATGTTGCGGGCCTTTCGGCAGCAGGGTACACTCCGCTCGCTGGACGAGTTGTTCGATCCGGCGCTTGTAACCTTGTCCTACCGGGAAGGAGTTCGCAAGCCGTCGCGGTCGTTGTATCAACACGCCGTCGAACGGTACCGACGGATGGGAATTGCTGCCAGCCAGGTCTTGGCCGTTGGCACGCGGATCCGCGAAGACCTCGCCATCGCCAAGGAAGTCGGGATGCGGACGGCCCTGTTGGCGGCCGACCGAACGAGCGTGGCCGCCAAGAAAGAGGAGCTGGCCAACCCGGAATTGCGTCCCGATCGGCTGCTGACCAGCCTCACCCAGCTCCGGGAAATTGTCACTCATTGACTCGGGCGCGGCGGCTGGCAAGAGAATTGCTGCATTTTGGGGGCGTTCATCTGTCGCGAATTGTTCCTCCGTTATCTTTGACTTTGCCCAACGACTGCCATGCCCGCACCACCGCTTTACGATTACTCGAAGTTTGACTTCGACAAGCCGCTGTTCAGCATCGACGATATCCGCCGCACCAATCCGCAGCGACATGAAATGGAGCAGTTGAGCGGCGTGGTCTACGTCGACACCGAAAACCACGGCATCGTCGGATTCAAGGACATCACCGAGCACGAGTTCTGGAGCCGGGGACACATGCCCGGCTACCCGATCATGCCCGGAGTCGTGCTGTGCGAATGCGCGGCCCAGCTGGCCGGTTTCTACGCCCGCAAATACGACGTGCTGCGGGGAGATTTCTTGGGCTTCGGCGGCATGGACGACGTGCGTTTCCGCTCGCCGGTGTTGCCCCCGTGTCGATTGATTCTTGTGGCCAAACTCACACTGAACCGTCCGCCGCGTCGCGCGGAATTCGCGTTCCAAGGTTTCGTGAAGGAGCGAATGATCTTCAGCGGCACGATGATCGGCGTGCCCATTCACGTCAGCGACCATGTCGGGCACGCTCCCAACGATTGAACATGAATTCCCCGCCCCCGCCCCTGCTGGACCTCAAGCCGTATTTCCTCACGCTCAACGATCTCTCGGCGCCGCTCGACTGGCCGGCCTTCTTTGGGAACGAGAATCCGGTCGAGCTGGATGTCGGCTGCGGCCGAGGCCTGTTCCTCTTCACCGCCTCGACATCGAATCCCGCGGTCAACTACCTGGGGCTGGAGCTCGATTATCACGAAGGGCGACGGGCCGCCAAGCGATTGTGGAAGCGCGAGCAGCCCAATGCGCGGGTGCTCGGCGGCGACGCGCGAATCGCCTTGGCCAAGCTCATCACGCCCCAATCGGTTGCCGCGGTGCACGTCTATTTCCCCGACCCGTGGTGGAAGCGGCGGCACAAGCGGCGGCGATTATTCACGGACGAATTTGTCGATCTAGCGGCCAGGGTGCTGCAGAGAGGCGGCTTGTTCCATTCCTGGACCGACGTGGAAGAATATTTCGGCGTGATTCGCGCTCTGATGGATCATCATCCGGCGTTCCAAAAGCTTCCGCCGCCCGAGGAGATTCGGCCGGCGCACGATCTCGATTACCGCACGAGCTTCGAGCGGAAGAAACGTCAGCTAGGCGCCACGATCTCTCGGGGGTTGTGGAAAAAGATGTGACGGCCGGCGCCGTCACTCAAAGAGCGCGATACTCGCCGTGAAGCCGTGCAGGTAATTCCGGTCGCCGATGGGGCCGATTTCGCCCTGGGCGAAAAAGCCCGCCAGCGGAATCGGGCCGGCGCTTTGCTGTACGGCCCCCGCGTCGTGATTGGGTGCCGAGAAGAGTCGCGTGCCCCGTCCGTTGCAGCTAAAAAGCAGCCCGGCTTGCGCGCGAGCGGCGTGGGCGGCCCGGTCGGTCTCCAACAACCCGCGCAGATCCTCGTCAGCCGTGTCGGCATCGCGAACGTGGAAACGAACCGTCTGCCCCACACGAACCTGCGACCCCAGGGCGATCGATCCGGTTCCCGAGTCGGCTCCGATCACGTTAGAGATCAAAAAGTCGCCCCGTTCGAATCGATCCTGATATTCGTCCATCGCCAGACCGAGATGCGGCCCCCTCCGCACGAGCTCGGCATCACGGTCGGACAGCGTGTCGAACATTTCGCGCAACCGC
>Ga0210390_10005062_pt1 | contig 11088 bp, 8 predicted proteins | sample IncBWH11OmetaG_FD_161050 | JGI IMG/M metagenome (GOLD analysis project Ga0210390, IMG submission 161050) | Forest soil microbial communities from Barre Woods Harvard Forest LTER site, Petersham, Massachusetts, United States - Inc-BW-H-11-O ... | reverse complement strand
AGGGAGATCGCCACCGACCCCGACGTCAACGGGATTCCCTTCGTGGGCACTCCCGATAGCGTCGCCGCCGAGATGATCGACGCGATGGCGGAGATCGGCGGCGATGGGCTCCTGTTCACGGAACCGCTGTCGCGCCGCAGCGTGGCGGAAATCACCGACGGCCTGATCCCCGCCCTCCAGCGCCGCGGCGCCACGCGCAAGGGCTACGCTGGCGGAAGCACTTTGCGTAACACGCTGATGGAGTTCTAAAATCAACCGTCGCTGAGCTCCGCCGCCGTCGCCACATCGTGGAAGTCGGGCCGGCATGGTCAGAAGGCCGGCTGGTCGCCGCGGCCCGCGACCGGGATCGATTGAAAGCGGCCGCTAACCCGCGCGGCGTGCAGGCCTATGCAGCCGGACGATGAACCGGGAACGTGATCATGACGATGCCAGGGCGTGATTTCCGTGGATATGGACCAACCCCGCCGAACCCTCGCTGGCCGGGCGGAGCGCGCATCGCAATCAACATCAACCTCAATTTCGAGGCAGGCGGCGAGCGCTCGATGCTGGAGGGCGACGGAACGTCGGAAAACATGCTTACCGACACGGGTTTCCCCGCCTATCTCGGCAAAAGAAGCCAGATCGTCGAGAGCGTATTCGAGTACGGGCCACGCGCTGGCAATTGGCGCGTCTTACGGATTCTCAAAGAATTTGATGTGAAAGTGAGCGCGCTAGGAGTCGTGCGCGCGCTGCAACAGAACCCGGACGCGCTCGAGGCCTTCCTGGCGCATGGTCACGAGATTGTCAGCCACGGCTGGCGCTGGATCGACTATCAGACGGTCGATGAGGCGACCGAGCGTGAGCATATCCGCTTGGCGATGGAAGGGATCAAGGCGCTCACCGGCGCCGCGCCGGTCGGATGGATGACCGGCCGGCCGAGCGAAAACACCCGGCGCTTGCTCGTTGAGCACGGCGGCCTCCTTTACGACCGCGACAGCCTGAACGACGAATTGCCCTATTGGGTGACGGTGGCTGGGCGTCGGCATCTTGTCGTCCCTTATTCCTACGAGACAAACGACAATCGATACGATCACAATGGCTGGGGCACAGCCGAAGACTTCGCCCGCTATATGATCGACTGCTTCGACCTCCTCTACGCCGAGGGAGCCGAGAGCCCGAAGCTGATGAGCATCGGCCTGCATGACCGCCTCGTAGGCCGGCCGGGCCGTGCTGTAGGGCTCATACGGTTTCTTGAGCATGTGCGCCGGCATGACCGCGTCTGGTTTGCAACGGGTGCAGACATCGCCAGACATTGGGTGGCGCATCATCCGGCCTCGGTCGCTGCATGACGAGCGGCCCTATCCTCGTCACGGGAGCGGCTGGTTTGATCGGCGGCCGGCTCGTAAGCCGGCTTGCAGCGGAAGGCGCCGACGTCATCGCGACGGATCGGCGAGCTGCGGAGGCGCCGCCAGGCGCGCGCTGGGTGGTGGTCGATCTAATGGATGCTCCCGCGCTCATGGCGCTGATGCGCGACGCGCGGGTCGGCGCCGTCGTGCATGCCGGCGCGATCTCCGGCCCGATGGTCGCTGCGGGCAACCCGCACCAGGTTATGTCGGTCAATGTTGCAGGTGCCTTGAACATCGCCGAGGCGGCGCTCCGCACGGGCGTCGAGCGCCTCATCGCGCTCTCGTCCGCTGGAGTGTACGGCGCTCAGGCGACCCTCGATCCCGTAGGCGAGGAGGCGCCGCTCAACGCGACGGATATCTATGGCGCGAGCAAGATCGCCGCCGAGGCGGTTTTTCGCGCCTATCGGCATGACCACGGCTTGCCGGTAATCGCGCTGCGGCCTTCCTCCGTCTATGGTCCCGGGCGGATGACCGCCTGTTTCATCCGGGACATGATCGATCACGCGCGGCGCGGCGATCCGCTAGCGCTCGCTCCCGATGGCGCTTGCCGACGCCAGTTTGTGCATGTTGATGATGTCGTCGCCGCAATATTGGGCACCCTGAACGCGCCGCGCTCTGATCATTTCGCCTTCAATGTCAGCGGCGGAACTTGGCTTAGCGAACAGGAAATCGTGGCGCGGGCCACGCCTGTGCTTCCCGGCTTGCGGATCGCGTCCACCGCCGCGGCCGCCCGCTGTCTCGACGGCGAGATGGGGCCCCTCGACACAGATCGCGCGCGAGCTGCGTTTGGCTTTTCCCCTTCCATTCCCCTTGCGGAGGGCATCGCCGCCTACGCAGCCGCCATCCGCCACTGCGAGGGCGAGTAGGCCGGCAGTGGCAAGCTCTTTGCTTAGCTTTGTGAGGTCTTTTGGCTGCGCTGACAGTCCCTTCATCCAGTGAGAGCAGTTGCGGACCGGGCCCGTAAAATCGGAGAAAAAACGCCCGATGACGCGAATGAAATCCTTCCTTTCGGTCGCCACCGCCATCACCGCGCTCACGTTTCACATCCTCCCCGCACATGCGGACGCAAGCAAATGCGAGCCAGAGAAGCTCGCAACCAAATATCCTGGGCTGGTGGGCAAGACGATCCGCATCGGGCAAGACGGCGAGAGCCCTCCCTACAGCTATCGCGATCCCAACAATTTCGACAATCTGATTGGTCTCGATGCGGAAATGGCCAGAGCGGCGTTTGCTTGCATCGGCCTACCGGTCGAGTTCAAGACCGGAGCATGGTCGGGCCTGCTGCCGGCGGTGATCGCCGGCCAGTTGGATGTGATGTGGGACACGCTCTACTATACGCCGGAGCGCGCCAAGTCGGTCGATTTCGTGACCTACATGATTGCCGCTACGGGCGGCCTGGTCGCGAAAGGCAACCCCAAGAGCATCAAGTCTCTGAACGACGTCTGCGGCAAGCGTGCGACCGCCGGCCTGGGGACGGTCGAGGAGGCCGCGTTCCGCGACCTCAGCACGAAATGCGTAGCCGCCGGCAAAGCTGAGATTTCAATCGTCACGTATCCCGACCTGCCGGGAGGCACCCGCCTTGTCTCCAACGATCGCGCCGACGTGTTGATGTCGGACCTCGGCATGGTGAATACGCTGGTCAAGAACAATCCCGACCAATTTGATCGCGGATTCATGATCATCACCAACTTCAAGATCGCGGTCGGTTACACGAAGGACAACAAGGACCTGGGTCAGGCTCTGCTCGACGCCCTCACCATTTTGCGCGCGGACGGGACCGAGAAAAAGATGTTTGAGAAGTACGGCGTCGACTACGCGATTTCCCAGCCATCCGAGATCCTGACCAAGTGAAGTCTGGCGCGCGGCCTCTCGCAATCGCGTGTTTCCTGCGCGCCCGCTCCGACCCGCGACGGCGTTGAGGGAAGCGAGAATCGATGCCGGCGGTTCGGCTGTTGTTCGCGCTGTTCCTGCTGGCGCAACTCGCGCCAGCTTTTGGCCAGTCCGCCGCGAGTGGAGGAACTGGATCGTCGGACTGCATCATCGGTTGCGACAACGCGCCTCTTTCAGCTCCTGACCTCAACAAGATGGGGAGCACCGGCGGCGTAGCGCCTCCACCGGCGCCTATTGCGCCGACGATAAAGTCTCCCACGCGAAGCGCCCTTTCGCCTGTCAGCGAGATGCTGGGCTATGTCGTGAGCCCCTTTCTGCTGCAAGGCGCGTTGCTCGCCGTAGAGATCGCGGCGCTCGCGATGGTGGGCGGAATGATCATGGGACTGGGGCTTGCGCTGTTGCGCATCTCCCGGTTGGCGCCCTTGCGCGCGATCGCTTGGTTCTACATCTGGTTTGTGCGCGGCACGCCGCAGCTCCTGCAGCTTGTCTTCATCTATGACGCGCTGCCACCGCTCGGAATTACACTCGACACGTTCACGACCGCAGTACTCGGCTTCGCTTTGAACGAGGCGGCGTTCAGCGCGGAGATCATTCGCGGCGGAATTCTATCCGTCAACCGCAACCAGGCGATCGCCGCCAACGCCTTTGGCATGCGGCCGTTCCTGACCCTGCGCCGAATCATACTGCCCCAGGCTATGAAGGCTATCTTGCCCGGCATGGCTAATGACGTGATCAGCATGATCAAAGGAACGTCAATCGCTTCGGTGATCTTCGTCAACGAGCTCACCTTCCGTAGCCAGCAGGTCGTTGGGCAGAACTTCAAGTTCTTCACAGTGTTTGGTGCGGCCGGCATCATCTATCTCGTCATGACAAGCGCCGTCGCGGCCGCACAAGCGCTGCTCGAGCGACGCTTCAATCTTGAGATCGATCGAAGAGCGGGCCGGGGGTCAGGCTTCGGTAGCTTATTCGGCTTTTCGCTCTTCAATACGCGGGCGCGCGAGCGTACTGCCCCGACGTTCGCCCCCAGCTCTGTGCCCGCGCCCCAGATCCCAGCGCCGCTTGAGTCGGCCTCACTTGACTGGATCCGTAGAGTCACCGCGGGGGCGGCGGAGGATACCACGATCGAGCCCTTCGTAACCTTCCGAAATGTTCACAAGGCTTATGGCTCGCGCGAGGTTTTGCGCGGCATCGACCTTGAGGTGCGAAAGGGCGAGGTTGTCGTGATCATGGGTCCAAGCGGCTCGGGAAAAAGCACGCTGCTGCGCCTCGTCAATCACCTCGAAGCACTCGACTGGGGTGAAATTCAAGTCGAGGGCAAATACGTTGGCTACCGTCTCCGCAATAAGATGCTGCGCCCGATCCGCGACCTTGCCAGGGCGCGGGCCGAAGCGCGCATCGGCATGGTGTTCCAGCACTTCAATCTTTTCGACCATCTGACTGCGCTTGAGAACGTGATAGAGGCGCCGCTGCGCGTCCATGGGGAGCCGCCCGAAAAGGTGCGGACCCTTGCCCTCAACCTGCTCGCTGCGGTCGGGCTGAGCCAGCACGCAGACAAGCTTCCGCACCGGCTGTCGGGCGGCCAGCAGCAGCGCGTCGCGATCGCTCGCGCCCTGGCCATTTCGCCACGGCTCATGCTGTTCGATGAGCCGACGTCAGCGCTTGACCCCGAGCTCGTCGGAGACGTGCTGGCGGTGATGCGACGTCTTGCCGAGGCGGGCATGACGATGCTTGTGGTCACACATGAGGTCCGCTTCGCCCAGGAAGTCGCCGACAGAATTGTCTTCATGGACGAAGGCCTGGTCGTCGAGCAGGGAACGCCAGCAGAGGTTCTACGAAATCCGAAACAAGAGCGAACCCAGCGTTTCCTGCGCATGGTCGAACGGGAAGCTGACCCCATCGTTTAAAGCCTGCCCAATCGCCGTTCGACGCGCCGCGGAAGACCGCGGCATGGACTCTCTTTTTCGAGCAGAAAGGCTCCGCCAATGCCCGGTGCGCACCATCACCTATCCGCCTCCGCGGAAACCATTCATTGGGGTTTTTTCGATGCACAACTGCCGCCGGTCCGCACTGTACGCTCCGGCGACACGATCACGATTGACACGATCTCGGGCGGCCCTGAAATCCTCAAGGATTGTTCTTACGCCATCCTTCCAGAGCATCCGGCTGTTTTTGAGGCTCTGACGCCGAGGCTCGGATTGCATATCCTCACCGGGCCAGTGGCGGTCGAGGGCGCGGTGCCCGGGGATATGCTTGAAGTGCAGATCGAGAAGATCGAGCTGCGACAGGATTGGGGATGGAACCTCATCAAGCCCCTCTTCGGCACGCTGCCGGAGGACTTTCCCTTCGATCGACTGGTGCATCTGCCGCTTGACCGCGTCGGAATGATGTCGACCATGCCGTGGGGGACGAAGGTGCCCCTCGCGCCGTTTTTCGGCGTTATGGGCGTGGCGCCGCCGCCCGCGTATGGAGCGATCAGCACGATCGAACCGCGCGAGCACGCCGGCAACATTGACAACAAGGAACTTGTCGAGGGGACGAGCTTGTTTCTGCCGGTGTGGGCGCCGGGCGCACTCTTCTCGGTCGGCGACGGACATGCCGTACAGGGCGATGGCGAGGTCAACCTCACGGCGATCGAGACGGCGCTCACGGGCACGTTCCGGCTGGTCCTGCACAAAGGCAAGGGCCTTGCCTTCCCGCGCATCACCACCCCCAGCCATTTTATCGCGATGGGCATGGACCCCGACCTCGACGATGCCGCCAAACAGGCGCTGCGCGAGATGATCAAATGGATTGGGGAACTCTCCGACCTCGAACCAGCCGACGCCTATATGCTGTGCAGCCTCGCCTGTGATCTCCGGATCACTCAAACGGTCGACGGCAATAAAGGCGTTCACGCGATGCTGGCCCGATCGCTGCTGCCGGGCCATAAACCCTTTCCGTGAGCGACATTAGGGCATGACGTCGCCACCATTCGGGTGCAGCGTCTGTCCGACGTAGAAGCTGCCGTCCGCAGACGCCAGCAGGACTGCGGAAGGAGCGACTTCCTCGGGCCGCCCGAACCGCTTAATGGGCAGACTGCCGACCTTCCACGCCTTCCACTCGGGACTCAACGTGTCGTTGAGGCGGGTATCAATCGGACCTGGGGCGATAGCGTTGACCAACACGCCGTGCGGGGCCGCCTCCTGCGCGAAGGATCGCGTGAAGCCGAGCACTGCGGCCTTAGCGGCGCTATAATGTGCGAGCCCGGGGGCACCCTTGTAGGCGAGGTTCGAGCTGATGTTGATGATGCGTCCATAGCCGCGCGCCTTCATACTTATGTAGGCGAGTTGCGAGAGAAGGAACGTTGCCTTGAAGTGTACGTTCAGCATCCAATCGACAGCCTCGAGAGTGATGTGCTCAACCGACGCCTCTTCGCTTACGCCCGCGTTGTTCACCAGAATATCGATCCTTCCCAGCGCCCGCTCCGCGTCGGTGTACAAACGTCGCGCCGCCGCCATCTCGCTGAGGTCGCATCGCCAGGAGAACGAGCGCCGTCCTCGCGCCCGCACAGCAGCCTCGACTTCTGACGCTCCATCGTCATCATCGTTATGGCAAAAGGCGACATCCGCGCCCTCTGCTGCGAAGGCCCGGGCGATCGCTGCGCCGATTCCTCGACTGCCGCCAGTGATGAGGGCCGTGCGTCTATCGAGCTTGCCTGTTCCGGCCATCGGTTCGCCTCTGCTGAACGGCCCGCGATTGAGGCCGCCTGTGTTCGGGTGAGCTTTGTGACCGGGCCAACTCTAATAAGGAACGCGGATACCAGTCCGCTCTTGCATCCTCAGCGTGTGATAATCCGTGTCAGCGCTCAGGCGACAGCGAGCGCTTCGTTCAGCGCCGCATCGAAATGACCACGGTCGTCCGGGTTCCACACGCACATATGGCCCCAGATCGAGGGCACCTCGCGGCAAACCCCGTTGGGGATGAGGCTTGCCTCTTTATGGCTGTCCACGGGCGGGAAGTATCTGTCCATCTCGCCCGGCAAAATGATCGTCTTGGCCTTGATGCTGCCGAGCGCCTTGGCGAAGTCGCCGCTGTAAGCGGGCGTGTCGCTGACGTCGCCGTTCATCCAGGTCCATAGCAGCGCCAGCAGGTTGTTGGCGTCGTGATGGATGAAAGCCGGCTCCCAGAAATATTCGACGAACTGTTCGGCGTTCTTTGCGCCGAAGGCGCGATAGCCCTCCGTTCGATAGAACGGCTCCGAGAAGCCCCAGCCGGCATAGATCGCGGCGAAGGTCTTCAAACCCGCGATGGGCGGGACCGTGTAGAAGCCCTTGGCAAATGTCGGATCGGTCTCGATCGCTTGTCGCAGCGCAACCAGAAACACTTGGTTGAACGATGCGGTGCGCGCCGAGCAGCACATCGGCACCACCGCGTCCATCATGGCGGGATATTGGGTCGCCCATTGGAACGCTTGGCAGCCGCCCATCGACCACCCCGCCACCAGTTTGAGATGTTCGATCTCGAGCGACTGCAGCATCATGTGTTGCAGGCGCACATTGTCGTAGAGGGTAACCTGCGGAAACCGCCCCGCCTTGTGCGTGGCGACTGCGTTACTGGGCGAGCTTGAGACGCCGCCGCCGAGGAGGTTCGGAATGATGATGAAGTATTTGCCAGGATCGAGCGCCCGGTCCGGCCCGGTCAGCGCCGCCTCGCACGATATGTGGTCGCCGCTGTACCAAGTGGGGAGCACCACTACATTGTCCCGCTTGGGCGACAGCGTCCCAAGCGTGCTGTACGCCAACGTCACTTCCGGAAATGATCCGCCCTTCTGCAACGCGAAGTTCGTCGTCGTGAATGTTTCGAGACTCATGGTCAATGCCCTCAGACTTAGCCCCGCACCGGGTTTGAATGTCGCCGACCGCGTCGGCTGGAACACAGCTTGCGTTCAAGATTCATGCCCGTACAGCCTCGAGTTTCGGCGCGGAGCGACGCCGCGCTAATGCTTACTCGCGGGGCGCCAAATCCATTTCAGGCAGAAGCCCTGTTCGGCCTTTTCGCTATGAGGTCGATCTCTATCAAGGCATCGTACGCCAAGCCTGTGACGCCTACGCAAGTGCGCGCGGGCAGACGGCCCTCCGAAAAGAAGGTGCGATAGACGCGGTTCATCGCCTCATAATCTTGCTTGAAGCGGCTCAGATAAATCCGCGCCATTACGACGTGTTCGAGACCGAGACCGAGACCGGCAAGGACGGTTTTCAGATTTGAGACGACGTTACGCGTCTGCGCCTCAATCCCTTCTGGCAGCACGCCTGGTGTTTCGGGCGTGTCGGGCATCTGGCCGGTAACGAAGACGAAGCCGTCCACTTCGACGGCATGGCTGAAGGGCGCGACAGGCTTCGGGCCGCCTGGGATCATGTGAAACTGCATCGTTCGCGACTCGATCCGCTCTAAACTCTGAACAACGATTTTCGAACAATGGCATGGACGCCCCAATTACCGTCCACGACCTGCGTGACGCCGAAATCGACCGCGGCGGAGATCACGGCGACCGCTTCGTCTTCGTTGAGGCCTCGCATCTCCATGAGGAAACGGCGTGTCTTACGAAAGGCGTCTCTCATCGCAAGATCGAGAGAGGACGTTGCATAGACCTCTCCTTGTCCCCGAGAACCGAATTCGGCGAGGTAGTTCGGATGGCTGAAGCCAGTCAGCACCCACTCCGTGGGCGTCTCGATCAACGGGTAGGTGAGCCCAGCGAAGCGGCCCCCCTTCTTGTGTAGGACAACGGTGAAACGCCCGGTCATCGAGCATTCGATGGCGGTCCCTGCGACTTCGCCGTCCCCCTGCGCCGCGTGCGGATCACCGATCGATAAAAGACCGCCTGGCACCGAGACGGGCAGGTAGACAGCTGAACCTTTGCCGAGGCGCCAATTGTCGAGATTTCCGCCGAAATAAGTCGGCGGAACGGAATCGACCGGACCGGCTTCTCGCGGTGCGAGCGCTATGACGCCGAAATGCGGACGCAGCGGGATGCGAACGCCACTCGGAGAAGGGGAGCAGATCTCGACTCTCTTCCGGTCGACTGGAACGCCGGGATAGTCGTAAGTCCGGTGAAGGACGCCGAACGGATCGACTTGGGGTGACCATCGATAAGCATAAAGGGCCTGTGCGTAGCCTTCGTCGTCGTCTGCAAAGATTTCGTAGATGGTGACATTCTCTCGCGGTTTTGGCTCCTCGATAAGCTCGCCATAGTGGTAGCCCCACCAGGCCGCGACATTGCTGCCAAAGCAACGCCCTTCGTAACCGGCGCTACGACTGGGCCTCGGCGCCATGTCGTTGATGCGCACCTCGATTGCGTCCCCCAGTTCAGCGTCCTTGACGGAGATCGGACCGGTGCAGATGTGCACGCCGAAGCCTTCGCCAGCACCGCGCCCAAAGATGGACGCGTCGAGGGGACCGGCGCCTCGTCGGTCCACAGTTTTTCTATCCTTAGTCCAGAGGAACACCTCCTCCGCCGCCTCGTCACCCTGGATCATCAATTCGGGATCGTCGGAGGCGTGCTGCGTGAGCGTTTCAACCTCAACGCTGTCCCCGGAACGAATCTCGAGAACAGGCCGCAGCGCACGACTGAAGTAGCCCCAGTGCACGTTCGCCGAGCTGACTGCGAGCCGATGGTTGGCGCCTTCAATCCGCATGTCTTGACGATCGGGCAAGCTTGAGACGGCGGTCTCGCAGAGGGCGCTGCGGTGCTTATGCTTCGGGTTCGCCAGCGCGCTAAGAGGCCATCCGCGCTGAGGTGCGTTCGAACTTCCGGAGATCTTACGGGCGTGCTGGGTGCGAAAGACGCCAGGGGAAGACCCAAACCGCTCTTTGAACAGCCGATTGAAATTCGCGGCGTCCCCGAAGCCGCAGCGGTAGGCGACATCGGCGACCGACGTGCGCATATGACCGGTCGAGACCAGGGTGGCGCGGGCGCGCTCAAGGCGCCGGTCTCGCAGATAGCTGCTGAAGCTAACGTCGTTCTGCTCAAACAGCTTTTGCAGATAGCGTTCCGAAATCCCCTCAGCCCGAGCTACGCGGCCGGCTGTCAAGTGCGGATCGTGCAGGCGCCGCTCTATTGCAAGCGTCACACGGTTGAAGAGCGCGACGTGGCTCGGGGTCGTCGAAGCGTTGGCGCCGTCCACTCCGGCGACAAGGGGCAGGAACAGATCAACGATGCCTTGCTCCAGCGCCTGCCATTCGGCCGTCGAGAGCGCTCCTATCTCGGCGGCTGCGGTTTCAACCAATTTGATGAAAACACCCGCGAATCCCTCGGGCTGGATGCGGCGGGGGGCGTCGAATGGCCGCCATCCCGCGAACCGGCCATTCAGGAGGAGACTATCCGACAGGGAAAGTACGACTATTGGGGCGATGCGATCGAGGGCGATCCGCCATTCTTGATCGGCTGTCAGAAGAACGAGGGTTCCGGGTGGAACCCACACAGGGCCCTTGATCGTCTCCACTTCCATATCGTCGTCAAGAGGCAGAAGACCGATTGGAAGGTGGGACCGGCACGCAGACGGGGAGAGCGTTTGCGAACCGGCAGTTAGGCGGCCCAACACCATGCTATCGGGATCCCCGCGCAACGAAGCCGTGGCGAAGGTCTCAAGGCCGCCTTCAGACGGAGCTGACCGCAGTCGAACCTGTGCAAGAATGTCCTGCCACGCCTCGCCGCGCGCGATGCGGGGATAGGCTTCGCTCGCGAATTGTCTGACGTTCATCCTTTCGCTCGTGGCGCCGGCGTGGCCAACCTGTGCGCCGGCGCTTTCATATTGCACCCGCGAAGGAAGAGACGCCA
>Ga0210390_10005061_pt1 | contig 11089 bp, 8 predicted proteins | sample IncBWH11OmetaG_FD_161050 | JGI IMG/M metagenome (GOLD analysis project Ga0210390, IMG submission 161050) | Forest soil microbial communities from Barre Woods Harvard Forest LTER site, Petersham, Massachusetts, United States - Inc-BW-H-11-O ... | reverse complement strand
CCCAACAATGGCTGACCAAAGATGCCGGCCTGAAGGCACGGCGCTACAAGAGTGACCCAAGAGCCCACACGCGGAGGCGGCATGTGAGGACCCGGAGAGGGTCGCGCTAGCTGTTTTTTGTTTTTTCTTTGTCGATTTCTTTGTGGAGTTTTTCGATTTTTTTGCGAACTTTGTCGCCGTCTTCGGCTTTGGGGTACAGGTCGAGGTAGCGTTGATAGGCCTTCACGGCCGGTTTTTTCTGGCCTTTTTTCTCGTAGACTTCCCCTAAATAACGATACGGAATGGCGTAGCCGGGTTTGGAATCGGCTGCATCCATGAAGCGGTCAATGGCGGCGTCAAGATCGCCTTTGTCCATATAGTATTTGCCGACTTGCAGATCCTTTTCGGCGCGCAACGGATCCCATTTGGGTTGATCCGGCGCGGATTGCGCGGCGGAATCCATGTTCGGTTTTGGTTTCGCCGGTTCCTGCGGGCCGGGCGGCGGTGGTTGCGGTGGAGGAGGCGGCTGGTCTTGCGCGAATGCCGTTCGCGCGGCGAAACATACGGCCCCTACCGCGATACAAGCGGCAATAGAAAGCTTACTTCGACCGATCAACGCAAGAACCTCCTGTCCGTGCGATTCGAAATCACTGCTGCTGAGTTGCCTGCCCCAGCTTATTGCGCGAGCAGTTCGTCGACCAGTTTCTGTGCGCCGTAAAGTTTCTTGAGCGCTTCGGTCATACCACCGGTGTGAACGGCCACGGCGCGGTTCTGATAAGAATCGTAAACGAAATCGCCGACCAGCGATTCAATGTTGCCATCAAAAATCAGTCCGACGATATCGCCGTTGCGATTCACAACCGGAGAACCGGAGTTGCCGCCGATGATGTCGTTGGTGGTGACAAAGTTGAAAGGCGTGGAAAGGTCGAGTTTGTCTCTGCCGTCGAGATAGCGCTTGGGAAGATCGAAGGGAACTTTGTAATCGAAGCTGGCGGCGCGATCGTAAAGGCCATAAAACGTTGTTTTGTACGGCGCGACGGTGCCGTTCATGGGATAGCCCAGCACCTGGCCGTAGGAAAGCCGCAAAGTGAAGGTGGCGTCGGGATAGGTGTTCTTGCCGTAGACGGCGAAACGCGCTTTGCCGAGTTTTTCGCCGGAGCGTTGTTCCACGCTCTGGACGTTATCTTCGAACCATTTGATCTGCTCGCGGCGAATGGGATCGACTCGGCGCGCCATCGCGATCATGGGATCGGTAGAGGCGTCAACGGCAGCTTGTCCGCCTTCGACAAGAGATTTGCGGAAAGCGGGATCGGCTACTTTCGTGCCGCTGACAAGATAGTTGGCCGCATCTTTGGGAGATTTTCCATCGAGCACTGCCTTCAGGAATGGATCATCGGGTCCCATCTCCTTCAGATCGAGGTTTAGGGCGCCGGTCATGCGTGCAATCTCCATTTCCGGATAAATGGGAGCGGGAGAAAAGAGGCGCTGCTTTAGAGAGTCGAGTTGAGAATCGTGGAAGCCGGCGAGACGCTCGCCATCAGGCTTCTTGATTTCGGCGACGTAGGTGACGATTTGAACGGCGAGCGCAGAAAGTTGCGAATCGGTGGAGCGGAAGAATTGTTCTTTGATGCGCGGGCGCTGCTTTTGCAGCGCTTCTTCTTCCATGGTCCACGCGCTGGCGTAATCCTTTTTCCAGTCCGCGTTGGCGTCCACTTTGCCGCGGAAGTCTTCGTCTTCTTTGTGCTTCTTCTCCATTAGATTTTTGTCCTGCAGGCCATCGCGACGGCCTTCGAAGACCTTGCGGCTGTTTTCCAGGCCGAAAATCTGCGTAGTGGACTGGCGGGATTGTTCGGAACCGCGCGCGGCATAGTCTTTAAGGACGGCGATACGGCTCTTCAGTAACTCGATGATGTTGGCGAGCACGTTGTCGCGAAGGTCGACGAGGTAGGAGTATGTGACCAATCGTTCGGTGCCGCCGGGATTTCCGGAGACAAACACGAGTTCGCCGTCGCCGGCGCCCTTGGGATTCCACTTCAAATAATCCTTGCTGTCGATGGGCTTGCCATTTTCGTAGACGCGAAACATTGCCATATCCAGGTCATAGCGCGGGTAAGTGAAATTATCAGGATCGCCGCCGTAGAACGCGGTTTGTTGCTCGACGGCAAAGACCAGGCGCACGTCGGTGTATTTCTTGTAGCAGTAGAGCCAATATTCGCCGCCGGAATATAGCGTGACGACGTCTGAGCGCAGGCCGGTCTTGGCGGTGCTTTCGCGCTCGATATCGGCGATCACCGCTTTGCGCTTGCTGAATTCGTCCTCGGGAGTTTTGGCGCCTTTGACGGCCGTGGTCACGCGATCGGTGACATTTTCGGTGGAGACCAGAACGTTGACTTCGAGGTCGGGCGACTTCATTTCCTCTTCCGGAGTGGCTGCATAAAAGCCATCGCGGACGTAATCATGTTCGGCGCTGGAATTTTTTTGAAGCTGGCCGAGGGCCACGTGATGGTTGGTGAGCAACAAGCCATGAGGGCTGACGAAGGAGCCGGAGCCGCCGTCGTTGAGGCGCACGGAGGAAAGCCGCAAATGGTCCAGCCATTGTTGCGTGGGCGTGAAATTGTATTTTTGCTGGAGCTGCTTGATGGGAGGGTTGTCGAAGGTCCACATGCCTTCGTCAGCGGTGATGGCGGGGCAGAGCAGAGCGGAAGCGAGCAGTACGGCCGAGGCCTGCCGGGCAAGGTCCATAAATTTCACGAGAGAAATCCTCTTTTCTGAAGGGATGAAGCCGTGGAGAGCGGCAGTGGAAGTATATATGAGTCTGGGCGGGGAGGTGTGATCGAGGAACCCGGCGCCTGGCATTCGCGGATTCAGGTGGTATGCACCCAAGGAGGGAGAAGAAGCAAGTCCCTCACTGCGCAGACTCCGTTCGGGATGACACGTTCATGCAGAGGCGGCATGTTGGGCACCCGCTGAAACGGTTGGCATAAAAGGCGGCGATACATGGGAATTGATACGGAATGGAGGGATTCGCATCGAGGGGTTAGTGGCCGTAAGATTGGGGATATGGGCCATGGAAGGCCCGGACACCACAAATATTATGGAGCCACGAGAAAAAGCTGCGCTGCTTCCGGAAAAGCCGGGCGTTTATCTGTTTAAGGATGCCAGCGGGGACGTTTTGTATGTGGGCAAGGCGGGATCACTGCGCAACCGGGTGCGCTCGTATTTTCTGGAATCGCGGTGGGTGGACGCGAAAACGGGTTCGCTGGCGCGGGAAATCGCGGACCTGGAAACCATTGTGGTGGACAACGAGCGCGAGGCGCTGGCGCTCGAAAATAATCTGATCAAGCAGTATAAGCCGAAGTTCAACGTGATGTTGCGGGACGACAAAACGTATCCGTACATCAAGCTGACCATGGGCGAAAAATATCCGAGGGTATACTTCACGCGAAAAGTGAAAAAGGATGGGGCGCTATATTTTGGGCCGTATTTTCCAGCGGGCCTGGCGCGGCGCATCATTCATTTCATTCACAAACGATTTCTGGTGCCGTCTTGCTTTGTGGATTTAACGAAGACGCATGTTCGCCCGTGCCTGCAGTTTTATATCAAGCGCTGCCTGGGGCCGTGCGTGGAGGGGCTGACGACCGACGCACGGTATGCGGAAGCGGTGCGCGATGTGCGCATGTTCCTGGAGGGCCGGCGGCACGACCTGATGAAAAGCATTGCAGAGCGCATGATAGCCGCGGCGGCACAGGAACGATTCGAGGAGGCTGCGTCTTACCGGGACCTGTTGCGCACGATGGAGGATATCGAGGAGCGCCAGAGGATTGCGTCGGCGCAGGGGGACGACACCGACGTGATCGGCTATTACGCGGAGCCACCGTTGGTGGCCGCCAACGTATTTCACTTGCGCGGCGGACGCATCGTGGACCGGCGAGAATTTTACTGGGAGACTCTGGACGCCTTCGAGCCGCATGAATTTGTGGACTCACTGTTGAAGCAGCTTTACCTGGAGGCGGAATACCTGCCAAAGAAGATTCATGTGCCCATCGATTTTGAAGACGTGAAATTGCTGGAAGAAACGCTGAGCGATCGAGCTCGACACAAGGTGGAAATCTTCACGCCGCAACGGGGAAGCAAAGCGGCGATTCTTGAATTGGTGGAGAGCAACGCGAAGCATTCGTTCGAACAGCGATTCCGGGTGATGAAGCCGACGTCCAAGGCCATTGCCGAGGCGTTGCAAAACGCGCTGAACCTGCCGGAAGAGCCGAAGCGCATCGAGAGCTTTGACATCTCGCACATTCAGGGTACGGACACGGTGGCGTCCATGGTGGTGTGGGAAGGCAGGCGCATGAAAAAGTCCGATTACCGGAAATTTATCATTCGAGGGGAACCTGGTCCGGGAGGCAGGGCGCGTAGTGAGAACGACGACTTTGCGAGCATGCACGAAGTGGTGATGCGGCGGTATCAAAGACTGCAGGAAGAGCAGAAGCCGATGCCGAGCCTGATCCTGATCGATGGCGGTCTCGGACAATTGCATGCGGCGGCGCAGGCGCTGGACGAGTTGCAAATCATCAACCAACCGATGGCAAGCATTGCCAAGAAAGAGGAAATACTTTACATACTCGGGCAGGAAGACGAGCCGTGCGTGCTGGATCGTCATTCGCCGGTGCTGCACTTAATTCAGCAGATCCGCGACGAGACCCACCGTTTCGCCGTCAGCTTTCACCGCCAGCGGCGGGCCGCCCGGCAGACCCATACAGCACTGCTGGACATCCCGGGAATCGGGCCACGGACATCGCAGAAATTGCTGCAACGATATGGAAGCATTGCGAATTTGCGGCGGGCCACGGCGGAGGAGCTGAGCCGGATCGTAACGCGAAAAAGCGCGGAAAAGATCGTGGAACACTACGCGAAGGGCGAGGGAAGCGTATAACCGCTATTCGCAGTTACAGTGGTTAAGGTGTATTGTCTCCTACAGATGTCTATGCTACGGTTTTTGTGGAGGTTAACATGGCTGACAACGTTGGATCCAAAGTGAGCTTTTTCCTGGTGGGAGTGGGCATTGGAGCGCTTGTTGGTGTACTGTTCGCTCCAAAATCCGGTGAAGAGACCCGGGAATACCTCGGCAAGCGCGCCGACGATGGCCGCGAATTTGCCCAGAAGAAGGCGAAGGAACTGCGCGATCGCGCGGATGAATTGATCGAACGCGGCAAGGACGTAGCGAGCCGCAAGCGGGACTCTCTCTCGGCGGCAGTGGAAGCGGGCCGGGAAGCGTTTCTGCGCGAATCGAAGTCCTAAGGATTTTGGCGTGGAGGGCGGTTCCGTGTGTTGAGCGGAAAGGGTGGGGTGTGAATGCAATTCTGGATGGAGTTCTTTAGCATTGTCGCCGCCATTGCGCTGATAGTGCAGGTGGCAATCCTCATTGGATTGTTCGTGCAACTGAAACGCACCACCGAGACGATCAACCGTACCATCACCGATCTGCACACGCGGATCGGGCCGATCCTGACACGCACGCAAATCCTTTTGGACGACACACAGCCGAAAATTACCAGCCTGGTCGACGATGCGTCGCACGTAGTTTACCTGGCGCGCGTGCAAGCGCAGAAAATGGACAAAGTGTTCAGCGAGGCTTCGGATCGATTGCGCGGGCAGTTGGTGCGCGCCGACCGAATCTTGACGGGAACGATGGAAGCAGTGGAAGACGCAGGCACGCAGGTGCGCCGGACGATTCTGGGTCCGGTGCAGAAAGCGTCGGCGGTGGTGCAGGGCATCAAGGTGGGGCTGGATTTTTTGCGCGCGCGTCGGAGCCGGCGGGACAACGTGGAGGAGACGTTAGAGCAGGAAGACGAGTTGTTTATTTAAGATGTCGGGAGTCTGTAGTCGGGAGTTTGGAGTTTAGGATTGCGGCGCTGGCAATTTTGCTGACGCCTTTTTTTTTCGATGTCAGCGGTCGACTACGAATGTATGCGGTAAGAAGCTCCCGGCTACTGAGTCCCGACTTACGACTTACGACTACAGACTTCTTTCGATCCAGCCGCCGGCTAGAACTGTGTCGCCTTGGTAGGCTACGGCGCCTTGTCCGGGGGTGATGGCGCGTTGGGGAATATCGAAGGTGATGCGGGCGCGATGGCCGGGGAGCGCTTCCAGTGTGGCTGCGGCGGGTTCGTGCTTGTGGCGAATTTTCACCTGGGCACACAAGGGTGAGGCGGGCTCTTCGATGGAAATCCAATTTACATTTTCCAGTTCGAGCGTGGTGGCGCGCAGAGCGTCGTCTTCGCCAACGATGACGCGGTTTTTCTGCGGGTCGATGGCCAGCACGTAAACGGGTTTGCCGGTGGTGAAGCCCAGGCCTTTTCGCTGGCCGATGGTGTAATTGTGCACGCCGGAATGGCGGCCGAGGACGGTGCCGTCTTCGGTGACGATGTCGCCTTCTTTATCGCTGAGCGGTTTGCCGTCTTCGCGCGCGTAGGCGTGAATGAATTGCACGTAGTTGCCGTTGGGCACGAAGCACAGTTCCATGCTTTCGGGCTTTTCGGCAACGGGAAGATTCACGCTGCGCGCAAGCTGGCGCACTTCTTCCTTGGTGAGTTCGCCGAGAGGAAATTCACTGCGTGAGAGCTGCTCTTGCGTAAGCCCCCAGAGGAAATAGGATTGGTCTTTCGAATCGTCGCGGGCGCGCAGGAGTTGGTAGCGGCCGGTGCGGTCGTCTTTGCGGATGCGCGCGTAATGGCCGGTGGCGAGGCGTTCGGCGCCGATCTGGCGCGCCATGCGAAGCAGCGGCTCAAACTTCACATCGGTATTGCAATTGGTACAGGCGATGGGTGTGCGGCCGGCGAGGTATTGTTCGACGAAGGGGCGAATGACGCGCGCTTCGAATTGCTCTTCGAAATTGACGACGTAGTGCGGAAAATTCAGGTGCTGGGCCACGCGCTTGGCGTCGTACACGTCGTCGAGCGAGCAGCAGCGATGCTGGGCCGGGCCGTCGCCTTGCAGTTCGGGCAGCCGACGCTGATTCCAGAGTTGCATGGTGAGGCCGACGACGGGGCGTTGCTGCTGCAGCAAGACGGCAGCCACTGTGGAGGAATCCACGCCGCCGGACATGGCTACGGCGACCAGGCCGGGTTGTTGTTCGGTGGCCATGGGGAGGGAGTCGAGATGTGTTTGCGTGGACATGCTGTAGTTAGTTTAGCGGGTTATTTCATTTGTTTGTAGTTTTGTGGTGTGGCTGGAAGGGAAGAAAAAGCAGCTCCCTCGCTCCGAACGCTTCGCTCGAGATGACAGGTTGTTTTATGTTTTATTTTAGATTTTAGTGGGAGGGGGTGACTGGGAAGGCCGCAGGGCTCGCCCTGGGCTACAGATGGGCTGCGGAGCGGTACGCCGGGGCTAGGCGGCGGAGTTGGGCCACGGCGGCGGGAACAATTTCCAGGGCGGCGTCGATTTCGGCGGGGGTGGTGCGGCGGCCGAGGCTGAAGCGGACGCTGGCGCGGGCTTCCGGAGGGGGCAGGCCGATAGCGGTGAGCACGTGGGAAGGCTCGATGGCGCCGGAAGAGCAGGCTGCGCCGGTGGAGCAGGCGAGGCCTTTGAGATCGAGAGCGATGACTAACGCTTCGCCTTCGATACCGGAAGAGGTGATGTTGCTGGTGTTGGGCGTGCGCGGGGCAGCGGCGGCGTTTGCGCGAGAGTCCGGAACGCGGGAGAGCAGGCCTTGTTCGAGTTGGTCTCGTAACGCGGATATGCGCGTGGGATCTTCGGCGAGGGCCATTCGCGCAAGTTCCGCGGCTTTGCCGAGGCCGACGATGCCGGCGACATTTTCGGTGCCGGGGCGGAATCCGCGCTGGTGGTGGCCGCCATATAAGAACTGCTGCAGGCGTGTGCCACTTTTAATATACGTGGCGCCGACACCTTTGGGTGCGTAAAGTTTGTGGCCGCTCAGGGAGAGCAGATCGAGTTGGAACGCTTGCACGTCAACCGGAATTTTACCGACCGACTGTACCGCGTCGGTGTGGAAATAGATGTCGCGTTCGGCGGCGATTTCTCCGACCTCGCGCAGGGGCTGAACGGTGCCGAGTTCATTGTTCGCGTGCATCACCGTAATTAGAACCGTCTCCGGGCGTACGGCTTTGCGCAATCCATCGAGATCGATCAAGCCATCCCCCAAAACGGGGAGGAACGTCACGGCCACTCCCTGCAATTCGAGCGCCTGGCAGGTGTTAAGAACCGCTTCATGTTCGATAGCGGTGGTAATGATGTGTGCCGCCGGAGCGCCGGCAAGGGCCTGCTGAACAATGCCGAAGATGGCGTGATTGTCCGATTCCGTGCCGCCACTGGTGAAAATAATCTCCTGAGGGCGCGCATTGATGAGCGCAGCGACCTGCTCGCGGGCGGTTTCCACGGCGGAACGGGCACGCTGGCCGAACGTGTGGATGGATGAGGCGTTGCCAAAATCGCCGGAGAAATAGGGAAGCATGGCCTCAAGGACGGCGGGGTCAACCGGCGTGCTAGCGTTGTGATCGAGATAGATGCTCTTCATGGAATCGGCCTGATCAGGATAGAGGCCGGGCCGAGCCATGTCCAGACCTGGCAAGCTGCCCGCCAGCTTTTGAGGCACTGGGCATGTTTCCACAGCCGGAACTGGCGTAGCGCACAGATGACCTGGTGCTTGGACGCGACGTGAAGAACCAGGACTTGTTCGCGCTGTACTTCCCGCTGATCAATTACGGTGTGCAGCCACAGGCATGGGAACTTTTCAAAAGCGATTTTCCCGCGATCATCAAAAAAGTGGATGGACCGGACGCCGTGGGCCTTGCGCAGGTGGCCGGCGCGTTTTGCGATGCACGGCTCCGCGACGATTTCAGGTGCGGGATTTGCAGAAGAAAAACCTGTCGGGCTACCTGGAGAGGTAACGCAAGAAGGCGAAGATCCGTTATTTTCCTGGAAGTCTAATTCCGGAATTTATTCTGTGAATGGTTGGCACGCAATATTTTGCGCGTGCGCTGAGGGGCGTGTTAGTGTGGGCGCTTGAACGCCGTGGCGTGGAAGTATGCGGAGGAATGCGGTGGGATATGCAGATTTGCGGGAGTTTGTGAAGCGGCTGGAAAAAGAAGGCGAGTTGCGCCGCGTGAAGGCGGAAGTCGATCCGGTGCTGGAGATTGCGGAAGTGGGCCAACGCGCACAGGCGCTGCCGGGGCCGAGGGGAAATCCCGGCGGGATGGCGCTGTTGTTTGAGAAGCCGAAGGGCTCGCGGTACCCGTTGCTGATCAATGCGTTTGGCAGCGAGCGGCGGATGGAGTTGGTATTCGAAGTGGATAAATTGGACGACGTGGCCGCGCGTATTCACGGATTCCTGAATATGCAGACGCCCCAAGGGCTCTTCGACAAGATGAAGATGCTGCCGAAGCTGATGGAGCTGGGATCGTTTTTCCCGAAGTCCGTGAAAGAAGGACCCTGCAAGGAAGTTGTGCGGAAGGGCAGCGACATAAACCTGTTCGATTTTCCGATTCTGAAGTGCTGGCCGCAGGATGGCGGGCGGTTCATCACGTTTCCGCTGGTGTTCACGAAAAATCCGGTGACAGGAAAACGCAATGTGGGCATGTATCGCATGCAGGTGTACGACGAGCGCACCACCGGGATGCACTGGCAAACGCAAAAACATGGCGCGGAACATTTTCGGAGGGCGCGCGCGGCGAATCCGAAGGGAAGAATCCCGGTTAGCGTCGCGATTGGCTCCGATCCGGCCACAACACTGGGCGGCATTCTGCCCATCCCACCCGATCTTGATGAGATGATGTTCAGCGGGTTCCTGAAAAAAGAGCCGGTAGAACTGGTGAGATGCGAAACCAACGAACTGGAAGTGCCGGCGAACGCGGAAATTGTTCTGGAAGGCCACGTCAACCTGAATGAGATGCGCACGGAAGGACCGTTCGGCGATCACACTGGGTTCTATTCGCTGGAAGGCGAGTTTCCGGTTTTCCATGTGGAGTGCTTGACGCACCGGAAAGACCCGATTTATCTGACCACGGTGGTGGGACGGCCTCCGCAGGAAGATTTTTATATGGGCTATGCGATTGAGCGCGTGTTTCTGCCGCTTATGAAGATGACGCATCCCGAGATTGTGGATGTGTCGATGCCCGCGGAAGGGATCGTACACAACCTGATGATTGTGTCCATCCGGAAATCGTTTCCGGGGCACGCGCGCAAGGTGATGAATGCGATCTGGTCGCTGGGGCAAGCAATGTTCACGAAAGTGATTGTGGTGGTGGATCACGATGTGAATGTGCACGATCACCGCGAGGTGGTGTGGAAGGCGCTTTGCGCTATCGATCCAGAACGAGATGTGCAGTTTTCGCTGGGGCCAGTGGACACACTGGATCATGCGGCGCGCATGCAGGATTTCGGGTCGAAGATGGGTGTGGATGCGACGCGGAAGTGGCCCACGGAGGGATTTGCGCGGCCGTGGCCGGACGAGATTCTGATGGATGATGCGACGAAGGCGCGGGTGGATGCGTTGTGGAAGAGTTTGGGAATTTAGGGCGGCGGCTATGTTTCAGGAGACGCAATGGTTGAGATCCTTTGTTGCGGACTCCGGATGACAACGTTTGTTCTATGACGGCTCATGCGGGTAGATGGTCTGTGTGAAATAGAAAGAGAACGGCCCCCCTCGGAAGGCGGGCCCTACAACGGCGGACCCAAGATGCTGGCCTGAAGGCGCGCCAACACATGGAGTGACCCAAGAGCCCGCATGCAGAGGCGGCATATGGGGCACCGGCAAAAAATCACAGGGTCTCAGAATGACGACATGTTCTCGTGCGGGATTTAGAGGGAAGGAAAAAGCAGATTCCTCACTTCGCGGACTTCTTTCGGAATGACAATTTTACTGCAAGTCGTGTCATAAAACGATCGGTGTAAAAGAGAAGAGTTTCCTCAGGGGATGAAGCCCGGTTTTCATGGCTCTAAATGTCGGCGCGGAAGCTCCGACCCCCTAACCGGATTTATGACATTTATGAGATGGCTTTTAATGCGCGGGAGCGTTGGGTGGAGCGAAGGCTAGGCCGTCTACGCCTTTTGTCAGGTGGATTGGTTGTTCCAGTTGCCAGGTTTTTAGATTTAGGAT
>Ga0210390_10005060_pt1 | contig 11089 bp, 10 predicted proteins | sample IncBWH11OmetaG_FD_161050 | JGI IMG/M metagenome (GOLD analysis project Ga0210390, IMG submission 161050) | Forest soil microbial communities from Barre Woods Harvard Forest LTER site, Petersham, Massachusetts, United States - Inc-BW-H-11-O ... | reverse complement strand
GAAGGGAATTGTCACTGCCGCTGACGACCACGCGGCGAGCCTCATCGTCCTTGGCGCGCACCGTCATGCCGGGCTCGGCGGCCTGGTGGCCGGCAGCATCTCCGGCGATGTCGCCTCCCGTTCCCATTCACCTGTGCTTGTCGTGCACGACCACGACGGACGGCCCCCAGCCAAGGAGGATCACACGTGAGCCGCTCGGACGGCCGCGCTAAGCCCCGGTGGTCATCCGGGGCCTGGCGCTGGGCGGTGTTGCGGTCGGATCCGGCTACCGGACCAGGCTGACGTTGTCGAGCTCCACGCCGGCCTCGTTGAGACCCCTGACCTTCAGCGTCGACTTGGCGCCAGACCACGCGCCGGGCACGCTATCGATCACCAGCAAGCAGTAACCGGTGTAGCGGACTCGCGACCAGGTGACGTTCTCGTTCGTGGTGGTACCGCCAGCCTCGTTGATATAAGTGGAGACTGGGGAAACGTTGTCAACTGCACCTTCGTAACTGTCGGGCGCAGAGAAGCTGTAAAGGCTCTTGCCCGCACCGCCAGCCGTGATGTACGTCGTGCCGTCGGTAGCCGGGTGCACGGTTGAGCCGATAGGCGCTCCGCCGGACAGGCTGACCGTGCCACCGCGCAGCGGATCGGTCCGCTCGTAGATGTGGTTGTGACCGTTGATCACCAGGTCCACCTGATACTGGTCGAACAACGGGACCCAGAACTGCTCAGCGCCGCCCTCGGAGCCGTGCACCACGCAGGTGCTGTACGCGCAGTGGTGGAAGTAGGCGACGATGAAGTCGATCGCCGGGTTGGCCCGCAGCGACGCCAGCGTGCTGGCGAGCCAGGTGGTCTGCGCGCCGCCCGAATAGCCAAAGTTGGCCGGGATCTCGTACGACACGTCGTTGGCGTCCAGGCTGACGATGCCGACGTTTCCGTAGGTGAACGAGTAATAAGTCGGCGGCGTCGAGCTGCTCGCCTCGCCGGGGAAGTCGAATCGTGCGTACTGGCCGCCGTAGCCGTCCGGCGAATACCAGGGTTCCATCTCGTGGTTACCCACCGCGACCTGCCATGGGATCGAGCCGGCCGCTGCCTCGACTTCGTTGAACCACTGGTCCCAGACCCGCGGGTCGTAGGCGTCGGTGATCAGGCCATCGCCGCCGTTCTCCGCATACGAGACATCGCCAGCGTGCAGGTGGAAGGCCGGGTTCTGGGACCTCACCTGCGTGGCGGTGCCCACCGCGTCGTAGCTCACGCCCTGATCTCCGAAGGCAGTGAACCGGAACGGGCTGCGGCCTCGGGGCGCGGTGGTGAAGGTCCCGGAAACGGCGCCGTTGTCCCAGCCGTCGTGGCCGACGCTGTAGTAGTAGGTCTGGCCGGGCCGCAGCCCGCTGATCGTGGCGTGCAGGTAGTACTGCTCGATGGGGTACGTCTGCGACGGCGCCACCGAGTCGACCGGCGAGGTGATATCGGCGAGTGGCGTGGCGAGGTTGCGGACCTGTGCCCTGATCGGCCCGCTGAGGTCGGACGGTGCGGGGCCGACGCGAACGAACGGATTGTTCACGGAGCCGGCCACCTGCCAGGCCACCGCTATCTGGGAGGTCGGGTCGGCGCCGTAGGCAATGTGCCGGCCGAACGGTGCGAGGTAGCTCCCGAGGGAGCCGCTTGAGGTGGTCAGCAGCGCCGGCGTGGCCTTCACGGCCGAGCCCGCGGTGCTGGCGGATGCGGTGCCGGCCAGCAACGCTGGTCCGGCAATCGCGGCGCCTGCGCCAATCGCGCCGCCGCGCAGCAGCGCGCGGCGGGAGGTAGCGCGACGGAACCATTCGTATTGCTCGGCCAGGCTCAGACGACTTGCTTGCTCGGGTGTCATGCGTGAGGACGTCATGCAGCGGACGCTAAGAGCTGTGAGTGAAATGGTCCGGTGCCGTTAGGTGAACGGCAGCAGAAACCCTACTAAAACTCTATGGCATAGCGACTTCTGTCATTCAGGGTCGCCCTCGAAGGGCCGTCCCTCCAGGGCGGCGAAGACGCGGAGCGGATCCAGGTAGTCGCGCCAGGCCGCGACCTTGCGGTCCTTGATGGTCACCACCGAGATGTACCTGTTGCTATACGGGTAACCCGTCCCGACAACCTGGCCGGCGGAGGAGTACTCGAGCACGACCGTGGAGGTTGGCTGCGAGTAGTGCGCACGCAGGTCGTAGCAGCGGTCCAGGCGGAACGTAGCTCCGTAGCCCCGGTAGAGCTCGATGATGTTCTCGCGGCCGATGACGTGTCGGGGGTAGTCGGGCACGGTGATCACGAAGTCGAAGATCACATCCTCGGCGAGCAGGTCGAAGAAATGCTCGCCGTCCACGTATCCGCGCAGGCCCTCCTCGATGACGCGGAAGAACGGATCCAGGGCCTGGAAGTCTTCGCTGTTGGCTATCACTGCTGTGGCTCCTTCGGATCTTGCGGCTCGGCGCACCGGTCCAACGCTGGCGATGACGGTCCGTTTGAAGCTTGCCCTGCCGGGGATGCCCCCGGATCATCGTTCAAATCGGGGGGGACATCAATGGGAAGAGAAGCACGCATCGGGCTACTCCTGGCAACCACGTGCTGCCTGCTGGCCGTCATGGTCGACTGGGTCGTCGAGGAGCTGAAGTAGCTATTTCCCGACGGCCCTGCTGAGCCGCGTCCGCCTTCCGGACCGCTGGCCCAGCATGCCCTCTCGGGTTCTTGCCAGGCCGCCCTGGACATACACGTGCGGCCTCAGGTGACTGCGCTGATCATGGTGGCCGGCGGCTGCATGCCGGCACAGAGTCCGCAGCGGCCAATCTGCCGGTCATCATGATCGCGCCTCAGCGTTTTTTGATGATAGTGAACCAGGGAGCAGCACTCGTGCTAGCTGGCCCATCACCAGTCCAGAGCGAGCAGGTCCCGGCCCGCCAGCGCGTCCTCGGCGCCCAGGGCCGCAGGACAGCGCGGCGGCTACTGGACGCAGGCCTGGCTGAGCTGGCCGAGCACGGTTTCCACGCATTCAGCGTCGATGACGTGGCGCGTCGCGCGCAAACGTCGCACGGCACCTTTTACTTGTACTTCTCGAACAGGGAGGACCTGTTCAGGGCTCTGATGCGGGACACCTTGCAGGACATCAAGGTCCTCGCTGGCGACTTTCCGGACAGCACTGATAACGAGGCGGGACGAGCGGCGCTGCGCGACTGGGTGCACCGGTTCGCTGACACCTACGCGTCGCACGCCGCGGTCATCAGGGCCCTCAGCCAGGCAGACAGCACCAGCGAAGCGGTCTGGGGCGACGGCCTCCGGACGCTCTTCGGCCTCGCGGAAGCCATTGCCGCCGGAATGATGACGGCTGGTCGCGACGGCGAGCACGCCGAGCTCACCGCCCTTGCGTGCGTGATGATGCTCGAGCGGGTGAATTACCTGATCAGCATCGGAGTCCGGCTGCCGGCTGACGAAATGGCGGACCGGCTGTCCGAAGTTATCTACGCCGCGTTCCACTCAGCGCAGCACGCTGATTCTTAGCGCAGCGAGGCGATCCCAATGATCACGTCGGCTAGCCGGGCGGAAGCTTGTCTACAGTTATCGCCGTGGTGGCCGCCCTGGCTGGCTCGCTGGTATTCGGGGTGTCATCCGTCGCGGAGCAGCGCGGGACTCAGCGCGTCGAGCGTCGTCCTGCGCTCCGACCCGAGTTGCTGCTGGACCTCATCCGGCAGCCGCTATGGCTGACCGGGGTCGGCGCGACTTTGATCGGCTTTGTCTTGCAGGTGGTGGCCCTCACCTACGGACCGCTCGCGCTGGTTGAGCCGATCCTGATATCTGACCTCATCATCGCCTCGCTGATCGCCAGCGCCCTGCGGAAACGGTGGGATCCAATCCTGCTGCTGGGAGTCACCGCAGCCGCCGCCGGCGTCGGCGCGTTCCTGGCCATCTCCCGTCCGTCAGGCGGCCGGGCGACCGTGGGTCTTCTCTCAATACTTCCGCTGGCGATAGCGCTGGCCGTGGTCCTGGCTGGATGCCTTACGGTGGCCAAGCGAAATGACAACGCGCGGCCGCTCGCACTGGCACTTGCCTGCGGCGTCACCTATGGTGTCGCGGCCTTCGTGGTCAAACTCATGACCTCGGATTTCAGCGGCGGCCTAGCGCAGGTGTTCAGCCACTGGCCGGTCTACGCCCTGGCCATCGTCGGCCCGCTCGGCTTCCTGCTCAACCAGAACGCCTTTCAGCAGGGCATACTCCTCGCGCCGGTGCTGGCTATCATCACCGTGTGCGACCCACTCGTCTCCATAGCGCTCGCTTACATCTGGCTCGACGAGAAGTTCACCAGCACTCCCGGGGCCGTAGCGGGCGAAATAGTGGCGCTCCTGGTGATGATCGCCGGCATCTACATCCTGGCGCACCGGGCCCCGATGGTCACGCGCCAGATCGAGGAGCGCGAGCGCCAGGCGCACGCTGAAGGCAATGCGAGCGGAGGCGGCCAAGCTGACTGAGATTTCGGTGGCCGTCGGCCCGGGGCGGTCTAACGCCGTCAAGCCCGTCACTCCGGGTCACCTAGGCTGAAACCGTGGCTGAGGACCTGGAGATGCCGCGGCCAGCCCGCCTGGTGCGCACTACGGCATGGAGCCTTATCGAGTCGGCTGGCCTGCCTATCGGCGCCCTGGCCCTGGCCGGCTGGCTATGGGGACGCAATGCCGGGCTCATAGCGGGAGTGGTCGTTGTCTGGATTATCGCGGCCATCCGCAAGATCCACACGGGTACCGTGCCGAGCTTGGTCATCATCTCCGTGGTGGTGCTGACCCTGCAGACCGTGCTGGCAGTTGCCACTGGCCAGATCTGGATCTTCTTGCTGCACTTCCCGGTCGCGAACCTGTGCCTGTGCATCGTGTTCGCCCGTACCGCCCGTGGCCCCAAACCGATTGTGGCCCAGCTCGCCAGCGAGGTGGTGGCCCTCAGGCAGCCGACCACCCCGAGCCCGGGACTGCACCGCTTCTTCCAGGACGCCACGTGGCTGTGGGCAGCGATCTTCCTGCTCCTGGCGATTCTCATGGCGGCGCTGCTCGCGACGCAGTCGACAGCCATGTTCATCCTGCTGGCCACCGCGGCGACCGTTGTGCTCATCCTCGCGGGAGCTGGCGCATCAGCCCTGTGGCTCCGGGTGGTGCTGCGGAGGCTCGGTCTGGGCTTGCGGTTCGTCGCGACCTGACATAAGCCGACGGCGCTGATAGGAGTTGCCCGTCCGCGCCTGGGTACCTGAAGGACATCGTTCGCACCTTGACACCGAAGGCGACAACGCCCGGCGGGAGAGCTCCCCTTGGGCCGACTGCCTCCGATGCGGCGGACTGATCGGGGAGCGCGACCGGTGCTGGCTCTGTCGGCCGGTGTCCGCAATCGGAGACCTGCGCGGGGGAGGCGCACGTGACGCAGGACGCAGTGCTGTTGTCGGGGTCGCTGGGACTAGGCCACGAAATGATGGCCACTTGCTGCATGGGCTTGCTGGAGCGATCCGGCTGGCGCACCCGAGTCCTGAACAGCATGGCTCTGCTGGGGCCAAGGAGCGGCCGAGCCGGCGAGCGGCTATTTGCCAGCATGGTGGCCGTTCCCGGTATTTACGATGGGCTTCACTTCGCCCACCTTCGGACCGGGAGCCGCCTCGCGAAATTCATGGACCGGCGCGCAGCCGCCAGGCTCGTGCCGTCCCTTGAAGCGGATCTGGAGCGGAGGCCGGCTGACCTTGTGCTCAGCGTCTTCGCCACCGGAGCGTCCGCAGCAGCCAGGCTCAAGGCAAAGACACCAGGCAGGCGGACCGTCGTGTTGTGCACCGACGTGACCTTGCACAGGCTCTGGGTCTCCGAAGGGACCGACCTGTTCCTGGTCACTTCACCGGCTGCGGAGGCGTCGGTCCGGCGCTTTCTCCCGCGAGCAGCCGTGTCCGTCGTACCACCGCCGGTGCGTCCCGCCTTCTACGGCGCGCCGTCCCAGGCAGAGGCCCGGATGGCGCTGGGCGTGCCGCTGGACGAGCCCTGCGTGCTGGTGATTGACAGCGGCTGGGGCTTCGGTCCCCTGGTGGAAAGCGCGGGCGCCATGGCCAAGGCCGGGGTGCACGTCCTCGCTGTGGCCGGGCGTCAGCACACCGTCGAGCGCCGACTGCGAGAGCTGGCCCGCGACGCGCCCCGGATCCGGCCCTTCGGCTTCACCGACCGCGTGCCCGAGCTCATGGCCGCCGCCGACGTGGTCATCGCGCTGCCAGGGGCTAACACGTGCAACGAGGCCCGCGCCGTCGGGCGGCAGCTGCTGCTCCTCGACGTCATGCCGGGACACGGCCGCGACAACCTGCAGCATGAGCTGGAGCTCGGCGCAGCTGGGGTCTGCGGTCCTAGCTCTGCCGGGCTCACCGCCAGCGCACTGGCCCTGCTCGATACTTCACCTCACCCGCCGCGGCGGACCCAGCCTCCGCCGCCATGGGAGCCCGCCTACGCGGCCGCGCTCCGGCGCGTCGGCCTGGATCTACAGCCAGAGTTCAGGCCGCTGGCGGCCGTCAGCCCCGCCGACCTCGACCTGCAGTCCCACATGTCACCTCGATATCGACGCGCAAAAGCGAGCACTGGGGGCAAGACCGAATGATGCGCACACTCTTCCTCAACCCGCCCACCTACGAAGGCTTCGACGGCGGCGCGGGCGCCCGATATCAGGCCAAGCGGGAGATTCGCTCTTTCTGGTACCCGACGTGGCTAGCCCAGCCAGCGGCCATCGTGCCCGACAGCCTGCTCGTCGACGCCCCGCCCGCTGGGCTCACTCTCGCTGATGTCGTCCCGCTGGCGAGCCAGCACGACCTGGCTGTGCTGCACACCAGCTCCCCCACCTTCGCGGGCGATGTCAAAGTAGCCGAGGCCCTGAAGGCGGAAAATCCGTCACTGCTCGTGGGGTTCGTTGGGCCCAAGGTTGCCGTGGAGCCAGAGCCGTCGCTGCTGGCGTCCCCGGCGATCGACTTCGTGGCGAGGGAAGAATTCGATTTCACCGTCGCCGAGATCGCGCAGGAGCATCAGCTCGCCTCGGTCGACGGCATCAGCTACCGGGATCAGAGCGGGCACGTAGTGCACAATCCTGATCGGCGCATCGTCGAGGACATGGACAGCCTGCCCTTCGTCGTGCCGGTCTACAAAAAGCATCTGCGGCCTGAGGATTACTACATCGGGTACCTCCGGCACCCGTACGTATCGCTGTACACCGGCCGGGGATGCCGGTCCCGGTGCACCTTCTGCCTCTGGCCGCAGACCGTCGGCGGTCACCGGTACCGGACCCGGAGCGTGGCCAACGTGCTGGCCGAAGCCGCCCTGGCGTACCAGATGTTCCCGCAGATGAAGGAGCTGTTTTTCGACGACGACACCTTTACCGACGACCGCCCGCGGGCCGAGGCCATCGCCAGAGGCCTCTCGCAGCTCGGCATCACCTGGTCCTGCAACGCCAAGGCCAACGTGCCGCGCGAGACCCTGCAGGTCCTGGCCGACAACGGGCTGCGCCTGCTGCTGGTCGGCTACGAGTCCGGTAACCAGAATGTCCTCAACAACGTCAAGAAGGGCCTGCGAGTCGACCGGGCCAGGCGATTTGCACAAGACTGCCGCGATCTCGGGATCACCGTCCACGGCACCTTCATCCTTGGACTGCCTGGAGAAACCCGGGAGACCATCCAGGAGACGATCCGCTTCGCCAGGGAAGTCAACCCGCACACGATCCAGGTGTCAGTAGCCGCGCCGTACCCGGGCACTGAGCTGTACCAGCGCGCTAAGGAAAACGGGTGGCTGCCTGAAGATGACGACGGCGCCGCACTGGTCAGCGACGGCGGGACCCAGCTCGCCGCGCTGTCCTATCCGCACCTGGGCCATTCCGAGATCCTGCAATCGGTCGACGCCTTCTACAAGCGCTTCTACTTCCGGGCCGGCAAACTCGCCGAGATGTCTGCCGAGATGCTCCGCCAGCCGAGCATTACCGCGAGAAGGCTGCGCGAGGGCGGCGAATTCGTCCGGTTCCTGGGTCGGCGGGGCCGCGCGGCGGCTGTCACTGACCACAGCCGGCCCGCGGCCGAGGTCCCGATCGACTAACGGCCGGAGCGGCCTATGAGGGAGTGCTGAGTGATGCGTGTTCTGCTCGTCCATCCAAGCGCGCTGATGTATTCCGAGATCTTTCTGCGCCTCGAGCCGCTTGGCCTGGAGCGGGTAGCCACGGCGGCGCTCGCCGACGGACATGATGTCCATCTCATTGACCTGCAGGTCTACACGCGCGCGGACTTCGAGCGCGAGGTGATGAGCTTCCACCCCGATGCGATTGGCTTCAGCCTCAACTACCTGGCCAACGTGCCAGAGGTCGTGGATCTGGCCAAGTGGATCAGGACGGTCCGGCCAGGCTGCGTGGTGTTCGTGGGCGGCCACAGCGTCTCGTTCGTCGCCGAGCAGGTCCTGGCGCACGCCGACGGCGCCATTGACGTCGTCCTCAAGGGCGAAGGCGAGACTAGTACTCCTGCGCTGCTGGCAGCTGTGCCGGACCGGGCCTGGGCAGAGGTGCCTGGCGCGGTCACCGCCGATGGAACCGGCCGGCCGCCTGCCATGCTCCACAGCCTCGACGATCACCTGCCAGCGCGGCACCTGGGCGGGCGCCGCCGCAAGTACTTCATCGGCGTCATGGACCCCGCAGCCTCCATCGAGTTCACCCGCGGGTGTCCCTGGGATTGCTCATTCTGCAGTGCCTGGACGTTCTACGGGCGGAGCTACCGCAAGTTGTCGCCCGAGGCTGCGGTTGAGGACATGAGTCGCATCAGGGAACGGGGTGTGTTCATCGTCGACGACGTGGCATTCATCAAGGCCGAGCAGGGCGACGAGATAGCGCGCCAGCTCGAACGCCGCCATATCCGCAAGGACTACTACCTCGAGACACGCTGCGACGTGCTGCTGCGGAACGAGGAAGTGTTCCGCCGATGGCAGCGCCTCGGGCTCAACTACATGTTCCTCGGTCTGGAAGCCCTGGACGAAGAGGGTCTCACCTCGTTCCGCAAGCGCACCACCCCGCAGGTCAACAACAAGGCGCTGGAGGTGGCCCGGTCTATCGGCCTGTCGGTGGCGATCAACATCATCGCCGATCCGGACTGGGATGAGGCGCGGTTCGCCTTCGTGCGGGAATGGGCGATGAGCGTGCCGGAGATCGTCAACATCACCGTCCAGACCCCGTATCCGGGGACCGAGACGTGGCTGACCGAGGCACGCCGCCTGACGACCCTGGACTACCGCCTGTTTGACGTCCAGCACGCGGTGCTCCCAACTCGGCTGCCACTGCGGCGGTTCTACCAGGAACTGGTGAAAACTCAGGCCGTGCTGGCCCGCAAGCACCTCGGCGTCGCGGCGCTGGCCCATACCGCCGGCATCGTCGCCCGGCAGCTAGCCCGCGGCCAGACCAACTTCGCCAAGATGCTCTGGAAGTTCGACAAGGTCTACAACGCCGACCGGCAGTACTCAGAGCATCTGCGCCCGATCGAGTACCAGCTGCCGCCTCCGGCGGACACACCGGTCATTAAGCCGAACCCCAAGGAGCTCTATATCCACAATCCGATCCGGCCCAGGGCCTAAGTCATGACGGGAGGAATGGCCGGCCGTCTGACCGGACTGCGAGCGGCCATCACCGGTGGATCAAGCGGGATCGGCGCCGCCACCGCCAGGGAGCTCGCCGCCCGCGGGGTCCGCGTCGCGATCGCGGGCCGAAACGCGGCGGCGCTCGAGCGAGTGGCAGCCGACACCAACGGCAGTGTCGTCCTCGGAGACTTGCGCGAGCCAGGATGTGCCCAGCACATCATCGATGCTTCCGTCGATGACCTTGGCGGCCTGGACATCCTGGTGTCGAACGCCGGCATCGGCTGGGCAGGGCCATTCGCCTCGATGAGCGACTCGGACATCGACGCGGTGCTCGACGTGAACCTGCGAGCCGCCGCGCATCTCGCCCGCGCCGCCATACCGCACCTGCGCAGCGGACGCGGCCGCCTCGTCTTCGTCGGGTCCATCGCCGGGCTGGTCGGCGTACCCGGCGAGACGTGGTACTCGGCCACCAAGGCAGGCCTCGGCTGCCTGGCCGAAACGCTGCGCGCGGAGTTGCGGCCGGCCGGCATCGGAGTGAGCCTGGTCAGCCCGGGCGTCGTCGATACCGCCTACTTCGAGCGGCGCAAGGCGCCATACAGACGGCGGTACCCAAGGTTGATCAGTGCCGAGACGGCTGCCGCCGCCGTCGTCAACGCGATTGAGCACGGCCGCGATGACGTGGTCGTACCGCCGTGGCTATCGCTGCCGGCCCGGGTGAAAGTCAGCTTCCCTGGCCTGTACCGTCTGCTCGCCTCGCGCCTGGCCTAGCTGATGCCAGCGGGATCGCCGTGACCGAGGATTCCAGCCGCGCCAATTGGCTGGTGCAAGCACGTTCCTACCTTCGCGACGCCGATCCGGTCCTGGCCCGACTCATCGACGAGAGACCGGACTTCGACCCCAGAGCATGGATGGCCATTCTCCCCCCGATGGATCTGTACGGTGCCCTGCTATTCCAGGTCACCGGCCAGCAGCTGTCCGTCGCGGCGACTCGCCGGACTATCGACCGGATAGAGGCGCTATTTGACGGCCAGCTCCCCGCACCAGCCGAGCTGCTTCGAGTCGATCCCGGAAAGCTGCGCGAGGCAGGTCTGTCGTGGCGGAAGATCAGCACGCTCCGCGACCTCGCCGAGCGGCTGTCGGACGGTCGGCTGGACGCGGACGAGCTGAGTACGCGGCCAGACGACGAGCTCCTGGCAGAACTCACCGCGATCCCGGGGATAGGCCCCTGGACCGTGCAGGGCGCGCTCATCATCGCGCTCCAGCGCGAAGACGTCGTCCTGCCGGGAGACCTCGCGCTCCGCAAAGCCGTCCGGGTCGCGTATCAGCTCGACCACCTGCCGGCTCCGGAGGAGGTGCTCGCCATCGCAGAGAACTGGCGACCGTACCGCAGCCTGGCGACTAGCTACCTGTTCTCTGCCGCCTTCGAGCCGGGACGGTAAGCCGCTAGCGCTTGCTTGACGTTCTGTCACAGCGCCGATGCGGCGAGGTCGGGC
>Ga0210390_10005059_pt1 | contig 11090 bp, 14 predicted proteins | sample IncBWH11OmetaG_FD_161050 | JGI IMG/M metagenome (GOLD analysis project Ga0210390, IMG submission 161050) | Forest soil microbial communities from Barre Woods Harvard Forest LTER site, Petersham, Massachusetts, United States - Inc-BW-H-11-O ... | reverse complement strand
CAAGAAATATGAGGTTCTGTGTGTTTTGGTGATGGGCATGTTCACGGACGCGCTCCATGGTTGAATTTAAGATTCGTTGCTGGAACTACTTCGTCAAATCCAAATTTTGCGGCTCGAATCTTGTGCTTCGAGCCGGCGTGGCTGGGAGACACGCTTGGCTTCTTTCAGTGAAACACAGACGGGGGTGAAAAGTCGCGGCATGAGAGAGGGAGCGCAGAGAAATTCCCTCCCGGGTTATGTCGGGAGAACGACCAAAACCGGTTAGCTCTTTGGGCGCGATTCCGTGGGTGGCGGAGCCTTGGATGGCGGGGCCTCGTGCGCCGGAGCCTGCGCAGGCGGCTCGGAGCGCCGCTCCTGCTGCTGTTGCGGAGCTTCGGTCTTGCGATTCAGCGGAGGATGGACGTCATAGTTTTCTTCTTTCGCTCGGGGAGGTGGCGCGAATTTCACCGGCGGGCGCTGTTCGGTTGGGGCCGCTTCTTGCAATTTCTCCTCGGATTTCTGTTGCTGAAACGCACGATCTTCCTGCGCTTTTTCGGCAGCGCTGGGCGCCGGAGCGTGCGGAATGTTTTCGTTCGTGTACACGTTGGGACGCGGAGCGGAAGGATTCTCTCGCGCGGGCTGATGGTTCTCGCGGACCGCGGGTTCCGCGGCACTATTCGTTCGCACCGGAGGTGCGCCGCCTCGGGTGCCAGGTTCAGCGCCGCGCGGGGTTGCTTCCGCATTCACGACCCTAGTAGCCCCGTGACTGGTTACCGGCGCCGGCGGATTGAGGCGTGCGACGACTTGCCTTTGGCTGAACGGCACGGCCGGCCTGGCGTAGGCGACTTTGGCGGTCGCCGCGACGTAGCTGGCGCGAGTGGGCGCAAGGGGCTTGGCTTCGGTGACGCGAGCGCTTTGAAGCTGCTCGGGCGTGACGCGCACAGCTGCTGCCGCAACGGGCCGCGCGCCGACAAACGCCTCGCGAGAAACCGCAGTGACGGCAGCCGCGTTATTCGCATACGTGTAGTTGACGCGATTGACCGTCACACTGCGGTTGATGACTACGGTGTTGTACACGTTCGTGACTTGCGTGACGTTAACCACGCGCGTGTTGGTTACGTTGACGCTTTGAAAGTAGCGCGGACTGCAGCGATATCCCGGAACGTAAACATCGCGCGGGCCCAGCGGAAACCAAGCCACGCCTGCGAATCCACCGCCGAATCCTACTCCGACGCTGAAACCGCCTCCGCCTACGAACCCCACGACGGCCGGGGCATAGACGGGACGCACGACCACTGGGCCGGGCACCCAGCCCCAATAGCCGCGGACGTAGGCCCAGCGTCCATAGTGAAATGGCGCAAAGCCCCAGGGGGCGTCGTCAACCCAGGTCCAACCCCACGGGCCGATCCAAACCCAGTGACCGTAGTGATAAGGCGCCCAACCGACGACCACGGCGCTGGGAACCCAGATCGCGCCGTAATCGGGGTCGGTCTGCCATTGACCGTACTGATCGAGATCGTAATAGCCGTCCACGTCTCGCGAGACGTATTTTGCCGAGCGAGAACTGTTTTCAAACTGGTCACGCGATTGGCACCAGTTTTCGAAGTCGTCGAATTCCGGCGCTGCTTGGGCGTCGTAAGTAAGCTGATCGGTGCCGGTGAAGAAGTATTGCTGCTCGGCGGGGAGATCGTAAGTTTCACCGCCGCCGGTTACCTGGCCTTCACCTTCGCGAACGACGATGACGGTGGAATTGCCGTCCGGATCGGTCTGGACGCGATATTCACCGGAAGCGGTGAGGGTGAACGCGAGATTGGGCGTGTCTATCTCGAAAGCGTTGCCCGGTTCGAGATGGCGGAGGTGGACTTCGATGGTGCCTTGGGCGAGTTGCAATTGGACGGTGCGATCGTCGAGATTGAGAAACGAAATGCCGGTCTCACTGGAAAGGCGAATGGCGGTGGCGCCGATGTGAACTTCGCCACGCGAATTTTTGTCAGCCCAGAGATTGTCGCCAGTGGTCAGCGGACGATTGGGATTAGCTTCGATCCAATCGTTTTCACCCGCGGGTTGGAACGAGACCGAACCTTGTAGGTAATTCAGGCGCGCTACGCGAGTGGGAGGATCGCTTTCAACCTGCTGATCTTGCTGATCCTGGTCCTGCGCCACGGCCGCGTAAGGCAGCGCCAAGAACCAGGCGATCGCCAGGAGCGTGAACAGGCACAGCCTCAGCTTTCTGGTCATCGAGTCGGCCTCGTTGGTTGAGTCGATGCTATCGGGCGTGGGGACAGGATAACCAGTCTTTGCAGCCAATTGAAAGCTAAAAACCACGAAATCCACACGATGATTTTTATGTCTGACATGGCCGTTATGAGCCTCTATATAAGAAACACTTTCCAGGCGTTTTAGTTGCAAGGGTGGGTACCGGCGGGTAAGCCGCTTAGTTGAGGCGATTGAGGCCGTTGAAGGCGGCGGTCTCCAGAGCTTCAACCATTTCGGTATCGGCGAATTCGAGCAGGCGCGGGGGCTTTTCAACAATGATGACGCGCACGCCGAGTGGGGCAAGCACACAGGCGTATTCGACGCCAATGACGCCGCCACCCACGACGATCAGCCTTCGTTGCCCGAGGGGCCGAGGCGGAATCAAAGTTCCTGGCTGGGGCTGGTGCGGTAGGCTCCGATCAATCTTGCTACGAGGACTGCCAGGTAGAGGACGCCGAGAATTGCTTCAAGGACTGTGAGCGATCGTGCTTGGGGTGAAACTGGCGTGATTCCGGGGGCGCCCAGCGACGTCATGGTGCCGTAGCTGTAATAGACGAAATCGAAGCGATTGGGAATGCTGTGAAAGCTCGTGCGCGGGTCGAGATAGAAGGCGTTGGGCTGTAGGACGGTGACCATGCCATAAAGACTGGCAAAAGTGAATCCTACCAAAAGGTAGATGCAGAGCGCGCCGAAGACGGTTTCCGAATTGGCCTGCTCCCTGGCGAACACATGGCGGAAAATAACGATCACAACGAAAACGTCAAAAACGAAGCTGAGAACGATGTTGATAATCGAAAATGTGCTGGCAGAAGGTTCGGGAAGCCGCAGACGCTGCACGAAGGCAGGCACGGCGAGGATCACAGCAAAGATCAGGACGCTGCGCCGAAAACTGACCGCGTACACACTGACGATAATGACAGCGCTCCCGAGAACGCGAAGAGCGTAATAACTGAAGCGGCTGGTTTCAGCGTAGGGATAAAGGATCAGCACCGACAGCAGAAACAGAAAGAGCAGGAAGAATCTGTAGCCGGTGGTGATCGCCTCAAATTGAGCCTCATATTTGTGCGGCATTTTAGTGTGGACCCGGAGCTTATGACACAACTCTGATGACGCAACTAGAATGAAGTAACTCTGGCGCCGATGGTACAACTACTTGCCGGTATCGGCGAGCGCTCTTTGAATTCCTTGCTTGGTGTCTGTGGCGTGTGCCGGGCCAGCGAGGTAAGTCAAATCTTGAACGAGCTTTCCTCTTGAAGCGCCTACGGCTTGGAGGATTTTTTCCGTACGCGCGGCGCGCAGGAAGCCGGTCATGAATTTTTCCGATATTTCGCCAGGCGTATACCTGGCCACACCGCCCTCGAGGACCGTGGGAGCGAAATATGGATGCACAACTCCGAGAAGGCTGGATTCGCGATAAGCGATCGACCCGACCAGCTCCAGGCGCTGCGGTGTGAACGTCTGGGAGTCTCCTAAGCCAACGATCAGCAGGTTTTTTGCCGGTAGACTTCCAGTCGAAGGCGCGATCAAGAGCGTTTCACCGAGTTCTCCGCGGAACAGCGCTGGGTTGCGAATCTGATCGAGAACACCCTGTAACTTTTCGTTGACCTCTGCGAGCGATCCGTGAAGGGTGTTTTCCGGGGTGGATTCAAAAAGACAAATGATTTGTAGCTCCGTGTCCGTGCCGGCGGGACTTTGCAAGAGCACTTGCGTTGTAATAGAGGAACTGCGGCCTTGGAGCATCCCGACTTTTGATAAGTTTGCAGCGCCAGTGGTTTGGGCTCGCGCCGCCGGACCGCACAGCGATGTCGAAATGGAAATCAGCGCGAACAGTCGAAGAAACGTAAGGACGGACGATTTTGTCATCGTGCCCCCTGTGGGATAGATTGTACGCGGAATCTGCTTTCGGGCATCGGCTGCGTGCCGCGCTCGTTTGCGGCCTGGCGCTGATGAAATACGCTAAATGGTGTATCTGAGCGGAGCGCTCGGCCGCGGTATGCTGGTCGGTGAAAGGTTCGAATTGTGGCTGGTATTTGCCTTTTAGGCGGGGTTGGCTATGGCACAACATACGCATAGATTTACGATTGGCGATGATGCAGCGGTGCACGCTCTATTGCATAAGCTGACAAGGAACGGCAGCAAACAAGCTGGCCGCGCCAAATTGCTGCGGGCGCTCGACGATGCGGCACGGCACTACGGGGATTCGAACCAAAAAGTGCGGCAGGCATTTTTTCACGGACTGCTGACGGGATATGCAGTGGCGCTGAAGGTGCGGTAGGAACGACTAAATCGTCACAGAGTCTTTGTCTCACGGAGAGAATCAAGAATCGAAGTGTGTCCGCGTCGGAAAATAAACTTGCCGCGATTTATCAGCGGTTCCCACGGTCGGCAGCACCTGAGACAGCACGTAATCGACCCTGTCCGTGGCCATATCAAGAATGCGCAATCTTTCAGCGGTGTCTTGCGAGGACATGACCAGCGCAAGCGGCGTGAATGCATCACGAACATAGTGACTTACCGCCTCCACAACCATCGCTCTTGCTTTCGCTTGCTCGACAATCTGGTTCTTGCGGCTCCGCGAGAGAAAAATCACCAACAAGACCGCGCCAGCCAGGGCGATAGCAACATCGTTGAGGATGGTCTTCGCAGCAGCGATACCCAGAGAATAAAGTATGGCGTCGCACATATAGGTGATCGCGAAAAGCACCAGACCGGCGACCACCGCCGACCTCAGAATGTCGTAGTTCAGCCTCGAAAATCCCTTGATCCGTGACATAGAATTCCTCCGTCGCCCCTTTTCCGGGAGAGCATAAAACATTTGATACACCACCTGCCAGAGCAAAAAGTAGTTGAGCGCGAATCGCGCTGCTGTGAGCTCCAGAAAGAAGCCATACACGTGATGTGTGTATTCATCCATGAGCGCCATGGCCGCTGGTGGGCTCGCCGACCTACCGTCGCGCAACCAAACGAAATCAGCCCGAGTAAGAGGTAGCGGCTTCGCGGCCAGCGCATGGTCGAGAGAATGGCCGCTGAGAGGAAAACTCCGAGAAGGCTCCAGTAATATATGGTGCCGAATTTTGGATGACCGCCGGGGCGCTTCTTACTCGAACATTGCGACCACGCCTGTACTCACAGCCGAGAGCGCAATGATGATGTGAAACCCCAGCGCGGCCATGAAGAACCGGGATTCAGACGGCGCCACGAATACTGCAATTTCCTGACCCACACTGGCCATGCCAAGTTCCTCGCTCACGCGTACCTTGATCCCCAAGAAACACGCCTCGCTGGTCCTCGGTGGCGTTCAAAGTCTCCCCCTTGATTGGACCTGTTCCTTGGGCACCTCTCCCCTCCAAGGTGGCACGGAAAGTAGCGCCACCAGTGCCAATATCTCCGCGCAGCCCTCCAGTGCTCCGAAAACAGCTCGGATCGAATCCCATCGATAAAAACCTTCGAAGGCTTGCTGCAGCGCTGCAGGATCGTCGCCGATTCGACGTAAACTCAACATGACGGGAGCGGCCTGGGTAGTCGTGAGCATGACGCAGATCGCCATCAAGGCGGCAGCATAAACAGGAATGGCCACGGACAGAGGTCTTCTCGGACTCAGGCGGAAGGCGATCGCGGCGGCCAAAATCAACACCGTTCCGCCGATGCCCACTAGCGGGTACATGACGTGGCCATTCCCAAGGTCCGCTCTTCGGCTGAATGCGGCCCAGGCTTCGGCCCCGAGATGACGCCAGGCCGGCATCTCCACTAAAGTCCGGTTCAGATTGTCGGCTACGGTCCCCATGAGTTGTCCCACGACGATCAGCAAAAGGGCTATGCGCAGCATCTTCTCGCTTCTCATGATGAACTCCTTGTCTTATACATCGTTATACGATGTATAGAACTACAGCTTTTGCGCACTGGCGTCAACCAACGACATAATGTTGAGTCTGCTCTGGAGGTGAGGGGGAAGTTCACCGCTATCTTTCCACGCGCGTTCTCAAGTACACTACCTCCTTAGCCGATGTAATCCTATGATCCAAGGTGCGTGGAATGCCGTTCGATCGCGAATTGCTCAAAGGCAGCATCGCGCTTTTGATACTGAAGCTGCTATCCGAACGTGACATGTACGGATACGAAATCATTCAAGAGTCGTTGCGCCGTAGCCAGGAGGCATTTGAATTCAAAGAGGGCACGCTATACCCAGCGCTTCACCAACTCCACAAGCGGGGCTATCTACGCTCGGAATGGCGCACCGGAGAGAACGGCAAGCAGCGGAAGTACTATGGTTTGACCGCTGCTGGCCGAAAAGCTGCTCGCGCCAGTGAAAAAGAATGGGTTTTTTTCACGAAAATGGTGAACGCCATGCTCTCGAAGGCCAACCCGTGACACGTCTGGATCGCATAGTGTCCCGGGTCGTTTTGCTCGCGAAGCTTCCCGGCAACAAGCTTCGGAGCGAAATAGCGAAGGAATTGCGAGCGCACCTAGAGGATCTCGCAGAGGAGGCGCGATCTTACGGCTACGATGAGGACGCTAGCGCCCGGATGGTCAAGAGGCGGTTCGGCGAGCCGCAGGAGATCGCTTCGGCATTCGCTTCTGTTTATGCGCCGGAACGGTTGGCGAAGCGCCTGGCTCAGGCTGCCCTCCTGGTGATTACGTCGACTATCGCCGTGGTTATTGTGATCGGAACCGTGCAATCGATCGCTGCGATTTGCACTGCGACCTCAATCCTATCGACCTTTCGCGACATTTACTGGGAGCTGTTCGGTTTCGGCGCGATTACAGCAGGCTATTGCAGTCTGTATGCCGGCGAGCGCCTCTTCCCGACATCGCTGGCGAGGGCCGTTTTGCCAAGCGTCACTGTGGGCTTGTGGCTCTCGGCGCTCTTCCTTTGGCTGATCCCGCAGCATGCGGCACTGCCGTTGGCTGCCTTTACCTGTGCCGCGCTCGGCCGCTTGCTTCAACGCGTCGAAATACCCCTGGTCTGGTTCGCCGGAACGGCGCTGCCACTGCTGATCGCCTGGGCGTTGTTTGGGCGACTGATTTCCGGTTGGCAGTTCCCTTGGTTGGTTTGGTTGGGCCTAACAATATGTTGCAAAGTGCTGCGGGAAGTCGTTCAGTTCCTTGAGAGATTTGTTTTCAGTGAGAGTTTCGCCTAGCGAACTACGGAATTTCGACGACGACCAGGGACATATCGTCGGCAGCGGGACCCCTGCGGAATGCGGCGACGCGATTAACGATCGCTTGAGTCATTTCTGGCAAGGGAAGCATTGCGGTTTCGCGGACAATTTCGGCCAGGCCTTCGACGCCTAACATATCGTCTTTTTCATTGAAGCTTTCAGTGAAACCGTCGGTGTAAAGAATGACGCGCTCACCGGAGGCGACGGGAACTTGCATTGCGTTTTCGGTGTCGACGGCGTCCTGAAGCAGGCCCAACACCGAACTGCGTGATTCGAGCAAGCGTGGCGCCTCGCCGGGCTTGACGATCATTCCAGGTGGATGACCTGCCCCGGCGAACTCGAGCGTGCGGGCGCTGAGATCCAGGCGCGCGGCTACCAGAGTAAAATAAAAAACCGAACTGCGCAGACTGCCAATCACGAAACGATTGAGATGCTGCATCATCGGGGCGAGCGCGACGCCTCGCTCGATCTGGGACATCGTTTCGGTGTAAATGCGATTGGCAACCAGAGCTGAACCGATGCCGTGTCCCGAGACGTCGCAGATCATCAAGTTGAGATGATCGGGGCGAGGTGCGACAAGACCGAAGTCTCCGCCGATGGTGCGCACCGGCTGGTAAAAGGTTTCGACGGCAACTCCGCCCCAGACCAGGTTCCCCGGTGCGAGGCTCTGCTGCACGCGCGCGGCCAGCAGCAAATCCTCTTCGATTTCGCGATGGCGCTGCTCGAGCTGGACGTTGGCATCTCGCAGGGCGGTTTCGGCACGCTTCTGCGCGGAGATATTGGTGAGGGTGACGATGACGAAGATGGCGCCGTCGGGATCTTCCAATTGCTGCGCGGTGATCACGACGGGCAGGCGGCTGCCGTCGCGATGCGGGAGGAAAAATTCGAAAAGGTTGTTTCCCTCTCTTCGACGACGTTCGATTTCCTTGACTAGGGCGGGTCGATCCTCGGAAGGAAAAAGGTCGGTGACTTTGGTGCCGATCAGTTTGGACGCGGGCGCACCAATCATCTGCAGAAAATGACCATTGGCGTAAACGATGTGGTTGCAATCGTCGTTGATGATGACGCCCTGATTGAGCGTTTCAAGGATGCCAACAACGCCTTCGAGCCAATCACGCGATAGTTCGGCCACAGGATATTGCCTCGGGAACTAGAAATGAGAATCGGAGTTCGCTTCGCTGCGTGAATCCAGGATTGCGCAATAATCATATCATCATTCAATCTTGCGAACGCGGGGCTGGCGCCCTGTGAGGAGCCGGAACTTCGAGAGATTTGGCACAGAGCGCACCGAGACAACAGAGAGTTCACGGAGAAAGCCGGCGGTCGGCATGGCACCAGGCGAGCTATTGGTTGAAGGGATGTCGGGCCTCAGTCGGTGTATAATCCCGGCAATTACGGGCCTCGATTTCGAAGCACCCACCGGAGGTCGCATGAAAAACAGACATTCTTTTGTTCTGCTTCTGTGCATGTTTCTTGCGACTGCTGCTTGGGGACAAGAACTGGCGAAGAGGCTTACCAACCAAGACGTGATCGATATGGTTGGGCTGGGACTTTCCGAAGACGTGATCATCGCGAAGATTCGCAGCACCAGCCCGGCCGCGCTGAAATTCGATACCAGCGTGGAGGGATTGAAGGCACTAAAGGCTGCCCACGTGCAGGATTCAGTGATTAAAGTGATGATCAATCCCGCGCCGCCTCCGGCGCCGGTGATCGCGGCTAGCACGGCAATTTCACTCGATCCGAACTTGCCGCCGCCCGAGGTGGGCGTGTATTGGAAAGATGGCGCTAATTTTATTTTGATCGAGGGCCAGGCGATCAGCCACGAGAAGGCGGGCGGGCGCGCGGCCAGTTACTTCACTTACGGGATGCGCGGGCAGCATTGGGATGCGACTTTAAATGGGCCGACTTCGAACAATCGTTTGAAGGACCGTCGGCCGCAATTCTATTTGTACGTCCCCGACGGAACCAGCGCAGCAGATTTTGTGCTGATCAAGCTGCAGAAGAAAAGCGACCGACGGGAGTTTCAGGTGGGTTCGTTCGGCGGCGTCAGCGGCGGAAAGTCGGGGGTAAAACGCGATATCCAGATTCCCTATACGTCCGAACACGTCGCCATCCGAACTTACAAAATCACGCTCGCGAGCGACTTGAAACCGGGTGAGTATGCTTTTTTCATGGGTACTGGTAATCAGGCCGATATGTCCGCCGGACGAGTGTCATCGTCGTCCGGCGGTAATGCTGGCGGCAGGGTGTACGATTTCACTATTCCCGAGTGAGTTTAGATGATCGTTTTCGCACTTGGAGTTTATTTCTCGCTTCGGTCGCATCCGTTTTGTGACGCGGCGGCTGTCACTCCGGTTGCGCGTAGAACGCTTGCTGATATCCGTCGCTGTATGCGTCCCTGTAGGATTGCTTGAACTGGTTTAGGTCGCCACCGTCCGCTGGGCAGAGACACTCCGCTTTTGTGTAGTTTGCCGTCACGCTTGGCCGGAACTGCTTGGATTCCAGACGGTCCTTGAATCCGTCCGCGCGGCCATCACGATAGCCCGCCTGTTCAACAGGCTGCGAGGAGCCGAATTCCTCAGAACCCACCGGTCCGTACTTCTCGCGATAGGCTTGAAGATATCCGGAGACAAACAGGCGGCGGTCCGAGTCATCGCTCCAGCGGCCAGCAAGCAAGCGTTGTTTTCTGCCGGCGTCGACGTCGCGCCGGCCTAGAAACAATCCATCACGGAAGGGCGCATCGATTCGGTTGCTGGCGCCGTCGCCAATAATCGCGGAACGATGAACGGTGTTAGCGGCGAGCAATGCGGTTGCTCCACAGGCCAGAGCAATCGTCAATATGTATGCGGATAGACTTTTCATGCTATTTCTCCTTGCTGCTGCGTTTGCCACAAATTGGCGGCCGCTACATTCCTGGCTGTTGTTTGAAAACGAAATCAATGGATTTGGTCTCGTTCGTGCCAACCGTGATCTTTTGCTTTGAGGTGCCTAATTTTTCGTGCCAAGCCTCGATGGTGTACGTGCCCGGCGGCAGATTGCCCAAGTTGAAGCTGCCGTCCTTGCCGGTTACGGTAAAATAGGGATGTTTAAAAACCGCGACGTAGCTGTGCATCCAGGGATGCACGTTGCACTTCACCGGAATGGCGATTTCTTCGCGCGCAAAGGCTTCATCGATCTTCGCGCCCGGCGGCTCAGCCTTGTTCCATTCACGATTGTTGGCCGGGATGGCATGGATATTGTGGCTGGTGGGATCTTCGTTAATGACTTCGAGCGGTTGGTTCGCTCGGACAGCGAGGACATGCGGCTGATACATGCAGCCTTTTTGTTGGATCACCGCAGGCTGACTTGGCGGGTCAAAAGTGCGGTCGCCCAAGCCATCCGCGACGAAAACGATCACGTTTTGCAATTCGCCTTCTGAGTCGGCTAGGACTTCCTGGTTCGCGACTGGACTGGTGTGTTGTTTAGAGCAGCTGGGGTCTGCAGCCATATTGATCGGCGCGGTCTTGGGCAATTTGCCTTCGTACTTGATCTTGCCGTAGACAGCAGCGGTGCCGGTGTTATCGGCGGTTACGGCTGGAGGATTTCCTGCCTTCACAGATTCCCGACCGTGCGCCCAGATCATCGCTATCAAAGCGCTCATGAGAATCACACTTTTCGTTTTCATATGTGCTCAGCTCCTTCTGCTCCGGTAGCTCG
>Ga0210390_10005056_pt1 | contig 11092 bp, 9 predicted proteins | sample IncBWH11OmetaG_FD_161050 | JGI IMG/M metagenome (GOLD analysis project Ga0210390, IMG submission 161050) | Forest soil microbial communities from Barre Woods Harvard Forest LTER site, Petersham, Massachusetts, United States - Inc-BW-H-11-O ... | reverse complement strand
GGAAATAGTCATTGATGTTGTGCTGTTGCTGGCGGAAGCGAAGGCCGAGGAGCGTGACACCGAGCAGATAGGCGATAACGATGATCAGGTCGAGCGGATGAATGCGCATCAAGCTCCGGCTTCGCGGTTCCTAGCGAGGTGAAACGAGGATAGTTGCGGATGTAGAGAGCGTCAAGGAGGCGCGTTCGCGGGGATTACCAGCAAAGCGACCGGGTCGCGTATGCTTTGAGTATGCGATTTGTCCTTGGTTTTGACGGCGGCGGGACAAAAACGGAATGCGTGCTGATGGACGAGGCGGGCGGCGTGTGCGCGATTGGGCGCAGCGGTCCTTCGAATCCGATGCGAGTAGGCTTTGGCGGCGCGCTGGCCGCGGTGTGCGAGGCCGGGCGAACCGCGCTTCAAATTGGCCGACTCTTGCCGCAGGAGATCAGCGTGCTGTGCGCGGGCCTGGCGGGTTTGGCGCAAGCGGAATCCCAGCAAAAAATGAAAAAACTGTTGGCTGAAGAATTTCCCGGCGTGCAGGTGCAACTGTGCACCGACCAGGACTTAACGCTGGAGGCCGCAGGCAGCGGGCGAGCAATTGTGCTGCTGGCAGGAACTGGCTCGTTTGCGGTGGGACGCGATCTCGATGGGCAGGTGCTTCGCGTGGGCGGCCACGGACCCTTGCTCGGTGATGAAGGGAGCGCGTACGACGTGGGTAGGCGTGCGGCCATCGCGGCGCTGCGCGAAGCCGACCGCGGTATGCCGGATTCGCCGTTGGCTGAGCGGATTTTGCAGGCTCTGAAGGCGAGCGATTGGGAAGATTTGCAACTGCGCGTCTACCGGACTCCCGACGAGGTTTTCCCCAGAATTTTTCCGGTGATCGCCGATGCGGCGGACGAGGGAAACTCGGCCGCGCGTTCCTTGTTGGATGACGCCGCCAGCGAACTGGCGAGCCTTATGGTGGATCTGATGGAGCGGCTGCAATTGAACCATGAGAAATTTTTGTTGGTGAAGAGCGGTGGAATGATTGGACGCTGCGCGTATTTCGATAGAGTGCTCGACGATCGGTTGCGGCTCGCGGCACCGGAAGCGCAGTTTGGCGCCCCTCTTGAAACCGCAGCGGAGGCTGCGGCGCGAATGGCTCTGCGATTGCTGTTGGCCCCGGCAGAAGAGGGGATATAGTGTGGCGGAGTTTGAACGAGAAGCGGCGCGCGCCCGCGACGCCAGCGGCGAAGAACTCGATGGATTGATTTTTCATCCGGCGCCTGCAGTTCTCGCGGCCTTACTGGAGAATCCCGCGCTCGATGAAACGAAATTGACTCTTCTGCTCTCTCGAAAGGACTTGCCGGCGGAGATTCTGGTAGAGGTCGGCAGGCGCAAAACCCTCCTGAAAAACTACGCAGTGAAAAAGAGTCTGCTGCTGCACCCAAGAACGCCGCGGCTGGTCAGTTTGCGTTTGCTGAAAGAGCTTTATCTGATGGATCTGGCGCAATTTGCGCTTTCGCCCGGGGTCTCGGCGGAGTTGAAGCGCTACGCGGAGGAGCAGATCGTTGCGCGGCTGACGCAGTTGCCGCTGGGGCAAAAGATCACGCTGGCGCGGCGCGGGCCGGGCCGCGCGGCGGGTGCGCTATTGGTAGAGGGCCATCCGCGAGTGATGCCGGTGGCGCTCGAGAATCCCTATTTGACGGAAGCGCAGGTGCTGAAAGCGTTGGCGCGGCAGAAGCTGCCGGTCGCGGTGGTGCAAGCGCTGGCAGCACACCGGAAATGGTCGCAGAGCTACAACGTGCGGCTGGCCATTGTGCGGAACGCGTCGGCGCCCATGTCCGTGGTATTGGGATTTCTGCCGCACCTTACCATTTCTGATTTACGCGTGCTGGCCGAGCCGGGAGTGATGGCGGAAAATCTTCGCAAATATTTATTGGCGGAAGTGCGGAGGCGGATGCTCGCGTCGCAGGAACAGGAGGCACCGCAGGTGAGCGGCGATGAGCCAGGGTTAACGCCGCACGCGCAGGACAATGAAAGCGCCAAGGAAAAACAGAACGGCGGAAAAGGAAAACGCGGCGCGCACGGAGACCGCGGACCAGAGAAAGCCGACGATGAGGCTTGAAAGAAAATCGCCGGCCGCGTTAACGGCGGCGAGGGTGCCAAAGGCCATGCCGTGTTGTTCTCTTGGTATTAATTCCGCCGCGAGCGAGTCTTCCAGCGCTTCTTCCGTGCCGACGTAGAGCCCCGCGAGCACAAAAATTACTGCAAGCCGCCAAAGATGTTGTGGCGAGGTCGTGAGGAGAATGGCGGTCACTCCGGCAAGCGCGTAGCCTGCGGCGAGAACGATTTTGCGATGCGGAATGTGATCACTGATCCATCCACTGAAATAGGCAGAAGCGGCATAGAAGACGTTGTGTAGTGTGTACAGACCCACGGCGAGGGTGGCTGCGCCGGCTTGGCCGTGCGCGGGCGCAAGCATGCGTGCGGCGAAAAGGATGAGCAGAGTATGCGAGAAATCGCCGGAGCCGAAGACGCCTACACCCAGAAGAAATCGCCAAAAGCAGGAAGGCAGCGCGCCCAGACCGCTAAGGAAGGATTGATTTTTTCTGGCTTCGATGGAGTGTTCGCGGACGAGGAGCCAAAAGCTGGCGACGGCGATCATGCCCGGAACAAGGGTCCAGAGGAAGACGGCGCGGTAGTTGTGATTGGTGACTTGAAGCAGCCAGAGAGCGGTGAGCGGGCCGACAATCGCGCCAATCGTATCCATCAGGCGTTCGAGGCCGAAGGCGCGGCCGTAGGCGGAGGGCGGAACGTCCGCGGCAAGGAGTGCTTTTTTTGCGGGTGAGCGCACGCCGCGGCCGAGCCATGCGGCGGAGCGGCCGAACAAGAGGTGATAAGCGTTGGTGGCGAAGGCAAAGGAAGCGGTAGCAAGAGCGGTGAAAGCGTAGCCGAAGACAGCGAGAGGCTTGCGGCGTTTCAGACGGTCTGTGTAATACCCAGCGCCGATTTTCGTGAAGCTGGAAAGGCCGTCAGCGATTCCTTCGATCGCGCCCAGCCACGCCGGCCCCGCGCCAATCGCGGCGAGGAAGGCGGGCAGAACGACGGTGGCGATTTCGTGGCTCCAATCGCTGAACAGGCTGGTGAGGCCGACACCCAGGACGGTGCGCGTAAGCCAATGTTCTTTCGGATCGCCGGCGGGGGTGTTCACCGAGTGAGTGTAACGCAACCCCGAGTCTCCGCACGTCCCGGGCTTTCAATACCGATCTATTTTTTGGTGGCGCGATACAGAATGACCCGGACTTTTTCCAGCGTGATCAATCCGCCGTCCACCATTTCGTCCATGCGGGGCAGAATCTGGTCGATGCGTTCCTGAGTTTCGATAACTTCGACGATAATCGGCAAGTCCTGCGACAGCCGCAACAATTTGTCGGTGTGATAGACACTTGAGCCACCGTAGCCGCTCACGCCGCGCAAAACCGTTGCGCCCGAGAAGCCTTCCTTGCGGAGCAGCATGACGATGGCTTCGTGCAACGGCTTGCCGTGCCATTTGTCGGATTCGCCGATGTGAATGCGCATCAAAGTGCGTTCCCCTTCGAATTTTTCATGGCTCATGGCGGACTCCTAGAAACGATTGGCCAGGCGAATCCCGGCGAGGGAGAGAAGCAGGCCCAGAACCACGCTGGCGGCGACATAAGTGGTGGCGCGCAGCCACTCGCCGGCTTCGAACATTTTGGCGGTTTCCCAGCCGAAGCTGGAGAAAGTGGTGTAGCCGCCGAAGAATCCGATGGCGATGGCCATGCGCCATTCCGGTGAGATGATCACGCGGTTTAGGGTGATTTGACCGATCAGGCCGAGAAAGAAGCAGCCGGTGAGATTGATGAGCAGAGTTCCGTAGGGGAACGTGCTGCCCATTTTTATTTGGACCACGCCTTGCAACCCGTAGCGCGCCAGGGTTCCGATGGCACCGAACAAAGCGATTAAGAAGAAACGCAACGTGTCTCCATTCCGGCTCCGGCGCAGTATACAAAAAAACTCCTGGTGCTCGCGGCAGCCAGGAGTCATCAGCCCCGGTTAGCGGGGCGGTTATGGCGAACTCCATCGCCATTTGGTTTGTAGCAAGAGAATAGCGTGAGGTTTGGTTTTGGCGCAATGAGAACTCTTGGAGATGAGCGTAGCGCCGTCATCTTCGCACTCCAGAAAACAGTTAAACATGTTCAGGCGCGTGAGGCGGTAGAGGCTGGGGAGTTCCTCGGTGACTTCCACGTTTTTTTCAGTAATGGAAACGATAGCGGAATTCGGCGTAAATCTCGCGCGGATCGTTGTAATGGAAGCCGCCGAAGGTCAGGCTGTTGTCGAGGAGCACGCGTCGATTGGCGACGTTCAGGGCGTTCACCGCGATGCTGTACTTTTCGCCGAAGGTTTTTCCGAGCGAAACGTCGAAGGTGGTGTGGGACGGGAGATAGGCTCCGGGATATTGCGCGTCGGGCATACCGTTGGTGAATCCGGAACCGTAGTATGTATTCATCGATGCGAACGATTGCCAGGGAAGATTGGCGTTGAAGCCGAGGTTGAGCGTGTTGCGCTGGTCGTGGTCGACGGGAGCATAGCCCGGAGGAGGCTCGCAGCCGGGAGGTGCCGGATTTGGGCAGATCAATCCGCCGGTGAAGGGGCCTTCAGCTTGCGCCAGCTGGTTGGCGTAGGAGAGATGGAACTGACCGAGATTCCACAGGCGCGGCGAGCGCAGTGTGAGTTCCCAGCTTTGAATCAGGGCTTGATACCAGGTGATCGGCCAAAACAGGTTCGATTCACCGATGTTGCTATGATCCAGCCAGTTTTGCGCGGTGGTTTGGAAGTGATCGGCATCGAGTTCCCAGCCGCGGAAGGGAATGGTGACGCCGAATTGATATTCTTCGTCGCGCTCGCCGTGCAGCGGCGCGAAGGTAAGGTTCTGGCTGTTCGCGAGATTCAGCAAAGGACCGGTGGCGGTCAACAGCGGCGGCGGCTGATAGAAATGGCCGTAGAAGGCGTGAAAGATCCAATTGAGGCGCGGAACTTTGACGGCCACGCCGAGGCGAGGATCGACTTCGTTTTCCGTTATGTCGGCAGTGAAGTGCGACTGACGGAGGCCGGCGATGAGGGTCAGCCAGGAGGTCGGCTTGAACTTGTCGCTCAGAAAAAATTCCTGAAGGCCTCCGGTCACGGACGCGGAAGACGCCGGGAAGTTCGGGCTGCCGTTCGTAAACACATTGCTGAAATAATTGTTTTGCGATTGTGCGAAGCCGTAAATGCCGGCTTGGATTTCGTTCTTCTTTAACGTTGCATCCACGGTGGCTTGCAGGCCGCCGTAGTTGGAGATTTGGTCGGCGTTGGTGACGACCGGGTAGTCGGTGTCCGGCGCTTGATAATTCGCGCGGTTGTAATGGTAGAAGGGAGAAATGGTGAGCAGGAGATTCGAATTGAACGTGTGAATCCAGGAAAAAGCGATGTAGCCGTCGGTTTCGTGTTGGCCGTCGCGAAGCTGGCTGGTGTTGTAGACCTGATTGCCAGGTGAATTGGGATTGGGATCGTAGGGAATCTGGTAATAGTCCTGACGCAAAGAAGCGACCACACGAAATTGGTCTTTGGAATTTGGATTGAAGATGAAGGAGACAAAACCACCGTAACCGTTTTCGGCGTCGTGAAAGACCTGACCGATCGGCGTTTGCAGACCGTAATCGCTGCGATTGCCGTTGAGGCTCGCGTAGTACGCAAAGCGCTGTGTGTGGCCGCCGAAATTAATCTGGTCGTTGGTTTGGTAAAAATTGCCGAAGCTCATTACTAGCTCGGCTTCGTTGTCGCGCTCGAAGCCCGTGCGGGGAACGAGATTGAAGATGCCATAAGTGCGGTCACCGTACTCCGATTCATAACTGCCGCGCTGAACTTCGAGGTAGTCGATGTCTTTGGGATCGATCTGCGGGCCGAGGTTGGTGGCGATGTTGGTGTTCGGGATGGGAACACCGTCGACGAGCCAGTCGACTTGGTGGCCGCCGCGAATGTGCAGCATGTCGTGAGTGATGTAGGCGGATGGAACGTAGTCGGTAATCATGGCCAGACTATTGGAGCGGTCGGCGCCGGGAGTCTGCGCGATGTCGGTGCGATCTACCAGCGTGGTCGGTGTGACGGAATCGACGCTGCCTGTGCCTCCTGGAGCGGTGGCCGTGACGGTGGCGGTCTGGTTTACGGTGGTGAGCTTCAGTTGGAAATGCAAAGTTGGCGATGAGCCGGAGATGACCGTGACGGTTTGCTGCGCGTCGGCGAAGCCGCCTTTTGCCACGGAGACAACGTAATCTCCCAAAGGCACGGACGAAAATGCGAAGGTGCCGTCCTGGTCGGACGGAATGGCTTGGGTCCACTCGGAAGTCGCGGACTTTATTGTGAGTGTCGCGCCGGCAACGGGCCGGTGCTGCGGGTCATGGACCACGCCTCGAACAGAACCAAATACAGTGGCGAAAGCCGCGCCCGTGGATAGCGCCACGGTCGCCAGAAAAAGTGAAAACCGGTAAGACACGAAATCCTCCTATTGTGTGCGGAAAAAGAGCCGCGGCGGATGCGATGGTCCGCGAACGAGTGAAATTAGGAGAGGAAATGTTTCGATCAGGAGAGGAGCGGGCGTGGAGGTTGGTCCGGAGGAGTTACGGCAGAAAGCAATGCGGCTTCGCCGTTAGCCGCTGGTGCAGTCACGAAACGCGGGGTTCGCGACAAGGGCAGTTGAGCTGGCAAAAGAAAAACTGTGGAGGCGACAAAGTTGGACGATTCGGTTTGGCAGCATGAGAGGGAGCACTGCGTGAGGCCATCGCCCGAGTGGCGGTCGCAGGGAGCAGGTTGCGGGCGATTTGCATGGCCGTGCGCGGGGCACATTCCGCCGGAGCAGCAGTCCATTGTGGCAACTTGCCACACCGCGGCCCAAAGAGGAGACCAGAGAAGAAGCGCAGCCGCCAGGCAAACCAATGCGGCGATTTTCCTTCCTGGAGCGATAGGAAATGGGCGCCGCCATGCCATAGGCTTCGATTTTACAATGTTTGCCGGGGTTGTGGTAGCCGGTGTACTCGTCCAGTAGGTACTGACACTTTTAGGCCAGGGACCGGTGTGGGCGGATGCATTTGGAAGTTGCGCGCCGGCAACAGGTCGGACTCTGCGTGCACTTGATAGAACTCCTCGTTGTGGGCGCGATCAGAGCGCCCGACGTAGCGCATTCAGCCTTGGCGATTTCGGTGGGAGCACAAACAGTGGCAGTTCTTTCTGTGGACAGGCCAACTCGAACTCCGCGGGCGAACTCACCTCCGCCATGCACTTGCAAGGCATTGACCGGGAACGGGAGCAGTCCAGCAGCGTATCCAGGAAACGTGCCGCTGCCAGCGAGGTGGCGCGGCGATGCACCTCCACCACATCCGAGCGGGAGACGACATCGACCTCTCCGGGCTCCTCGATTCGCCAGTATTTAGGCTGGCGAACGGCCCAGGGACGTTTTCGCGGTTTCCTTCTGGCGCAACAGCACCGCCGCTTGTCCTTGCCCCAGCGCGGATATTGCTTCCGCAAAGCCAACACGCGCTCGGCGAGCCCCGGGCTACATCCGGCCGTGCGTTTGCCGCAGTTTTCACTTCCGGCAAACTTGGATCCTTTGCTACTCTCCCACGCATGCGTTTATCCGGATTTCTGGTGTTTTTCCTGTTCGCTGCCGCCGGTCCGCTCTACGCCCAGGACGCGAACCCTCTCGCCGGCAGGCTCGCGGCGCAGAACGCTCTGTTTGAGGAACAATATCAATCCGACTTGCTGGAGTTTCCTCTGCGGGCGACGGCATTCGGTGACTATCGCTACGACGACACGCGCTCCGATTACTCACTCGCCGCGATTGTGCGCCGCAATGAGGTCGACCGGGGCTTCCTCAGTCGTCTACGCGCCATCCCGACCAGCGGCTTTTCCGATCAGGATCAGCTCTCGGCCGACTTCCGGCCTTAGGCGGGCAGGCGTGTTCTGTTCCGGAGGACGTTTGTGCTTTCACGGAAACCTATCATTCCTTGCTCTCTTTTCCTTGTAGGCGCGTTGGTCGTACACGCCGGCCCGCATGCACCGGCGACGAAACTCGCCGCTGTTTCGCGCGCTGATCTTTGCGTCACCGAAGGCTCCGTCGAGGAGCTTCCCGGCGGCCGGCTCTCGGTGGCGGTTCCGAAGATGCGCGCGTACGTGAACGCTTTCACTCCGCCGGAAGTCGATGTCCGATTCACCTACTTTGGTTCAACAGGCAACGAAGCCCGCCTCGGATCGGGTGAGCTTCGGCGCCAATTCGGGTTGAAACTGCGCGCGGCGGACGCCTGCAACCTGGTTTACGCCATGTGGCGCATCGAACCCGAATCGAAGTTGGTTGTCTCCGTGAAAAGCAACCCCGGCCAGCACACCAGCGCGGAGTGCGGCAACCGCGGCTATCGCAATATCAAGCCGCGGCACAGTACGTCTGTTCCCGTTTTGCGCCCACGAGAAACGCACGATCTTCGCGCGGAGATGAATGGAGACGAAGTGAAAGTTTTTGCCGACAGCACGCTAGTTTGGGAAGGCTCGGTCGGCGTCGATGCGCTTTCCTTCGATGGACCGGTCGGCATGCGCTCGGATAATGCTCGTCTGGAATTGCAGTTGCGCGTTCCGCAATTCCCAGCGCAGCAAGGACGCGTGCCAGGATGCCGCAACGGCGAATCGGAGTAACGCCCCTGCAACGGAGGTGGACTAGCTGCCACATCGCCAACAGCCGCTAAGCGAATGACCAGAAATATCCTGTTCCACAAACCGCCGTCGCCACGTGCCTACGGTGGTCTTCGGCAACCCCAACTGGCTCGCAATTTGCACGTCCGTCTTGCCGGAAGCATTTAACAAAACAATCCTGGCCGGGTTTACCAGCCCTGCCGGACGGGATCGCGAACTAACCAGACTTTTCCAGCTGTTCGCGCTGCTCCGGACGCAAAGCGAACTCCGCTTTCGGTCCTCCCATAGCCCTAGGCACACCCAGTGTGCACTGGAGACGCACATCTACGCAGCCATACTATTGCCACTTATTTATGGGACAAAATACTAGGTTGTAGCCAAATAGGTCGCCACGACCTTGGCGCAGGCTTCAATGAACTCCTGCTCGATTTTCGAAAACGTATCGGAAAAATAGCTCTCGATGTCGAGTTCCGCAGCAAGTTTCTTGTTCACGAAAATAGGAACAACGATTTCGGATTTCACCAAAGACGATCCAACCAAATATCGCGGATCGGCGGTTACGTCGTGTACCACCACGACCTGCCCGCTGCTCGCCGCGGCTCCGCACAGGCCAACATTCACCGGAAAGCGCGCATTGGGCGTAAAGCTGCCCGTGAATGGCCCCACGATCAGATAGTTCGAGTCCGCGGGATCGACGAGATAGAAACCCACCCAGTTGTAGCGCGTCATTTTCTCGTGCAGACGCTTGGTTATTTTTTCCATCAGCGCTTGGGTCGTTGACGCAGTGGATGCGCAATTCTGGAACTCTTTGAGAAGCTCTTGATGTGCCGGTGTCATCAGATACCTCCTGCGCGGGTTCAGGAAGCTAGGCGCTAGAATTCGTGTCAATTATTTGTCCATCAGTTTACACGAACGGCCGGGAATTCCTGTTGTATTCTGTCCAAACGCGCCAGGGAGGTTTTTTGAATTCGACATTCAGGTTTCGTTTTTCACTCCTGTTTCTTTGTAGCGTCGTCTTAACTTCGGCTCCCGCCGCATTCGCACAATCTTCTTCTTCGAAACTTCGCTTCGAAATTTCCTTTCCCGATTCACAAAGTGCCAAGGACCTTGATGGACGTATCATGCTCGGCATTTCTTCTGACAAATCGAGTGAGCCGCGATATCAGCTTCGCGAGGAAGAATCCTTCAGCGCGCAATTTTTCGGCCTCGACGTGAACGCTTGGAAGCCAAACACCCCCGCCGTGATCGATTCCACCACCCTCGGCTATCCCACAATGTCTCTCGAACGACTGCCGCCCGGCGATTATTACGTGCAGGCCGTCCTCAATGTCTATGAGACCTTTCGCCGTTCCGATGGCCACATCGTCAAACTCCCTCCGGACATGGGCGAAGGTCAGCAATGGTTCGCCAAGCCCGGCAATCTACTCAGCAAGCCCGAGCTTGTTCATCTCGATCCGCAGCACGGCAACGCCATCCGGATTTCGCTCACCGAAAAAATTCCCCCCATCGAACCGGCAAAGGATACCAAGTATCTGAAGCACATTCGCATAGAGAGCAAACTTTTGTCCGCCTTCTGGGGCCGCCCCATGTATTTGGGCGCGACCGTGCTTCTCCCCGAGGGCTTCGAAGATCATCCTTCCGCCCACTATCCACTTCTGGTCCATCAGGGACACTTCGAATCCGACTGGGAGTTTTTTCAGGAGAAAGTTCCCACAAATGCCAAAGGCGAAGAGCTGCAGTTTCTCGAGCTGGCCAATCGCTTTTATCAGGATTGGATTTCCGGCCGTCTTCCACGAATGCTCATCCTGAGCATCCAGCACGCGAATCCGTACTACGACGATTCCTACTCGGTGAATTCAGCGAACCTCGGTCCCTACGGCGATGCCATCACGCAAGAATTGATCCCCGAGGTTGAAAAACGCTTCCGCGGCATCGGCCAGCCGTGGGCTCGTGGCCTCGAAGGTGGTTCGACGGGCGGCTGGGAGGCCGCCGCCTCGCAAATCTTCTATCCCGACTTTTACAACGGCGCGTATTGCTCCTGCCCGGACCCCATCGACTTCCGTGCATACCAGGCCGTCAACATCTACGCAGACAAAAATGCCTTTTGGCAGCAAGGGCCATTCGGCAAGGTGCCCCGCGCCGAAATGCGCAATTCTACGGGCGAGATCATGGCGGTGATGGAACCGGCGGTTCGTCGCGAAGAGGTGATGGGCACGCACGGCCGTTCCACAGAGCAGTTTGGCATCTGGCAAGCCGTCTTCAGTCCTGTCGGCGCGGACGGCTACCCGAAGCCCATCTGGAATCCCTCGACGGGCCTCATCGATTCAGAGGTCGCCGCCTACTGGAGAGAGCATTACGACTTGCGTTACATCCTGGAGCGCGACATCGTCACGCT
>Ga0210390_10005054_pt1 | contig 11094 bp, 14 predicted proteins | sample IncBWH11OmetaG_FD_161050 | JGI IMG/M metagenome (GOLD analysis project Ga0210390, IMG submission 161050) | Forest soil microbial communities from Barre Woods Harvard Forest LTER site, Petersham, Massachusetts, United States - Inc-BW-H-11-O ... | reverse complement strand
GACCCGTCGGCAGCGACCAACTGGCTCAACACGGCACACCAAGCGGTGCGACCGTATTCAGTTGGCGGCTATGTGAACTACATCGAGGCCAACCAGCCGCCGTCGCGGTACTTCGGCCCGAATCTGTCGCAGCTCAGCGCCGTCCGGCAGAAGTACGACCCCGGTCGAATCATGTTCTCCGGGCTCAACTTTTGATGCCCTTTCGATCCAGGGTCTAGTGCGTGACTAGGTATGAGAGCCTCGAGCGTCCTCCTCAAGTGCCCGCGCGAGCCGCTCGCCCTTGTCGGTGAGTTTTATCCATGCGGAGAATACCCAGGCCGGTGGATCGTCATATTGGGTTATATACACATCGGAGATTTTTTGGATGGACTTCTCTAGTGGGCCTGTGCTGACCCCCGTTGGTTGGTCCACGTTTAGTGAGAGTCTTGCCGCCCATCCTGTGGGCAGGAAGGACGATCACGATGGCAACGAGGAAACGACACACGCCTGCGCAGGTGGTGCGCAAGCTCACCCAGGCGGATCGCATGCTTGCCGAGGGCAAGGAGGTTGCCGACGTGTGTCGTGAGCTGCAGGTCGCCGAGCAGACCTACTATCGCTGGCGCAATCAGTTCGGCGGGCTCAAGGCTGATGACGCCAAGCGGCTGAAGGATCTGGAGCGTGAGAACGCCACGCTCAAGCGGCTTTTGGCGGAAGCGGAGCTGGAGAAGGCCGCGCTCAAGGAGATCGCCCGGGGAACTTCTAAGCCCGGACCGCCGACGAGCCGCGGTGCGTCACCTCATGCGGATGATGCAGGTCAGCGAACGGTTCGCCTGTCGGGTCACCGGGCAACACCGCACTACCCAACGGCACCGTCGGGCCAACGAGACGCTGGCAGACCCCGACGCCGGGCTGCGGGCGTGGCTGCGCCAGTGGGCCAAAGACCATCCGCGTTGGGGGTTTCGCCGCGCCTACCATGCGGCCCGAGCCGACGGCTGGTATGTCAACCATAAGCGCCTCCAACGATTGTGGCGCGAGAAGGGTTTGCGGGTGCCGCAGCGTCGCCGCCGCAAACGCATCGGCGCAAGCGCCACGACCAGCACTCCGATTGCCGACGCTCCGAATCGGGTGTGGGCGGTCGACTTTCAGTTCGACGCCACCACCGACGGAAGACCTATCAAGATCGTGTCCATCGTCGACGAACACACCCGAGAATGCCTGGGCGGGCTGGTCGAACGCTCCATCACCGCCGACAACCTGATCGACGAGCTTGACCGCCTAGCCGCCCAACGCGGATACCCCACTGTGGTGCGCTGCGACAACGGACCCGAGCTCGCCTGCGCGGCCATGGCCGGCTGGGCCAGCAACCGTGTCGGACTCTCCTTCATCCCACCGGGCCAACCGTGGCGAAACGGCTACGTCGAATCGTTCAACAGCAGAGTCCGCGACGAATGCCTAAACATCAACATCTTTTGGTCACTGACCCAGGCACGCGTGATCATCAGCTCCTGGAAGCACGAATACAACCACCACCGACCCCACTCCGCCCTGGACTACCAGCCACCAGCCCGCTACGCCGCTAGCTGCATGCACCGATAACCGGCGCGAGCAAGAAGCTGATCTGTGTCCTGCTGTCTGGCCCGCCGCTACCACTGTGGTGGTGCGAGGTCAGGTGTGACGGGCTGCTTCTTGGACGAGTTGCACGCGGGACGTCAGTCCGAGTTTGGTGTAGACGTGGGTGACGTGGGTTTGCACGGTGCGCGGTGAGACGAAAAGCCGTGTGGCGATGTCGTTGTTGGCCAGCCCTTCGCTGACGAGCCGCACGACGTCGCCCTCGGTCGGGGTGAGCGATTCCCAGCCGCTGGTCGGGCGTTTACGTTCACCACGGCCGCGCTGCGCGTAGGCGATCGCCTCCTCGACCGACAACGCCGCGCCCTCCGCCCACGCAGATTCAAAGTCCTTCTCGCCCATCGCATCACGCAGCGGCGCCACCGATGACTCATAGCCGGCGTCATAGATCTTGAATCGCACCGCCATCAGGCGCCGATCGCGATGGGACCCGACGCGCCGGAAGTATTGAGCTACGAACTGGTGCGCACCGTGCTGCGCGACGCGCGCTTCACCACCGCACGGGGCCTGGGACTACGACCACACACCGACCCCGGCACCCGATCAGCCGTGGTCGGTGCGGCCGGACCCGTTCCACCTACCGCCCGGCATGGAATCCGGTTTCGACCGCGTAACGCCGACCAAAGACACGAGTAGTGGACTACGCGTGTCATCCCGGTCGCAGGCTTCGACACTGGGACGCAGATAGGCCAGATAGGTGGTGATGCGATGATCTGGCCCACGGACGAACCACGCGAGCGGACCACCAATCCTGGCTGGACAAACCGTTGTGTCGTACCGGCGAAGCGGCCAGATCCGCCCGGCACCGGGCACGGTGCAGACGCCGCACCTGGCAACGCCGCGCCCCGCCGCAGACGACCCCAACCTCGCCGCCGGGATAAACGCGGAAGACGCTGTCCGCGGACAGGCGTTTCGCGCATGGCTGGCCAGATCGCCAGCGGGGCTTACTTGGACTCGCCAGCTCGGCGACTAGGGCTGATCGAGTACAGCGTGGTGGACCGGATGCAAATGATCCACAGTGGTGGCGCCGGTGAGTCAATATTCCGCACCCCAATAAAATCCCCTGGCACACATAGCCTTTGGTCGAGGGGAATCGCCGCACCTGCCATGTCGCGCCCGACGCGACGATCCTCGGCGATCAGCGATCCTAAGCAGACGTCTCATGCGGCCATGTCGTTTCGTCCGCCGCAATCACATGGAGGGCAACCCCGGAGGTCAGCGTGGGGACTTCACTAACAGAGCGCGAGCATCCGACGCTTCTATGGATGGAGTGTGGAGCATGCAGCGGGGAGTCGATGGCGATCCTGGGAGCGGGTGGTCCGGACACGCTGCCGGACTTTCTTGACCGACACCATGTCCAGTTGCTGTGGCACCCCTCGCTCTCGCCCGAGCCGCCGAGCGAGGTGGCGAGCGTGATCGAACATATCGTTTCGGGTGAGCAATACCTCACGCTGCTTTGCGTTGAGGGGAGCATCATCAACGGGCCGGATGGGACGGGGCTGTTCGACACGTTTGACGGCCGGCCGAAGCGGGACGTCGTCGCAGCGCTTTGTCATCGGGCGGAGTATGTGATCGCGATGGGCAGCTGCGCGGCGTTCGGCGGCATTCCCGCCGCACCTCCCAACCCTTCGGAGTCCGTGGGCTTGCAGTTCACCAATGCACGACCGGGGGGCCTTCTCGACTCAGGCTGGCGATCGAAGTCCGGACTGCCGGTGGTGAATCTCAGCGGCTGCCCGGCCGACGCCGCGACAATGATCGAAACAATGGGCTTGCTGCTGGAGGGGCAGCTCCTGGATCTCAATCGCTACCAGCAACCTTCAACGGTCCGGCCCTGTCTGGCTACCGCTCTCGAGCATAAGTGCGCAACCGCCGACAAGGTGGGCTACGTGTGCTACGGATGCATCAGCGCCAGGTTCCCGGCCAACCGCGCACTGTTCAGACACCACCCGGTGGCGACCGAGATACCGGTGCGGTCCGAACCCGATCTACAGGGTGTGGCGCTGTGACCGGCGGCTTGCGCAAAATCCGCATGGGGATGGAGGTAAACCGCGTCGAGGGCGATATGGAGATCCAGGTCGAGCTCGAATGCGGGGTGGTCACCGATGCTTGGTGCAGCGGCACGATGTACCGAGGTTACGAGCAGATCCTCACGGGGCGCGATCCAGCGGACGCTCTGGTGATCACGCCGCGGATCTGCGGCATCTGCAGCACCTCCCACCTCTACGCCGCCACGTCAGCACTCGAGATGGCCTACGCGACGCCGATCGCTCCCAACGGCACTCGGATCCGCAATCTGTGCCTGATGGCGGAGTCCCTGATGAGCGACGCCCGCCACACGTTTCTGATGTTCGCCCCGGACCTATGTAACGCCGCGTACGCCGACCATCCCCTCTATGAGCAGGTGTGTAAGTTGTTCGCCGCGCCGTTCCGCGGACGGATCGCGCGTGAGACCGTTGAGCATTCCAATCGGATCCTGCAAGTCGTGATCTGCTTCGGAGGTCAGTGGCCGCATTCGACGTACATGATGCCAGGGGGCGTCACCTGTCCACTGGACGCGGCGCGGCTGCGCGAGTGCCTCGGCGCCGTCGAGTTCTACCGGGCCTGGTATGAGCGCTCCATCCTGGGCTGCGCGACCGAGCGCTGGCTTGCGCTGCGCAGCGTCGAGGACTTCGAGGAATGGCTCGAGGAGGACCCCTCGCACCGCGATAGCGCAGTCGGGGTGTTTGCCCGCTACGGCCGCTCGATCGGGCTGCACAAAACGGGCGGCGGCACGCCGCACCTGCTGAGCATGGGCTGCTACTACGACCCCGAAGGCTGGCAGCCGCCGTTCCGCGACCGCCTGTGTCTGCTGCCGTCAGGGTTCTATGACGGCGAGGGCAAGCGGATTGAGCCCTTCTGCGAGGGGAAGATCAGCGAGGACGTCAGCCACGCCTGGTACTTGGATCCCGGCCGTCCCTGCCATCCCTGGGACAGCCGGACCGTGCCGGCGCGCCGCGCCGGCGGGCCGCAGTACAGCTACGCCAAGGCCACCCGCTACGACGATCGTGTCGTGCAACTCGGACCGCTGGCCGACCTGGTCGTCGGCTGCGATCCGCTCATCACCTCGCTCTTCCAAGCGCAGGGACCGAACACGTGGCTGCGGCAGTTCGCGCGGTTTCACCGCCCTGTACGGGTGCTCGAGTCGATGCGCCAGACGGTGCAGGAGCTCAGCGCACACCTCGGCGAGCCGACGTTTGAGCCCTGCGACCCCAAGCGCGACGGAGATGGCTGCGGGTTGATCAACGCCGCGCGCGGCAGCCTCGGCCACTGGGTGAAGATCCGCGACGGCACGATCGAGAACTACCAAGTGATCACCCCGACGACCTGGAACGGCTCGCCGCGCGACGCGGCCGGTCGACGCGGGCACTGGGAAGAGAGCTTCATCGGCCTCGAGCTAAAGGACCTCGAGAACCCCGTCGAGCTATACCACGTCGTCCGCTCCCACGACGCGTGCCTGGTCTGCACCGTGCACTTTCTCCGACCCGACAAGGTCACGACGTTCCACGTCTGATGAACCATGCGCTCGTGCACGTCTTGTGCTTCGGCAACCCGTGGCACGGCGACGACGGGTTCGGGCTACACGTCCTGCGGCGGCTGCGGGACGAGCGCCGCCTGCCACCGCACGTCCACGCCTTCGACGCCGGCACCGCCGGCCTCAACGCGATACCGCTTTTCGAGGGCTGCACTAAGGCGGTACTCGTCGACGCCGTCAAGACCGGAGCGAAGATCGGCCAACTCCATCGCCTCAGCATCACCGGCTGCGTCCCCGCCGTCGATCAGCAGGGCATGCACGGATCAGGCGTCGAAAACCTCCTCGCGGCACTTCCGGCGGCGTACCCCAACAGCACGATGCCAGAGCTCGTCCTGATCGGGGCCGAGATCGGCCAGATCGCCCCGTTCACCACCGTTTTGAGCCCGGCGGTCGCAGCCGCCATCACCCAAGCCGTCAATCTGGTAACGCTCGAATGCACCAGCCGAGACCGATAAGCGCCGCGGACGACACGCGCGGCTTATCAGGAAGATGCGCAACACGATGCATCGCCACAACCCGCACCACCCCTCACGCTGACTTAGCCGGGCCAGTATCGCCTCTCAACCGTTCTGGCTGTTCTGACCGCACGAGAGCACGCGACGGTTCCGTCCACACCGGACTATTTCGTCCGGCGCGCCGACGGGTCCGCGGCCATGCTCACCTTCGGCGGCGGCGTGCACTACTGCCTCGGCGCGCGCCTCGCCCGACTCGAACTCGCCGAAGCCCTGACCGTCATCACGCGCCTAATGCCCAACCCACACCGCGCCGGCCCTGCCCCCTGGAAGCCACTACTCGGGATCACCGGCCAACAACCCTGCCCATCGAATTCGACGCCGCACACTGAACCCGCCGACCGGCCACGAGCTCGGTAGGCTGCCAATGCACGCACCAATAGTCGACTCTCGCAAGAAAGTGGACCAATTCTTGGGGCCCTGCCAGGCCGTCCCAAGCCTCCCAGCGTTCCTCCCTCACCGGACATGGCCCCCAATACAATTAGTCCGTCGTCAGCCAGGGAGCGAATCGTTGCTAAGGTCTCGTTTTGCACCTGCGACACGGACGCCGACGGATACTGCTGCTTCACGTAGTAATCCACCTGGCTGATCGGCAATTCGCCGCCCGCCGCTGTATCGAGAACTAGCTGTACTGACCACGGACGTTGGTGACGGCGTGGCGTGGTGACATGACGAAGACCTCCGAGTGAAGTGCGAGCTGTCTAGGAAACGACAAGACGCGCGATAAACTCCTCAGCCGTCCGCGCGCCCTTCTGCAGATTCGCGGTAGGGCTAGCTGGCACAAGGTTTTCGAGGCTGTGCGCGCCGCCACGGGCAAGCGGCGTCATGTGGTCGATATGGCGGCCATGCGTCGAGCGGCTCGCCCGTGTAAAAGCATCGGTCCTCGGCAATACCGTTCGCGGCCCAATAGTTACGTAGGTCTGCGTCGGTGAAGTGCTCAACGGTGGCGCGTGCCTTGCGGGCGCGACGGCGGGCCTGACTCGCTGCACGCTTCTCGGGGTTCTGCGCGGCCCAGTCGGCGTTCTGCGCGGCTATGCGCTCGCGGTGCCGGGTGCGATATGCCGCGTCATGCGCTGCGTGCTTATCGGGGTTTTTGGCGCGCCAGTCGGCAACACGCGCGACCATCCGCTCACGGTTCTGGGCGTAATAGGCGGCGCTCCGTTCGGCTTCCCGCTCACGGTTCTGGGCGTGATGAGCGCACCCTGGCGGGGTCGTTTCAGTTCCAATCCGGTTGTCGGCCCCGTCAGGGCCTTAGTGCGTAGCATCATCACGGCCTGAATAGCGGCCACGGCCACCAGCCCGGCGGCCAGGATGGCGGCGCTCATTGGTCCCGGCCTTCTCGACGCCGGACAATCGCGGTACGGACCCACACCACGGCCATGCCTATCAGAATGACGAGTGTGCCGCCCATCAGGACACGTCGAATCTGTCGGCGCGCAACCCGTTAGCCGTACGACGTTCCCAGACGCGATAGCGCCACATGCGCCACCGCTGGCGAATTTGCTTCATGCTGTCCTCCTCTTGTTGGTGTCCCGGTGGCCCCACGGCCTCTCGCGGACCACCGGGACACCCATAGGTTACCTATGGGTTGACACCCGTCAAATTGCGGCTACCGGCCAACCTCGCTACCCGCTAGCACCCATCCCGTCGCACCGGCCCGGCCCCGCTTGTCGCTCCTGGGGCTTGCTGGGGGCCTGATTTTGGGCAACAAAAAAAGCCCCCAGCCCCGGCGAACCGGAGTGGGGGCTTCTCTGTTTGATAATCGCGCCTTACGTCAGGCGGCAAGCGCGTCGGCAGCGTCGGCAGCAGCCGTCAGCGCCTTAGCCAGCTCGCGGGCCTCGCTCGGAGAAATGCCGAGGTCGAAGCCGATATTTTGAAGGCGCACACCGAATCTTGGGTCACTTGCCGACACGGTGCCTACATCTTGAATGTGCCACTCGCTCATGCTGTCCCCTTTGCCGATAATCGTGCGCTACGACGCCGCCCGCTGGCGACATGCTGGGCGCACGTCGGGCGTGTCGCGCTTTAGTCAGCCGGTGGCACGTCGCCGTCGTCGCCGAAAACAACATCGTCAGCGTCGGCGGCGACCGACTGTGCCCACATTTGGCCGACCGTCTGCCCGATTTGAACCCGGTCATCCGCGAACACCTTTACGAGCCAGCACATCGCGTCGTGCTCGGCGGGTGTTTCGGGCACCTCTCGCACGGCTGCGATGAACGGCACCTCATCGGCACCGGGGAACCCCACCACGGCGGCCACCGGAGCCGCGGCAGGCGTTACTTAAACTGAACAACAGGCCCATGTAAGAGGAGCGGTAACAGACATGGCAGACGACACCAGCTTGTTGAGCTTCCAGAGACGACACCCCTTTTGGTGGTTCGTGATAGCCCCGGCTGGCCTTGCTGGCTCGGTGTGGGGGAAGCGCCTAGGCGAGGACCATCCACTTCTGGGTCATATCGTTTTCATTCTCGGCCTGGTGCCTATCGCCATCGGTCATGGCTGGGCCATCAACTGGGCGTACGTTCGTCTTGCCGGTTATCCACAGTTGCAATTTCATCCACACCTGGGGCTTCGGCGGTCTCGCATGTCGGTCGCGACCGATACCATTCGAACATGCATTCGAGTTGCCGCGAGGAGATCGTCGAGCGGTTCGACGCATTCCGAGATGCGGTATCCGGATTGCTTGAGCTGTCTTTCGACGGGCTGACCTGCCCGGAACTCCTGGGAATGCTGCAACGCCTGGAACAGGACACCGGTCGGCTACCGGTGCTCGGCCACGCTCTAATCAACCAACTCGCCCGGCAGGCCAGCGAGACGGAGTTGGGCGGCAAGCTAAGTCATGCGTTGGCCAATCGGCTGCTGATCAGCCGCGCCGAGGCTGCCCGGCGCATCCGGGAGGCCGAGGATCTTGGCCCGCGCCATTCAGTCAGCGGTGAACCGTTGTCGCCACGGCTGGCGGCCACCGCCGAGGCGCAGCGCGCCGGAAAGATCGGCGACGGCCACGTCGCGGTGATTCGCGGCTTTTGTCAGCGGCTGCCGGACTTCGTTGACGTCGAGACCCGCCAGCAAGCCGAAGCGCAGCTCGCTCGTCTGGGCGGCGAGCACCGCCCAGACGAATTGAGCAAGCTGGCCGACAAACTCACCGACTGCCTCAACCCCGACGGTACTTTCACCGATGAGGACCGGGCTCGTCGGCGCGGAATCACTATCGGCAAACAAGGTTTCGACGGGATGAGCCCGATCACGGGGTATCTGACGCCCGAGGCGCGGGCCTCCATCGACGCCGTATTCGCCAAATTGGCCGCTCCGGGCATGTGCAACCCGGAGGATGACACCCCGTGCGTGGAGGGCAGCCCGTCGGAGACTTCGCTCGGCAACGACACGCGTAGCTCCGTTCAACGCAACCACGACGCACTCAACGCCGCCGCACGCGCCCTGCTGGCGTCCGGTGATTTGGGGAAGCACAACGGCTTACCGGCATCCATCATCGTCACCACCACCTTGCGCGAACTGGAGGCCGGGGCGGGTAAGGGGCTCACCGGAGGCGGCACGCTACTACCTATGGGCGACGTGATTCGGCTGGCCCGCCACGCACATCATTACCTGTGCATTTTTGACAAAGGCGAGGCGATCGGGCTCTATCACACCAAGCGACTCGCCTCACCCGGGCAACGAATTGTCCTGTACGCCAAAGATCGTGGATGTTCACACCCCGGCTGTACCGTTTCGGGCTACTACTGCGAGGTTCATCACTGCATCCCGTACGCCAAGTGCCGCACCACCGACGTCAACCATTTAACGTTCGGCTGCGGCGGCCACCACCCGCTCGCCGAAGAGGGCTGGATCACCCGCAAAAACAAAGACGGTGACACCGAATGGATCCCACCCCCGCATCTTGACCACGGGCAAGCCCGTATCAATACTTTCCACCATCCTGAAAAGCTGCTTCGCGACGGCGACGGCGACGGCGACGAGGACGAGGACGAGGACGCGGCGTAGTGATGACGACGACCGGGGCGCAATTACGTCGACAGCGTCGCCCGCACGCACACCGTGACGTAGGGCAGCGCCAGGCCTCCCGCGTTCGCCAACGCCGGATGGGTTGCCAGCAAGTCGCGAACCTGGTCCAGCGTCTTGGTGCGCACTTGGGTTGGCGAGGTGATGCAGTAGCTCCGGGAAGCGACCAAATCGATCAATGCTTGTGGCGTAAGGTAATTCGTCCACTCGACCTGATGGCGCTGTATTTCGATGAACGGGTCGTCCACTGTCACCTTGTCGCGGACCGGATCGCCATCGCGGCCGATGATGCGACCCAGCTCCCGCACCCAGCCGAGCCGCTCGTCGCGGGTGTTCCACACCAAACCCAGTCGTCCGCCCGGCCGCAGCACTCGGGCCACTTCCGGGATTGCCCGCTCCGGGTTGAACCAGTGCCAAGCCTGTGCGACGAGCACCGCATCAACGCTGTTGTCCGCCAGCGGAATTTCCTCCGCCGTGCCGAGCAGCGCCGGTGTGTCCGGCAGCGACGTGCGCAGCATTTCCAGCATCTCGGCGATCGGGTCGACGGCGACCACGTCCAGCCCGCGCTCCACCAGCCGAGTGGTCAGTTTCCCGGTCCCGGCGCCGAGGTCCAGCACGTCGCGAGCCCCGGCCGGCAACAGCCAGTCGATCGCGTCCGGCGGGTATGACGGTCGGCCGCGCTCGTACGCGGCCGCTTCAGAGCCAAACGACAACGAGCGGTCCTGCCGGGACTGGGTCACCGTGGACACGCGCCTTCGCCGTTCGCCGATCCCACCGCCAGGTCGAGGGTTTGCCGCACCAGTTCACCCACCGCCTCGGATTCCACCAGGAAGCCGTCGTGGCCGTAGATCGACTCGACGATCTGCAGCTCGCGACATCCGGGCAGGAGTTCGGCGAGTTCCTCTTGCAGACGCAGCGGGTAAAGCCGGTCAGAGGTGATGCCGGCGACCACCACCGGCACCGGGCAGCCGCGCAGCGCGGCGGCGACACCGCCGCGGCCCCGGCCGACGTCGTGACGGGACAGTGCCTCGGTGAGCGCCACATAGCTGCCGGCGTCGAAGCGTGACACCAGCTTGCCGCCCTGGTGTTCCAGGTAGCTCTGCACCGCGTAGCGGCCGCCCGCCACCGGATCCGCGGGATCTTCCCCGCCCTGCGCTCTGTTGGCGAAGCGGGTGTCCAGCTCGACCTCGCCGCGGTACGTCAGATGCGCGAAGCGGCGGGCGATGTGCAGGCCGGCGTCGGGGCTGCGCCCGGTGCGGTAGTAGTCACCGCCCTGCCAGTTCGGGTCGGCTTTGATGGCCGCGATCTGGGTGCACTGTGTGCCGATCTGGTCGGCGGTCGCGCGCGCACCCACCGCCAGCAGCAGACCCGCGCCCACCCGGTCGGGAT
>Ga0210390_10005053_pt1 | contig 11099 bp, 6 predicted proteins | sample IncBWH11OmetaG_FD_161050 | JGI IMG/M metagenome (GOLD analysis project Ga0210390, IMG submission 161050) | Forest soil microbial communities from Barre Woods Harvard Forest LTER site, Petersham, Massachusetts, United States - Inc-BW-H-11-O ... | reverse complement strand
TATCTCGCGAACCGAACGACGATCCCATCGGGCATCGGTGGCGCCTTCCTCGTCCTCGCCGGCGTGATCGGTCACCCGAACCGCGTGTTCCATCAGTTGCACATCCAATTCCGCCTGATCTGGCGATATTTGCCACCCGGGGGCGTGATCGGCCTCATCACGCCCTGGGGTATCGGCGTTCCGGCACTGGTGCTCTTGAGTTCAGCGCTCCAAAACAACACCTTGTTCATCGGCGAGCCCTTCCAACAGTTCTCGGTCATGCCGTTCCTGCTCATCGGTACGGTGTCACTGTTGACCGCGCTCGTGGCCAACGACGTCCATCTCTGGTTCCTCTCCGGCCGCGCCTGGGCACGAAAATGGACGCGGAGTCGTTCGGTCCGCTGGGCGATGGCAGGATTCTTGATGTTCGCGGTGGCGTTGGAAGGGGCGCGCTACGCGCACGAGTACCTCTCCAATTCGTTTACGAGCAACGCGGCGGCGCGTATTTTGCCGTCCTCGACCGGGTCGGCGCTGGCCACCGTGCTCGGCAAGACGCCTTCGGATGCAGAGGTCATTTCCTCTATCGACGTCGTGGGGCGCTTCAGTGCAAGGCAGCATGCGTACATCTACTTCACCCCCACATATTCCATTCCTATTAGGGCTCACACGGTTGAGCTCGTGATGGATACCACGTACGACCCCTACATCACTCCACAACAGGGGCAGGCGGCGGCCAGCCTTCTGATCAGAAAATTCCACGCTCGCACGCTCATCCACACCCCCGATGTCTGGGCGCTCCGGTGGACGGCTCCGTCGACCAAGGCCTCCATAACCCTTCCTTAGTGGAAGGGTCCGTGCCTACGCGCTCCTGGGCAAATACTCAGTGAGATACATCGGCTCGTAGTATTTGTATCCGTCTGAGGCCACCCAGGTCTTCGCAATGCGAACATCCAAGAGCGAGTTGACCAGGTCTTCGCATTTGGATCCATAGGTTTGATACCCGGGCTCCCAGACCAGCCAAATCCGATGTGCGAGTCCAGCTTTGGCATCCAGGCTGTCGCCAAAGGCCCTTGGGTCGGCAGCGCCCACGACCTTCTTGTAGTCGACCCAATTGATGAACGCAGGTGAGGTACCTCTCGGAAACGTGGTCATGTCGTAGTGCGAGGAGTCTGCTGTCAACCGATACACGGCAGGACCGATCTGGTCGGGACAGAAGGCGATCACATCACCCGGTTCAGCGTGCGCATTGATGACATCCGCGACCGAGGGTGCCTCGGTGCGCTGCGTGGTTATGTTCTGAAACGACGTGACCAGTCCGGCGATGACCGCGATGACAACGATGATCGATCGAATCCGAAGGTTCACCAACGTTGTTGTGCCCAATGCGACAAGGAGAAGGAGCGGGAGGAAAATCACTGCGGCATAGCGCGGTGTGAACGCACTCGCCGTCAGCAGACCACCGGCGATCGCCGCGAAAAGGGTCACGAGAACCGTGAAGGACAGCGCACGGGGGCGCGGCCTCGTGTGGAGGTCGAGCTGGATGCGCACTTCATCCTCCGCGGACCCGAAGAGGGCCAGAGCAAAGAGGGCGAAGTAGATCACGGCCAGAATGCGGCCCTGCGTCGTGCCAAGTGTCGACAATGAGCCCTGGTTTTCGGTGAACCCGGTGACGACACTGACGATCGCGGAGAAGTTGGGCGGAGCTGCCCAGGGGGTTCCGGTGTGGTGAGCCTGATAGAGGAAGATCGGGATCCAGGGTATGAACAGGAGGCTCCCGACCACGACGGCGCCGATCGCCGGCAGATTACGTTTCCACGCACCAAAGCGGTTGCCGCTGCGAACCTCACGACGACGCGTGAGCCAGGCGGCAGCGACCAACCAGAGAAAGACGGTCCCGATGAGGTAGAGGGACCAATACTCGGTGTAGAGCAGTGCCGCCGTGACGACAGCGGTCGCGACCAGATTCCCAGCCCGTGGCCGGGCCACGGCCCGCCGCAGAGCGAGGTAGCCACAGCCGGACAGCAAGATGCTGAGCGCGTACATCCGCGCTTCGGTGGCGTAGTACACCGCGAAGGGTGCGCTGGCGAGGAGCACCAACGTGGTCCATGCCACGGTGCGACCGCCGAACCGATTGCCCGCGAGCCAGGCCACCGGGAGTGTCGCGACGCCGATGATGCCAGAGAGCGATCGGGTCGCGAGGTCGGAGGTTCCGAACAACTCCATCCAGAAGTGCAACATGAAGTAGTAGAGCGGCGGTGAACCGTCCTGCTTTACAGATGCAACGATGTCACCGACTGGGAGTCGCGCTCGGTTGACGGTAAGCGCCTCGTCGAGCCAGAGCGCCGAGTGTGTCTCGAAGCGCAGAAAGATGCCAAAAGCAACGACCAGAGCAATGAAGACACCAGCGAGGGTGCGCCAACGCCCCGTGAAGATCTGGATGCTCGGAGGCATGGCGCAGGATGGTAACCGATGGTGTTATGCCCTCAGCCTCGGATGGGGGCCTTTTTGCGCTGTCGAATCTGGGGTTGGCCGAGCGGTCGGGGCCATGCTGCGGCGACTCAAAATCCGAACATTCCCACCATTTGCCGATTCAGCGGTCTTCCGCCCATTGATCCCCGGAAGGGCGCATCGCCGTAACTAAAAATACCGCCGTCGGATGCGACGAACCAATAGCCGTCCCCGTCATCGGTCGATTGCATCGCAACCACCGGTTGGTTCAGGTGGATGTTCCCGGTTGAGCCGAAGAAGGGGGCACCGAAGGAAAAGACGCCGCCGTCGGAACCAATGAGCCAATACCCACCCGTCACCGGGTCGGCAGTTATGCCGACGATAACTCCATTGAGGTGGAGGCTCCTGGCATCGCCGAGGAAGGTGGCATCACCGAAAGGAAAGACGCGGCCGGTCGCGCTCACTTCCCAGTAGCCCTGCCCGTCTGGAGTCGCCGCCATCCCGACGATGTCCTGTCCCGGCACCGAGGCGGCGGAGCCATAGAACTGCGCGTCGCCATACGTAAAGATGCCGCCGTCGGACGCGACGAGCCAATAGCCCCCTCCGTCGGGCGTCGCAGCCATCCCCACCACGGGCGCGTTCAATTGCAGCGCGCCCGTCGAGCCGTAAAACGCCGCATCGCCATAATTGAAAATGCCGCCGTCGGAAGCCACCAGCCAGTACCCTCCGCCTCCCGGAACGGCTGCCATGCCGACGACGGGTTTGTTGAGAACAAGATTCCCGGTGCTGCCGCAGAAGTCCTGGCCGAACGCGAAGATCCCACCATCAGAGGCCACGGTCAGATAGCCGTTCTGCGCGGCGTCCGGCCTGTCGCAATTGCCGAGCGTGGCGCCCCCTGCGATGAACCCTGTCAGCTGGGGGTCGTGGTGAAACTGGGGCCAGCCACCTCCCTCGTCGGCCAAGCCTGCGCTGGAGCCACCAATCTCGAAATGTTGGACGATTCCCTGCAGGTCGGTTGTCCCACCTCCGAGCGCGAAGTAGCCCGCAACGGTGATGCCGATCGAGCCGTCGGGATCGGCCGTGACCACCGGGGCATTCTGAAATCCGAACACCTCGCCCGCCGGTATGCCGGCATTGCCTGACTTGTCGTCAAAGTGCGCGACCTCGACGCCGGTTCGGCCATCGAGGATCTCGATGCCCTGGTCCGTGGGGACGACGACATCCTGGTACCCCTGACCCGTGAGATCGGCTGTAACCACCGAACCGATTACGGACCCGATCACAGGCGTTCGCCATTCGATGGCGCCATTCGCGGGATCGAGCGCATACACGGATCCGCTGACACCCCCGGTTACGGTGCCCTCGATCATCTGCAGCCCACCGTTGCCGAGCACGTCCGCCAAGGCCGGACTCCCCAAGGTCAGACCGTCGAGGGTGTCGCTCCATACGGTGCGGCACTTGGTGTCGTAGACCTTCACGGAGTTCTCGTCGCTGACGTTCGAATAGAAGCTGCCGGTGCCCGTCGCAATCCCGTAGGCACCTCCAGGGAGGATCGGGCCGATGGCGGGGGATGAGTCGACCTCCTCGTTTGTCTGGGCGCTGCAGATCAAGCCGCCGTGGTCGTTGTAGATCCGGAGATGTCCTCCGTCGCTGTAGTGCGTCCCCAGCGCGAAGCCCTGGCTCGAGGCACCCCCTGCGACAAAGTCGTCCGAGCCCGTTCCGTACAGGTCTCCGGTCGCCGCTGTCGAGAACACGCTGTCGGCCTGGAATTGCGGCCATCCGGGTGCCGGCGCACCGTCCGCTGCGTCGAGCGCGTAGGCCGCCTGGCCCAGGGATCCCGCTTCGACGAGTCCGTCGTTCGCCACGGTCAGCGATGCTTGGACGCCGCCGAGTGGGTCATTGTCTGTCGAGGGATTGGTGACGACCTGGTTCCAAAGGGGGTTTCCGTTGGGAGAATAGGAGTAGTAGCCGCCGTCAATTGCGGCAAAGCCGTTCCCCGCGCCGAAGTAAAGATTGGCGTTTGTGGGATCCACCGAGGCGGTGGAGTCGACGGGCTGTCCCTCCGGTACGTCGATCCCGTTCACGCCGGTGTTTGGTGTCGCTCCGTTCGGATCAGAAATGCCGCAGTTCCCACCGAACTGCATGGAAGCGCCACTGCCACCGCCCCACCCGGCAGCAGGAGATCCGTCGGCGAGGTTGAATCCGTACAGGTGACCTTCCCGGTCGCCGATCTCGATCGCTTGCGTTCCCCCGTCGTTGAACTCAATCGGTGAGGCCTGGAGGACGCCACAGGGCGCATCGTTAAGGGTGTTGCTCCACGAAAGATTCACGGTCACCGGGTCGGGTGCACCGGCAGCTAGGCGCGTGGCTTGCAACATCGCTATGGGTGTGGCCACGAGCGCTGCGACGCCTGCGAGGGCGAATCGCGTCGTGAATCTGCGTGCACGGGTCAAGGTCGTTGCCCTCGGGTATTGACCGGGCTCGTCGGCTGGTGTCCCGATTCGTGCTCACACATGGTGTTCTCCCCGCATCTGCTCCGCGCCGGCCGATCGGAATCTACCTGTCAGACCGCCTCGGATAGTGGCGCCTGAAAGCCACAGATTCTCACAGAAACTCTGGCCCTCCGGATAGCGCGTCCTTCACCGCTAGCATCAACCCGCGTGTCACGGTCCGACAGCGAAACCGGTGGTGGTGGACGTGAGGATGCGGCCGAGAGAAGTGAAGATGCGGCCGAGAGAGAGGCTGGAGTCACGGTGAGCAGACCCTCCGAGGAGGACCGGGCCCGAGTCGGTGAGGCGCTCCGGGCATCGTTTGCCCGTCTGTCCCCACAGGGCACAGACGAGTGGAATTTCATGGGCGCGTTCACCCACCTGGGCGATCGCTATGGCCCGTACCAACCCGGAGCGTCGGACCTCGCAGACCTGCTGCGTTCAACGGATGGTGGCGGACGGCGCACGGGACGGCGGCATCGATTGACCCGCGCCGGCCAAGCCAGCGTCTCTGATGATGAGAAGTCTGAGGTGGAGGACGCGATGACGCACGTTGTCGAGGCGTTCCGCTTTCTTCACGCGCGCGTCAGCACGCTCGAAGCGAGGATCAGGACCGAAGATGTCCCGCTCGACGGGGCGGCGTGGCTTGCCCCCGCCCGCGAGCTCGGTGCTCTGGTCGAGCCCCTCGTTGCATTCCTTCTCTCGCGCACGCCGGGGAGCGAGATTCTTCATGCTGACTGCGGCGAAGGCGAGCTTCTGCGGGCACTTGCCGCTCAGGGCGTTGACGCGCACGGAGTCGAACCTCGCGGTGGTGTCGCGTTGCGAGCGCTCGAGAGCGGCTGCAGCGTCGCGATCTGCGAAGCGACCGAGCACCTCTCGCGCCAATCAACCGGCTCCCTCGGTGGCCTGGTCCTGAGTGGTCTGGTGGACCGCCTTCCGCTGCATGCGATCATTCCGCTCCTGGTGGACTGCCGGCGCGCTCTGTCAGCAGACGCGCCAATGCTGGTGGTGTCCGAGCCCGTCATTGCAGGTGTTCACGACGCATCAGCAACTCACGAGATCGTCGACGGCGCGGTACTTCACGCGGAAACATGGGCTCTTTTGCTCGATCGCAGCGGTTTCACCGATATCGCCCCGCTGTCGACCGGTGGCGGGACCGACGAGCGCCTCAGCATCTCCGCCATGACGCCAGCCACGTGAGCGGAGTCCACCACTTCGTCCCCGTCCTCCACCTCGGCGACGCGGTTGGCCGCCACACACTGCGGCTGCGCGACGCAACGAGACGACGGGGCCTTGAGTCCAATATCTTCGTGGATGTCGTGCAGGACGAAACGGCGGAGGAGACTTTTCCAGCGATTTCCTACGCCGACCGGCCCCATCCAGGCGACGTCGTCGTCTACCAATTCGCCACGGCCTCGCTCATGGCCCCCTGGCTGGCGGGGCGAACCGAGACGTTGGTCGTGAACTATCACAACATCACCCCCGCCGCGCTCATGGCTCCCTGGGATCACCACCTCGCCCTCGGACAGGAGCGGGCGAGCCAGGACCTTGCTGTGCTCGTCCCCAGGACGACGCTGGCCATCGCCGACTCGGCCTACAACGAGACACACTTGGCGGAGGCGGGCTTCGTCACCACGGCCGTAGTGCCGCCATCGGCCGCGGTCGGGGACGATTTCACGTCGACGGGGTCGCCCGAAAGCGTTCGACCGGGCACCCCTCACGAACGTGCCGGCGCCGTCTGGCTCGCTGTCGGCCGGGTCGCACCGAATAAGGCGCTGGAGCACGCCATCGCCGCGCTGGCCGTCGCGCGTGAAAGCGGTGACCCCGGCGCCACACTCCGTATCGTCGGCAAGCCGGCGACGGACGCCTACGAACGGGCGCTCCGGCGGTACGTCGCGGACCTCGGACTCGAGCACGCCGTGACGTTCACCGGGTATGCGACCGATGCCGCCGTCGCTGCGGCGTACACCGCGGCTGACGTGCTCGTGGTCACCTCCGAGCACGAGGGTTTTGGCGTCCCCGTGGTCGAGGCCATGGCTGCCGGCCTTCCGGTCGTCGCGTACGACCAGGGAGCAATCCCCGAAGTCCTCGGCGGTGCCGGTGCCCTCGTCGCCTCTCACGACCCCTATGCCTTGGCCGACGCCATCGGCACGCTGCTCGCTGACCCGGCGAGGCGATCGGATCTTGCCGCGGCCGGACGCCGGCGCCTTACCGAGCTCGATCTGCCGAACGCGGCCGATCGCTTCGTCGACCTCCTCCTGGCGGTCCGCGAGCAAGCCGTCGGTCGGCGCAGATGAGCGCCATCCACCAGTTCGTACCGATGTTGCACCGCGACGACGCAGTTGGACGCCACACGTTGCGGCTGCGCGATGTCATGGTCGCGCGGGGCATCGACTCGCGGATCTACGTCGAGATGGTCGACCCCGAGACACAAGCCGAGACGACCCTGTTCGGCAGCTACGCCGACGAGGCACAGCGTGGTGATGTGCTGCTCTACCAATTCGCCACCGCGTCGGGTATCGCGCCTTGGCTGGTCGATCGCCGCGAGACCCTCGTCGTCAACTACCACAACGTCACGCCGCCCGAGTACTACGCGGCCTGGAACAACCCGATGGCACGCCACCAGCTTCGTGCGATGCACGAACGAGCGAACCTTGCACAGCGCACCAGCCTCGGCATCGCGGTGTCGGCGTTCAACGAGGCCGAGTTGCGGACTGCCGGCTACGGCAGGACCGCTGTTGTTCCGCCCGCCGCCATCGCCCCCACGTCCAGCATCTCTGCACGAGGTTCGACCCAACCTTCCGGCAGCGGCGCCCGCTGGATCTGCGTCGGCCGCGTCGCGCCCAACAAGGGGATCGAGCTTGCTCTCATGGCGCTGCTGGTTGCTCGGCTCCATCACGATCCCGCAACCACCTTGCAGGTTGTCGGCCGGCCAGTCGTGCCCGCTTACTCCCGAGCGCTCGAACGCTTCGTCGACGAACTGGGCATCCGCGATGCGGTCACGTTCCGGGGAGGCATCAGCGACGAGGACCTGCTTGTGGCCATGGACGCGTCCGACGTCCTGATCATGGCGTCTCGCCACGAAGGCTTTGGGGTACCGGTGATCGAAGCAATGACGATGGCTCTGCCCGTCGTCGCGAATCAGGAAGGTGCGTTGCCTGAGATCGTCGGTGACGCCGGTCTGCTCGTCGACGCAACCGATCCCTACGCTTTGGCGGATGCGGCAGCCCGGGCTGCCGGCGACGGTGAGCTACGCCGTTCCTTGATGGAGGCAGGATCAAAACGCGTGAAGGAATTCGACCTGGCCAAGGCGGGGGACCGGGCGGTCGACCTGGTCGTAGCGCTGCAGCCGTGAGGCAATACCCCCGCTCAGCCAGGAAAGGTGTACCAGGGCTATTTCTCTGCGCTGACCGTTCTAGGCTCCGACGGCCTCTCGGACGAGCGAGACGAAGCGATCAGTGGATGCGGCGAGGTTGAACCCCGCCGCCCGGTCCCGTCCTGCCGCAGCCAGCAATGCGCGCAACTGCGGATCATGGAGGACGCGACCGACGGCCGTCGCGAAGGGAAGCGCGGACTTGTCGGGGAGCACGAGCCCGGCGTCGGCGACAGTCTCGGGAACGGCGGCGACGCCATAGGCGACGATGGGTACGCCATGGCCCATGGCCTCAGCAAGCGGCACGCAAAAGCCCTCGTGGTCCGAGGCCATCACGAAGACATCGGCGGCCCGGAAGTACGCCTCGAGTTCGGCGCCGGAGACCGATCCAGGCAGGTTCACGGCATCCTCCAATCCGAGCTCGGCGATGAAGGCGCGCAGCGCGGGTTCGTACGTTTCACCTAACGGGGAACCAATGAGGTGCAGACGCGCCGCCGGGTCGTGGATGCGACGGAGGACCTCCAGCATCTTCACCAGGTCGTGCGGCGCCTTGTGCGGCGAGATTTTCCCGACGTACAAGAGATCTGCTCCACCATCACGATCCTTGCGCCGTTGCAACCGGTCGGCCAGGTCCGGATCGGGCGAATCGCTCTTCGAGTGCATGTCTATGAGCAACGGCACGACCGCCGTTCCCGTATACCCGAGCGCCAACAGCTCACTTTCGTTGAAACCCGAGTCGGCGACGGCGAGGCGGCTCTGCGGCGCCAACCGCGCCAGTTGCTCGCGTCCGAGCGATGCCTCGTATGCGACCGCTGGCTCCCAGTCGCGGAGCAACGACGCGGGAGTGATGTTGTGGTAGTTGACAATCTTGGGTTCGGATCGCGCCGCGAGGATGTCGTAGACGGGGCTCCCGATCGAGGCTTGATACAGCAGCCAACGCCCACGCGTGGCCCGCCCGAGCTCGATCACGGGCCGCCCCTCCCGCTCGACGTCGGGCGTGAAACTGCCGTAATAGATGTCCGAATCGATACCGACTGCCCGCAAGCCGTCGCGCAGGTTCAGCGAGCTGACGCCGATGGCGTCTCGACTCGCGAGTGACGGAATGACCTGGTCGACTCGCACGGCGCAGGAGTGTACCGGCGCACCGAACAACCTGATTGCGGCATGCACCCGCTGGCGGTGCTCGACGCCCTAGCCTTGTTGCACCGTGTCGACGTTTCGAGCCTTCGCCCCGCGCGCCGGACTCTGGAAGCGTCGCACGCCGGTGGCCCTCGGGGCACTTCTCGTCTCGTTCGCCTGTGTGCTCCCCACCGCCCTGCTCGGCCCTGCCCCGAGTGCGGCGGCGTCCCTCCCGTCCGATTCGACCAACGTCAATATCGACATGCAGGAGAATGATGGCCTCGACGTCATCGTCCAAGGATCAGGGGGCGCCGTGTCTGCGCCAGGCGTGTCGAATGCGCCCGCGGTCCGGTTCCAGCAGAGCGGCTCCGGGTCTTGGAACGTCGACACCGGCGCAGGTTGTGGCGGTCCGTGGACCCAGGTGTCGGCGAACCAAGGGGGATCTCTGACTGCATCGCCAGTCGGCGGGTTGCTCACCTTGTGTGTGGCGAGCTACAGCCCGACCGTATACGGCACGCTGACGGCAACCTACAACTCCAGCGGCGCCGCGAGGACGGTGAACACACTGCCGCTCGAGCGGTACGTCGCCGACACCGTTCCCGGGGAATCGCCCTCCAGTTGGGGGACCCTAGGTGGATCGGGCCCCCAAGAGATGCCCTGGGGCTTCCAGGAATTGGAGGCCCAGGCGATCGCCGTTCGCTCCTATGTGCTGGCAAACCTTGGGGGCTACGGCGGCTACGCGGACACCTGTGACCTGTATTGCCAGACCTATCGGGGCATTGAATATGAGACCCCGACGAGCATCGCTGCTGCCAACGACACGGCGGGCGAGGTCATGGTGATGCCGGGTGGGCAGATAGCCACTACCGAATACTCCTCTTCGACGGGTGGGTACACCTCGAGCTCCAACCAGCAGTCCCCGTTCAACGCGGTGCCCGACGACGGTGACGCCGTGTCCGGGAACTCCCGTCACCACTGGACGACGTCGGTCAGCGACGGAACCGTGCAAAGCACCTGGCCACAGATCGGAACCTTCACGGGGACCATCAGCGCCACTGCAGATCCCGGTCATCCCTACGATTTTGGCTTTGGGCGGCTGGACACGGTCACGCTGACCGGGAGCTCAGGCTCGCTCACGATCCCCGGGACGGAGTTCTACGTCGATCTCGGCCTCTATTCGGATCTTCTCACGATCGCCGCCGTGCCGGGCCAACTCAATATCACCGGGCAGGGTTGGGGACACGGGATCGGAATGGGACAGTGGGGTGCACTGGGCTACGCGATAGGGCAGGACAACGGGGACGGCAACTACACCTACTCGCAGATCGTCAACCACTACTACTCCCCGGCTCAGGTCGAGAATCTTTCGAACGTTGCGCAAGTGGGCGGCAATGGCGGCGGCGTCGGGGGTTATTGGGTGAACGCGACGGACGGCGGCGTCTTCAGCTTCGGTAATGCGCAGTTCCATGGAAGCACCGGTGGCATCCGTCTGAACAAGCCTGTCGTCGGGATTGCCGCGACCCACGACGCCGGTGGCTACTGGGAGGTGGCATCCGACGGTGGCGTCTTCAGCTTCGGCGACGCGCGGTTCATGGGGAGCACCGGAGGCATCGTCCTCAACAAGCCGATGGTCGGAATGGCGGTGACCCCCGATGGCGGTGGCTACTGGCTGGTCGCGAAGCTGAAGACGC
>Ga0210390_10005052_pt1 | contig 11100 bp, 9 predicted proteins | sample IncBWH11OmetaG_FD_161050 | JGI IMG/M metagenome (GOLD analysis project Ga0210390, IMG submission 161050) | Forest soil microbial communities from Barre Woods Harvard Forest LTER site, Petersham, Massachusetts, United States - Inc-BW-H-11-O ... | reverse complement strand
GCTTTCACCCAGCAAGAAGAGCGGCGAGGTCCAGCGCTCGTAGCGCGTGAGATACAAGCGGATGAACTCCGAGAACGCCTCGATATCGCCTTTCACTCCCCAAAATTTCTTGGAGAGTTCGGCATCGGCGGCGCGGCTGAACCCGGTGCCAATCGCATCCACCAAAACCAGGTCGCTCTTGTCCAACAACGTATAGGGATTATCGCTCAGGCGGTACGGCGCGGAGGGCATGAATCCGTCCGGCTGCAGCACGACCCGCTTGGGTCCCAGCGCGCCCATGTGCAGCCAGACCGACGCCGAGCCGGGGCCGCCATTGAAGGCAAACGTGAGCGGACGCTGGTTCACCTGCTGTCCGTCGAGCGAGTAGGCGACGAAAAACATTTCGGCTTCGATCTTGCCGTCTTCGCGCTTGATGGGAAGACGTCCGGTGGTCGCCGTATATTTAAGCAGCTTGCCATCGAGCGTGATCTGATGATGAGTGACCACGGGAGCCACTTCGGTGACGTCGTAGTGCTCTTCTTTGTCTTTATCTTTATCTTTGTCGCTTGCGGCGTCCGGTTTGTGTTCTGCGGGCGTGGGTGGCTCCGGAGGCTTGGTGGCGGCCTCTGGGGGCTTCTTTTCACTTTTCGTAGCCTGCGCTTGGGCTTTTTTCGGGTTGGCTTGATCCTGGGGTGAGTCTGTCTGTTGGGCCAGCGCTGCCGAAAGCAAGGCGCACATCACGATAAAGTTGGCAATAACAATACGCATGATTGATCTCCTCCAAGAATTCAAATCTGCGAGAGGGTTATCCCGGTGAAGAGTGTAGCGCGCCGGCTGATTTCGCAGAAACGTAATATTCACGCAGCCAGTTGGGCTAATGTCTGCAGGTCGGGGACTTCCAAATCTGGCTGTGCGGCGGCGGCTTTGGCGGCTCCGGCGCCGGGGCGAGGCGAGCGGCGGTTTACCCACACGGTCGCGATGCCCAAGGACTGCGCGGGAATCACGTCGTGATAAACGCTCTGACCGACGTGCAGCCAGTGCTCACGACTTATGCCGACCCTATCTTCGGCCAGTTTGAATATTCTCACGCAGGGTTTGTAGCAGCCGGCTTGCTGAGCAGTGATCACGTTGCCGAATGCTACTCCGAGTTTGGGGGCTGTCGCGGCGAACAGATCGTCGTCTATGTTGGACATGACCGCGAGTTGATAGCGGCTCTTGAGTTTGCGCAGGGCCGCAACCGTGTCAGGAAATGGCTGCCAGTGGGCCAGCGATTCCGGTAGCGAACGAACCTCGGCGTCGGTAGGCAAAAAGCCTAGACGATCACCGAAGCCGCGCACCACGGACTGCAAGACATCTCGATAACGCAGATATTCTCCGTGCTCGGCCGAGAATTCCAGTTCGGAGTACAACTCCAGCAGGGCGGAGTCCGGAATCTTCTTGTCATGGGCCGCGAGGATTGGGCGCAAGGCAGCGAAGATGCCGGCTTCCCAGTCAATCATGGTGCCATAGCAGTCGAAGGTGAGAACTTTGAAGCGAGTCAGGTCGAGCATCATGGGAGAACATCAGATACCGTTTCAGTCCACAGCAATGGCGCAGGGCTGCTGCGCATAATGTCAAAAACATGCCGACGAAAACCCTAGCGCTCCCGGACCTCCAGCGATTGCGCGAGGGTGAAGCTAAGCGCGGACTCTGCCGGAAGAACGATTTCTTTGTTGCCGGTGAAAGCGGCGCCTCCGGTACCCGCACCGCCGCCCGCGAGTGCGCCAATGCCTGCGCCTTTGCCGCCGCCAGCCAAGCCGCCAATCAGTGCGCCGACCGCAGCTCCTCCGCCGGCCAATACGGCAGTACGCTTGCCTTTGCCCTTCTCGGTTTCACTGACCGCGGAGGTTTGAATCGAGCGGTCGCTGCCATGAAGATTGACCGAGCTCAGTTTCAAGGACAAGCTAGCGCCGCCGGCGAAACGGCCTAATGGCTTAGCATCAACCACGGTGCCCGTGACGCTTGCACCGGCAGGGATCGCGGTCCTGCCATCAATTACAACGGCGCTGGCAACTGTCCCGGAAAAACTTTGACCGGCCTGGCTTATCTTTGAACCGACGGCCTGGCCCAGGCGCACGGTCAGGGTCGTGCCTGCGGGGACGATGATTGGTTCCGGCTTAGGTTGCTCCTGCACCGGGGCCGGGGTCGGGGCCGGTTGTGCTGGCGCTGGAGCCGTGGCTGCGGGAGCCGGAGTCGCTGTGCTGGTGTCAGTTGTTTGGTCCGGCTTTTTGCTGCAAGCGAGAAGGACAAACGTGAGGAAGAGTCCGAGGGTGAGTGCCGCCAAGCGTGATCTCATAGTTCCTCCATAACAGCGATGATTTGTTAGCAAGCAGTTTAGTAGAAGCAAATCACAGTTGGCCAGAGAATTGAAAAATATCCTTTCTGATGAAGGAGGCGCGTCTCGCCCGTCCAGCCGGGCGGAACGCCCGGCCTCCATTAGGGACGGTAGTCCCTGAATCTAAATCTTTTCCTCGCGCGTCGTCGCGGGTACGGCTTCCGGCGTTGTCTCTGCACCGGGCAACTCCGCTTCCGGGGACGCAACCTCATCGGCAAAAGAATTGTTCGCATCGGAAGCAGCCGATGATTCAGCCGCCGCGACCACGGGCCGCTTCTTCTCCAGAAATTTCGCCGAGTTTAACAGCGGACGGCTTAGCGAAGAGTTGAAGCCAGTCCACGGACCCTCGGATGCAGTTTCTCGCTCGAAATGGGCGCGCATGCTTTCCATCTTGGAATCGAGGTTGTCGAGATAGTGCAACATCAGAGCCTCGGGAAACATGGGCAGCTTGGGTGAACCGAACTCATATTCCCCGTGATGGCTGATGATGAGGTGCTCGACAAGAATTTTGAGTTCGGGTGGAAAGTCGGGGAACTGGGCAAGTTTGGCTTGCAGCATTTCCAGTTCGATGATCATGTGTCCCAGCAATTGGCCGCGGGTGGTGTAAGAGAATGAACGGTTGTAGGTGAGTTCGTGAATCTTGCCGATGTCGTGCAGGAAAGCGCCAGTGAGCAGCAGATCACGATTAACTTGCGGATAGTTCTGGCACATCAGATCGCAGGAACGGAAGAGCGAGACTACGTGATCAAGCAATCCCCCGATGTAGGCGTGGTGCAAGGTCTTGGCGGCGGGGGCATTGCGATAGGCCTCGGCAATCTCCGGGTCAGCCATGAACGCTTCCACGAGCGACTTAAGATGAGGATTGCGAAACGAAGCGACGAAGGTTGCCAGCGTGCGCCACAACTCGCCGATGTCTTTGGTGGTCTTGGGCAAATAGTCGGAGAAGTCGATCTCCGAATCGCCGAGACGGCGAAGTTTGTGAATCGTGATCTGGAAGCGGTTCTTATATTTGTTGAGCAGGCCTTTGACTTTGAGGAAGTCGTCCTGCTCGAAAGCATCGATCGCGTCTTCGACGTTGTCCCACATCTTGGCGTCGAGTTGTCCAGTGCGATCACCGAGGATCAGCGCCAGATAGGGTTCTCCGGTCTTCTTGGGCTTGACCTGCTTGGAAACGACCACGAACGTCGAGGTGATAACTTTGTTTTCGTGGTGACAACAATCGGATAGGAAAAATTCCTTCATGTGACTTAGCCGAGGGCCCAGGAGCCGGTCCGCGAGCCGGACCTGACCGTGAAGGGCGCTCCTGTGGCTCAGGTCAGCTTAAACTAAAACAGGCCTAATTTTTTCTTCTTTTTGAGTTCCTTGGCGCCGGGCTCTTTGTTCGCGGTCTGCACCGGCTTGGTCTGATTGGGGCTGGCGCCCGAGTCCACGTAACCTGGCTTGACATCAATGAAGGCATCCTCGCGCAGTTTCGTGAGATATTCTCGCAACGCCGGCTGTAACTTTTTCATGTAGAGCGCGTCCTGAATTCGTGGCTCGATCTCGCTCAGGGTTGGAACTCCAGCATTGTGATGCTCAGTGATTTTCAAAATGATGAAGCCTTGCTTGGTGCGGATTACGTCGGATACGTCATTCGGCTTCATGGCGAAAGTCTTGTCTTCGATTTCCTTGGCCAGCGTACCGCGTTTGAATTCGCCGAGGTCGCCTCCCTGAGCGGCGGAGGGCCCATCCGAGCTTTTCTTGGCAAGGTCGTCGAACTTGGCGCCTTTGCGAATCTGGGCCAGCAGATCATCGGCCTTGGCCTGGGCGTCCTGAAGCCGTTTCGCTTCATCTCTGGAATCATTCGGCTTGGCGTCGGTTGAAACCAGGATTTCACTTAAGCGGACTGTCTCCGGTTGATCCAACTCGCTTTTATGTTCGTCATAAAACTTCTGTTCATCATCTTTGCCGATGACCAGCCTCGATCCGACCTCTTTTCCGATGACTTGCTGGGTGATGATCTGGTTGCGCAGGTTCTGTTTGAAATCCTCGAAAGAAATTCCTTGGGATTGGGCGGCCTTTTCCAACTCTTCCATGCTTTCAAGTTTCATGTCCTTGCGCATCTCGTCCAGCTTTTTGATGACCTCGGTATCCGCGGTAATCCCGAGGTCTTTGCCCTTGGCTATCAACAATTCCTGATCAATCAGGTCGCGCAGTACGTCTTTATCCCGTTCGGCAATGAGCTTGTCCGCGTTGACGGGATCTTGCTGCTGCGCTTCCTTCTTTAGTTCTTCCCGGCTGTGCAGATATTCGCTGCGGGTGATGATCTGGTTGTTGACGCGCGCAATAATCTCTTCAATGACGTCGTCCGCCCTGAGAGTAAGCGGCAAGGCGACGACAGCAAGGAGCAGGGAGCAAGGGAGAAGTTTTCGCATAGAAATCCGAATCCGGCCGAACCGAGGCCAGAACGCTCAACTATCAGGAAATCAAAAGCTCTTACAAATTGTACCTCGGGATGTCCGCCCGCGGCTACCCTTTGTCCTGCTATCATGATCGGTTTTCGCCCTGCACTGGGCGGGTCTCGGTATGGAGGAGAACGCATGAAACGCGCCGCCTGTTTTATTCTTGTATTCCTCATGGGAGTAATGAGTATTCGAGTCAAAGCGCAAAAGAGTGTGGCGCCACCGGATCTGGCGCAACTGGAAAAGATGGCAAGCCGTTTCGCACCGACTCCGCTCAGAGTGGATACGTCCAAGCTGTCTGCTGGCGACCGGCAGGCTCTGGTGAAGCTGATTGAAGCGGCCCGGATCCTGAATGACATCTTCATGCAGCAGATGTGGGACGGAAATCTCGCTCTCTACTCCCGATTGCAGAAGGACGTTACGCCGCTGGGCAAGGCACGCTTGCATTATTTTGGGATCAACAAGTCGCCGTGGTCCGACCTGGATGAATACAAGGCATTTTTGCCGGGTGTGCCTCCGCGCAAGCCGTTGGGAGCGAACTTTTACCCGGAGAGCATGACCAAGGAGGCCTTCGAAAGTTGGGTGGCGCAACTGTCGCCAAAAGAGCAGGAAGAGGCGAAGAGTTTTTTTACGGTGATTCGGTGGCGGGAGAACAGTAAACCACCAAATAATCTTCTGGCGATTCCTTACAGCCAGCAATATGCCGATGACCTTACGCGGTCGGCGAATCTTCTTCGTGAATCCGCGGGATTGACGGACAATGCCTCGCTGAAGAAGTTTCTTAATCTGCGCGCCGATGCCTTTCTTTCCAACGATTATTACGAAAGCGACATGGCGTGGATGGATCTCGACGCGCCGTTGGACATCACCATTGGCCCATACGAAACCTACAACGACGAATTGTTTGGCTACAAAGCCGCTTTCGAAGCCTACGTAAATCTGCGCGATGACGAGGAAACTGCCAAACTCTCAGTCTTCAATCAGCATCTGCAGGACATTGAAAATAATTTGCCCATCGATCCTCAGTATCGCAACCCCAAGCTGGGCGCGGGGGCGCCGATTCGAGTGGTGGACGAGATCCTGAGCGCGGGAGACGGCGCTCACGGAATCCAAACCGCCGCCTACAATCTGCCCAACGACGACCGGGTTGTGCAGCAGAAGGGTAGCAAGCGGGTGATGCTGAAAAATGTGCAAGAGGCGAAGTTCCGCAGTGTGCTGCTGCCAATCGCGCGGAGGACGTTGTCCCAGGCGGCGATGGTCGATGTGAGCTTCGAGCCATTTTTTACGCACATCCTGGCGCATGAGTTGATGCACGGATTGGGGCCGCATCAGATCAAAGTTCAGGGGCGCGACACCACCCCTCGCGAAGAGTTGAAAGAGTTGTATAGCGCGATTGAAGAACCGAAGGCGGATGTGACCGGGCTGTTTGCCTTGCAGTACATGATGGACCATGCCAAAGAAATGGGGCTGGGCCAAGCGCTTCCAAGCGACGAGGCGGCGCAGCGGCAGCTTTACAGCACCTACCTGGCTTCCGCGTTTCGCAGTTTGCGCTTCGGGCTGAACGATGCGCACGGGAAAGGCATGGCAATCCAGTTCAATTACCTGATGGACAAAGGAGCGTTTGTCCAGCACCCCGACGACACATTCTCAGTGGACATGACCAAAATAAAAACTGCCATTGCCGAACTTGATCACGACCTTCTGACCATTGAGGCCGAGGGCAATTATGCGGGCGCGAAAAAGCTGCTGGACGAACTGGGTGTCGTGCGCCCGGCGGTACGGAAAGCGCTGGACAGCTTGCAGGGGATCCCGACCGACATTGAGCCGATCTTCGTGACTGCCGATGAACTGGCGCCGGTGGCGAAGCAGCCGCCGAATGCAACGCCGGCGCGAAAGAAAACCTTGAGCAAATAATCCTCCGCTTCAAGCATGGTCCTGCGTCAATTTACGATCGAGAAGCTTTCTCATGGAGAAAGAAACGGCACGCATCGAAGCTTTTTCGGATGGCGTGTTCGCAATTGCCATTACATTACTGATTCTGGAAATAAAAATCCCGGGTGTCGGAAGCGGTGATCTTGCACGCCAACTTCTGCGGCAATGGCCTTCGTATGTTGCCTTTGTTATCAGCTTCGCCTTCATTGGAATCATGTGGATCAATCATCATCGCTTGTTCACGCACATCAAGCGCTCGAACAATGTGCTCCTGTTTCTGAACCTTCTGCTTTTACTGGGCGTGACCGCGGTTCCCTTCCCCACGGCTGTGCTGGCGCAACACTTCGGCCAAATTGACCAGCGCGCGGCGGCAATTCTGTATCACGGAACCTACTTCGCCATTGCCGTCTTCTTCAACATTTTGTGGGGATACGCGAGCCGCCATCTGTTGGGGAAAGAGGCGGATGTGTCTGCCGCCCAGACAATCTCGGCCCAGTATGCGTTGGGCCCACTGCTTTATTTGGTTTGCATCGCGTTAACTTGGGTGAACGTGCCATTGAGTCTGCTTTTGAACGTAGCCTTGGCAGTCTTTTTCGCGCTGCCTCCGCACCGGGCTGTGCGCGCCGCGGGCAGGTAACAGGCTCCTCGACTGCAAACCTCATTGACCGCGGCGCCGTCCACGACGGTCGAGCTACTTCTTCTCTTTTTCTTTCTCTTTTTCTTTCTCTTTTTCCTGGCTTTGGTCCTTACTCTGGATCGAGAGCAACTCCACTTCAAAAATAAGCGTGGCATTAGGACCAATGTCGGGTCCGCTGCCGCGTTCGGCGTAAGCCAAATCGGATGGAACGAAAAGTTGCCACTTCGATCCTACGGGCATGAGCTGAAGCGCCTCGGTCCATCCCTTGATCACTCCGCCTACCGGAAAGGTCGCGGGCTGGCCGCGTTTGTAAGAGCTGTCAAATTCCTTTCCGTCGATGAGCGTGCCGCGATAATTGCAGACTACGGAATCGCTGGCGGTGGGCTTCGGCCCTGTGCCTGGAGTCAAGATCTTGTATTGCAGACCGCTGGGCAGCGTAACCACATCGGCTTTTGCTTTGTTGGCGACGAGGAATGCATCCCCTTCTTTTTTATTGGTCTCTCCCGCCTGTTTCATTTTCTCCTGCTGCTTCTGGCGCATCTCATTCTGGAATTCGGTGAGCGTGGCGCGAGCCTCGTCTTCTGAAAGCAGGGTTTTGCCACCCGCCAGGGAGTCTTCCAGTCCCTGCTGCAGGACCTTCGGGTCCACGTCGACGGACTGTCGGTGCAGGTTGGTTCCAATATTCATCCCGATGGCGTAGCTGACTTTGTCTTTCTGTGTGGGGAGAGCGGAATTGCTCTGGCTTCCCGGCGCAGCAGGCGGTTGAGTTGTGGTCGCGGGAGTCTGCTGCGCCAGGACAGTTCCCAGCAGCAACCCGGCAGCGGCCATTCCATTCACTAGTGTGATCAAGGATTTTTGCATGCAAGCATTGTGACACTGGATCAGGAGGCTAGGCAAACCACCCGTTCCGCACGGGCGCGGACGCCCACGCCAAGATTGCCAACTTTAGTCCTATGGATTTCGAACCAGGGCTAGCGCAGTGACGTCGTCGTGGGTGGGCGCCGTGTGCATGAACTGCCGCACCTGGTCGAGAATTGATACGCAGAGTTCTTTCGCGCTTGTCGCTTTGGATTGCTGAAAGGCCTCTTTCACGCGCTGCAATCCAAATTCCTCGCCTTTGAATTTCGCCTCGACCATTCCACGCGAAGCCAGCAGAAGAGCGGCGCCCGGCGCGAGTGCGACCATGGGAGCATCCGGGACCATGTGGGAAAACAGTCCCAAAGGCAAGCCGGTGGCGGGAAGCTCGCTCACCCCAGTGTGATCGCGCACCAGTCCGGGAGTATGGCCCGCGTTGAAATAGCAAACAATGCCGGAACCTTCGTCGTAGCAACCAGAGAATGCCGGGCAAGAGTGGACGCCGCCCGCGGCCTTGAGCACAGCCTGGTTCAATTGCAGGCACAGCTGCATCATGGCGTCGGCATCATTAATGTCGCGGCGCGCGAATAGCTCAGTCCCGAGAGTGCGGAAAGTCAACTGCGCGGTGGAAACGATGGCGCGAGTGTCTTTGCGGCCGCCAGCGGCATCGAGCAGGACGAACAGAACATGATCGGAAGAGACCCGGATGAAGTCGTAAAAGTCGCCGGCGATTCGTTCAGCGCAGTAGACGGACGCCAGCGAGCCTCCGTGAACTTCGGGAACGTCAGAATGCAGCGGTTCGGGCCCCGGAACACGCGTAGATTTTTCGGAATTGAAGAGGGCGTGCATCAGAAGCGAGCGGAAAACTTAGCACAGAAGCCAGCCTGGAGCCAGTCAAAACCGCCCACGGTTCGCTCTTTGATGCATCGGCAGAAAGGGTGTCGGGGTTTCCAGTGGAAAAGTAACTCAAAAGCGCTATAACGGCTTTTTCTTCCCAGGGTTGGTTAGTTCCCGTATTTGCTGATGAGGTATTTGCCCACTTCGGCCTCCAGTTGGCCATAATCGGAGTGGATGGTCGCGCGCAGTGCGGCTTCGGTCGAACTTCCCTGTCCGAGCCGTTCGAGGACCCGTTGCAGGTCGCTCATGCCGTAAGTATCGCTGATGTATTGCACCGCCGCGAGGGATTCTTCGTAGGCCACGGTCGTCTGCACGCTGGAGAATTGCATGAAACTGCCTTCGAGCGCGTTCAGCGGAATCTCCCGTTGGGTCGAGAAGAGCTGAGCCAGAAGCTGTCCATGGGACAACTGCTTCGGTTCGACCGCCTGGGCAATCCCCTCGTTGAGCCATTGCGGACAACGCCCGGCCGCAAGTTGGCTGATAAAGGAGTGCGCAAGTTCGTGCTTTAGCACGCGCGCCAATTCAGGCGTAACCGTAGTCAAACCGTTGATGGGGATGCGCAGCTTTCCGTCGAACACTGCCCCACTCCACGAAGGCGCCTGAGTGACGTCAAAGAAGCCCTGCTCGGTGTAGAGTACGACCGGGATGCTGTTGCGGGGAGCGATGCCGAGTTCACGTACTAGATCGTCGTATTCCGACTCCAGGGTCGCGACGATTTGGCCGCGCAACGCCTCCGAGGTTTGCTTGCCTTCATACTTCAAAGTGAAGTGGCTGCTTTCGCGCTGCGTGTAGTCGGCCTCGGCGGTGGCGTCGCGCTGTGCTTTCTCCAGATATTTCTGGACCGTGGCATCAGGACGTAGGGCTAGGGCGTGTTTCCAGGAGCGTACTGCATCCGGGGTGCGGTCGGCGGCAAATTGGACGTATCCGAGAACCGTGAGCGCGTCAGGCGAATCGGGCGCAGCCCGGACGGCGCGCTCGGCATAAGGCAACGCTTCAGCGGCATTCCCGGTTCTAACTAGCAGGGCGGCGTAGTAGTTCAGTATTGTGGGATTCTGCGAATCAAAACGCAAGCCGGATTCGAAGTAGGTGCGAGCCTTGCTGAGATTTCCGCGATCGAACTCGTGTTTGCCGGCGATGAAGTATCCGGAGGCGGTCGCAGAACCGTTCCCCGCCTGTTCCAAAGCATAGAGCGCATCGGGATCGACGCGGCCGTCCTGAATAATCTTGCCAATCAGGACGGGATCATTTTTCAAGTTGTCGGCGGGCGCAAAGTCCGGCAGATCGTGCGTCTCTCTAGCGCTAGCTTGCGAAGAGGCGTACCCAGGAGGAGCGCCGCCGGCATCAATCTTGTCGACCAGCGATTTCGGAATCGCGTAGCTGTTGTCACCGACGTCGTATTCAATGTGGCTGTCAGTCTCGCGAACGTGGTCGGCCCAGATAGTGCGGCCATTCTTGAGGTGAATGACTTCCGCGGATGCGCTGACCACTGCCGCGGTCAGCAGGAAGGCCAATAAGAAGCGGCAGATGACAGGCGTACGCACTAAGGCGCATTCTAGAAGACAGAGAGCAGCAGGCGTAGGTGACCAGGGTAATCTCAAAAATTCGGAGAGGCTTGCCGGCACTAACCTGGCTGCTGCTGGTTTCGACGGCGTTGGCGATGCCCCGAGGCCGCGAAGCCCAGAGCCACGACGTTCAGAGCCAGGATGTTCAGAGTGACGAGGTTCAGAGTGACAGCGCGCCCAAACCTGAAAGCGAGCCCGCGGTAAGACTCTCGGGGAATCCCCCCCGACCCCTCAATTCCGCTGAAGACCTCTATATGCAATTGCGGGGTGTGGGGCTGGGCAGGTCGCGGGTCTATCGCGTGCGCGATGTCTCCATTGATCGCAACGCGTTTCACATCACGCTGAATGATGGGACGATCGCCTTCACCGAGGATGTCGCTGGGCGCGTCACCGGAGCCTTTTTTGAAGGCGATGGAGAAATCT
>Ga0210390_10005051_pt1 | contig 11102 bp, 5 predicted proteins | sample IncBWH11OmetaG_FD_161050 | JGI IMG/M metagenome (GOLD analysis project Ga0210390, IMG submission 161050) | Forest soil microbial communities from Barre Woods Harvard Forest LTER site, Petersham, Massachusetts, United States - Inc-BW-H-11-O ... | reverse complement strand
TTGTAGATCGGGCCACCGAGGGTGCCACCAAACATGTTCCAACGTAGTGGCGCTCGGGGAATGATGCCAACCGCCGGATTGATCTTATTTTCCCACTGGTTGGCGTTCAGGACGTCATTGCGGAAAAATTCCCAAGCATCGCCGTGGAAGCTATTGGTACCAGACTTCAGGGTGGCGCTGACGATGCCGCCCATGTAGTTACCGAATTCCGCGGGGGCATTGTTGCTGATGAGGTTAAATTCCTCAATCGCGTCCGGCGCGGGAGTGTAGCCGAGCAAGTTGTCTGACACTTCGTTATTGTCCATGCCATCGAGAATGAAGTTGTTCGACTGTTCGCGGTTACCGTTGATGAAGGGCCGCGCGCCGCTGTTCACGTTGTCGCCGTTATTAAAACTGCTGGGGTCAGGATGGATCGAACCAGGCGCAAGAAGCGTCAGTTCCACATAATTCCGGGTAGCGAGGGGCAACGCGTCGTTGGTGGCGGAGTCAATGATGGTGTCGACTTGCGTGGTCTCTGTCTTCATCAAAGGGGCTGCGCCAGTGACTTCAATCGTCTGGCTGACTTGGCCAACCTTCAACTGGACGTCGACACGCGCAACCTGGTTCAGCACTAGCGTGAATGTCGGGTACAAGGCAGCTTGAAAGCCGGTCTTTTCGACCCGGAGATCGTAATCCCCGACGGGAAGAAGTGGGATGCGGTAGATACCGGCATCGTTGGTAACCGCGCTGTAGGTTTCTCCACGGGCCGCAGACTTCGCGGTAACCGCAGCTCCAGCAACAGCTGCACCGCTTGGATCGGTCACGGTTCCCGTGATCGTGGCGGTGACTTCCTGAGCGAAGGTGGCGGTCGCCCCGAACAAAACAAAAACGAGCGCGAGGCAACAAACTGCCAACGCCACAGACTGCAACTTTTTCATAAAGATCCTCCCATACTGCTCGTGGTCCACGAGCAGTCTCTCCCCGGCTTATTCTCGACTGAAAACAACGACAAGCACCCCAACTCAGCGACACAAGCTGATTCGTTGACAAGTAGCTATATAGCACCAAGAAACACTTGTCAAGGAGAAATTCTTAATTTATAAGAGAAGCAAGGCAGTGCACTATAGCACCCAATGAATTCCGAGTTGTCGAGCAAGTGGCCAGGGAGGGGGTGCACCCGACCCTGGCGTACGCGCACGAAAGAGATTGAGGCCGCGCCATGGGTGTGAACCACTGGGTCGGGTGTCTCGCTACAAGCATCGATATTGTAATCGGGTCCGCACGCCTCCGCGCACTGTCGAGGAAAATCCTATGCAGCTAAAAGCTCGTAACGGCGTCCCCGCTTACCAGCGCATCCAAGGGGCCATACGGAAAATTATAGATGCCGGGGGATTGCGTCCGGGGGATGCCGTGCCCTCCGAACGCGAGCTGGCCCGGATTCATGCCGTGAGTTTGATGACGGCACGACATGCGCTTGCCACTTTGGAACAGGAAGGCGTTGTGGAGCGCCGTCGAGGCGTGGGCACTTTTGTCTCTACGCCCAAAATTCACTTCAACAAGTTGATGAGCTACACGGAGCAAATGCGAAGCCGGAGCCTGACGGCCGGCTCCAAAGTGCTATTTGCGGAGATTGTGGACGACGAACCGGAAGCGACTGCTCGGCTTTCGCTTTCTCCGAAGAGCCACATATTGAAGCTCGAGCGCTTGCGGCATACCGCGGGTGAACCGTTTGCGTTGGAGACCTGTTATTTTTCGGCAAAGCAATTCGCGGGACTGCTTTCCGAACCGTTGGAACATGATTCGCTGTTTGGAATCCTGGAGCGGCACTACAAAGTTGTGCTGGGCTACGCGGACGAGGAAGTGGATGCAACCGCCGCCGATCAGCGGACAGCAGAACTTTTGGGAGTGCCAAAGCGCGAGCCGCTGCTGAGAATCCGGCAAGTAATCTACTCCACGAAGGGCACCGTGATTGTTTATGTGCTGGGAATGTACCGTTCCGACAGGCACAACCTGGTGATTCGTCGTTTCCGCTGATCGAGAAGCGATCCTACCATTTGCAAAGACAAGGCCCAGCGCATCGGCTGGCGGCCGCAGTGTTACGCGCAAATTGGTGTGCTTGGTGTGGCGACTTTTATTACACTGCTGCTGACTCCCATACTTTCGACATTTTTGCTGGACCTGAAGATCGTGAAGTGGGAAGGTCCCAATGAAATAAAGACCAGGCATACTACTGTTCGGGAAGGTGACTTACGTGAGATTCAAGCCGATCAATAGCGGTCTTCTTCGCGCGCTCTGCGGATTGTTTGTGATGGCGGCTCTGAGCCTGTCTGTTCTCGCTGTCCGCGCAAATTCGCAAACGCCTCCCGCACAAGCCGGCGTCGACGTGATTCACACGATGAGTGCGGCCTTCGAGTCGTTGGTGAAGCGCGTTTCTCCGGCCGTTGTGGAAGTGCTGGTAACCGGCTACGGATCCGGAGATGAAGATGACGACGATAAAGCACCGAGCCCTTTTGGACGAGAACGCAGCCTCGGGTCGGGAGTGATTATCGACCCGGACGGATACATCGTTACAAATTATCACGTGGTCAAAGGGGCGGATCGCGTCCGTGTCGTGCTGACGCCGCAAGTGGGTGAAGAATCGCAAGCGCCCGCGATGCTGAAATCCAAAGGGCAAGTGTTGAATGCGCGCATCGTAGGAACCAGCAAGACGATCGACCTGGCGGTGTTGAAAGTGGAGGCGACGGGATTGCCAACGCTGCCCTTCGCTCATTACGACCAGTTGCATAAAGGCGAGGTGGTTCTGGCTTTTGGCAGCCCGGAAGGCCTGGAAAATTCGGTGACGTTTGGGTTGGTGAGTTCAGTGCTACGCCAACCCGATCCAGACGATCCGATGGTGTACATCCAGACCGACGCGGCCATTAATCCGGGGAATAGCGGCGGGCCGCTAGTGGATGTGGACGGCAACGTGGTGGGGATCGATACCTTTATATATACGAAATCAGGTGGAAATGAGGGGATCGGCTTTGCGATTCCCAGCGGCATCGCGCGCTACGCGTATGAGCAGATACGCAAGTACGGCCGCGTGCGGCGGCGGACAATCGGCGCCGACCTGCAATCGCTGACGCCGGATCTGGCGGGCGGACTAGGCTTGACGGACACGCCGGGAGTTGTGGTGGCGGATGTGGACGACGATGGTCCCGCAGAGCATGCGGGACTGAAGGTTGGCGATGTCATTGAATCCATCGACGGCATGCCGGTGGACAATGTGGCGCTGTTCACGCTGAGCCTTTATTTGCGGACGACCGCGGACAAAGTGAATTTGCAGGTTGTGCGAGGCACGAAACGGTTGAGCATCGACGTTCCGGTGCTTGAGCCAACGCATGATCTCAGCCGGCTTGCCGATCTTTCTAACCCAACAACGGACTTGATCCCGCGGCTTGGGATTATTGGAGCAACGATTACGCGGGAGATCGAGGAACTGGTCGGGCCGCTGCGGATTCCGTCTGGCGTGCTGGTTACGGCAACGGTCGCCAACCGGCTGGCAGTGGATTCCGGGCTGCAGGAAGGCGATGTGATCCACGCGTTTAACCGTGCGCCAATAAAAAGCGTCGATGAGTTGCGGACGGCTTTTGGGAAGCTGAAACCCGGTGACCCGGTGGCGCTGCAGGTGGAGCGCGGCGGCAAGCTGACGTTTGTCACGTTTGATATGGAATAGGCAGGTTGGGATAGGACCTGCGGGCTGCCTCGCGCTGGCCCGCGGACTAATGCATTTAGGCAGCCTGTTTTACCGGCGAAGTGTTATAAAATCGCGGCACGTCCCTTCCAGACTGCATTGCTGAAAAAGCAGCAGTTCGGGTTTAGAAGCTCCGGAACCCAGCCATGACGCCAGACCTGATCGAGTGCACGGTTTGCCACACACCGAACCCCGTAACGGCCACAGTGTGCACTCGATGCGCCACGCCTATTACCACTGCTGATGCCACCGTCCTTGGAAACGAACTGGCCGAGGACGCCAAACTCAGCGCCCAATCCAAAGCAGAATTCAAAGACGCGACCCACGCGAACGATCTTGCGCAGGATCAAAATGCGACTTTATCTGGCGACCAGAACGTGGGAGATATGACGGATCTGAGCGCGCAGGGGTGGTCGCGGCCCGTGGAAGCGGGAGGCCGATCTGTGATGGCGGGGCGCCTTGCTCCGCACCGGATGCTCGGCAGACGTTACGAAATTATTCAATTGCTGGGCGAAGGCGGCATGGGCGCGGTCTACAAGGCGCGGGATTGCGAACTGGACCGTATGGTGGCGTTGAAGATTATTCGCCCGGAACTGGCAGTGCACGAGCAGATCCTTGCGCGCTTCAAGCAGGAGCTGATTCTGGCGCGGCGGATCACACACAAAAACGTGATTCGCATTTTCGATCTGGGTGAAGCAGACGGGCTGAAGTTCATCACCATGGAATTTGTTGAGGGCAAGGATTTGAGTTCCCTCATCAAGGAAAAAGGGCGGCTCAGTTTTGAAGAGTGCGCGGATGTCATCTACCAGACTTGTACGGCGCTGGATGCCGCGCATTCCGAAGGCGTGGTGCATCGCGACCTGAAACCTCAGAACATCATGATGGAAAACCACGGCCGGGTGATCGTGATGGATTTCGGGATTGCCCGAACAATGGAACAGGGCGGGATGACGCAGACGGGAGCGGTGATCGGCACACCCGACTACATGTCTCCGGAACAGGTGATGGGCGAAAAAGTGGATGCGCGTTCGGACCTGTTCACGCTGGGTGTGATTTTCTTCCAATTGCTTGTGGGCCAGCTTCCTTATAAAGCGGACACCATGCAAGGAGCGATGTTCAAGCGCACGAAAGAAATACCGCAAGCGCCGCAAGTGGTGGACTCCACCGTTCCTTCGCTGCTGAGCGACATTACGGCGAAGTGCCTGCAGCTTGATCCGCAGCTGCGTTACCAGTCCGCAGTTGAAATTCAGCATGACATCGACGCCTGGCGGGGCGGATCGACGAAGCGTTTGGAATTGCCGCTGCCGCCCGCTCCGCCTGAGCCGGTAAAAACGCCGTGGTGGAAAAAGTCGGCGGTGCTGGTTCCTGCGGCAGTGATCGTGCTTGCGGGCGGCGGGGCGCTGGTGGGCGGAAAATTCTTTTCTACGACGACGCCGAAACCGCCGAAGCCAGTTGCGCCGGTGGCTTCACTGGCAATTTTGCCGTTCCACAATGCTTCGAGTGACGCAAAGCTGGATTGGCTGGGCTCGAGCATGGCGGAAATGCTCAGCACGGACGTGGGGCAATCGGCGAGCGTGCGCATGGTTTCGGAAGATCGCGTGGAGCAAGTGCTGAAGGATTTACGCGTCACGCCGCAGTCGGAATTGGATCCCGCGACGGTCGCGCGCGTGGCGAATCAGAGCAATGTGGATACCGTGGTGTGGGGCCATTATGCGCAGTTCGGCGATCACATCCGCATTGATGCCACGGTACAGGATTTAAAGCGCGGGACTAGCAAGACGTTGAGCGCGGATGCGGCGAATGAAAAAGAAATCCTTCCCGCTGTTGATGGATTGGCCGCCCAAATTCGGCAGAGCCTTGCCGTTTCCACGAGCTTGCAGAAGGAACTGCAAGCGCAGGCGTTCAAACCGTCTACAGCTTCCATTGCGGCGCTGCGCGATTACGACCAGGGTTTGCAGCAGGCGCGCCAAGGGAATTATGCCGACGCCGCGAAACAGTTCCAGGGCGCATTGCACGAAGATTCGGGCTTCGCGCTGGCATATTCGAAGATGTCGCAATCTTATTCGCAACTTGGCCAGGACGACGAGGCGGAACAGGCTGCGCAGAAAGCGGTTTCGCTCAGCGCACAGCTATCTCCTCAGGAAAAATACCTGGTGCAGGCCAATTACGATTCGATCCTGAAGGATTATCCGAAGGCGATCGACGCGTACCAGAATCTGGTGAATGTTTCGCCCGATAATTCGGACTATCTGTTCGATCTGGCCACAGCGTATGAGAAGACCGCGAATTACGACAAGGCGAAGGAACTGTTTGCGAGAGTGGCGGAACTCGATCCGAAGCGCATTGAAGCGCTTCTGGCGCTGGGGCGCGTAAAGATCGAAAGCGGCGATACGCAAGGTGGGATTGAAAACCTGACGAAAGCGCAATCTCTTGCAATTGAATTGGGCGATGATGCCGAGCGAGCGCAGGTGCTGCAGGCCATGGGTGTAGCTTATTTCTCAATTCCGCGCTATGACGAAGCGCTGAAGAGTCTGCAGGAATCGCTGGAAATAAAGCAGCGCCTGAACATGAAAAAAGGAATTGCCGAAAGCCTGGACATGATGGCTTCGATCCAGGACGTCACCGGCAAATCCGATCAGGCACTGAAGAATTACACGAAGGCTCTATCTATCATGCGCGACCTCGGCGATAAGCAAGGGACCGGAGATGTGTTGGGCGATCTGGGCGCGTTTCAACAGGAGCATGGTAAGTACGACGAGGCGCTGAAGCTGTTCAAAGAATCACTGCAAATTCAGATGGAGACGCATAACGAGGCGAGCCAGGGGTTGGTGCTGAGCAATATCGGAAACGCGTATTTGTCCAAAGGCGATTTCGATAATGCGCGGACGTACTTTACGGAGTCGCTCGATGTGCGCCAGAAGTTGAAGGTGCCTGGAGATATTGCGGATACGCTGCACAATCTGGCGGAGACTTCCACGAAGACCGGCCAATTCGATCAGGCGCTGGAGCAGTATTTGAAGGCGATGCAATTGAGGCGAGATTCCGGGGATCAGAAGAGCGCGGCGCTGGAGTCTTCCGGGATGGGTGCCGTGTTCGCGTATCAGGGGAGGTACGGTGCCGCAGTCAGTTCGCAACAAGATGCGCTGAAGGGATTTCAAGAAAGCAAAGAGCAGGGGTCGCAGGCGACGGACATTTTGTTGAGTTACGGCAACGCGCTTGCGCTGGACGGGCGCAGCGAGGAAGCCGCGAAATATCTGACCGATGCGCTGAATTCGGCGCGCGAACAGAAAAGCCAGCCACAGATTGCCGCGGCGCTCAGTTATCAGGGTGACAACGCGTTTTATCGCGGAGATATGACACAGGCCGCGACGCTATACGCGCAAGCACTCCAAGCAGCTTCAAAAACCGGCGACACGCAGTTGATTTTGCGCACAAAAGTGAACATGGCGAAGCTTTCCATTCAGCAAGGGAAATACGCCGCTGCGCTGACGACGCTTCGCGGTCTGGGAGAAGAGGCGGATTCACTCGGCTTGAAATATCTTTCGATGGTGTGCCTGGTGCTTCGCGGAGAAGCCATGATCGGCACGAAAGACTATGCAGGAGCGCAAAAGGAACTTCGGTCAGCCGCGCTGCGTAGCGAGAAGCTGGGTTTGCGCGTACTTCAGGCGCAGGCTCATTACCAGCTGGGACGCGCGTTGGAGCTTTCCGGAGATGCGACGGCGGCCAAGGCGGAGTATGCTGAAGCGCGGCGGGCCGCGGCGGAAGTACTGAAGGAAGCGCAAACGGCCGCGGTCACGAAGCGTTCGGATTTGGCACCGATTTTCGCGCTGAAATCGTAGGCCGGGTTTCTCAAAGGTGTGAATAACCTCGCGTAAATTTTAGACAGACACTTTAGGTTGAAATGCTTGGGCGATCCTTGTCAGATCGCCTCTGGATGACAACGCTGTTTTTCCCCGTTACTTGCTGCCCGTTCCTGCAAGAAGAATAACTTCCTGACCGAACAACGTATTGTCGGAGATGCTTACGGCGCCGACTTGCAGGCCGGATTTTGTGGGGTCGAGGTTTATGGTGATGTAGCAGGAATGGTTGGGGGGCTAGGGTGGTGTGGGCGGCGCAGGTGGTGGAGCTGGCGAGAGAGTAGGCGCCGGTGACGGTAATGGAGTTGAGCATCAGTGGCGAGGTGCTGGTGATGGTGACGGTTTTGCCGGCGCTGGTGGTGCCGACTTTAACACCGATTCTGTCTTAGGCAACACACGTACACCCATTCTTCCTCCGACTTTGCCCTGCGGCACAACTCAACCTCGCACAAACTGGTTAGTACCTGCGACTTCGTCGACAACTTCACGGTTCACTTTTGGGGGGACACGGGCCGTTTGAACGTTCCTCAGGTAGCGGGGTGGGGCTGGCGTCCGGCGCGCGTGGACTGGCTTGTTGTTTTTCTGGCCCGACCGTGGTTTCCGATAGGATCTTCAGGAGCAACTTCTTGTCCAATCGACGAGTCACTTCCCTGGATGGATCGTTTCCCTGGTTCAAACCTAACCTCACCTGGTCTTACGAGTTAGCCCTGCTGCGGTTCCGGGGCCGCCATTGGGCTCTCGCTTCGAACTGTCCACAGCTGGCGAGCGGAGGGACTTCTTTGCACTCGGTAAGCGCACGTGCCGAGAACAGGAAATTCCTTGCACATATCTGCCCTGGACGTCTCTGTTGAAAACACTATGCTCCCGTTCATCAGCCCGGCCGTCCTTTAAGCTGAGGAAAGCAGGGCCCTTGGAGCGGCAATAATGCGGGTATATAGTCCGGTGATTGGCACGCAACTCGCAAGAGACGGCTAGGGGCATTACGGGACGGATGAGGGCATGACCAACGACCTGACCCAAAAGTCGAGCGGGCGCAAGCTGGACACTTGGAAAGAGATCGCTGCGTTCTTTGGACGGGATGAACGGACGGTTAAGCGCTGGGAAAAAGAGCGCGGGCTTCCGGTGCACCGGCTGCCGGGAGGACGGCGCGGGACCGTTTATGCGTTCAGCGAGGAGCTGACGGCTTGGTTGCGGTCTTCGGAGGATTTGGTCAGCCTGGAAGGCCCCGTCACCAAAGAAGAGTCAGGAGTGGTGCCCGCGCGCGAATCGTTGCCCGTGAAGGCTTCGACGGCACCGCCATGGTGGCGAGGCTACGGGATCGCGCTTGCCGTGATGATTGCGATGTTGTTCGGATTCGGCAGCCTTTTCAAGCTGCATGAGGTTCAGGGGCACCTGCTTCCGAGCCTTTCGGTGCGCACCAGCAGCGCGACGCATAAGCAGGCCGAAGACCTCTACCTGCAGGGCCGCTACCACTGGAACAAGAGAACGCCGGCGGATTTGACGCTGGCACTGGACCTGTTCACAAAAGCGATTCAGTTGGAGCCGAACTATGCCCTGGCGTACGCGGGGAAAGCGGATTGTTACAATCTTCTAAGAGAATATACGGGCATGCCGCCGAGCCAGGCCTTTCCGCTGGCCATTACCGCGGCCAAGAAGTCGATCGCGTTGGATGACAGCCTGGCCGAAGGCCACCGGTCGCTGGCGTTTGCGTTGTTTTTCTGGGAATGGGATGTGTCCGGCGCGGAACGCGAATTTCAACGCGCCATCGATCTAAATCCCAAAGACGTGGAAGCGCATCACTGGTATGCAACCATGCTGGTGAACCTTTCCCGCTATCCGGAAGCGATCAATGAAATTGAACAGGCACGGAAGCTCGATCCGCTTTCTTCGTCCGTGGCCGCGGACCGGGCGATGATTCTTTACGACAGCGGCCGCAAAGACGAAGGCATCGCGATTCTGCGGGAGTTGAAAACGGCCGATCCAGGATTTCTTTCGCCTGCGCGCTATCTTGCGAACATTTATTTTGAGCAGCGCGATTTTGAAAAATATTTCGCCGAGGCGGAGGTAGTCGCGAAACTAACGGGTGACGAGCACGAGGTCGCCGTAATTCAGGTGCTGCGCAAGCAGTTCGCAACCGGCGGGGAACAAGCCGTGCTGCGAAGCGTATTGGAGGACAGACTGCTGGACCTGCAGCGCGGCCGCGGGGATGCGCTTTCCGTGGCAGAAAGTTACGCCGATCTCGGCCGCAATCAGGAAGCGATTGAATATTTGAACAAGGCTTACGAGCGGCATGATTACCCGCTGATTGAAATGGTGAATTCGAAAACCTTTGAGAAATTGTTCAACGAGCCTGAATATCAGGATATTGTGAAGCGTGTGTATGCGCGCGAAGGCAGTACTACCTGATCGTCACTGGTTTCCAACTGGCTATCCCGCGGACCCAATGCTTCGCGACATCCTTAGGACTTTCTGAACAACCATTAATTAGTGCTTGAAGTGCCGATAGTTTGTTGATACTTTCGCCACGAAGTGCCTTGCAGCGGACTTTCGCGCGTTCTACCAGCCGAATGCGCGACGGGCGTTTCGCTCTTCGTGATGCTCCTTGAGGGCTTCCCTTCCCTGTTCCAGCACGAGGCGCGGACGATGCATGTGGCCGCGACACGCCGGAAGGATTCAGGATGCCGCCAATTCGAGGATATGCCGTGAACAGGTTTGCAGCATCCTGCTTGTTTGTTGCGATGGCATTCGTTTTCGCGGCAACCCGTACTGAGGCAAAGGAAAAAGCGCCCAATTTCCGCGTGATAGCCCTCGCGGAACACGGCGGAATTCACCAGCCGTTTGTGGACGCTGCGAAGATCTGGCTGGGGAAGCTGGCGGCGGAGAACGATTTCACGGTCGACTATATTGAGGACACCGCCAAGATCGATGACGCGTTTTTGGCTAAATATAATCTGTTCATCCAACTGAATTACCCTCCGTACAACTGGACCGACACGGCAAAAGCTGCTTTCGTGAAATACATCGAAGAAGGAAAAGGCGGGTGGATCGGGTTTCATCACGCCACGCTGCTTGGGGAATTCGATGGCACGCAAATCTGGCCGTGGTTTCGGGATTTCATGGGAGGGATTCGATTCAAGAATTACATTGCGACGTTTGTTACGGGCACGGTCACAATCGAGGACAAGGATCATCCGGCGATGAAGGGCGTGAATTCGCCTTTCGTGATCCAAAATGAAGAGTTTTACACGTACGACAAGTCGCCCCGCCCGAATGTGCACGTACTGGCGAGCGTGGATGAGAACACGTACACGCCTGTGACGGAGATTAAAATGGGCGATCATCCGGTGATCTGGACGAACGAGCACGTGAAGGCGCGCAACATTTATATATTCATGGGGCACCATCCGGAACTGTTCCAGAATCCTGCGTACACGCAGATTGTGAAGAATTCCATTTTTTGGGCCGCCGGCAAATAGGGGATATTCTCCGTGAATCGAACCGTGACGATGAAACCCTGCAGGCAGCTGATGCTT
>Ga0210390_10005049_pt1 | contig 11103 bp, 9 predicted proteins | sample IncBWH11OmetaG_FD_161050 | JGI IMG/M metagenome (GOLD analysis project Ga0210390, IMG submission 161050) | Forest soil microbial communities from Barre Woods Harvard Forest LTER site, Petersham, Massachusetts, United States - Inc-BW-H-11-O ... | reverse complement strand
ACTACGGCCGCCCGACACTTCGCAGGAGAGCCAGTGGCGCCCAGAAACGTTTACTTCCGGTTCGCCCGTAATCCGACCAGAATCGTTGGCAACTGCCCAGATCACTTCCTACAAGCGGACTTCTGGACAGTCAGCGGGATTAGGGGACATCTGTTGCGACGCCGTGGGTAAGTGGCCCCGCGTCCGACGGGGAGACTCTGCTCACAAGTTCCCGGATGCTCGGACAACCCCACAGGATCAAAGATGCATTGGCCAAGCGGAGGGCATGAGACGTCGTGGAATCAAAAGTTCACGACTTCAGCAAGCATTTCCGTCAAAGGATAACAACGACTCGACCGCGACGAGTAGGATGATCCGCTAGTTCGTGGGCACGGGCGATTTCGGCAAGCGGGATTCGTTCGCCGATTTCGAATCCTGTCCAACCGGCTTCGAGTGCGGAGTTGATATCGCGCGCTGCCTGCATTTTTGCCGCGCGCGGGAAATCGTCGCTGCCAAGAAAGTACACGCGGATATTCTTGAAGACCATTTGCCAGAAGGGAATCTTCGGAGTCGCGTTGTCGGTGGCATAGGAGGCGATGGAGCCGTCATTTTTCAGCATCTCGACGTCGGCATCGACGTTGGCGCCGAAAGCCACTTCGACGATGTGATCGACGCCCTCGGGCGCGAGTGCTTTCACGCGCGAGACCAGATCACTGCTGCTGACGATCACTTCTTGTGCGCCAGCGTTGCGTGCCGTGGGCTCGTCCGACCCAGACCGCACCGCGCCGATAACCCGCGCTCCGACATGCCGCGCCAGAGCAACCGCGCAGAGTCCCACGGACCCCGCCGCGCCTTGAACCAAAACCGTGCGCCCGCGAACGTCACCGCCAACATGAACCGCGCGATGTCCCGTGATGCCCGGAATGCCGAGACACGCACCCTGCTCCATCGAGACGTTGGCGGCAAGCGGTGCAACGTGATCGACGGGTACGACCACGAATTCCGCCGCCGTGCCGAAGGCGCGATACGACTGCGCTCCATAGCACCACACATTGCGGCCGGTCCATTCGGCGCTGACGCCCGCGCCGATCTGGTCGATACGGCCGGCGCCGTCGCTGTGAGGAATCACGCGCGGATACGGCATCCCGACTCCGAACGCGTCTCCACGTTTTTTGGTGTCGCCGGGATTAATGCCCGAGGCAGAGATGCGGATGCGAACTTCGCCGGGGCCTGCGGTCGGGGCTGCCATTTCGCCGACTTTCAGCACGTCGCGAGCGGGACCCTGCTTTTCGTACCACGCTGCTTTCATAAAGATTCCGCGAAGACGTTAACACGTCCGGAGGCGTTACCGGTACAAGTCCAAGGGGCCCGCAGTCATGGTCGTTTGTCCGACCTCTATGAGGTAGCCGTCCGGGTCGCGCATGTAGCATCGCAACTCCGTCGCGTGGACTTTCGGTTCGGTGATGAATTTCGCGCCGCGCGCGCGCCAGAGGTCGTAGTAGCCCCTGATGTCTGTCACGCGAAGGTTCAGAAATATGCTTAGAACGTTCGGATCGCGCGGCGGCGAAGCGACGACTTCCGGTTTGTCGTCGGTCGGGCCGCCGCCCCCATTGATCGTGAGCCAAACATTTCCAAACTGAAGAAATGTCGGCTCGCCCCGACGCAGCACCGTGGCTCCGAGCACGTCGCGATAGAATTCGACGGATCGCTGTATGTCTCGAACGATAAGGGTATTGGTCACGACCAACTTCCGTTCAGCACTCTGATCCGGTCGAAGCGACATGCCGACTCCTTCGATCCCTCTCCGATTCAGTATTTGTCGTCCCAGCGCACGTACAGAATTGCCGCACGTACCTGGCTTTCCATCCAAACATCGACTCCGGCCAGGCGATTGATCCATCGGGGCTGCAATTCTTTGACGGAATCGCTCGTGACTCGGTCCAGGACAACTTTAAGAAGCAGGAATTTGTTGTCGGTTCCGACAATTTGCGCTGCCTGAGCCACGACCGCATTCTGATCCAAATTGTTGTGGACTCGCTTCACGGTTTGATAGACGTCCATCGTGAACTCTTCGGTGATCTCGACGTCTTTCTTGGAGCCCGTGGCGGTCAAGTGCCCTCCACAAAACGTTTCAAAATCGTAGGCCATCAGCTCGGCGAAGACTTTCATGTATTGGCCGAAATTGGCCGTGATGTCAAATCCTTGGAACGGCGCATAGCCCGGCGTCACGCAATCGACGGCCATCATGAATTTGGCCGACGGCACGTAGATGAAAAGATCGCCTTCGACCGAGTGGTAGAAGTGGCGCGTCAGCTCGACGCTTTTCCCGCCGAGTGTGATTGTCTTCCTGTCGGCAAAAACCACATTGGGAATCAGGCGGTTCGGGTCGTTTTCCTCTTTCAAAAACGCCGCCACGCCATCGACAGCGACAATCTTCAGGTCCTTGATATCTTTGAACACCGTCGAGCCGCCGATGTGGTCTTTGTGGGCGTGCGAATAGACGAGATATTTGATCGGCTGGTCGGTGACTTTTGCGATGGCTGCCGGAATGCCTTTACCGAAACTCTCCGGCGCGTCGAGTACGATGACGCCGTCGGCCGTCACGAAGAATGCGGATTGCCACATGTTGTCGGAAATGACGTACATGTCGCGGCCCACATTCTTCACGGCGTATCCGAGTTTCGGATCGACGTCGAAAAACTGCGCTTTCACCGACGGCAGAATGGGCACGTAGCGCTTTAGATCTTCGTTCGAAGATTGCGCCAAAGCAGAGCTGCACCAAGCCGCCGCAACAGCCAAAATGAATATCAGTCTTTTCATGACTTCCTCACGCCGGTAGCTTTTCGCGCCGCGCGACACTGCGCAGGATCCAGCCACCGCGAAATATAGGCCGGGCGCTTTTGCCAGAATATCGATAGAATCACAAATCTATTTCCCATATTTGGGATAATCAAGCGATCGCCCCTTGACACCCGAGTGATCGAAAATCAGAATCCATCAAGCTTCAGATCGGGAAGGTGCGGCCGCGATGCTGGTGACATGGTTCACAACTTTCTCGGCCGCGCGCTCGGCCAATCATCGATCAGCGAGCGAGACGCGTGACGAGTATCTGACAATCATACTTCCATGAGCATGCCGGATCTGAGCTCGCTCGTTATCTTCGCGAGAGTCGTTGACGCGAACAGTTTCTCCGAGGCTGCGCGCCGCCTGAAGATTCCGCTTTCGACGGTGAGCCGACGCGTCGCCGAGCTCGAGGCCGATTTGGGTGTGCGCCTGCTGGAACGTTCCACTCGCAGTTTGCGGCTCACCGATGTGGGATCCCGCGTGCTTCAGTTCGCGGTGCGTGGCGCAGAGTTGAGCGAAGCTGTCCTCAATATCGCTTCGGACCATTCGTCGAAAGTCTCGGGTACTTTGCGGCTGGCCGCGCCGCCCAGCATCTCCGATTCGCTGCTGGCGCCGCTGGTCAACTCGTTCCAGGAATCGTATCCCGACGTCCGCGTCCAAATCATGGTCACCGAAAGGATCGTCGATCATATTGGGGAGGGCGTCGACCTGCTCTTTCGGGTCGGCGCGCTGAGGGATTCGACTCTCGTTGCGCGCAAGATTTTGACCTATCGGCATCAACTGCTCGCGAGTCCCACCTATCTGAAGACCCATAAGCGAGCGACGACGCCGGAGGACTTGCTCGGGCATCGCCTCATCGCATTCTCGAGGTGGCAGCCCGAAAACCGCTGGCACTTCGTTCACGCCAGTAGCAAGGAAACGACAAAACTGCGGTTCGAGCCGTATCTTTCGATAAATGATTACGCCGGAATTGTTCCGGCGCTACTGGCGGGAGTTGGCATTGGAGAGCTTCCACCGCTCGTGCGTCCGGAATTGGTGCAGCAGGGCCGGCTCGTCGAGGTAATGCACAACTGGCGCTTGCGCACCTTCGATCTCTGGCTGCTCCACGTCGGAAACAGGCACCTCCCTCGCGCTGTACAGTTGTTCAAGGAATTTGCTGCGAAAATGACGCCGAGATTGTTTCCCAAGCTTCCCGTCTGATTCCGGAAGGGCATTCGGGCTCCGCCCACGGCGAGAAGTTGACAGGTGTCGCTTGCAAACAAACACGCGGTTCGCGAAACGAACGTTCATGGAGACGTTTGACAATTCAGGAGCGATGGGACTTTCACTAACGCGGTCATCTTTGGTGGCGGCTGTACCGCGGACCATGGCCCTTTAGTTAGCTCCTGATTAGCGCCGGCTGGACAAGTGCCTTTAGCTGGCCACAAACGGGTTTCGAGGAGATCGGACCACGCTGCCCTGATTCACATCGCAGTTCCCCGAAGCGGACTCCTTGCCCACAATAACTTCCGGTTAGTCCGCCACTCGGGAGGAAACGCGACAACGGTGAATAGCGCTGTATCCTCCCGGCAACGGAACGGTTTGGAGCAAGTAAGAGAGACAACGAAGGTTGCAGGATGCTACTCAGGCGCCAGCACTCGCAGCGCGAGCTGTCTGTTGGCTGGTCATTTGTTCCATTTGTTCCTTCATCTTCTGTTGCATTTCCTTAGGGGTGGGTTGTGCAATGTGGGTAGCGACCATCCACGTGTAACCCTCGGGATCAGCAACGGTTCCACAGCGGTCGCCCCAAAACATGTCCATCACGGGTCCCTTGAGCACAGCGCCGAGTTTGACGGCCTTGGCAACCGTCTTGTCTACGTTCTGCGTCAGCAGATACAAACTCGTCGGCGAGGCGCCGATTGTTTTCGCGCCGCGAGAACCCATCTGCGGCATTTCCGGCCCCAACATTAACGTCGTGCCGCGGAGCGTCAGCTCAGCATGGACCGCCTTGCCGTCTGGACCATTCATGATCCCCCGTTTGGCAAAGCCGAACGCTTTTTGATAAAAGGCAGCTGCCGCTTTCACGTCGGTCACCGTTAGAATTGCCGTTACTGAACCGTAGAGTTTTTTATTGAGCGGATCGATTTTTCCGCGCATATCACTCCTTTCGCGAGGCGAGTATTCGAGCTGAGTTTCGCCAGAAGCTGTTCATGAATGCACCGATCGCAGAAACTCGTGGGCGACGGCGACCAAGAATACTCCAAGGAGAAACGTGTGGTCAACGTGCGGGTCGATGGCACAGCACACCCTCCCGAGTCTCTTCTCGCGCCCGAGGTATGTTGACGAATGCCGGCCGACACCATGGCTCCTTCTGAATGGTCGGCTCACCGGAAGTGATCTGATGCCGGCAGAGGACAAGCTGAATGTGCTAGACCGTTGTACGGGCTAACACCTGTGCCGGGGTTCGAGTCCCTCCGTCTCCGATCACTTCACGGGTTCCCAGCCCTCGGGCAGCATATCGAATGCCAGCGTGTCACGGTAGGCGTACTGATTGCCTTCCAATACGGCCACTGGCGTCAACATATGCCAGATGCGTTCATCGTCGAAGACGTAACACTCACCCGATTCGCGCATCGTGAAGCGATCCATTTCCTGCTTGTCATTGTCGGTTATGACGACTTCGCCGCCCTGAGCGCCGCAGCGGCCCACGAGATGCGTCGCGATGTACTTTTCCCCGTCTTTATGTAAGCCCGGTGGACTCGTGTCGCACGGCCGGCCAGGCGCAGCCGTGAACCTTATTAGGTGAACGTTGACCAAATACTTCGTACCCACCGTCGACAGCGGTAGGTAATGAAGGTGGTGAGCAATCATCTTGCGAACGCCTATGGAACCTGCGATCGCCGGGGGCAGCGGAGCGTACTCTCGCGGCTGGCCGCCGATTGTCGTGTTGTATTTTTTCAGCTGCACATAGGGCGTGCTCTCTTCGCTCAACCAAACCTTTACACCGCCCTCAACAATCTCGGCCCTGAAACGATTTAAGGAACGATACCTGTCGCCCCCATCGTAGTATTTGTCCTTTGGAACGGACCAGGCGGCACGGGATAACGCTTCCAGCGAGCGCGCTATGTCTACATCAACCCTGAGCGGCTGACGACTGAACCCGCGCTCGACGAGGTCGCTTCGCGACCTGGCATTGGTTGCAACCGGAATAAAATTATCTTGACTCATGATTGCTCCTGATAAGTCCTTGCAATGGCATCCTTGTTCTTATTTCGTCGTAGATGCCTGGTCGCCAGGAGTGTGCCTCTGGCGACGCCGAGCTCCTACTCTTTGCAAGGCACGCTTGAAAAAATCGCCTTGCAGAGTCTTGTTTGCCAGCAGTCGCTAGAGTTTGGTGATCTGCTTGCGCAAGATCAGTTCGCGGGTCCGTATAGGCGGAGGGTCTGTCCCGTCCATTCTGTCGCGCCAGTTGTAAAGTACCCTGCGGCATACATCGAGCTCTTTTGCGAGCCCAACGACGTTGCCGCACGCATTCATTCGCTCGACAGCTTGCCGCCGAAACTCATTACTGTACCGTTGCCTTTTTTCCGTTCCATTTTACAGCTCCTTTCCCGCAAAGTGTGCATCACAAGACCCTTTCACTCTAGGGTTCATTCCAGGCCGAATGGCAGACGCACAAAATCACAAATACTTTACGTTGCTTTTCGTTCCTTTCAGTGAATATGTATACTTAGCTTTACTTCTTAGGTTAATCTCAGTTAACATATGGCACCTAGACTCGCAAATGACAGTACGCATCATTCTTACAGGGTCCGTTTTCGCAGGTTTGCTCCTGTCTGTTAGCCCTATAGGTGCACTCGCGCAAGGGGAGACCACCAGTGCGATCGTTGGACAGGTGACCGATGCGACCAGCGCGGCCATTCCGCGCGCCACGGTCACCATCACGAATCGCGAGAACGCCCTGCAGCGCAGCTCAAAGACCGACGAGGAGGGGCGGTTCAACTTTCCGCAGCTAAAACCCGGCACCTATTCGGTCAGGGCGGAAGCAGAAGGCTTCGATCGACAGCAGAATGACAATGTGGTTTCGGGCTTGGGGCAAAAGCAGACAGTCAATTTCACGCTAAAAGTGGCTCAGTCAAATCAAACGGTTGAGGTAAACAGTGCGGCTCCGCTCATCAATCCGGAAAACGCTAACACATCCACGAACCTGAATGCGCCGGCGCTGGAGAACCTTCCCAATCCGGGCGGTGATTTAACCTACCCTCTTCAGTTTGCCGCAGGCGCGCTCATCAACACGGCAGGCAGCGGCAACGACTTCGTCGGCGGAACGAACGGGTACGGCAATGTCGAATTCAACGGACTGCCCGCTCTTTCAAACGGCTATATCGTTGACGGCCTGGAAACCAATGACCCGCTGACGAATCTGAACAGCGGACTCTCCACAAACCTCGTCCTCGGATTGAATTCGATATCGGAAGTAACCGTGAACACACTTTCCTATGCGGTGGACGAAGGGAGGTACGGAGCGTCGCAGGTCAACTACGTTACAAAGTCAGGCTCGAACCAGTTTCACGGAAATCTTTACGAGATATGGAACGGCTCGATATTGAACGCGGCGGACTATTTTACAGACGCGACACCGGGGAATCATAAGCCGCGGTCAACGGTGAACCATTTCGGCGGAAGCCTGGGAGGCCCAATTGTTCGCAACAAGCTGTTCTTCTTCTTCGACAGCGAGTGGGTCCGCATTGCGCTTCCGCTTGTGACAGCTACGACCGTTCCGACTTCGGCCTTCGAGAGTTACGTGCTGCAGCAGCTCCCGTTGGGTGGAATCGATTCCGTCACGGGGTCGGTTTATCAGCCGTCTCCGCAGTCAGTGCCGTTCTATCAGAAGATGTTTGCACTCTACGGCAATACGGGCGGAACGCCGCTCGCAGTGCTCGGCTGTCCGTTCGATGTTGGCGGAGGTTTGCCCGCAATCGCCACCGATGGGAACGGTTGCGCGAATCGCCAGAGCGTCTCGCATTCAAGCGATGACCACGAACAGGTCCAGACGGCTCGAGTCGATTACAACATTGACGAGAAAAACACCGCATGGTTTCGCTTTCAGGCAGACACCGGGCTCCAGGCCGCCTACACCGATCCTATCAATCCTTTGTTCAACGCTCTTTCGCCCCAACCCCTGTACTCGTTTGCGGCGGGATATACGCACGTCTTTTCCCAGAATCTCGTGAATTATTTCAATCCGGCGTTCTCGTGGTACGAGAGCTTGTTCGGGCCCGCGGATTTCCAGAGAACGCTCTCCGCATTCCCTATCGTTTTGCAGGGCAGCGGTGCGAATGCGCCGTTCACAACGGTCGGCGGATTGGACGACACATGGATACAGGGGAGACGCGCCTCTCGCCTTTTTATCAATGACAACCTTGCCTGGAGCGTTGGAACGCATGAACTACGGTTCGGGACCAATGCGCGAATCCTGCGGCTGAATGACTATGACTTCGGGGAGGGATCGGTCCCCACCGTGACGTACGCCACCCTGCCGCAATACATTTATGGAGTCGCATCCACGGCGACAGAGACTTTCCCGACATCAGCAAACCAACCTTTTAACTTCCTGAACCTCGACCTGTATGCGCAAGACACATGGAAAGTAACCAAGAAGCTGACGTGGACTTTCGGAATACGCGACACGCTAAACTCCAATCCACTCGATCCGCACCGGCATATCGCTCGTTTGAGCGGCTCTTTTGATTCCATTTCGCATCACGTGAATCAGCCTTTGAACGCGGCCATTCAAACCGGTCTCCGCAACGTGTTTTCCTCAACACCCCTCGCGATCCTGCAGCCGAGGACCGCGATCGCGTGGCAGTTTGAGTCCAAGTCGGTGCTGCGCGCCGGCTTTGGCGTCTTTAGTGACATTTTGCCCGGCAGCGTCGCCGATACCGTTGGTTTCAATCCGCCCTACGTCAAATCTTTCGAGGGCGGACTTCTTGGGACTGTCGGCGGCACGGCAAGCGCGCCAGGAGTTCCTGACAGTGCGATTGACGCAGTCGTGGCCGCCAATCAAATTTTCACTTCAGGATTTGCGCAGGGCCAGCCTTCCTGTGCGTCTGCACAAGCGAATCCTGCAACTTGTCTTCCTCCGGTTGCCATCACGGCAGTTCCCGATGGCGAACTCCATGCACCCTATTTCATGGAGTGGAGTCTTGGCCTGGAACATCAATTGGGGTCTACGGGAAGCATCCACGCGCAATACGTTGGCACTCGCGCGGCAAACCAGCCGTATCTGACGCAAGTGAACGGCTATCAAACGGTCTGCCAGGGGTGCTTTGCACCGTTTCCTTACGCGCAATCCACCGATACCAGATTTGGCGCCGTGACGCAGTTTTCCACTGGTGCGAACAGCCACTACAACGGCTTGCAGATGACCGCGATGAAGCGCATGGGGCACGGCCTGATGGGACAAATCAACTACACCTGGAGCCGTTGTATGGACACCGTTTCAAACGGCGGATTCCTACAGTTCTCGGCAGGAGGAATCCTCTCGCCTCTACCGGGAGATCTGGCGCGCGACTACGGTCCCTGCGACTATGACATACGGAACAATCTCAACGCGCAATATGTCTATCAATTGCCGGTCAAGGTCCAAAACCGACTCCTTGGATACGTGCTGAACGCCTGGCAGGTGTCGGGAACCATGTTTTGGCATAGTGGGATTCCATTCTCCGTCCTCAGCACGCCCTACTCAGCACATGGCAAGGGCATCGTGAATGGCAGCGGGCCGCAATTCGCAAGCGTTGTTCCCGGCGTACCGCTTTACGAACACAATCCCATTCCAGGCGTCACACAACCGGGCACGGTTCAATGGCTTAATCCTAATGCTTTTGTATCGAGCGTTGACCCAAGCACGGGGGCATGCTTGGATGGTGACAGCCCTACGAACTGTCAATTCGGGAATCTAGGTCGTAACGCGCTACGCGGTCCCAATTTTGCATGGAGTGACTTCTACCTTACGAAATCGTTTCCCTTGAGCGAGGGGGTGAAGCTGCGGTTCGACACACAGTTCTTCAACGTGTTCAATCATCCGAATTTTGCGCTTCCCAGCACGGTGAGCGCTGGCATTCCGGGAAAGCCCACTACGCAGACAGGGTTCGGAGCGCTTACGTACACTACCTCGCCGCCGACGGGTCTGCTCGGCGTTGGCTTGGGCGGCGATAGTACGCCGCGCATGATCGCGTTTCAATTGCGGGTGGAGTTCTGAACTCCCAAGGTGTGCACGACAAAACTGTCTCACTCTAGGGGTTCACTCCACTCCACAAGTGCCTTTAGTTCCTCAGAAGCCCGCTTGTAGGAAGTTGTCTCCGCGCTCGCCATCGATTCTGGACGAATTGGTCGCAAACCCGAAACGATCGACGTGTCAGTGCGATCGAGACATCTAGGCCGAGTCTTTAGACGCGATTGTCTCGAGCGACCCAGCAACACAAATTCGGATGGTTGCAGCGTTGCCGAAGTCATTGCAAGAGATACTCAAAGAACAACGACAACGCGCGGAACGGTCCTCCATTCTCAGCGAGCGGGATGTCGATCGGATGCCTGTAGGTTTGGGCGCCGGTCTCCCTCACGATTGCGGCTGCGCTACCTATATGGTCGGGATGGCCGTGCGTCAGGATCAAATGTTTTAGCAACGTTCCGAAGACGGCTGCCTCCTTTCGCGAGAAGCCAGCGTCTACCAGCGTCAGGCCGTCTTCCGCTTCAATCAGGTAGGCATTCCCCGTTTCCATGGCCACGGAGTACAAGCCCTTCATGGCACGCTTCATGGCCATAGGCACGTGTTCCCTTGCGGTCGAGAATGTTTCCGCGTAGCTTACAGCATAAATTAAATCACGCTCAGCGGCTGCGCAAGTCGGGCTGAGGGAGATGGACGCCGCTCCAAAGGCGGGGCGTTCGTGAGTAAAATGATAGTGCCGGAGGGAAGCTCCTGAACGCCCAGCCGGTTCGAACGAGTCGCCAATGAACAAATCATCGCCATCGGCCTCGCAGGCTGTGATGAAAGGACAACCATCCAAGAGCGACGGCGCAGCGCTTTCCGCCGAGCCGCTGCTCAACATTCTGGAGCTGATTTTCGCCGGTGCGCCCCTTCAGGACGTGTTAGCGTCGATTGCGCGCCTCGTCGAATCGCAAGTGGAAGGGATGCTGTGCACCATCTGGTTGCCTGACGAGGACGGCAAGCACGTTCGGTGCGCGGCGGCGCCGAGCATTCCGAATTTTCGCGACCAGGTTGGAGTGATGGCGATCGGGCCG
>Ga0210390_10005048_pt1 | contig 11103 bp, 8 predicted proteins | sample IncBWH11OmetaG_FD_161050 | JGI IMG/M metagenome (GOLD analysis project Ga0210390, IMG submission 161050) | Forest soil microbial communities from Barre Woods Harvard Forest LTER site, Petersham, Massachusetts, United States - Inc-BW-H-11-O ... | reverse complement strand
GCCGTGGTTCGTCAACGCCGCCGCATCGGTCGCGACCCGGCTCGCCGCCCCCGACCTGCTCGCGCTGATGCAGGCGGTCGAGCATCGCTTTGGCCGGACCCGCGGCGAACGCAACGCGGCGCGCGTGCTTGATCTCGACCTCCTCGACTATCGCGGCGAACGGTTCGCCTCGCCCGATCTCGTCCTGCCGCATCCGCGCCTGCATCAGCGCCGCTTTGTGCTTGAGCCGCTTGCCGAAATCGCGCCGGAATGGCGCCACCCGACCCTCGGATCGACGGCGCGACAGCTGATCGCGGCGCTCGCCGACGCGCAGCCGGTCGAGCGGTTCGCGTGCTGAACTGCGGCGCGGCGGCCGATTGTGCTCGTTCGACCAGCCCGTTATAACGCCGCTTCCCGCTCGCTTGCGGAGACAGGATGACCGTGTTCGACGCAGCCCGCACACACATGATTGAAAGCCAGCTGCGGCCCAACAAAGTCACCGACCCCCGCGTGCTCGACGCCTTCGCCCGCGTCCGGCGGGAGCTGTTTGTCCCCGAGCATTTGCGGGCCGTCGCCTATGTCGACGAGGACCTGCCGCTCGGTGGTGGGCGCTATCTGATGGCGCCGATGGTCGCCGCCCGCCTGATCCAGGCGGTGACCGCCGCGCGCATCGGGAGCGCACTGGTCGTCGGCGCCGGGACCGGTTACGAGGCGGCGGTGCTGAGCATGCTGGCGCGCGCCGTGGTCGCGCTCGAGGCGGACGCGGACCTCGCCCGGCTCGCGCGCGCAGCACTCGTCGAAGAAAACATCGCCTCGGTAAGCGTGGTCGAGGCGCCGCCGGCCGCGGGTCACCGGCAACGGGCGCCCTATGACGCCGTGCTGTTTTCTGGTGCGGTCGCCGAGGTGCCGAGCGAGGTCGCGGCGCAATTGGCGGAGGACGGTCGGCTCGCCGCGGTTGTCAGACCCGACGCCGGCGCGGTCGGCCGCGCCATCTTGGTGCGACGCACTGGCGGCGTGATCGCGCGGCGCGTTATATTCGACGCGGCGACGCCGCTGTTGCCGGGTTTCGCGCCCAAGCCGGCGTTTGTATTCTGAGTTGTGGGTCCTCGGTAGCCTCAGAGCGTTTTATGGGTAACGCCGCAAAGTTTTCCAGCAAGCCCGGCACTGCGCCGGCCGGCGGGGCAAAGGCCGGGCGATGCCGGCGCCGTTTTTGCCGCAGGCTCGCCGGCGGCCTCGGGCTAGCCGGACTCGTCGCGACCGGCGCATCGCAGGCGTCGGCGCAGACGCTGACCCAGGCTTTGGCCGAGACCTACAACACCAACCCACAGCTGTTGGCGCAGCGCGCGCTGTTGCGGGCGACCGACGAGCAGGTGCCGCAAGCGCTGTCGGGGTGGCGCCCGACGGTCAACTTCACCGGTCAGGTCGGCGGTGCCCGCGGCAGCTTCGCGCAGCCGCCGTTGTCGACGCAGTACCTGACGTACTACGACAACAACCTCAATTTGCAGGTCACCCAGCCGGTCTACTCGGGCGGCCGCACGCTGGCTCAAACGCGGCAGGCGGTAAACACGGTCGAATCGACGCGGGCGCAAACCCTGGCGATCGAAACCACAGTGTTCCAGGCGGTGGCCCAGGCTTATCTCGACGTCGTCGAAAACCAGGCCTTGGTGGAGGTCGACCGCAACAACGTGCAGGTATTGCGCAAGCAACTGGAGGCGACGCAGGATCGGTTCCGGGTGGGCGAGGTGACGCGCACCGATGTCGCACAAGCCGAAGCCTCGCTGGCGCAAGGCGTAGGCACCTTGACGACGGCGGAAGGGACGCTGGCCCAGGCGCGGGCCGAGTATGTGCGGGCCGTCGGGCGTCAGCCCGGAATCCTGATTTTGCCGCGCGAGCGCCCGGCCTTGCCGGCGACGCGCGAGGAGGCGCTGAGCCTCGCCGCCAACAACAATTTCAACGTTATCTCGGCGAACTTCGCGCAGTTGGCGGCGCGCGACAATATCGATGTGGTGCGCAGCCAGTTGCTGCCGCAGATTTCGCTGGTCGGAACCTTGAGCCGCCTTGTGGCACCCTCGATCACGTTGAGCAGCGCGGTGGAAAGCCAGGCGGCGATCATGGCCCAGATGACGATGCCGCTTTACGAGGCCGGCGCGATCTACTCGCAGACGCGTCAGGCCGAGCAGACGGTCGGCCAGCGGTTGAGCCAAGTCGATGACGCGCGGCGCGCCGCGGTTCAGGTAACCGAGGACGCATGGGAAACCTTGAAGGCGGCCCGTGCCAGCATCGCGTCGTTCGCGGCCGCGGTGCGGGCGGCTCAGATCGCCCTGCAGGGCACGCAGCAGGAGGCGCTCGTCGGCACCGCGACCACCCTCGACGTGCTGATCCAGAACCAGACTCTGCTGACCACCCAGCAACAGCTGATCACCGCCGAGCACGACGCCGCGCTCGCCGAATATAACGTCGCCGCCGGCACCGGGCGGCTGATCGCGGCCGACCTGCATCTGCCGGTGCAGCTCTACGACATGGAGCGGCATTATAAGCAGGTGAGGGACAAATGGGCCGGGTTTGGCGGCGGGCTGAGGGAGTGAGCGGGCGGGTTCGGCGCGGCCGGGGCGGGCCTCCGCGCGGCCGGTCGCCTGGAAACCCCGCCCGCCGTGCCTAGGTTAGGGAAGCCCGAACTCTGCCGCCGGTTGCCGTGATGTCCGAAGATCCGCCCCGATCGAACTCGCCAGCCACACAATCCGCGCTGCCCGAATCGTCGATGGAGGACATCGTAGCGTCGATCAGCCGGATCATCGCCGAGGACAACCGCACGAACCGTCCGGTCCCTGCCGCCGGGGGGACGAGCAGCCCGATCCTCGAGCTGACCGAGGTCATCGAGGCCGACGGCTCGGTGCGAAAACTCCCGGGAGCAGGGCCGACCCGCGCCGAGCTTCCCGAGGAACCGGCGCCGGAGCCGGTGATGCCGCCCGTCGAGCCGCCGACGCCCGGCGCACAGGCGGGAGATGCGGAAAAGCCGGACCATCAGGGTTCCGCAATCCTCTCGGCCGCGGCGGCGGAGGCGGCGGCGGCCGCCTTTGCCCGGCTTGGCGAGATGCCGCGACGGCAGCGCGGTGAGCCTGAGCTGCCGCTCGGGCATGGCGGCCGCACCTTGGAGGAGATCGTCCGCGACGCGCTCCGCCCGCTGCTGCAGGCGTGGCTCGACGACCACCTCCCCGCGCTCGTCGAGCGTCTTGTTCGCGAGGAGATTGAGCGCGTCGTCCGCGGCGCCCGCCTGCGCTAGCGCTCCGAACCGGAAATTCACGACTCCAGCATCGCCATCCCGACGAACGTCGGGACGGGTCGCGGTTTCACACCGCTGGGGCGGCGGCCGGTCCGGGCCGCGGCGGGGCGCGCGGCGATATTTTGGCGCGCGATCGCGCGCCGTAGGTGTCTAATGGCTGATCCCTTTTGTCGAAGACGGTTCGAGGATGCTGGAAAAGACATTTGAACCTGCCGAGGTGGAGCGGCGCTGGTACCCGCGCTGGGAGGAATCGGGCGCCTTTGCCGCCGACCCCGACAGCAATCTCTCGCCCTACACGATCATGATGCCGCCGCCCAATGTGACGGGCAGCCTGCATATGGGCCACGCGCTGACCTTCACGCTTCAGGACGTGCTGGTCCGCTATCAGCGCATGCGCGGCCGCGACGTGTTGTGGCAGCCGGGCACCGACCATGCCGGCATCGCCACCGAGATCGTCGTCGCGGGCCAGATCGCCGGCGAGGGCGGCGCCAAGCGCGATCTCGGGCGCGAGCGCTTTATTGAGCGTGTGTGGCAATGGAAGGAGCAGTCGGGCGGCACGATCACCCGCCAGCTGCGCCGGCTTGGCGCCTCGCCCGACTGGCGGCGCGAGCGCTTTACGATGGATCCGGGGCTCGCGGTGGCGGTCCGCCGGGTGTTTGTGTCGCTGTACCGCGAGGGGCTCGTCTACCGCGACAAACGGCTCGTCAACTGGGACCCGGAGATGCACACGGTGATCTCCGACCTCGAAGTCGACAGCCGCGAGACCAAGGGCTCCTTGTGGCATTTCCGTTACCCGGTAGCCGAGCTTCCCGGCCGCTTCATCATCGTCGCCACGACCCGGCCCGAGACGATGCTCGGCGACACCGGCGTCGCCGTCCACCCGGATGATGCCCGCTATGCCGACCTCGTCGGCAAGCATGTGCGCCTGCCGCTCGTCGGCCGGCTGATCCCGATCGTCGCCGACGACTACGCCGACCCCGCGACCGGCACCGGCGCCGTCAAGATCACCCCGGCGCACGACTTCAACGATTTCGAGGTCGGCCGCCGGCACGGCCTGGCGATGGTCAACATCTTCGACGCCGACGCCCGGCTCAACGACGCGGCGCCGCCGCCCTACCGCGGGCTCGACCGGTTCGCGGCACGCGCGCGGGTGGTGGCCGACCTCGACGCCGCGGGCTTGCTCGACAAGGTCGAGGACCACACCTTGATGGTCCCGCATCACGACCGCTCCGGCGTCGTGATCGAGCCGTGGCTGACCGACCAGTGGTTTTGCGACGCGCGGGTGCTGGCGGCGCCGGCGATCGCCGCGGTCGAAGACGGGCATACCTCCTTTGTGCCGCGGCAATGGGAGAACACATTCTTCGAGTGGCTGCGCAACATCCAGCCTTGGTGCATTTCGCGCCAGTTGTGGTGGGGGCACCGGATCCCGGCGTGGTACGGGCCGGGCGGCGCCGTCTTTGTCGCCGAGAGCGAGGCCGAGGCGGTTGCCGAGGCCGAGGCCAAGTATGGCCACCCGGTCGAATTGCGCCGCGACGAGGACGTGCTCGATACTTGGTTTTCGTCGGCATTGTGGCCGTTTTCGACGCTCGGCTGGCCTGAGGAGACGTGCGAACTCGCCCGTTATTACCCCGGCGACGTGCTGGTGACCGGTTTCGACATCATCTTTTTCTGGGTCGCCCGGATGATGATGATGGGGCTGCACTTCATGGGGGACGTGCCGTTCCGCACGGTCTACATCCATGCGCTAGTGCGCGATGAGCGCGGCCAGAAGATGTCGAAGTCGCGCGGCAACATCATCGATCCGTTGGAGCTGATCGATCGCTACGGCTGCGACGCGCTGCGCTTTACGCTGGCGGCACTAGCCGCGCCCGGCCGCGACATCAAGCTCGCCGAGAGCCGGGTCGAGGGCTATCGCAACTTTGCGACCAAGCTGTGGAACGCGGCGCGCTATGCGCAGTTGAACGGCTGCGCTCCGGTCGACGGCTTTTCGCCGGCGGCGGCGCGGCTGACCGTCAACCGCTGGATCATGACTGCGGCGGCCGATTGCGCGGGCGAGGTAACGGGCGCGCTCGACGCCTATCGGTTCGACGAGGCCGCCGGGCGGCTCTACCAGTTCGTCTGGGGCACGTTCTGCGACTGGTATATCGAGTTCACCAAGCCGATCCTGCAAGGCGACGACGATCAGGCGCGCCGCGAGACGCGGGGCATCACGGCTTGGATACTCGGCCGGGTGCTGCATTTGCTGCACCCGATCATGCCTTTCGTCACTGAAGAACTGTGGTGCAATTTGGCCGGTGAGAAGGCCGGCATGCTGATCTCGGCGCCATGGCCGGGACTCACGTCCGACGCCGATCGCGAGGCAGCGGGCGAAATGGAGTGGGTTGTCGCGGCGATATCGGCAATCCGCGGAGTGCGCGCCGAGATGAATGTGCCGGCGGCGGCGCGTGTGCCGCTCCTGATCCGAGACGCCGAACCCGCGGCGGCCGAAATGCTGGCCCGCCATGGCGAGCACTTCGCCCGTCTTGCACGGATCGACCGGATAGAGCCGGCGAATTCGGCACCCTCGGGTGCGATCCAGATCGTGATCGAGGGGGCCACGCTGATCTTGCCGCTCGGCGAGATCGTCGATCTCGCGCGCGAAAAGGCGCGGCTTGCCAAGGAGATAGGCCGTCTCGACAGCGAAATTTCCAAGATCGCGGCGAAGCTCGGCAATTCGCAATTTTTGGCCAAGGCGAAACCCGAGGTGGTCGAGGACCAGCGCTTGCGCGAGGCCGATGCGAGCCGCGACCGCGACCGCCTCAAAGCAGCCTATGACCGGCTCGTGCCGGTCTAACTTTCCAATGCCTGGGGAAGTTAGAGCGCGGATCGTAAGTCCAGAGGATTTCCTCTCCGCCGGGCTGGTCGAAGCCGGTCGGCTCGACGAGATTCGGCGGGTCGCGGAACGCTATTCGGTCGCCGTGACCGAGGACATGGCGGCGCTGATCGATCCGGGCGAGCCCACCGATCCGATCGCGGCGCAGTTCGTGCCGAGTGGGGCCGAACTGATGACCAGCGCCGAGGAATTCGCCGACCCGATCGGCGACGAACGCTGGTCGCCGGTGCCGGGCATCGTCCATCGCTATCCCGACCGGGTGCTGCTGAAGCCGACCCTGGTCTGCCCGGTCTATTGCCGCTTCTGCTTCCGCCGCGAGGTCGTCGGCAAGACGCCGGCGATGCTGGAGCCGGCGGCGCTCGAACGCGCCTATGATTATATCCGCGAGCGGCCGGAGATTTGGGAGGTCATCGTCACCGGCGGCGACCCGTTTGTGCTGGCCCCGCGCCGACTCGCCGCGATCGTGCAAACCCTCGACGCGATCCCGCATCTCAGCGTGATCCGTTTTCATACCCGCGTCCCGATCGTCGACCCCCGCCGCGTGGGACCGGCGCTGGCCGCGGCGCTGCAAGCGGAAAAAGCGGTGTGGGTCGCGGTCCACGCCAACCATCCGCGCGAGCTGACGCCGGCGGCGAAAGCGGCCGTAACCCGGCTCGTGCGGGCCGGCGTCCCGGTCGTGTCGCAGACCGTGCTGCTGCGCGGGGTCAACGACGACGAGGCGACATTGGAGGCGCTGTTCCGCGGGCTCGTGGCGATGCGTGTCAAACCCTATTACCTGCACCATGCCGACCTCGCCCGCGGCACGGCGCATTTCCGCACCGGGATCGCGGCGGGGCAGCGCCTCGTGCAGGGGTTGCGTGGCCGGGTTTCCGGGTTGTGCCAGCCGACCTATGTGCTCGACATCCCGGGCGGTTACGGCAAGGTGCCGATCGGACGCTGCGCGATCCATGCGGATGACGGCTACGGCGGATGGGCGGTCGAAGACGGCAACGGCGACCGGCACGCCTATCCGCCGGACCCCGACAAGGCGAAGATGCGGGAGTAATGCCGGCTCGATGGTGCGGCGCGCCGGCGCTCGCCGCCGCGGATCGTGGACGCCGGCGGGTGATGCGCCAAGGCGCTCAGATCGCGAGTTCGCACCAGATCGGGGTGTGGTCGGAGGCGCGGTCCTTAGCGCGCGGCTTCTTGTCGATCTCGCACGCCGCGACCCGGTCGGCGGCATGGGGCGAGAGCAGCAAATGGTCGATGCGCAGCCCTTCGTCGCGATTCCAGCGCCCGGCCTGATAATCCCAAAAAGTATACCGATGCGGCTCGCGGTGAAACACGCGGTAGGCGTCGGTCAGACCGAGATACATCAGCGCGCGAAACCGCGAACGCGACTCCAAACGGCACAGCGCGTCGTCGCGAAACGCCACCGGGTCGTACACATCCTCGTCGGCTGGGCAGATGTTGTAGTCGCCGGCGAGCACGAACGGAATTTCCCGGCGCAAGAGGTCTTGAGCTCGGCTGACCAGCTGCTCCATCCAGGCGAGCTTGTAGGTGAATTTGTCGGTACCGACCGGGTTGCCGTTTGGTAAATAGATCGAGGCGACCCGAACCTCGCCAAAGGACGCTTCGAGGTAGCGCGGCTGCTCGTCATCCGGCATTCCGGGGAGGCCGGCAACGAGTTCCTCGGCCGGGCGCTTTGACAACAGCGCCACCCCGTTATAGGCGCGCTGGCCGATGGTTTCGACGCCATATCCCAGCCCCTCTATTTCGAACCGGGGGAAATCCGTCGCCGGGCATTTGGTTTCCTGCAAGCACAGCACGTCCGGCTGCGCGTCTTGCAGAAAGGCAATCAGCAGCGGCAGCCGCACCTTGACCGAATTGACGTTCCAGCTGGCGATCTTCAGGGCCATCAGGCGCCGCGCGGGATCAGGCGATCGAAAACGAATTGCCGCAGCCGCAGGACGAAGCGGCGTTCGGGTTGCGGATTTGGAACGCGGCCCCCATTAGGTCCTCGACAAAATCAATTTCGGCGCCCTTCAAAAGGTCGAGCGAAACCTCGTCAACGACAACGCCCACGCCGTCGCGCTCAAAGACGACATCGTCCTCGTTCTTCTGATCGTCAAAACTGAACCCGTACTGGAATCCGGAGCAGCCGCCGCCCGAAACCGCGATCCGCAGCAATGCCTCTTCCGCCTGCTCCTGGGTCCGCAGCGCGGCAATATGGCGCGCCGCGTTCTCGGTCAATACGATCCGCCGCTCCGCGACCTCGCCGATGCTTTCGGCCATGTCCTTGCCGCTCCTGTCTCCGCTGCCGCCATTCGGCAGGCAATCCCCTATTTAAGCATCGTTCGGGGCTGGGTCAAACCGCGGGCGAGGGGCGCAGATTTTCCAGCAACAATCGGCTAAGCTGATTGCCCGAGCGGGAGTTGAACAATGCTGCGGACCTTGACCGGCGATGCTGCGGCGAAGCCGAGTGCTGAGCCCGACGACAAGCTCGCCTGCCTCAGCGCGCTCGAGCGCAAGATACTGTGGCTGTCGACGTGGATGATCCACAACGCCAACCATCTGCGGCCGAACCGCGACGGCCTCAAAGTCGGCGGCCATCAGGCGTCGAGCGCCTCAGTCGCGACCTTGATGACCGCACTCTATCTCGACGTGCTGCGGCCGCAGGACCGGGTCGCGGTCAAACCGCACGCCTCGCCGGTCTTTCACGCGATCCAATACCTGCTTGGCCATCAGACGCAGGAAAAGCTCGAACGGTTTCGCGCCTTTGGCGGCGCCCAATCCTACCCGTCGCGGACCAAGGACGGCGACATCGTCGACTTCTCGACCGGGTCGGTCGGGCTCGGCGTCGGCATGACGTTGTTCAGCTCGATCGCGCAGGACTATTTGCGTTTGAAGGAGCTGATCCTGACCGACGAACCGCCCGGCCGCATGATCGCGCTTGCCGGCGACGCCGAACTCGACGAGGGCAACATCTTCGAGGCGTTGCTCGAAGGCTGGAAACACGATGTCCGCAATCTCTGGTGGGTCATCGACTACAACCGCCAGAGCCTCGATGCCGTTGTCTCCGATCGGCTGTTCGGCCGCATCGACGCGATGTTCGAAATGATGGGCTGGCGCGTCGTCAGCCTCAAATACGGGCGGCTGTTGGAGGCAGCCTTTGCCCGGACCGACGGCCATCATCTGCGCGAATGGATCGACGCCTGCCCAAACTCGCTCTATTCGGCGCTGGTCTACAAGGGCGGGGAGGGCTGGCGCGAGCATCTGCACCGCGACCTCAACCGCTATCCTGGGATCCGCGCGATCCTCGACGACCACGACGACGGCGAATTGCAGCGGCTGATGACCAATCTCGGCGGCCATGACATGGCCACCGTGCTCGACGCCTTTCACGCCATCGCCGACGACCGGCCGACCTGTTTTATCGCCTATACGATCAAGGGCTTCGGCCTGCCCTTTGCTGGGCATAAGGACAACCATGCCGGGCTGATGAACCTCGACCAGATGGCCGCGTTCCGCCGCAGCATGCAGGTGGCGGAGGGCGACGAATGGGACCGCTTCGCCGGCCTCTACGTGCCGCCCGCGCGGCTGGCGGCTTTTCTCGAAGAGGTGCCGTTGGCCGGGCCGGCCGCGCGCCGCCATACGGCCGCGCTGGTTCCGGTGCCGGCGAGGCTGCCGGTGCCGCGCGGCGAGCGCCAGTCGACACAGGAGGCTTTTGGCCGCCTGCTCGGCGACATTGCCGCCGGCGACAGCGAATTGGCGCGGCATATCGTGACGACCTCGCCCGATGTCACGGTCTCGACCAACCTCGGGCCCTGGGTCAATCGCCGCGGCATCTTCGACCGCGCCCTGCGCGCCGACACGTTTCGCGAGGAAAAGGTCGTCTCGGCGCAGCGCTGGGCCATGTCGCCGCAAGGGCAGCACATCGAGCTCGGAATCGCCGAAAGCAATCTGTTTCTGCAGCTCGCCGCACTTGGTCTGGCGGGGCCGCTGTTCGGTGCCCGCTTGCTGCCGGTGGGCACACTGTACGACCCGTTTATCAAGCGCGGGCTCGATGCCCTGAATTACGCCTGCTATCAGGACGCGCGGTTCATCGTGGTGGCGACGCCGGCGGGGATCACCTTGGCGCCTGAAGGCGGCGCCCATCAATCTGTCGGCGAGCCATTGATCGGCATGGCGCAGCCGGGGCTCGCGAGTTTCGAGCCGGCCTATGCCGACGAACTGGCGGTGCTGTTGCGCTGGGCGTTTGCCGAAATCCAGCGCGAGGATGGCGACTCGGTTTATTTCCGGCTCTCGACGCGGCCGATCGAACAGCCGCGCCGCCCGCTCGATGCGGCCCTCGCCGACGCGATCATCGCCGGCGCCTATTGGCTGCGCGAACCCGGGTCCGATGCGGATCTGGCGGTCGTTTATTCCGGCGCTGTCGCCCCCGAGGCGCTTGCCGCCCATGCCGAACTGACCGAGGACGTGCCGCAGGCGGGTCTGCTCGCGGTCACCTCGCCGGACCGGCTGCACCGCGACTGGCGCGCCGCCTTGACCGAGGGCAGCACATCAACGGCCGAGCAGCTGTTGTCGCGGTTGCGGCCGGGCGCTGGCCTTGTCACCGTCGGGGACTTCCACCCGGCGACATTGTCCTGGCTCGGCGCCGTCCGGCACAATCCGGTCGTCCCGCTCGGGGTCGAGCGGTTTGGCCAATCGGGCGACATTCCCGACCTCTACCGCGCCTACGGCATCGACAAAGACGCTATCCTCGACGCCGCCGCGCGCGCCTGCTTGCTGGCGCTGCGCTGAAGCTGGTACGGCTGCCATCTTCCGCATCGAGTACGAGGACGGCAGCAAATCGTTCTCGCCGTTGACCCTTGGGGTTGGGCGCCCTTTCGATTTCGACTTCGTTGTGGTCGACCAGGCGACGTGCATAGCGGAACGAGTAGCTTTAATCGTCCCTTTTCCGCCATACACGGCGAGGCGAGGTGCCAGCCTC
>Ga0210390_10005046_pt1 | contig 11105 bp, 11 predicted proteins | sample IncBWH11OmetaG_FD_161050 | JGI IMG/M metagenome (GOLD analysis project Ga0210390, IMG submission 161050) | Forest soil microbial communities from Barre Woods Harvard Forest LTER site, Petersham, Massachusetts, United States - Inc-BW-H-11-O ... | reverse complement strand
GTAGAGCACGAGCACGGTGAGCGTGCCTTCGACAACCTGCGGCAGGACGAAGGCCCAGACGTGGAAGCCGAACAACCGGACGGAGAGAGCTTGCACCCAGAAGGCGCCGGGCAGTTTGTCGATCGAGACGGTGCCCCACGGGTCGAACGCGCCGAAGAAGAAGTTGTGCCAGCTCCCCGACATGCTGCGTACGGCTCCGGCGTAAAAGGTTTCGAGCACATCGCCGTTCATGCCCCACCCGTAGGCGAGCGCGGACAGCGTGGCGACGAGCAACAGCGCCGGCCGTGCCCAGCGGGGCTGGTCCTCCGGCGAACGCCAGAACTGGAGACGGTTCCGGCGTGGGTCTGGACGCTGACGCTGACGCTGACGCTGACGCGGCGCTACGGCCGACGATGGCTCGACGGCGCTTGCGGCTGCGTCCGGGCGCGTGTCGAGCGTCAGTCGTCCGCCGACGACATCCCCCATGGGGCGAACCTACCGCTCGGAGGCGGTCGTCAGGGTGCTTTCTGGTTGCAGGGCTGGGGCTTCTCGGCTTTCAGGACGAGGCCGCTACCGGAGCGGAACGGAGCGACCCGGTGGATTATGTGGCCGAACCCGACCTCGCCGAGGATCCCCGATATGGCGCTCACCCACTGCTCGAGTGGGGCTTGCTTCTCGATGGCCCAGACATGGGTTATCGAGACAAGCCGTCCGGTAGGGGCCAGCACACGGGCCACTTCGCGCACCGAGTCGTCAAGCGGGCCCCAGAGCTGCATGGAGTTGACAGCGAGAGCCCCGGTGAACGCGCCGTCAGGCCAGGGGATCGAGTCCGCCGAGCTGCATTCCAAATGGACTTGGCCGTTCTTCACTGCGGCGCGGTTGCGCCTGCGGGCCTGCTGGCACATGGCGGCCGACGGGTCGACTCCTCCGACGACACCTCTCGGTAGGCGTTTTGTGAGTTCGGCGACGCCGACGCCCGGTCCAAAGCCAACGGCGAGTATCGACGCGTCGGGCTCCGGAGCCAATTCGTCGATCGCTGCCAGCTCCATGTCGCGGTTCATTCGGGCCATTACCGGCCCGGCGAGTCGCCCCACGGTGCCGTCGAAGCTGGAGGTGCGACTCTGCATGCTGACACCCAATCACTTGAAGTAGACTTCAAGTCAATGAGGTCCCCTGATATTTCCTCGGACCACGATCACGACGTTGGGGGCGCACTGCTCGACATCGGGGAGGTTGCTTCGCGCTCGGGCATGGCGCCTTCGGCGCTCCGCTTCTACGAGAGCGAGCAGATCATCGCGAGCGTCGAACGCAAGGGGCTGCGCCGCCAGTTCGAGCCCGACGTCCTGACGACGCTCGCGGTCGTTGCCATGTGCCGGCAGGCGGGCTTCTCATTGGAGGAGATCAAGCTGGTGCTCGCAACGCGCGGGGGACCGAGTTGGAAGGCCTTCGCCCGGCGCAAACGCGACGAGTTGCGAGCTCAGGCTGAGCATCTCGACACCATCGCCGACCAACTGGACCATGCGCTTCGCTGCCCAAGCCCCAATGTCTTCGACTGCGAACACTTTCGTGCCGCGCTTGCGGGCGCACTGCCGATCGGCGGCCACGCCGACGGGGCGCCTGCTCCGGCACCGGCACGGGCGGGTCGGGGTTCCCATGGCCGCTGACCCGGCGAACGCGAAGCCGGGTGCCAATGGATCACGTCGGCCAGACCATTCCCACTCGCGCTTCCTCCGCAATACGCCGCGCAAGGTCGCACTGTTCTTCTTCGTCGTGGCCTTTGCCGCCCTGGTGATCGGCGGTGGCTTCGCCGAGATCAGCAAGAACGGCTCTCCCACATCGCTCGAGACAGCGGTCGTGCGCTGGACAATCCTCGGGTCGTTGGTGATCGGCGTCTCCGCGTACCGCATTGGCGGCAGATTCTGGGCTGAGCGCTCGGACGGGAGCCGCTGAGGGCGGACTTGTTCCTCCTCTCCCTGCGGACGCGAAGAAAATTTCGTCCTGCAAGGTTTCGTGCAAGGTTCTTGGCAAGCCGTGATCTCCATGCTCTATCACGCTCTCGGAGTCGAGGGCGTCACGAAAGCGAGGAGACAATGGCGAACACAACCACGATCATCGGGAACCTGACCCGGGAGCCCGAGATCCGGTACACCCGCGAGGGTCAGGCGACGGCGCAGCTGGGTGTGGCGGTCAACCGCCGCTGGCAGGACCGGACGACCCAGGAATGGCAGGAGTCGACGTCATTCTTCGACGTCATCTGCTGGCGTGACCTCGCCGAGAACGTGGCGCTCAGCCTGGCGAAGGGGATGCGTGTCGTCGTAACCGGCCGCCTGGAGCAGCGCACGTGGGAGACCGAAGACGGAGAGCATCGGTCCAAGGTCGAGATCACGGCCGAGGAAGTCGGCCCGAGTCTGCGGTTCGCGACGGCCGACGTGCACAAGGTGGAGCGTCGCGGCGCGCTGACCGCCGACAGCGCAGGTGAGGCCAACGACAACGTGGCCGTCGAGGCGTGAGTGTCACCCTGGCTCATCACGACGGAACCCATATCGTGGATCGTGGGAGCGTCGATCCACGGCGTGGCGGGTGCACTGCGGCGTCCCTCGGAAACAGCGACTGCTCTGGCTGCCGCGGGGCTGGCGTGTCTGCTGGTCTTCCAGCTTCGCTCACGCCGCCGTCGATCGACTTCCTGAGGGACGAAGTCGCCGACATCTGTGCCGCACTCGCTCTTGGCGGCTCACTCCTTCGTCGTCTCGGACTCGGTGCCGAGGCGGTGCGGTTCGAGTCGCTCTACGGAGCCGTGGCCGCTCGACTGGCTGAGTCGCCTGAGGTCTCGGTTCAGTCGTCCTGCTCCTCGTAGGTCAGCGACAAGGAGTTGACGCAGTAGCGGAGCCCGGTGTCGGTGGGGCCGTCGGGGAAGACATGACCGAGGTGCCCACCACACCGGGCGCACAGGATCTCAGTGCGGCTCATCCCGAACTTGCGATCCGTCCGTTCGATGATCCTCCCTTCGGCCTTCGCCCGGTCGAAGCTGGGCCAACCGGTGCCCGAGTCGAATTTGGCATCGGTGTCGAACAATTCTGCGCCACAGCCGGCGCATCGAAACACCCCTTCGCCGTCGACGTGCAGTAGCTCCCCTGACCACGCGGGCTCGGTGCCCGCCCGACGCAACACGGCGTAGCGGTCAGACGTGAGCTCCTGACGCCACTCCTCGTCGCTCTTCGTAACCTCGTAGTTGGCCGCCTCCGCCGTGGCCCTCTTGCGTGTGAACATCGGTGCCTCGCTTCCCTGTCAGGTTCAACAATCTCGAGGTCCGAATTGTTTCGGTGCGGCTCCGGTCGCTTCGTTCAGGCCGCCAGCGCGAGGCCGGCGCTCCCCATGAGGAAGAGGAAGTTGTCGACGTAGAACAGCCGCCGCACCTCTTCACTGCGGTCGCCTAGCGAGGCTTCGAAGCGCTCGAGCGGCTTTCGCCCGCCCTCGACGTGCGGATAATCCGACGAGAAGAGCACGAGGTCGGCACCCGCCTGGTCAACGATCCAACCGACGTCCTCGGTCGGGTACGGGGTGAAGCGGACCTGACGGTGCACGTACTCAGTCGGCGAGAGGGAGAGTCCTTGGAGACGAGCTTCGTGCCGGCGGAACGCCTCGAATGCCGACTCCATCTGGCGGAGCCAGGAAGGCACCCAGATGGCGCCCTGCTCGATGACCCCGATGTGCAGGTTCGGGAAGGCCTCGAGTACACCGTCGAAGATCATCGTCGCCAGCGTCTGCGCCGGTGGCACCGGGATCCCCATGTAGTCGACCGATCGGAAGTTCTCCTCCCCGCCATGAAAGTCAGGAGGGATCGGCCTCCCGTTGACGAAGTAGTTCTTGTCAATGAGGTCGCCCGTGCCTCCCACGTGGAAGACCACGGGAATTTGGGCGTCCTGGGCCTGTGCCCAGACCGGGTAGAGATCGGTATGGCTCGGTGAGTAGCTGGGCGGACACCCAGACGCGACCAGCAGAGCGGCCGCCCCTTGCGCGAGCGCGTCCTTGGCAGCGACCCGAGCTTTCTCCGGATCGCAGAGCGGGACATAGAGGGAGGGGAGGAGTCGGGGGTCAACCGAGCAGAACTCGAGCATGCCTCGGTTGTGGGCCCGGGCGGCCGCGAAGGCGAGGTCGACATCACCCCCGTGTTCGAGGTCGTGCAGTCGACCATTGTGGAAGGTGTTGAAGACCAGCTGACTCGAGAACCCGAGCAGATCGAGCGCCCTGGGTCGGTCCTCGGAAATGAACGATCCCGTGGCCGCAAAGTTCTTACGGGCCATGATTTCGGCTTCCTCGTCGGCTCGGTACTCGTCCGACCCGTGTCGCGCCCGGAGCCGCTCGAAAGACGCCTCGAGGTCTCGCTGCTGCTCGGCAGGATCGCCTGTCTGGCGCAGCTCGTTTCCGCCGGGGTAGCGCAGCACCGGCAAGCGGTCCCGGAAGGCCGCCTCCGCGTGGTCCCGCAGCCAGGTCGGCGTCTCCATGATGTGGGCGTCGGCGTCGTGGACGACCCGGCCCTCGGAGTAAGGCATCGTGGGGCCTCCTTCCGTCATCGCGGCCCGCGTCAATGAGTATTTCAGGGCGAGCCGGCGCGTAGCGACGCGGCCTGCGAGAATCTGACGCCCCGTCAGATAAGGGGTTCGGGCTTGGCTACGCTCCCGGGCGATGGATCTGCGCGACGGCCCGGAGGACGTGGCGTTCCGCGCCGAGGTGAGGCGGTTCCTGGACGAGAACGTCGTGGGCGAGTTCGCCGAGCTCAGGGGCCGGGGCGGTTCGGGCGACGAGACGTTCGGCTTCGAGGTCCGCCGCCGCTGGGAAAAGGTCCTCGCAGACGCCGGTTGGACCTGCTTGGGCTGGCCGCTCCAGTACGGAGGGCGCGGCGCCACGATGACCCAGCAGGTCATCTTCAACGAGGAGTACGCCCGAGCCTCTGCCCCGGGGCGCGTGTCGGTGATGGGCGAGGGTCTCCTCGGCCCGACACTGATTCATTACGGCACACCTGAGCAGCAAGCACGGTTCTTGCCACCGATTCGAGAAGGCGACGAACTGTGGTGTCAGGGATATTCAGAGCCCGATGCCGGGAGCGACCTGGCGAACGTCAAGACGAGGGCGGTCCGGGACGGCGACCAGTGGGTGGTGACCGGACAGAAGGTGTGGACTTCGCTCGCCCACCAGGCCGACTGGTGCTTCGTGGTGTGCCGCACCGATCCCGACTCGTCGCGCCACAAGGGCCTGTCCTATCTCCTGGTGCCGATGGACCAGCCGGGCATCGAGGTTCGGCCCATCACGCAACTCACACGAACGAGCGAGTTCAACGAAGTGTTCTTCGATGGTGCGCGCACCGACGCGTTCAATGTCGTAGGCGGGGTGGGAGAAGGATGGCGCGTCGCCCTCGCCACGCTGGCATTCGAGCGCGGCGTAGCGCTGCTCGGCCACCAACTTACGTTCCGGCGCGAGCTCGATCGGATGGTCAACCTTGCGAATGAGAACGGTCGCACTCGTGACCCCGTTGTACGGCAGCGTCTGGCTCAAGCCCACATTGAATTGGCCATCATGCGGTACAACACGCTGAGGTCGCTTTCGGGTATCGACGGACCGGTCGCCCCGCCCGAGGCCTCCATCGCCAAGCTCTATTGGGGATCGTGGCACCGCCGCCTCGGTGAGCTCGCCATGGACCTCGTGGGGATGGGGGCCACTGTTTTGAACGGCGACGAGACGCCTGACAACGCTGGGTACGGCCTGAACGAGCTGCAGCGGTTCTTTCTCTTTGCCCGGTCGGAGACCATCTACGGAGGATCGAACGAGATTCAGCGCAACATCATTGGTGAGCGGGTGCTGGGACTCCCGCCCGAACCGAAGGGAAACCGGTGACCAGCACGAGCCTCGGCGCGTCCTTCGACCCACCCCCACCCCCACCACCTCCGACAGGACATGGGCTCCTCGACGGCAAGGTAGTTGTCGTCACGGCGGCGGCGGGTACGGGCATCGGCTCGGCTACCGCCCGCCGATGTCTCCAGGAAGGCGCGACCGTGGTGTTGTCCGATGCGCACGATCGCCGTCTCGCTGAGACGGCGACGCAACTGGCTGACGAGGTCGGCGACTCGCAGCGCGTCCACTCGCTCGTGTGCGACGTTCGAGACGAGGCGCAGGTCGACGCGCTGTTCGGTGGCTCGATCGATCGTTACGGCCGGATTGATGTTGCGGTGCACAACGCAGGTCTCGGTGGGACCGTACCGCTCACCGAGATGACCGATGAGCAATGGTCGACCGTGTTGGACATCACCTTGACCGGCACCTTTCGGTGCACGCGGGCTGCGCTGCGGCGGATGCTCCCTGCACGGAGCGGCGTCGTCGTGAACAACGCTTCCGTCCTCGGCTGGAGGGCGCAACCAGGACAGGCCCACTATGCGGCGGCCAAGGCCGGAGTAATGGCGCTCACCCGGTGTGCCGCCGCCGAAGCAGCTCCGTCAGGGGTGAGGGTCAATGCCGTGTCGCCGAGCCTGGCCGAACACCCCTTCTTGAACCGGGCGATTCCCGACGAGGACCTCGCGGTGCTCAGGCGTCGCGAGCTGTTCGGGCGCGGAGCGGAGACGTGGGAAGTGGCCAATGTGATCGTGTTTCTGGCCAGCGATTACTCCTCCTACTTGTCCGGAGAGATCATCTCCGTGAGCAGCCAGCACCCATGAGCAACGGGATCGGCGGCGCACCTGCCGAACAGGAGGACCCCAGGGCGGACCTCATATGGGGCACGGTGCCGCGCCTCGTGGAGGAGGCAGCGACGCGCCACGCGTCCACCGAAGCGCTCGTCGACGGCGATCTCCGGCTGACGTACGAGCAACTCGCCCCCGAGGTGGATCGTTACGCGCGTGGGTTCGTGGCGGCAGGGCTTGACTTGGGTGATCGGGTCGGGATCTGGGGCCCCAACTGTGCTGAGTGGATGCTCGCGGCGTTGGGCGTGCTTCGTGCGGGGGGCGTCATCGTTCCGCTGAACACCAGATTCAAGGGGGGAGAGGCGGCCTACATCCTGCGCAACTCGGGCGCAAAGTTGTTGGTCACGGTCCGCGGATTTCTGGGGTTCGACTACCCGGCCATGCTGGCGGGCGAGGACGTTGCTCCACTCGCGCAGATCGTGTTGCTCAGGGATGAGGACGCCGATCGATATGAGGAGCAGCAGGTCTCCGTGCCGATCGTCGGTCTGGCCGATTTCCTCGTCGCCGGCGAGCGCGTCGACCGTGAGACAACGGGAGCGCGAGCGGCCGCGCTGCGACCCGACGACATTTCTGATCTGATCTTCACTTCCGGTACCACCGGCCATCCGAAAGGTGCGGCGACGACGCATGCGCAGTCGCTGCGGACCTTCGGCACCTGGGCCTCGGTGGTAGGTCTCGGATCCGGCGACCGCTACCTGATCGTCAACCCGTTCTTCCATACCTTCGGCTACAAGGCAGGGATCCTCGCGTGTCTGATGGCCGGGGCCACCGTGGTGCCGGAACCGGTGTTCGACACCGGTGCGGTGCTGCGTCGTATCGAATCGGAGCACATCAGCGTGTTGCCCGGACCACCGACCCTTTACCAGACGTTGTTAAATGACTCTGATCGGGAGAAGCACGATCTGTCCTCTCTGCGCCTCGGCGTGACCGGCGCCGCCGTTGTTCCGGTTGAGCTCGTACACGCAATGGGCGACGAGCTCGGGTTCAAGACGGTGCTGACGGCCTACGGGCTCACCGAGTCGTGCGGGACCGTCACGATGTGCCGGCGCACCGATCCGCCCGAAATCGTCGCCCGGACCTCGGGGCGGGCGATTCCCGGTCTCGAGGTGCGCGTGGTCGCCGACGGTAAGGAAGTGCCAACCGGCGAACCAGGCGAGATCATCGTCCGTGGGTACACCGTGATGTCTGGGTACTGGGGTAATCCGGAGGCAACCGCGGAGGCCATCGACGGAGACGGATGGCTCCACACCGGGGACATCGGCCTAATGGATATCCACGGGAACGTCACCATCACCGACCGCGTGAAGGACATGTACGTGGTGGGAGGCTTCAACGCCTATCCCGCAGAGATCGAAGCGATCCTTCGTGGCCATGAGGCCGTCGCTCAGGCTGCCGTGGTCGGTGTACCCGACGACCGGATGGGCGAAGTGGGGTGTGCGTACATCGTGCCCACGCCCGGTGCCCTGTCCGGGGAGGGCGCCAGCGCCGAAGCCGACCACCTGGGACGTGCCATCCTCAGCTGGTCACGGGGTGTCATGGCCAACTACAAAGTGCCCCGCGGGGTCGTATTGGTCGACGCCCTACCCGTGAACGCCAGCGGGAAAGTGTTGAAACGAGAGCTGCGTGATCGCCATGCGTCCGGGTCGGACCGCGTGGTGACCTTTGAGAGGAGCGAGTAAGTGCGAGGGATCGTCTACACAGGAGAAGGGGTCGAGGTCACCGACGAGCTCGAGGTTCGTGGGCCGGGCCCCAATGAAGTGCAGGTGCGAATGCAGGCGGCTGGCGTGTGCCATTCGGATCTGTCGGTCATCGACGGGACCATCCCGTTTCCGGCTCCGGCCGTGCTCGGCCACGAGGGAGCCGGCGTTGTTGAGGCGGTGGGTGACGCCGTACGGTCGGTCAAGCCCGGCGACCACGTCGTGATCGCGACACTGGCCAGCTGCGGAGCCTGCCGCGCCTGCGGGACTGGCCACCCGACATGGTGCAAGAGCTCACTGGGCAATATCTCGACGCCCTTCACCTTCAAGGGCGAGCCGGCCTCCAACTTCGCTGCTGCCTCAGTCTTCTCCGAAGTGACGATCGTGAGCGAAGTCCAGGCCGTTCGTATTCCGAAGGACGTCCCGCTGTCGTCGGCCTGCCTCATCGGGTGTGGGGTACTGACTGGCGTGGGTGCGGTCTTGAACCGGGCGAAAGCGCGTCCCGGTGACACAGCCGCGGTGTTCGGCGTGGGCGGCGTTGGCCTCAACGTCATCCAAGGCCTCCGCATTGCGGGAGCAACCCGAATCGTCGCCGTCGACACCGTCGCGGCCAAAGAGGCGCTCGGCCGTCAGTTCGGTGCCACGCACTTCGTCGACGCCAGCTCTGGTGATGCGGCAGCTGCTATTCGCGAACTCGTGCCGGCCGACCGTGAATCGGCCGCCGGTGCGCTCTTCCCACTTGGCGGGGTGACGTGGGCGTTCGACTGCGTCGGGCATCCGGCCGTCCTGCGGAGCGCGCTCGACTGTCTCGACTGGGCCGGGAACGCTGTCGCCATCGGCATCCCGCCGCGGGGAACCGAGGTATCGGTCGATGTCAACGCTCTTGCATATGTCGACCGCGGGCTCCTCGGTTGCCGCTACGGCTCCTCTCGCCCTCACCACGACATTCCGTTGATGGTCGACCTCTACAAGTCCGGGCAGCTGATGTTGGACGAGCTCGTTTCGCTCACGCGTCCACTCGAGAGTTTCGGCGACGTTGTAGACGAGATGCACGCCGGACGTGTAGCGCGCGGCGTCTTGACGTTCGACTAGACAGACCGCATGAATTCGATCAACGAGGCGGTGGCGACGCGGTGAAGGGCGTCATCCTTGCAGGCGGCACCGGCTCGCGCCTCTATCCGTTGACCCGGATCACCAACAAGCACCTTTTGCCGATCTACGACCGTCCGATGATCGCCTGGGCCATCGAGGCGGTGGTCCAGAGCGGCATCGACGAGATCATGCTGGTGACGGGAGGCACCCACGCCGGCGAATTCCTGCGGCTCCTGGGGAACGGCCACGAATACGGCATCGACCAGCTGTCGTACGGCTATCAAGAAAAGGCCGGTGGCATCGCGGAAGCACTCGGCTTGGCAGCGCACTTTGCCGAGGGCGGTCCCGTCCTCGTCATGCTCGCAGACAACATTGCTGAGCGCTCCATCAGGCCCATGGTCGATGCCTTCCGGGCGAACCCCGTCGGGGCCCGCATCCTGCTCTCCCCGGTGAGCGAGCCCGAGCACCTGCGTCATCTCGGCGTCCCGGTCTTCGGTGACGATGGGCGTGTCGTACACATCGAGGAGAAGCCCGAGAACCCGGCCTCCCAATACTGTGTCACTGGTATTTACTGCTACGAAGCCGGCGTGTTCGACATAATCGGCGACCTCGTGCCTTCCGGACGGGGCGAACTGGAGATCACCGATGTCAACAACCATTTCGTCGAGAAAGGGCAGATGGCTCACGACATCCAGGAAGGGTTCTGGGGCGATGCCGGCGAGTCCATCGACGCCTACTACGCCGTGAACGATTTCGTACGGGGACACGGCGCCAACCATCCGTAGAGGCAACCACCGCTCACGCTGCGCGCCCGCGTAGCCTGCACATGGTGGGAGGCCTGCTGGAGCTCGACGGGTTGCGGCGGACCTTCGGATCGCTGGTCGCACTGGACGATCTGACCTTCACGGTGCCGAGCGGTCAGGTCATGGGCTTCCTCGGGCCAAACGGGGCGGGCAAGACGACCACGATGCGCGCCATCTTCGGCCTGATCGATCTCGACGCTGGCGTCGTGAAGTGGGACGGGTCGCCGGTGGGGCGTGGACAATGGCGGCGCTTCGGCTACATGCCCGAAGAGCGAGGCCTGTACCCGGGAATGCTGGTCGGGGAACAAGTCGAGTACCTCGGCCGCCTGCACGGGATGAGCCCCCACGACGCCGCGTCGGCCACACATACCTGGCTCGAGCGTCTCGAAATCGCCGATCGGGCGACGAGCAAAGTCGAGGCCCTCTCGCACGGCAACCAGCAGCGCGTCCAGCTCGCGGCAGCACTTATCCACGAACCCGAGCTACTCGTGCTCGACGAACCTCTCTCCGGGCTCGACCCCACGGGTATCGATGCCATAGGTCATGTCCTGCTGGATCGGGCGCGCGCCGGGTGCTGCGTGCTCTTCTCGAGTCACCAGCTCGACCTGGTCGAAGACCTCTGCGAGCAGGTGACGATCATCGACCACGGCCGTCTTGTCGTGGCGGGAACAGTCGACGACCTGGCCAGTAGCGGGGCTCGACGGCTCGTTGTCCGGATCGATGGCGAACGGACCGCCAATTGGGCACGAGGCCTCAAAGGCGTCACGGTGTCCGAGGTCGCGGCCGGAGCCGTCCGCCTCGTACTC
>Ga0210390_10005042_pt1 | contig 11108 bp, 9 predicted proteins | sample IncBWH11OmetaG_FD_161050 | JGI IMG/M metagenome (GOLD analysis project Ga0210390, IMG submission 161050) | Forest soil microbial communities from Barre Woods Harvard Forest LTER site, Petersham, Massachusetts, United States - Inc-BW-H-11-O ... | reverse complement strand
GGGCCTCAAGCGCGCAAACACGGAGAAAACTTGGGTGGAACCCGACAGGGCCCGGCCTGATTGCGGATCTCGAGCGTCAAAGCTATTTCGATGAGGCCAGCCCTTCAGCTTCGTTGCAGTAGACCGCACATTGCCCTGCAAAATGGGCAGTCGCGAAAGATTTCTGTAGACGACGAATACCACGCCGGACAAATTGCGAATTTCGTGCGCGATGGCGCTCATGAGAATCGCGGTGTTTTTCAAAAGATGATCCAGGCTGAGATCCTCGCGGTCTCGCAAATCCTCGGAAAGATCAACGATGATCGCCGCCAATCTCGATCCTTTCGCCGTACTGTAGGTGGAAAACGAAACCGCGGCGAGGAAAGCGTCTCCATTCTTGCGCTTTCCGCGGCAACGCAGCTCGGTGCGAAATTGCCGCGATCGTTGCGTTTGTACCGCGCCTTCCAGGGCGGGAAGAAATTCTCTGATCGGTTGACCGACAATGGATGTGCTGGCCGGAGCAAACAGGCTCTGAGTGGCTTCGTTCGCCAGCAGAATGTCACCGGTGGAGTCAATCGTGACAATGGCTACCGGGCTGCTCTCTACAAGCACCTGCAACTGCTCTTAATTTCCTTGCGAAGTCCTATATGTGTTTCTACTTCCCGCAAATGTTCCATGGTTACCCGGCGAGTGCGGATGATTTCGGATACAAACAGACCTGTTCCGACAAACCCGGTCGAGCCATCAGCAGACGGTAGATGGCTTCACTAGAAGGGAGTTCGCTGAACAATTCCTGGAGAACGGCGCAAAACAGCACGACTGCAAAATTGTGCCCTTTGTTCTCTCCAAGTTTCCATCCCTCGCGCACCACCCTGGAGTTATCTAGAACTAGTGAGCCAGCTTTCCTCCATCCACCGGAATGGAAGAGCCGGTCATGTATGACGCCTTTGCCGACCCCACAAAAACAATCACCTGAGCGATCTCGTCCGGTGTTGCCAGACGCTTGAGGGGCACGGTCGAGACGAGTGCCGCCTTATTCTCATCTGTGTTTGTGAAGCGTGTGAGCATGCCCGTATCCGTAGCGCCCACGGCGATTACGTTTACCCGAACTCCAGTCCCCGCGACTTCCAGGGCCGTGGACTTTGTCAATCCTTCCACCGCATGTTTGCTGGCCACATAGACGGACGCACCGGCAGCGCCGACATGTCCATAAGTCGAAGAGATGTTAACGATACTTCCGCTCCTCTGTGGCAGCATCACCCGCAGTTCGTGCTTCATACTTAAGAGCACGCCCAGCACGTTGGTGTCAAACGTGGCCGCGTAGCTCTCTGTGGTCTGTTCTGTTACCAGACCCCGCAACCCTTCCGTCCCGGCATTATTCACTGCAATATCCAGCCGACCAAAACGCGCGACAGTCTTGTCGATGAGTGCCCTGACATCATCGTCTTGTCGAACGTCGGTTTTTACGAATTCCGCTTCTGCACCAAGTTCGCGTAGTTCCTTCTCGAGCTTTATGCCTTCCGGCTCGCGACGGCCGGCAACAATGACGCGCGCGCCGTCTCTAGCGAAGGCCACGGCGGTGGCACGACCGATTCCTGTCAGTGCGCCGGTAACCAAAACGACTGAAGAACTCATAACATTCCCTCCATTGATCTTGACCCATGCAAGTTGAACATGGCCTAGAAGCTCGCTAACCCAGCTCCCAGTAGCTCGGATCACTTCGTTAGATGGGGCAGACCGCTTGAGGTAGCGCGTTTCGAGCATACTTTGTTACGCTGGGGACGATGCTTGGGAAGCATGGGAGTGAGAATGGAATTACGGCATCTTCGATATTTCGTTGCGGTGGCGGAAGCGGGGAGTCTGACCATGGCAGCCCAACGAGAACTGCACACATCGCAACCTTCTCTGAGCCGGCAGATTCGTGATCTTGAGGGCGAGGTAGGGGCTCAACTACTGACCCGCCACGCTCGCGGTATCGAACTGACACCGGCGGGTCGAGTCTTTCTCGATCACGTGCGCTCTGTGCTGTCGCAGATTGAAGCGGCAACCGGAGCTGTTCGGCGGGCCGCTCATCCCGCCAAGCCATGTTTCTCGCTGGGCTTTCTAACCGGACACGAATGGACGTGGATGCCGGAAGCGCTGCGGATCTTGCGCGATGAGCTCCCGCACATCGACGTAATGATATCAAGTCAATACTCACCGCGCCTCGCGGACGGCCTTGCGCAAGGGAAAATCGATGCAGCTTTTCTTCGGCGGGAAAAAGGCGTTCCCGAGTTGACGTACCATGTTCTCGTCCAGGAGCCTTTGCTGGTGATCTTGCCGAGTGACCACCGCCTGGCTGCGTTCAAGGCCCTCGGACCGAGGGACCTGATAGGCGAGACCTTCGTGACCGTGTCGGACACAGCTCCCGTGCTGCGCGTGGTCATCGACAATTATCTGAAGCGCTCCAGAACGAAAATCAGGCCAGCTCACGAGGCGGACCACCTCTCTATGGGCATATCCTTAATAGCGTCGACGGGTGGCGTGGGACTCTTACCTGCCTACGCACGGAACTTTCTCCCTTCCTCCGTTACAAGCCGTCCTCTCAAAGGAGATGCGCCAACTGTTGAGCTGGTCCTCGGCTACAAGAAGTCGAACCAGTCTCCCATCTTGAAACTTTTGCTTTCGAGAGTGGATGAGTTGGTCGCTCGTGTCTCGAAGAAGGCGCATTAGAGCCTTCGCATGTACCATGGTTAGATCAGAGATGCCGTAACTCGCCTTCGGAGGTTTTGTTCGAAATGATGGGTTACTCGGTCGTGCGCGTCCGAGGCTGGGCCGTCCGTTCGTATCGAGTGGCAGATCAATTCCGCGCCGTATCCGAGGAACTCAAGCCGGTAGACGCATGCCGCGTGAGGCAGGTGAGCTATAGTTTGCGCATGGCAGCTGCCGTAGGGCAAGGTTCCGAGCGCAGCCTGCAGCCGCAAAAAGTTCGCCTTGCCGTTTGACACTATCCCCACGCTCGCCTAGTCTGCGCGGTCCGACGGTTCCGCTGACTTTTTTAATGAAGCCGGCCGGTGCCTATATCTTGTCATTCGAACAGGTGCAAACGACTATGAACGGTGTGGTCCGCTGCCAGTGGTGGCTCTCGTCCTCGGCGGTGCTGGTGATGTTGATCCTGACAGTGGGTATTGCATCGTTCACGTTTCCCGGCCTACTGTCCGAGCAGAAAGAGTTCTATACCCTTAACCTGAACCTGGCTGTGAGGGGGCTGGTCGGGGTTGTTGTTTTACTCTTCAACGTTTATACGATTTACCAGCAGTGGCAAATTCATCGGATCCAATTCGAACTCCGGAAGCAAATCGTCGCCTTTGGCAGGTTAGAAGATCGCACGGAGCAAGTTTATAAAATCGCGGCGCTTGATTGCCTGACCGGACTCTGCAACCGGCAATCCGGGGAGCAGCGTCTTGCCGAGGAAATCTCCAGTCACAGCGGCACGCGAGACCGCTGACGATCCTAATGTTGGACTAATGGACTGAAACAAATTAACGATACTTTCAGACATCCGGCAGGCGATCTGATGCTCCGATACTTTGCGGAACGACTGCGGAGCGCGATTCGGGGTTCGGATGTTCCGATTCGCCTGGGCGGAGACGAATTTCTGGTTCCGTTGCCCGAATGCAAAGGCAGCGAGGCGCAACTCGTACTCAATCGATTGAATGGGATTGCCGCGGAGCTCGACGGACGCAAAATCCCCATTGGGTTTGCGGTCGGATGGACCGAATATGTGCCTGGAGAATCTTCCCAGACGTTGATGAAACGCGCAGATACAGCGCTGTACGCCGACAAACGCGTTGCCAAAGGAAATTGCAAAGCCAGCGAAGAAATCAGCGCCGGAAAGGGGCGGGGTCATATAACGAACGCCCAGTTGGCGACCCGCTGGCGACTTATTCGAAACTGCCAGTTACGCCCTGGAACCCGTTACGCGCCTGTTTAAGCAGCCACTTCATTACACGGGCCGCGTCGTAGCAGTATGCTACGTTGTATCCAAGCGTTGAGAAACAGTGGGGCTCGCAGCCTTTTTTCATTTCCGCCAGTTGTTTGAGGTCGAACTTCTGGTTTTCCACCGTGCCCCAGTCGTAATTCGCGTTGTACATGGGGAAGCAGGGCGCAAGTGTTCCGTCGGTGCGGACGATCAACCAGTTTTGACCGGCCCGGCAACCCCAATGCTCGCCGACTCCACGCATGAACCCCTTCATGTTTTGCAAGCGTGGAATGGAATCGACCATTTTGTATCCCTGGCGTTGCTTGTCGATGAGCCAGTCCAGCAGATCATCGACGATGGGAAAATCTTCCGGCCGAATGTAGGTGTCGTTCTCGTGCAGATGCTTGAAGTGGGACTGCTCCATCATAGGAGCTTCGTTGATGTGGAAAGTGAGAGAAATTCCATTGTCGTGGGCAATCTCTACGAGTTGCTTCACGTCCTCGATGTTGGTGCGGCAAATATTTGTGTTGAAGAATACGGTATAGCCATAGCGGTATTGCCGCCTCACGAGGTAATCGAAATACGAACTAACGTGCTCAAATGCTTTCGGGAGGCCGGGCTTTTCCTTGATCGCGTCGACGGCGAAGTTAATCGTGGCGATTCCCGCGTCGGCGAGGCGATCGGTTACTTCCGGTCGAAGCAGACGCGCATTCGTGGCCAGATAGACCCAGAAATCCTTTTTCGCAGCATAGTAAATGACCTTATGCACAAAATCAGGGCGCAGCAAGGGTTCCCCGCCGGTGGGAGCCAGCACGCGGCAAGGTGTTGATTCCAGCCAATCGATAGCGCGACGCGCATTTTCCTCGGTCATCCCCTTTACGCGATTATCGTAGGACCAGCAGTAGTGGCAGTCGAGATTGCATTTCCACTCGGTGAACAGATAGGCGATGATCGGCTGGAAATCTCCAGGTAGAACGCGTGATTTGAAGTACGGCACCATCCAGCCTCGCATGGTTTGGAGAATACGAGAAACGGGCCACTGTCTTTTGCCAGTGCGCAACACGTGATCGTGAGCGGCGATGTCGGCCGCGTCCAACTCGTGGAGGAGTTCCGGGTGCTGAGGAAAGACGGGGACGGGGAGTGCCACGGGCTCCTTTGAAGAGTGAGGCGACGGGCGCTGCGAAGGTTGCTGAAGCAGATTATGTAATGGTACGTCGAGGCGAAAAGGCTGAGAGGGGACCGTTGGGAGCGCTTGATCCAGTGGCGACATGAGTAGACCTCAACTTTGTTTAGGATGGCCGGACGCGCTTGGTCCATAACCCGAGCAAAAAAACGCCTGTGCTCTTCTTGATCTTTCGCACCTCCTACAGCGAACACTGTAGCTGAAGAAGGCAAAAGGCGTCCCCGGCAACAGATGTTGGATAAATGGACGCGCGGAACAGATACATCGGAATTTGAAAAAAGTTTAAAAAGTAGGGCCGACCGGGAGATTTCCCTGCGCCCAATTTGGCTGCAGACGCATCATAGCCTGAATGAACGGCTGTGAAGATGTCGGCAGGGGGCTCCAAAGGGGTAAGCAAATGAGGCTGCCGTGGGATGGGTTCAATTTAAATCCTGGTTGAAATTAACGTTGCCCGCGCTGGGCGGAGTCGGCCTGTTTATTTCGGCTTTTATCGATTCCTCTTTCGTCCCGCTCCCCTTGGTGACGGATCTGATACTTGTAGAGCTTTCTAGCCGTCATCCGGCGCGTATGCCGTACTATGCGGCGATGGCTGCGCTTGGGTCACTGGGGGGATGCATCTGGATTTACTGGCTAGCCCGGGAAGGCGGGCAGGCTTACTATCGCAAGACGCAGGGAAACGCACCCGGCAAAATTCGAAAACTAATGCAAAGCTATCCGATGGCGAGTGTTTTTTTTCCCGCGATTGCGCCGTTTCCCGTGCCGTTTAAACCGTTTGTGATCGCCCAGGGCGTTTTTCAAGTGCCCTTTGTGACGTTTGTGATTGGCACCGTTGCCGGCCGCGGATTGCTGTTCTTCTTCGAGGGTTTCCTGGGAGCCCGCTACGGAATGGCGGCAAAGGAATTCATAATGAACCAGAAGTGGGCTTCCATTGCGCTTGCCGTCGGGCTGGTTCTGGGATTCCTTGCGATTCGCCGGTTGCCCGTCTTTCGGCGGACGGAGATCTCTCAAACAAATTGAAGCTCGCGAACGCGGCGTTCCAGCTCTCGCGCGATCTCGTTAGCGTCCAGATCGGCTTCGAATCGCACCGGAGCGCCTATCGTGACTTGCACGTGACCGGGCCGCGCGAAAATGCGCTCTTGCTGCTTCAGATCAAACAGCCCGTGCAAGTACATGGGAACGACGGGAATGTTCAACTGCTTGGCGAGCAGGCCGATGCCCGAGCGAAAAGCCATCATATGTCCATCCTCAGTTGTTTTGCCTTCGGGAAAAACCAACACATTCCAGCCGCGGTCAGCAAGGTCGCCCGCGAAGGTAAAGCTCTGGAGAAAACCCGATTGCTGCGGCAGCGGGAAAACGTTGAAGAGACTTAAGGCGAGAAAATATCTGAGGCGCTCCATGAAACGCTCGAAAAACTTCAGGTCAGTTGAGGGACGCCGCATTCTTGCGAGCCTTTCACCTCCCATAGCCGTGGCAAGGCGGTTTCGGAGCTTGGCGGGGAGCGCGGGAAGGATCCAAGCGATGTCGAGATAAGTCACGTGGTTGGAGATTACGAGGACCGGTCCACGTAGCCCGCGGAGTTTTTCCCGGCCGCAAATGCGAGGAGCTGCGAGAAGATAAGTCGCAGGCCATGCAAGCGAGTAATAAACGCCAAGACGCAGAGCAGTGGTGAGCCAATTTTGTGGCCACGTGGGGTAGACGTGTTGAATCGTGGAAGAAGTGTCTTGAGCCAGGAGCTTTTCGAGTTGGCCTACCGTTGCAACATCCTGAAACCGAGTCTCATTCAGGTCCACCTGATGACGTTCTTCCAAAACGCTCATAAGCTCGACGCGATCGAGCGAACTGAGATGTAAATCTGTCTCAAGATTGGCGTCCTTGGAGCCCAGTTGGACGGGCCGGCCGGTGATTCGCGTGATCAGCCCTGTAAGAGAGTCAGCGGGGAGGGCGTTTTGCGTCGTGCCACGCTTCGCATGTTGGACTGCATCGCGAATGCGAGGAAGAACAGGTTTCTGCGTCGGCGTGCGCGGGAAATCGGGCTCGGGCCAGACAAACCATTGGTGCATTCTCTGATACCCTGCCAGAGATTGATTGGCGACTTCGATCACTGCGGCTGCGTCGCTGGCGGAGCCGTTCAACAAGAGCACGGCGCAGGGCTCAGCATTGCCGTCTCTTTCAAGTCCGATTACGACACAATCGCGAACGCCGGGTTGGGGTCGTAGAGCTTTCTCCAGATCCTCCGGGTAGATATTCATGCCGGCGGGGGTGACGATCACATTTTTTTGACGGCCTTTAAAGTACAGACGGCCATTGTCATCCTTTTCCGCGACATCGCCCGTTCGGAACCATCCGTCAGGTTCAGCTACGGAAAGAGTCCGGCCATTTTGCTGATAGGCCGTAGCAACGTTTTCTCCACGCACCAGAATCTCGCCATTGTCGTCGACGCGGACTTCCATGCCAGGAAACACTTTGCCGATTGATCCTCTGGCGGAACGGAATGGATGATTCAGACTGATGAGGGAAGTGGTTTCTGTCATGCCGTATCCTTGAATAACGGCGAATCCCAGCCGATTCCAGAAGGTTTCGGCCTGTTGCGGGAGCGCGGCTCCGCCAGAAATGAAGGCCCAGAATTTCCAACCAAGACGCGAGTGGATACGGCGGAATCGCCACCAGCGGTGAAGAAAATGCTTACGTTCTGCTTGAACGAGATCCTTTCGAAACTGACTTATTTTCCCATCGCGTTCCTGCTCGCGTTCGATCTCGCGTTGCAGCGATTCAATGAAACGAGGGACCGCGACCAGGACGGAGACGCGCTCGCGCCGGATAGTGTCCACGAACTCCGCGGGTCGGAGCGAGTCAAGGAAAACAACCGTGCCCGCGAGCATAGGGGGGATGAACACGCCGAGCATCTGGCCGAAGACGTGACTGAGCGGAAGCAGATTCAAGAAGCGCAATGGGTGTGCAAGTTTTTCATAACGGAGATATTTCTGGATCTCGATCTGTAGAGGCGCGATGTTTGCGAGCACATTTCCGTGCGAAATGACAACGCCACGAGGCTCCGCCGTGGTGCCGGAAGTGAAGATGATCTCCAGGGTATCTTTGCGCGAAGGTAGTGGCGAGGGGTAAGGGGACGAATCGTGCTGTGCCGTGACTGCCGATAAGGACTCCAAGGTGACGGATGGAGTAGTTAAACATTCGCTATGCAAAGCGGTCTTATGCACACGGGACTGAAAGACGAGTTTCGCATTCACTTCTTGTGCTATCCGGCATGCGAACTCTACCGGGGACGCCTGGTCAATTGGTACGATGATAGTGCCACGAAGCAGACACCCAAGAAACACCGTGATCCACTCCGCGGAATTTTCACCCCACAAGAGAACCGCATCGCCCTTTGCGATGCCCCGGGTTTCGAGTTCTCTTGCGACGCGGTTTGCCTCTGCGACTATCCGCGCATAAGTCCAACTCTCCATGCGATAGCCGCGCCGCTGGCGCACGGCAATTTCGTCGCCATGTGCGGCGTAGGTTTGGACAAAATTAAGTAGTGACTCCACGGGCATCCCGGACATCTATTTTCCCAGAAGTTGAGCAGCTTCAGTCATATCAGTAGCCCCATGAACTTTGATAAGGTTTGCTTGTGGCGGGATACACAGAAAGAGTCTTGATTATCGGCGCAGGAATTTCAGGCCTGAGTTGTGCCTATCGGCTCAGGCAATTGGGAATTCGTTCGCTCATCCTGGAAGCCAAGGAACGAGCAGGGGGCGTGATTGCGACGATTCGCCGAAATGGGTTCTTGTTCGAAGCCGGCCCGCAATGCCCGCGATTTCCGGCTTTGGTATGGCGGCTCGTGCGAGATCTGGGTCTCGAGAGCAAATTTGTGGCAGGCGATCCAAAAGCCAAGAGATATATTTTACGGCACGGCCGATTGCATCTAGCGCCATTCTCACCGGGAGGTTTAGTTGCGACGCGGTTGATGGGGCTTGGATCCAAGTTCAGAATCCTCACCGAAGCCTTCCGTTCTTCGCGCGCTCCTCTCCACGAGGAGAGTTTGGCCACGTTTGTTCAGCGCAAGTTCGGAGCTGAAGTTCTGGACAATCTGGTCGAGCCTCTTATCGCCACGATCTTTCTTGGCGACGCTTACAAGATGGGTATGGCGAGCGCATTTCCAGCGTTAGTGGAATGGGAGCGGAATCAGGGAAGCCTTGTACGGGGTGCGATTCGAGCGCGCAATTCCAAGCGAAACGCGAGGAAGGGCGACGAGTCGCCCGCAGGTTCAGGTTCAAACGGAAACCGGGCCGCGTTGCACGTCACCGATGCTCTTCCATCGCTTGGTTCGTTCAGGACAGGACTGGGTACACTGCCGGAAAGGCTCGCGGAAGAGCTTCAGTCGGAGATCAGGTACAACGCAGAGATCAGATCGGTGGCGCGATTGGAAAATAACGGCGGCGCCTCAAAGGAGGGATGGGAAATAGGTTTGGCTAGCGGCGATAAAATCACGGCGGAAAAGTTGGTATTGGCGGTACCGGCGTATGTTGCTGCGCGACTTCTTGTAAGCAGCGCGCCGCAACTTGCGCGATCCCTCCAGGCGATCGAGTATGCACCGATGTGTGCTGTATCTTCTGCGTACGACCGTTCTCAGGTAGCCCATTTGCTGGATGGATTTGGTTTCATGGTCCCGCGGCGGGAAGGATTACAGACAATTTGCACGTTTTGGAATTCTTCTCTATTCCCGCAGCGCGCACCCGGGGGCAAAGTATTAATGACCAGCTTCGCCAGGACCGAGGCGAGCAGCGAAGAGTGTGCGCAGATTGTGGAGGCGGAAAACGCTAAAACACTGGGAATCACGGGGGGGCCGGTGGACCGATTGGTTTGGAAGGATTCGCACGCGCTGCCGCAATATAACGTTGGACATGCGCAGCGAGTGACGGAGATGGACGGCATTTTGCGCACTGTTCCCGACCTATATCTCACTGGAAACTTCCTAAGGGGCCGGTCGATCGGTGACTGCGTCGAAGTTGCGATGCGCGTCGCGGAGGGAATGCACAATCATCTTCGAAGCAACGTCATCCAAACAAGCGAAGATGTTGTTGAGGAGCGGCGGAGTTGATTCAAATATTGGCTTGGCTTTTTGGCACTGCATTACTTGCGGGGTTGGCGGGCGCGGTTTACCAGGCTTTGGGGACGCGCAGAGACCGCAAAAGGTTTCCGCCACCAGGCAGATTGGTTGACCTCGGGAGCCATCGATTACACCTTCTTCAATCGGGGGGTGGCGGCCCGACGATTTTGTTGGAAGCGGGACTAATGTCAACCGTGTTGAGCTGGAGTGGCCTCCAGCGCGAATTGTCCGGCTCGTTTCGCGTGGTCAGCTATGACCGGGCAGGGCTGGGTTGGAGCGATTTGGGTCCAATGCCGCGAACAGCCGAGCGCATCGTTAATGAGCTGCATACGTTGCTGGAGCACGCGGCGATACCTCCTCCCTACGTCCTAGTAGGCCATTCCTTCGGGGGATTGACGATGCCGCTGTTTGCGGCGCAGTATCCGGAGGAAGTAGCCGGGATGGTGCTGATTGATCCCGTTGCGGCGGCGGAATGGAATCCGCCTCCAGAACATGACAGGGAACTCACGCGCATCGGGGCCAAGGTGTGCCGACGCGCGGCGTTCCTCTCACGCATCGGAATCATTCGTTTCGTCGCACTTCTTCTGACCACCAATGTTGCAAAGAAACCAGCAAGCATTCTGGTGCGCCTTATCAGCCGAGGATCGCCCGCCGAATCCGGATCGGTTTCGAGTCCGTGGTTTGCCGCGCTTCCCGCAAACGAAAGAGCAATGGCATCGGTGTTCTGGATTCAGCCAAAGTTTGCTTTGACGATCGCCAGCCAATTGGAAAACCTGCCTGTCAGTGCGGCGCATGTGGGTAAACTCGGTAATTTTTGCGATAAGCCGGTGATAATTCTGTCAGCGAGTACCGCGCCCGAGGATCGCCGTAAAGAACAT
>Ga0210390_10005040_pt1 | contig 11109 bp, 10 predicted proteins | sample IncBWH11OmetaG_FD_161050 | JGI IMG/M metagenome (GOLD analysis project Ga0210390, IMG submission 161050) | Forest soil microbial communities from Barre Woods Harvard Forest LTER site, Petersham, Massachusetts, United States - Inc-BW-H-11-O ... | reverse complement strand
TCTGAGGGCTGTGAAGGCCGCCGGCACCAAGGACTCGGATGCGGTGGCCAAAAAGTTGAAGGAGCTGCCGGTCGACGATGTGTTTGCCCAGGGCGGCAAGGTGCTGGAAAACGGTCGCATGGTGCATGACCTCTATCTGTTCGAGGTCAAGAAGCCATCGGAGTCCAAAAAGCCGTGGGACTATTACAAGCAAATCGCCGTTGTTCCCGGCAGCAAGGCATTTTCGTCGGCAAAAGACAGCGGTTGCCCACTCACGAAATGACCGCGATAATCTCGTGTCGAGATTGCAACGCGTGGAAATTTCGACGCTGCGTCAACGCATGAGGTTGAACCGCTACTTTCGTTCGAGTGTTGCAATAGGGACACGCAGCGCGATTAAAAGTGGCAGGTCGTGGCAGCTTTTATTGCAGACGCGAGCAAGGCGAGGCTACGTTCCGACGCAATTGTTTTGCGCCTTTCGAGGGGAGCCATGAAATCATACGGCGGCAACATGAATGATTTGGGCACGCGTCGTCTGCTTGCTCGATGGTGGTCGCGGGCGCTGCATGCCGCGGGCCTGGCCTTGGTTTTATCGGCGTTTCCGCTCGGCGCGCCTGCCAATGCCCAGCCGGCTGCGGGGACGGGAGCGCATGTCTATCTGCTGCGCGGCGTGCTCAACATCTTCTCGCTGGGTCTTGATGAAATCGCGGCCAGGCTTGAGGCTCAGGGCATCCCTGCCACTGTCGTCAACTATCTAGCCTGGCCATCGCTCGCCGAGGAGGCTGCTGCCGAATACCGCAGCGGCCGGGTACGCACCATCATCGTCGTTGGCCATTCCTCAGGTGCCACCGTGCTGCCCGATATGGTGGCGCGTCTCGATCAGTTGGGAGCTCCGGTCAAGCTGGCGATCGGCCTGGATTCGGTGTTCCGCACCAGCCTTTCCGGCAGGGTCGGGAAATACATCAATTTCTACATCGCCAACGGCAATGGCGAGCCCGTTGCGCCAACCCGGCAACTGCATGGCTCGCTTGAGAACGTAAACGTGCAGAACGTGCCGGGTGTCGGCCACGTCACCATCGACAAGAACGAAATCATGCAGCGGAAGGTGATCGCCGCCATCGATTCCGTGGTGTTTGCCGGCGCGCGGCCGAGAGAGGCATCGGCAGCACCCCGATAAGGCGCGTGCGCGGCCTCCGAGGGGGCGCGGTTGCGCATAGCGGCGGTTGACCCGAAGACCGTTCCGAGCAGGGGACAAGGCACGAATGGTTTTGGATATCATTGGCTTGCCGGGCCAGCCTGGGCGCCAATGGGTGCCACAATTCCACCAACTCGACCGCCCAAAACGGCGTCTCGCGCATCAAAGGATGTAGTTGTGATTTCTGCTCGAGTCCCGCCGGTTCCGGCGGTTGGAGCTTCAAAGCGTTGGGATAGTTCGTGGAGCGCATGACCAATCCGACGCGAATTGCAGCGGCCCTATGCGCAGGGCTGCTTTGGGCCCCCGCCCCTTTTGGCAGCCTCGATCCGGCGGTAGCCGGTCCGATCGCCGTTTCGACTGAGGCGGCCGCGCCACCCGCCACTCAGCCGGCGGCGGAGCCGAACGGACGCGCCTATCTGTTCCGCGGCGCCATGGGGCCCATCTTCTCGCGCGGGATGGATAGCCTGACCGAGAAGCTCGAAAATGTGGGTATTACGGCAAACGTCTATGAATTCACCATTTGCCAGCTGATTGCCGCACGAGCGATCCGTGATTATCGGGAAAATCCAGCCCCGATCATTCTGATCGGTCACTCGATGGGCGGACTTTGCGCCGTGAAGTTTGCCGAGATGTTGGAGGCGGAGGGTATTCGGGCCAGTCTGGTCGTGGCGATTGACCCGGCCCATGTGACCCCCGAAGTGCCGCTCAATGTCGACCGTTTCATCAACATCTTCCTATCCAAGGACGTTCTGGGTGGTGGTGATGTCAAGGCGAAAGCGGGATTCCGCGGCCATTACGCAAGCTTCGATCTTTCCCAGCGCGACGAGATTTTGCACATCAATATCGAGAAGAATGATGCGATCCATGAGCAGTTGGTGACCAAGATCCTGCAATTGGCGACGGCGAAAGCGGAAGGCGAGCCGGTGCCAATTCGCTACGTCGTTCCGCCTCATGTTCCGATCGATCTGTGGGATAGCGGAATGGCAGTTTTTGCCCGTCCGGGAGACAGTATGCAGTCGATCGCGCAGGCCTACCATGTGCCGCTTTGGTCGGTCACTCAACTGAACAAGGGAGCCGACCGCACGCCCCTGGTGCCCGGCGAACGCATTGTCGTTCCGCGTCATCTGGAGCCGCTGGTTGCGGTCTCGGGGCAGATGCCTTCCAGGCAATGAAGCTTCAGCGCTGCGGCAGGAATGGCACCAGCATGGGAACGCGGCGGCAGTAGGGCCCGTAGGCATCCGCACCGAGTTCGCTGGTGAGGAAGCCTTCCTCCATCCTCGCCTTTTGCCAGAGACCGATCGCAATCAGCACCGTTCCAAGCAGGGCGGTTGCGGTTGCTACCGCAATGCCTGTTGCGATCATGGCGCCAATCAATCCGGTATAGATCGGATGGCGAACCAGCCCGTAGGGGCCGGTGTCAATGACGCGATGGCCTTCCTTGCGCGTGATGGCGTTCGACCAGAAGCGGCCAAGATGGATTCGCGCCCACCAGGTGAACAGGCAGCCTGCTGCGGTCAGGACCGCAAGCAGATATGTACCGGCGGTGCCGACATGCCATAACGGCTTCTCGCCCAGGATTTCGGCGGTCCAGGGTGTCAGCAGTATTGCGCCGACCAGAATGGGAATGCGGTAGGCCCGCGAGTCCCAGGTCCTCACGTGCTTTTCGGTTCGGCCGGAAAAAAACGAACCCACGCCCCAACTGATCAGCCATGCTACCCAGATGAGCGCAAGCAATTCCGTCGGCCAGGTTGCGGTCCAGCCGCTCCAGACGAATGCCAAAAACTGGTTCGGTTCGTGTGTCATGTCGTGACTTATATTCCCGATTGGATGGCACTGGCAAATGCCCGGAGCGGTCGAGCCAAAGCAAGACCATCGAGCAATTAGCGGTTTGCGATTTGCGCCTGGGCGCCGAGCAGCCAGGCAATGGTGTCGCGCAGTGCGGGTTCGACCGGGCGCGGCGCATAGCCAAGTTCTGTTCGTGCCTTTTCGATCGAAAGCTCCCTCGCCCGCAAGGCGATCCGGACCCCCTCGGCGGTACCGGTCGGCGGGCGACGGGTGATGCGGTCTGAAATGAATTCCAGCGTCGCCGCAGCCGCCACGGCGATGGGGCCGGGAACCGGAACCGGAACATGGCGGCGGCCGCTGATCGTTGCCATCAATTGCAGGATCCTCTTCAGCGAGATGCTCTCCCCGCCGAGGATGTAGCGATCTCCAATTCGCCCGTGTTCCATCGTCAAAATCAGGCCGGCTGCGACGTCGCGCACGTCGACCAGATTGACGACGAAATCGAGATACCACTGGATGCGACCATTGAGGAATTGCCGCAGCATTGCCGTCGGGGGAGTGAGGTTGTGGTCGTGCGGTCCGATCGGCATCGTCGGCGTGCCGATGACCAGCGGAAATCCGGACGCCGCGGCTTGGGCGGCGAACCGCTCGGCAAGCATCTTCGAGCGGGTGTAAAGCCCCGGCATTTCCTGCGCCGGCAACAGGCTGGGCTCGCCGTCGGCCTGCAGCGATCGGGGTGGCCGGAACAGGATGGACTCGGTCGAGCAATGCAGGAAACGGGCAACGCCGCGCCTGCGCGCCGCGGTGATGACGGTCTCGGTGCCACGGCAATTCACCGCGTGAAAGTCGTCCTTTTTAGGCACCCACATACCGGGAAGGCCGGCCAGGTGATAGACCTGCTCAACGTCACCGAGCGCCCGGTCCACCACATTCTGATCAAGCACCGAGCCCGCGACATATTCGACCTGGGGCGCGGCGCAGGTCGGTGGGCGGACATCAAGTACCCTTACCTGCCGACCGCCGGCCGTGAGCGCCGATACAAGGTGCTGCCCAATGAAGCCAGTGCCGCCGGTGACAAGAACCCTGGTCATGAATTTGGCAGCGGCTTGGCCTGTTGTTCCCCGGCAACCGATGAAGGGCCGCGAGGCGCCTGCGGCAGAGTGATGATGGCCGCAAGATCGCGTCGAAACCCGAGCGCAATGAACAGTTTTGCCATGACGAACATTGGCCCAAGCAGCAAGTGCGAGGGGTTGTCGACCAGGGCCGGCTGACGCTTTTCGAATACCCGATGTCCGACCACCTGAAAGCCCACCCCGATGGCAATGAACATCGCCGTGATCGACCACACGGCCGCCGAACCGGCATGACTGACAATCAGTGCCGCAGTTGAGAGCAACACCACGGCCGCGCCGAGAATTGCTGCTCCGAGGGCCGCGTCAAGCAGAAGCCAGTAGATCAACACCGGCAACACCATGATCGGCGCCATCGTGGTGTAGGCACCAAGCGCGTAAACGTGCAACATGCTCAAGGGGAGGATTGCCGCCAGAAATAATGTCAGGATGCCCAGCACGTGAAACGCGCAATTCCAGGGGTCGCGGTGATATTCCACGTAATCCGCAAGCTGGCGCTTGAAAAAGGCATTCATAGAATCAACTCGCTACAACTTCGCGCGCGAATACACTGTCCCGAGGGATCAGATTATGGAGTGGGACGATGTGGCTTGCGCTTGGTACATAAACTTGGGGTCAGGGTGAAGTCAAATAACCGCCGCGGCGGTTGCAAGCCGCCGCTTCTGCGGGCTTTTTGCCACACATATTCTCGCTTTGCAGCACTTGATGCCGCACTCACACGTGGACAAGACGCCACAGGATTGCGCCGGTCGCGCCAAGCCACAGCAGGATGGTAGCACTGGACTGAACCGCAAAGCCGCGTCCGCGCTTGTCGGCCGCTTTTGAGTAGCCGACCATGTACAGGATACGGCCTGCGATCCAGACCGAACCCAGCACCGCTGCAATCGTGTCGCTGATGTAGATCGCAAACAGCCAGAGCGCCGGCAGGAAGATCGGGAGCCATTCCAGCGTGTTCATCTGCACGCGAAACACCCGCTCGAAATCGGGATTGCCAGTTATCGCCGGCGCCTTGATGCCAAACGTGGCACGCGCCCTCGCGACCTGTACGGAAGTGAGCAAATAAACCGCCAGCGCAAGACAGGTGACGAGTGCCGTAAGATGATACATTGCGGGTAATTCCTTTTTCGAAAACGAAGGCCAGGCTTCCCGACCGTAGAGCGGGCTCAAAACGTCAAGCCTCAATAGCCCGTCATTTCCAGATAACCAACCCCGCTTTGGCTACCGGTAAAATTGATCGGCCCCTCCCAGTAGGGAAAGCTCGTCCCCATCCAGCTCCTCGCATTCAACGGCCTGCATGAGATCGCAAGCGCCAGAGGCGCAATTGCAATATCCCAGCCGGTGGGAATTGTTCTCCGCGAGATTTCGGTCATTGCCGTCGGCGTCATGGTGATGTCGGCGGACGCGATCTGTCGCGCCTTGCCATCGGGCAAAAACCACTTGCCGGAAATGTAGTTGTTGCCGTCGGTCTGGCGCAGCCGGAACAGCATCAGCTTTTCGCCGGAATTGAAATGCAGCGACAACCAGTCCCAGCCGGATTGATCGGAAGCGAGCGGCTGGCTGCTCCATTCGCGGTCGAGCCAGGCAAGACCGGTGACATCGACGCGCTCCCCGTCGATGGTGATGCTGCCACCCGCCTTGAAATAAGGCTGGCTGTAGTAATAGGAAGCCTGTCCCCGTTCTGATTTGCGGCTGTATCCAGCCTCGCCTTGCAGCACCAGCGCATGGTCGGCATCGAGCCGCAACGCATAAGCGAAATCGGCGCCGTTGGCGTTGATTTCAAGCGGCGCGAGCGTGTCGTCGCCCATTCCATCAAGCCCGCGCATTTGCCACGCGTCGATGAAGGCGCGGTAGGGATGTGCCTCTACGCCGGCCTGGCCGATTCCGCCGCGCGCGAAGGTTTCGCCGTAGCGATGCGCGTCGGTGCGCGTGACCGCAGCGTGCCCCATCCATATTTGCTGATTGGCCCATCCCTCCTGCTGCGCGCCGGGATGCATGGCCTGGCGGAACAACGTCCATTGTGCACCGTAAGCCGCGCCATTCTTGTCGACGAGATTGGCCGTCACGTACCACCACTCGATACGAAAATCCGGATGTGGACCGTGATCGGCTGGAAAAACCAGCGCCTTATCCGGAACGACGGGGGCAAAGCCGTCACCGCTCATGCCAAGTCCGGCAAAGCCCTGGGCAAAGCCTTGCTTGCCATTGAGCGCGAGAAACAGCGCTGCTCCCGCAAATGATCGCCGCGAAATTGGCTGCCTATCGCTCATCGGCGAAAACCTTGATGAGATTTGCTGGCTGCATTCGCGCCAGCTTGATCACTGGTATTGCCGCAGCAACCGCTGAAGCCGCCATGGCCACGCCGAGAAGCTCAAGCAGTTGCAGCGGGAAGACGTGAAACGGCAGCCGCCAGCCAAAAGCTTTCACATTCACCACAGCAATCAGGCACCAGGCGACCAGGAGGCCGAGCGGCAGCGCGAGCAGGGCCGTGATGAAGGCGACGGACATGGTCTTCAGAAGTTCGATGGATGCAAGCCGCCGCCGCGTCATCCCGATCGCCCAAAGCGGTGCAAGCTGGGGCAAGCGGGAATTGCCGAGGGTAAGCAGGCTGGTCAACAAGGCGATGCCGGCGACGCCGAGCGTGAAGGCATTCAGCGCCGCTGTTATGGCAAACGTGCGATTGAATATCCGCGTCGATTCCGCTTTCAACGTCGCCTGGTCCACGAGATTGCGGTCATCCAGCCCGAATTTTTCCCGCAAAGCCGACATCAAGGCCGGCATCGCGGCAAGGTTGACGCGCAGGCCCAATCGCGTCAGCGGAATGTTTGGAAAATGCCGGGTCAATGCTGCGAAATTGACCGCGATCTGGCCTTTCGGATTGCCGTAATCCGCATAGATGCCGACGATCTCGATCGTCCAGTTTCCTCCCGGCGCCGGTACCTCGAGTTGATCGCCTACGGAAAGCTTCGCGCGCCGCGCCAGTTGTTCACTGACGAAACCAGAATCGCCGGATCGAAGACGATTCCAGGCGTTACCGGCCGATTGCAACAGCGGCCAACGATCGCGATAGGTCGCATGATCGGGAAGGCCGAGAATCTCGACCGGTGCTCCGCCGATCTGCGTGTCGGCCCGGCCGCCGGGCAGAATGGCGTCGATCTCGGTGCGCTCGCGCAGCCACGCCCTGATGGCTGTTGCCTGCGCATCGTCGGATGCGTTGATGTAGAGGTCTGCGGCCAGCCGTCCGTCGAGCCAGACGCGGAAGGTGCGGCTGAAGGTTTCGACCATCGTGCCGACGCCGACATTGACGGAGAGCGCGAGCAGAAGGGCCATCAAGGCCAGCGACAGGCCCGAAAGCTGTTGACGGTTGTCGGCCCAGAACCAGGCCGCCAGCGGGCCACGAGCGCTGCGCTCACCCTGCGCGAGCACGAGCTCCAGGATCGCTGGCAGGAACAGCGCGGCGCCGAGCAGTATCGCGGCGAGCACCGCAAAGCCGGCAAGCAGGGAATCGCCGAACAGCAGGAATCCGCCGGCGATTGCGCAGATGACGAGGGCAGCAAGGCTCTGAAGAATCAGCCACCTGCGTTGGGCCTGATGCCACGCAAAGGGCTGAGCGGTGGCTAGCACCGAAAGGCGAACCGCCTTCAACAGGCTCGCACTTGCCGCCAACAACGCGCCGATCACGCTGATTGCAAGGCCCGCAAGCCACCATTGCGGCCTGAGCGTCAATTGCCCTGGAATCTGCGCGCCATAAAGCCCACGCAAGGAGGCCGCCACGTCGGGAAGCAACGCCGCTGCAATGAAATAGCCGCACACCATCCCCACTATACCCGCAAGCAACGCCAGCGAAATCAGTTCGCCTGCCAGAACGGTGTTGAGCTGCCGGGCCGAAACGCCGCACGCGCGCAAGGTTCGCAACATCGGCAGACGCTGTTCGAACGCGAGTCCAACTGCAGAATTGACGATGAACAAGCCCACGACAAACGAAAGCAGGCCAAAGGCCGTCAGATTCAGATGAAAACTGTCGGTCAAGCGTTCGAGATCGGTTTCGGCATCGGGCTCAACAAGGCGAAGCCTGTCACCCGCGACAGTCTCAAGCGGAACAGGTGTGCCCCCGCTCTTGCCGAGCAACAGGCGGGAAACAGAGCCGGGCATTTTGAGAAGCCGCTGGGCGATACCGATATCGACCACCATCACGCCTTCCGCCAATTGCTCCACAACACGAAGTGGTGGCAGCGTTGCGTTGCCGCTCGCCTGTGGCGAGGCGCCTTCGGCAAACCCAAGCTCGGACAGCGTTTCAAGCGCCACCAGGGTTTCGCCCGGCGGCGTGATGAAAGCTTGCAGGCCCGCCCTTCCAATCGCCGGCGCGTTGCCGACTTCGAGGGGCAGGGTGACCGGCTCGACGCCGAGCAGCCGGAAGCTTCTGCCGTTGACCTGAATCCGGCCTTCCAGAACCGGAGATACCCTCCAGCCGGCGCGGCGCAGCTCGACGAAGAGCTGTTGCGGGATGGGCATGCCGTTGCGGCCGACAAGGGCCGCCGTTCGCGCGCCGCCAAAGGTGGCTGCGGCACGGTCGTAACTCTCGCGCGCCTGCTGGTTGAGCGCCTGCACGCCACTCCAGAGGGCGGTCGCCGAAACCAGCCCGATCAGAAGGGTTGCAAGCTGCATCGGATGCCGCCGCCAATGGCTCAGGAGCACTGCAAGAGTCCATAAGGCGCGCCTCATGCGATCAACCCCGCACTGAGGTTGAGATGACGGTCGAGCGTCGCAGCGAGCCGCATCGAGTGTGTCACCATCAAGAGGCTGCAGCCGGTTCGCAGCACCAGATCCCGCGTCAACGCGAGCACTTCGTCGGCGGTTGCTTCGTCGAGATTGCCGGTGGGTTCGTCGGCAAGCAGAAGCAAGGGCCTGGCCTCCAGCGCGCGACCGATGGCGACGCGCTGCTGCTGGCCGCCGGATAGCTGGTCGGGATAGCGGTCGAGAAGGCTTCCCAGGCCCAATCGCTCGACGAGTTCACAGTGCCATTTGGCATCGTGACGTCCGGCAATGCGCGCTTGAAAAGCGAGGTTGTCGCGCACATTGAGACTCGGGATCAGGTTGAATTGTTGGAACACCAGGCCGAGCCGTTCGCGCCGCAAGGCGGCGAGGTTGGCATCGCTCAAGCCCAGGACGGGCGTATCCGCAATCGAGATCTCGCCGTTGTCCGGGCGATCTAGTCCGGCGATCAGATGTAACAACGTGCTTTTGCCGCTGCCGGATTCTCCGGTCAGCGCGACGCGCTCGCCGGCCGCGACGCACAGGTTGACCCCGCGCAACACGCAGACATGTTCGCCGGCGGAACGATAGGTCTTGGTCAGATTGCGAACGCTGAGCACGATCTGGTCGGTATTTGTCATGCCAAGCGTATCATCGTGAAGACCCATTGATGCGTTCGCAACATATCAAGACGATAGGCCGAGATCACGGTCGAAGACATGCGACGGCGGCAATCGTGATCGAAAAATCGCCGCCCGAGGCGGGTCGGCGGCAAGCCGAGCCACGGGCGTGTACTGAGCCAATTGCCCGGTTGCATTGCCCAAGCCCTTCGGTAGCATCGCGTCAGGCCGATTCCGACAGGGCGGGCGGACGAGATTCCGAGGGAACGACAACATGGCCATGCAGCCGACACCCAGGGGTGCCTGGAGAATCACGTTTCTGCTGTTCCTCTTCATGCTGGTGAATTTCGCCGACAAGATCGTGGTCGGGCTGGCCGGAGTGCCGATCATGACCGAACTCAAGCTCGAACCGGAGCAGTTCGGCTTCCTCGGCTCGGCATTTTTCTTCCTGTATTCGGTCTCGGCGATCGCGGTCGGATTCCTGGTCAACCGTGTCGCGACCCGCTGGGTGCTGTTGGCGATGGCGCTGATATGGGCGCTGGCGCAGTTCCCGATGATGAGCTCCGTAAGTTTCTCCACGCTCGTGATCTGCCGGGTGATCCTGGGGGCCGGAGAAGGTCCAGCCGGGGCGGTGGCGGTGCATGCGATCTACAAGTGGTTCCCCAACGAGAAGCGAACCCTTCCCACGGCCGTCCTGTCGCAGGGGTCGGCGTTTGGCGTCATCCTCGCGGTGCCGGCGCTGAACTGGATCATCGTCCACTACGACTGGCACTATGCGTTCGGCGCGCTTGGTGTCGTGGGTTTGATATGGGTCGCGGTCTGGCTGGTGCTGGGCGAGGAAGGGCCGCTGGTTCCGGCGGCGATGACGGAGACGGAACCACGCATCCCGTATTTCCAGCTTCTGACCTCGCGAACCTTTGTCGGCTGCTGCGCCGCGACCTTCGGCGCCTATTGGGCGCTGTCGCTCGGCCTCACCTGGTTCACGCCTTTCATCGTCAAGGGGCTCGGCTTTTCGCAAAGGGAAGCGGGGTGGATTTCGATCCTGCCATGGGTTTTCGGTGCGGCTATTGTGCTCCTGACCGGCTGGGTTTCGCAGCTATTGATGGCGCGCGGCGTTTCTACCCGCAATGCGCGCGGCGTGCTCGGTGCGGCGCCTCTGATCGTCGGCGGCGCAATTCTTGTTGCCATTCCCTATGTCGAGGGCGCCGGACTGCAAATCGCGTTGCTGGTGATTGGCTCAGGACTTTGCGGATCGATCTATGTGGTCTGCGCGCCGATGATCGGCGAATTCACGCCGGTCGCCCAGCGCGGCGCGGTGATCGCCATCTACGGAGCGATCTACACGCTCGCCGGCATCCTGGCTCCGGCAGTGATGGGCAGCGTGATCCAGCGCGCCTCCGGCGAACTTGGCGGCTACATGACCGGCTTCACGATCAACGCCGTCATTCTGATCGTGTCCGGCCTGCTCGGGCTGCTGCTGCTTTGGCCCAATACCGAGCGCGCTCGTTTGCTGGATGGCCAGCGGCAACCGAAATTCGCCTGACGGTCAGAGGTCGGCCTTTTTGCGCTGGGGATTCCGCTCGGTGGCAAGCGCGAGCAGGACTGTAATGACCATGAACACGGCCGACGTGCCGAACACCCAATGCGGTGC
>Ga0210390_10005039_pt1 | contig 11111 bp, 12 predicted proteins | sample IncBWH11OmetaG_FD_161050 | JGI IMG/M metagenome (GOLD analysis project Ga0210390, IMG submission 161050) | Forest soil microbial communities from Barre Woods Harvard Forest LTER site, Petersham, Massachusetts, United States - Inc-BW-H-11-O ... | reverse complement strand
AGCCCGGCGATGCCTGTCGTCGAGACCACCCCGCCGGTGCTGGCAAGGCCAAAGGCCTGGGTTTCGCGGTTGTATTCGCCCCAGGTCAGGCCCGCCTCGGCGCGCGCCGTGCGCCCGGCGGGATCGACCCTGACACTCTTCATCGGCGACAGGTCGATCATCAGCCCGCCCTCGCAAACGGCGTTGCCGGTGATGTTGTGACCGCCGCCCTTGACCGAGACCAACAGCCGGTGATCGCGGGCAAAACGCACTGCCGCCATGACATCGGCGGGGCCGGCGCAGCGCGCGATCAATGCCGGACGCCGGTCGATCATGCCGTTCCAGACCCGGCGCGCCTCGTCGTAGCCGCCGTCGCCCGCCTGCAAGAGCCGGCCCCGCAGACCTTCGGCAAAGCTTTGCACCGCCGCACTTTCGAGGACCGCCTCGCCGCCATCGCCGGTAATGACCCGTATGTCTGCCATGGCCATGCTCCCTGCCTGTTTGATTGCGACGATCGGCGACGAAACCGAGTGAGTAGAGATTACTTTACAGGGTCGATGCGTGTAACGAAGCTGCAAGGTACGCGATACGGCCATTCTACTCCCTGCCGAAGGCCGGGAGGTCGCACCGGCCCATTTCGCGGAACGGAGTCTAGACCGCGCCAGCGGATTGCCGCTCGATCGTCCTCGACAAGCGGGCGTAGACGCGGCGCGCGTTGCCTTCGAAAATCTTCGCCTTGTCCTCGCCCGACAGCGGGAGCTGGTCGATGTAGCGCTTGGTGTCGTCGTAATGGTGGCCGGTCTGCGGGTCGACGCCGCGAACCGCACCGATCATCTCCGAGGCGAAGAGGATGTTGTCGACCGGAATGACCTTCGCCAGCAGCTCCACGCCCGGGAGATGATAAACGCAGGTGTCGAAGAAGATGTTGTTTAGCACGACCTCTGACAACAAACCGAGCTTGGCGTCCTGCGCCAGTCCGCGAAAGCGGCCCCAATGGTACGGCACCGCGCCGCCGCCATGCGGAATGACAAATTTAATAGTCGGGAAATCCTTGAACACCGACGAATTCATCAGCTGGTTGAACCCCGCGGTGTCGCCGTTCAGATAGTGCGAGCCGGTCGTGTGGTGGGTCGGATTGCACGAGGCGCTGACATGGATCATTGCCGGGACGTCGTATTCCACCATCTTTTCGTAAACCGGATACCAGTAGCGGTCGGACAATGGCGGGTCCTGCCAATGCCCGCCCGACGGATCGGGGTTCAGGTTGACGCCGACGAAACCGTATTGGTTGACGCAGCGGTCGATCTCCGCAATGCAGTTCTTTGGCGAGACGCCGGCGCTCTGCGGCAGCATCGCGACCCCGATGAAGTTCCTCGGGAACAGCGCGCACACCCGGTGGATCAGCTCGTTGCAGGCGGCGGCCCAGGCTTCGCTCGTCGCGGCGTCGCCGAGGTGGTGGCCCATGCCGGCCGCGCGCGGCGAAAAGATCGTCAGATCGGTGCCGCGCTCGCGCTGCACCTTGAGCTGGCCGCCCGCGATTGTCTCGCGGATCTCGTCGTCGGTGATCGCCGGGCGCGGCGGCGCCGGCTTGCCGGCCCGGTGCGCCTCGATCTGCTGTGTGCGCCAGCCCTCATGCTGACGCGGCGAGGTGGTGTAGTGGCCGTGGCAGTCGATGATCATCGGAACCTCCCTCATCCTTTCTCTGCGGCGACCGCATGCTCATTAACGGGCCAAAACTGCGACCGCAATGTGGTTACCGGAGTCAATGGTGGTCATTAGCGGTGCGGCAGGTAGCGGATTGCCGCCAGAATGACCCTGGCAAGGATCACCCGCGAACCAAGCCTTGCCACGATGCGGTCGAGGCGTGCTCCCTAGGCGCAACTCAAGCTCGCGCATCTGCGCTCTCAGCCTGCTCTCGACAGCACTTATGCGACCTCCCAGGGCGGACTCCAAATTGTCGATGCGCATTCCGGGCGATCGACATTGGCCTTAGCCGACGTTGTCGTGGATGGCATCGAAAATCTCGATCGCGGCCAGCGATCGGCAGGGCTGCGGCCGGTCGATCTTGGCTGCGCTCGCCACTTCGCCGAACACCTTCTTCGCTCCGGCGGCGCGACGTTGGCGCCGCTGAGGGCTCGCTTTGCCCGCCCGTCGATCCCCGCGCGTATCCGTAGATCACGGGCTTGATTGTGCAATAAACTTACACGGGGCAATAGCTCAATCAGATCAACAGCACGAGGACAACCGTATGGCCCCGAGAATTCCTCGCTAGTGCGCCCTATCGGGAGCGGCGGTCGTCGATCACAATTTATAATTTTTCCCCAGGGTGAACGACCTCACACCCCCCGACCGATTCCTGAACGATGCTGTCGAGCGTGGGCGGATAGGCTGTCCACCTCGGGAATGTCGGAAGGAATGGAGGTTAGCGATGGCAACGTGGCCAACACTAACGCAGACTGGCGGCCCTCTACGTTGGACCGTCTGGGGCGGTAACATTACCAACCATGAAGCCTTTGCATTCACGCTGCAAAAGTCGGAACGCAATGTTGGCGCGCTTATTTCCGACGTCACAGTGTATGTCAATCAGGCCGGCGCCGGCGGAGAGCCAAGCTACAACATTACACTGAACGCGGTAGACCAGTTTGCCAATCCGGCCAATCAGAGCATCACCGGAAACTTCGAAAGCAACGGTGTTTAGGAGAGGAACGATGAAAGTCAATCTCGTCAAAGATGAGAATGGGATGGTCGTCGCGACGTTTGAGGATGCAGTTGGCGGCGGCCCCGCGATGAAGCCCGAGCTGAAGCCCGGACACAAGGTGGAAGAGGTCGAGGCCGCGGAGAATTACAAAGCGGATATCAAAACCTTCTACAGGCACCACAGCCGGTAACTTCCGGCTATCCCGACTAAGCCTACGCCAATAAACTGACATGGGTGGCTATCTCGCCGGTCTGCGACATCGCCACCCATCCCTCGACGCCGCTCCTCTCCGCCAACGTGATTTTCCGACAGCCGCCGCCGTTCGGCGGCACCCAACGGCTCGCCCCCGCTGGCAGAGCGTCTTTGTCGGCGCAAGTGAGTCGTCGGCGCGGCATGGGGATTTCTACATCTTATCAGTTGGGTCGTCGTGCGCGCGGCGGCCGGCGGACAATCCAGGCTTGCGCAAGGCGCCCCTTGACGAGCTCCGGACCGGGGGCGGCGACGGCGCTGCGACGGATCGCTCACACGATAATCATCGCGATGCGCTCGGCCTTGTGGCGGTCGATATTGGCATCGGCCAGCGCGTTGGTCAGAGAAAGAGGAACGAGGGTAGCGGCACCTATGGGCATGCGGCTTCAGCCGGCGGCGAGCGGGTCGGCGGTCGGGATCGAGATGGCGCCGCCGCGGTCGCCGCCGACGAGCGGCGAGGCCGCCTTGCGCCCAAGGGCTTCGACAACCGGGATGTCGGCGTCCGCGACCGGCGCCATGCGCGGCTTGCGCGCCAATGCCGCCTCGACGTAAGGCGCCAGCTCGCGCTCCTTCGCCGCGGCGCGCGCCCGCTCGCGCTCCTTGAACTCCGGCATCACCTCGGCGGCGAAGGTTTCGAGCGACTGGCAGATGTGCTCGTGGCGGTTGGCGCCGCTCTGCTGGACGAACATGACCTGGTCGATCCCGGCCTTCTCGTAGCGGGCGAGATGCGCGCGCAACTGCTCGGGGGTGCCGATGCCGCCGCGCCCGGCATTGTCCGGCAGCCGGTCCTTGACCTGCAGAAAGCGCTGCCAGAGATCGGTCCGGCCCGGCATGTGCTCGCCAAACAGCGCGTAATACCCGAGCGAGTAGCCGAAAAAGCGAAACCCGTCGAGCCCGCGGCGGATCGCTTCCGCCTCGTCCTGATGGCAGGACATGCCGGTGACGATCGCGAGGTTCGGGTTGACCCGATGGCCGATCGGCACGCATTCCTCGGACTTGATGATCGCGTAATATTCCTCGACCCATTTCGCCGCCTGCTCGGGCTCGAGAAAGGCGAACGCCAGCGCGCCGAGGCCGTTTTTCGCGGCGAGGTGGATCGTCTCGCGGCGCGAGCACGCCACCCACATCGGCGGGTGCGGCTTTTGCACCGGCTTGGGCACCAGGTTGCGGCACGGCATGTCGAACCAGCGCCCCTGAAAACCCGGATAAGGCCGCATCGCCAGCATGTTGGCGGCCTGCTCGGTCGCTTCCTGCCACATCGACCGCTTGTCGTCGGGGTCGACGCCAAACCCGCCCATCTCGACCGCGGTCGCCGACTCGCCCGTACCCCATTCGACGCGCCCGTTCGACACGAGGTCGAGGGTCGCGACCCGCTCGGCGACGCGGGCGGGGTGATTGTATTTGGGCGGCATCAGCGCGATGCCATGGCCGAGGCGGATCTGCTTGGTGCGCTGCGAGCACGCCGCGAGAAACACTTCCGGTGCGGAGGAGTGCGAATATTCCTCGAGGAAGTGGTGCTCGACCTCCCAGACATAGTCGATCCCGAGCCGGTCGGCGAGCTCGACCTGGTCGAGCGCCTGCTGGTAAAGCCGCTGCTCGGCCCCCTCGTCCCAGGGCTGGGGCAGCTGGTGCTCATAGAAAATCCCGAATTTCATGGCGCTGAGCCTCCAATCGCATTTGCCTATTCTGGTGCACCCGCGGCGAGCCGGGCCCGCGCGTCGACGGTGTTCGCTTGCCTAGTCGCGTTGAAACGGGTGAGGAAACAGCTCGTGGATGTTGGTGGCGATCGCCTCGCCGTCGAGGTTGCCGAGCACGACCCCAGCGTCCCGGCCAAACTCGAAGAGGACTTGACGGCACGCGCCGCAAGGCGGCGACGGCGGGTCCGCGTCGGTCACCACGGCGATTTCGACGATTGCCGGGTCGCCGGCCGCGACCGCGTTGAAGATCGCCACGCGTTCGGCGCACATCGACAACCCGTAGGACACGTTTTCGACATTGGCCCCGCGATAGGTCTTGCCCGACGCGGTGCGCACGGCAGCCCCGACCTTGAACCCCGAATAGGGCGCGTAGGCCCGCTCGCGCGCCATGCGCGCCTCGTGCACCAGCGCCTGCTGCGACCTCGTCAACCCGTTCGTCATTCAGTGCACCCCGACAAGGATCATCAGGATTGGCAAGGCGATCAGGACCGAGAAAAAACCCAACGGCCCGAGCAGGGTCAGGATGTCGTTTCTCGCCATCTGGGCCCTCAGCGTCTTTACGCCGATGCCCAACGCCACGTAGTACAATGCCGCGAGGAACTCGATCAGGTCATGATAGGTCGTGCGTATCCCGGCTGACAGCGTCGGCTGATTGATCCCAGACTTGACGATCTCCAGCACAAACATGACCCCGACCGTCGTGGAAATGGTTTTGTCGAGAAAGTGGCTGAGCAGAAATTCGGAGACGAAAATCTTGACTGAGCCGACAAATCGCGTGTTTTTTGCTTGGAAGTCCTTACAGATGCTGTCAATGATGTGATTGCTGTTAAAGCCGAGCCGCATTCGCACCGGCACCGACGTGATGGTCGACAGGAGCCCCGCCAGCAGGCCCACCAGCAGGATATAGAGGACGGTCTGCGTTTCCGGCCAGAATGCGAGCGGCATGTACCAGCCGGCCAAGCCCCACAGCAGGCCGCACAGCACGTTGACATGGGTAAACCAGATATAGGGGCGATAGCTCGTGCTCGGCCCGCTGATCACGAGGTTGGTGATGAGCCCCAGGGCCATTCCGGCGAGCGGCCCGTAAGCCAGGCCCGCCATCGCGGTGCCGACCGTGTCGAGAAAGACCAGGGTCTCGAAAAAGTTGGCGGCGACCAGGCCGCCGACATTGAGCACCAGCATCAAGGCGCCGTTTGCCAGGGAAACCAGCGGCATCACGTCACCTCGGCGGGCGGGCGCCCATCCCGATCACCGCGTCACGCGGTCCAGCGCAGGATCGCGGCGGCAACCTCCTCGGGCTGGTCGAGCTCGGCGAGATGGCCGGCGCCGGCGATTATGGTGATCTCGGTGTGGCCGGCGATCGCATGCGCGAAGCGGTCGGCGTAGGTGGGCGGCATGACCCGGTCTTCTGCACCCCAGATCAGCAACGTCGGGGCGTGGATCAGCGGCAGCCGCTTTTCGAGCTTGGTGTTGCCGAGCGGCCAGAAGGCGCGCGCCGCAGCCTCGGCGGCACGCGTCTGCTCGATCGTCCATTCGGGCGAGTTGGCGCCCTCGGGCTCGGCCTTGAGCGCGCTCCAGCGCTCGGCGTCGGCGCACATCAGGGCCGGCACGTCGGGCGCACGCTGCGCCCAGGGATCGGTCGCCGGCTCGTTCTCGTCGAACAGGCCCCACGGCGCGATCAGCGCCAGCCGGCGCACCCTGTCGGGCCAGATCGCGGCGACTTCGGCGGCGAACGAGCCCCCGACCGACCCGCCGGCCAAATCGGCGCCGTCGAGCCCCGCTCTGTGCAGCAATTCGCGCACCGCCAGCACCCAGTCGAGCTGGCTGTCGAGCACGGTGTGGCCGCGGTCGCCGCCGGGGAACCCCGGCAACGACGGCACGATAAGGGTGCGCTCGCGCGCCAGCGCATCGAGAAACGGGACCCAGCGCGGCAAGCCGCCAAAGCCGGCGAGAAACCCGAGCTTCGGACCGGCGCCGGCCTGCCAGACGCGCGACGCAAAGCCGTTGACTTCGACCGAAAACACGTGCGGCTCGCTCATGCCCCGCTCCACCCACGTCCGGCGGCGCAGCCTGACCCGCCGCCCGCCGGCGGTCAAGCCGCAACGCGTGGAGAGGGAGATGGACGCTCCGCAACGACGCTCGGAACGCCCGATCCTCCGCGAGACGAGCGGCTCAGGCGACGACCGGCGGGCGCTCGTCGCTGTGAAACGGCGGGCGGGGAGCGGCGCAATGCCAGCGCCGGCGCGGGGCTAGCTCACCACGCGGCGGCCCAGCCGTCGCGGCGCGGGTCGGAGCCGGCGAGCAGCATGCCGCTCGCGGCCTCGCGGCGGATGATCTCGACGCTGCACGGGCCGTCGAGGTCGCCGACCGTGTTGAGCCGGTGGCCGCGGCGCGCCAGCTCGCGGCGCACCGCTTCGGGAAAGCGGCGCTCGACGACGAGCTCGCTCACACCCTCGTGCGGCCAGTTGGCGTACTGGCCCGACACATGCGAGGTCCAGCGCGGCATCTCGGCCGCCTGTTGCGGGTCGAGCCCGCAATCGACCATCGCGCTCAACACCTGCAGGTTGACCTGCACCTGGTTGTCGGCGCCCGGCGTGCCAAAGACGCACCACAACGCGCCGTCCTTCAGCACGATCGGCGGGTTCATCGTGTGACGGACGCGCCGCCCCGGCGTCAGTCGGTTCGGGTGGCCGGCCTCGAGGTGCCAGTACGCCATGCGGTTGTTGAGGAGAATGCCGGTGTCGCCGGCGATGACGCCGGCGCCAAAGCCGCTATTGATGCTCTGGATGCCGGAGACCGCATTGCCCTCGCCGTCGGCGGTGCAGAAATAAGTCGTGTCGCCGGCGGCGTCCGGCACGATTTCGGTCGGGGCGGCATGGCGCATATCGATCCGGGCAGCGAGTGCGGCCGCGTATTCCGCCGACAAAAGCCGCTCAAACGGCGGCGCCAGCGAGCGCGGGTCGGCGCCCCAGCGCTCGCGGTCGGCAAAGGCCAGCTTTTTTGCTTCGACCATCGCGTGGACCCGGTCGGCGGACAGCAGTTCGGCGCCGGCGAGGTCGAGCTCTTCGAGGATCTTCAATTCCTGCAGCAGCACAAAACCGGTCGAGTTGGGCGGCGCCTCGAGCACCGTGAAGCCGCGATAGTCGACCGCGATCGGCTGTTGCTCCTCGGCGGTGAAGGCGGCGAGATCGGCCGCACCGACCAAGGCACCGGCGGCTTCAAGGCCATCCGCGAGGCGCCGCGCCAGCCGGCCGCGGTAAAAGCCCTCGGCACCCTCCTCGGCGATCTCTTCGAGGGTGCGCGCGAGGTCCGGCTGCGCGATCGCGGCGCCCAATCGAGGCGCGCTTCCGTCATCGAGAAACAGTGCCGTCGCGCGCGCGTCGACCAGCAAGGTGGAGCGATATTCCTCGGCGAAGTGGCAGTAGGCGCGGGTCGCGCCAAACCCGTCGCGGGCATACCCGACCGCCTCGCCGAACAAATCGCGCCACGGCAACCGCCCAAACCGGCGATGCATCAAGCCGAGCGCCGAGAGCATCCCCGGCACCGAAACCGACAACGGGCCGGTGCGCGGAATGCCGCCGGCGTAGCGTTCGGGGCTCGCCGCGGCGGGCGCCGGTCCTGTGCCGTTGAACACCACCGCGCGGCCGGTCGCGGCGTCGAACACCTGATAGAAGGCGTCGCCGCCGAGCCCCGACATCATCGGCTCGACCACCGAGAGGACGAGCCCGGTCGCGACCGCGGCGTCGACGGCATTGCCGCCGGCGCGCAACGCCAGGAGCCCCGCCTGGGCGGCGAGCGGGTGGTTTGCCGCGACGGCGCCGCGCCGCCCGATGATCAGCGGCCGGTAGGAACGCATCTCGACAGCCACATCCGCTCTCCTCACACCTTGGTGGTCGGCGCACCCCGGCGATCAATGCCGATCCCAACCCGTGGAGGCAAGGCAATCCCTGCGGCGCGGCAAGTACGACGCTACGGCGCGCGGTCAGCCGCCAGCCTCGGCTTGCGCGCAAGGCCCGAGAAACTCCGGGACAGAGACCGCGACACCGGGAAGATGGGCAAAGCACGGCTCGCTTGGCCGGCATTGGTACATATACGCCCAGTGGGTCAGCAGCAGATCCTTGACGGCCGCGGTGGACATTTGATTTGCCATGGTCCAGCCGGCGCGCTGCCGGGTCATCGTGCCGAGCCCGACGGTCGGCGCGCTGTCCGAGCCGCCGGCGGTCGTCTGCGAGGGCAGCAGGGTAAAGGTGAGGTGCACCTGGCCCTCGGGCGTCACCGACCCGACGAGCTGCAGGCACGAAACCTCGGGTGCGCTCGACCCTCTCGGCGGCGAATACGAGACCGCCGTCGTGCCCCAGAAATACCCGCCTTCGTACCGGGCAATGTGATAAACGGTCTGGTCGGATACCGGGATCGGGGATTTGAGCGCCGGGCTCGATGCAAGCGCCAGCAGATAATCGTGCGGCACGTACCAGTACGTCCCTTCCAGCCATTGCCAGCGGTCGACCGGCGCCGCCATCGCCGGACACCCGGCGGCGAGGGCGGCAATGCCGGCCAAGACCGTCCCTAATGCGCGTTTCAGTAAAATCCTGTTCATTGGCCAGCTCCTGGCTTCGGCGGCTGCGGGTCGCGGCGCCGTGCCGGCGGATCGGATCGCCGGCGCTCGACGCGATTGCCAGGGATAAGGGTCGCGGCATGAAGATTTCCTTGCACCGCCGTCCGGCCGCCGCCGGCAAGATCGCGCTCGTCGGTCTGTTGCTGGCGCTGGCGGGCTGCGCCGCCGCCGGTCCCGTCAATAGTTCGGACAATGACAAGAGCGGCGGGGACAAAAACAGCGGGTTTTACGGCGGCGTGACCGGCGGCGGCAGCTGGCCGTGAAAGCGCCCAAGACAAGCTGCGGGGTCATTGTCGGCGACGCCGAACGCATCCTGTTGGGCCATGCGACGCGCTCGCCGCGCTGGGACATCCCGAAGGGCGAGGCCGAGCCGGGCGAAGACTTTGCCGCGGCGGCGACGCGCGAATTGCGCGAGGAGACCGGGCTCGCGGCGGCGCCGGGCGACCTGAAGGCGCTCGGCGTGCACCGCTACCTGCGCGGCAAGGACCTCGCACTCTTCGCCTGGACGCCGCCTGTCATGCCCGACCCGAAGAGCCTCGTATGCGGCTCGACATTCGTCCTGCCGAACGGGACGGCATTGCCGGAGTTCGACCGCTTTGCGCTCTTCGCCTGGGACGAGGCGCTGACCCGGGTCGGCAAGAACATGGCCCGGGTTTTGGCCGAGATCGCCCGGGTCACGCCAAACGGCGCTTCGGAATGACGCGGCGGTCGTGCTAGGCTAGTGTCAGCTGCAACGCGAGGAGGCCCCGATGCCCAAGCTGCGTCACATCGCCATCGCCGCCGAAGACCCGGAGGCGATGGCCGAGTTCTACAAAAAAGCCTTTGATTTTGTCGAAGTCGGCCGGCCCAACGGGGTGCTCGCCGACGGCGTGTTCCTCAGCGACGGCACCCTCAACATGGCGATCCTCAAATTCAAGACCGACCAGCTCGGCAAGGGCATGGACTATCGCGGCATCCACCATTTCGGCGTGCTGGTCGAGGATGTCGACGCGTTCTCAAAGAAACTCGAAAGCCTCGGCGCCGAGCATTACATCGACCAGGGTCATGGCGGGCAGCAGGCCGGCTATTTCGAGAAAAAGTTCTACGGGCCGGAGCACTTGCTGTTCGACATCGCCGAGCATGGCTGGGCCGGCGCCGAGCCGCTGCCGGTCGCGGTCAAGGAAGCCGCCGAATAAGTCGACCGCGAGGTCGTGCGGCCCATTGGGGGCATGGCGCCAAAACCCGTGACGGCGCGGCTTGGTCCACCGCCGACCGGTTCGGGCCTGCATGCAGGCTCGCCGGGTATCAACAATGCTATCTCCTCCCACAGTCGTCATGGCCTGACTTGTTCGGGCCATCGACGCACCCGGATCGCGGTCGGAAACAGGCCGTCGATCACGGGGACATGCCCGGTGACGACGAACGAGAGGAGAGTGGAAGCTTTGGGGTATCCGGCGACGGCTCCGCGGGGAACCGGACAGCCTCGGACGCGTAAGGGTGTCCGTGCGACCGCCATGGGCGCCGAAGTCGTGAACGGCAGGGACAAACCCGGCCAGACGATGAAGAGAGTCAGTCAAAATTCGCGCTCGTCGCTCGCGTTCGCGAAAGCGGCGGGCGCTGCCGACTTGCAACCACACCGGAGGAGATTCCAATGGCCAAGCTGCGCCACATCGCCATCGCCGCGAAAGACCCCGACGCGATGGCCGATTTCTATGTCAAGGCGTTCGACTTCAAGATCGTGCGCTCGAACGACGGGCCGCTCGCCTATGGGCACCATTTGAGCGACGGCACGATCGACCTCGCGATCCTGCGGTTCAAGACCGACCAGCTTGGCCGCGGCATGGACTATACCGGCCTGCACCATTTCGGGATCCTGGTCGAGGATGTCGACGAG
>Ga0210390_10005038_pt1 | contig 11111 bp, 7 predicted proteins | sample IncBWH11OmetaG_FD_161050 | JGI IMG/M metagenome (GOLD analysis project Ga0210390, IMG submission 161050) | Forest soil microbial communities from Barre Woods Harvard Forest LTER site, Petersham, Massachusetts, United States - Inc-BW-H-11-O ... | reverse complement strand
AAATAGAAACGCTTTTGATTTTCCGTTCCGTCCAATCGAATCGCATCGATGACGCAGAAATGGTTGTGCGGGATTTGTCCAAGGGAAGGATCCGCCGCGGCGAGGATAGCGATAACTTCAACCAAGGTGGAGTGCGAGACGCCGGCTCCACGGAAAGCCTTAGGGATCGTGATGCCCCAGAGGCCGCTCCTGGTCAGCAGTTCAATCTCCGCATGAGGAAGCCGCCGCTCTCGATCTCGCACCGACGCTTCTGCCTTCAGTTCCCTGGCGATCTGATGTGCTGTCTGGATAGCCTCTTGATCAGAATGAATTCGATGAGCTGCCGGCGGTTCAAATAAGTCAAGTGATCTGGACGGTTGGACCAAGTTTTCGACGCCTGGGGATGACATGGGTTTTTCTCCAAAGCATCTGAATTGAATCATGATATCCCTACTGATCAAGTAGAAATTCTGAGGATCTGCACTAGCGCCGGTGTGATCAGAGGTAGCGCCCCGCGACAATAGAGGGTTGTTCAAGCAGGCGCCCAGCAGTGATGTCGAAAGCGAGCCGAATGACCCGTGTTCGCGCTACAGTTTACGGCGACAAGCTGCGCTTCTGCCCCAAAGGCATTGTGAGTCGCCAGATCATACTCCCCGCGTTCACCGGTTAAGATCGGCCACAATCGGCCATAGGTCATGAAAGTGGCTGATTGGGTCAGAGCCCACGGAGCGCCGGTGAACATTTCGCCGTAACCATCGTGGGTGAACGGTGCCAGAAGAGACCATGGAGGGTCGCCGGGTCAGCCTGCGCATCGACACCTGGAGGCTATTGATGATCACTAAGTCATATGCGGGCTTGATTCCAAGACGTACCAGCTCCAGGAACCCGGCGTCAGCCACTACTCGTTGGTCCATGCTGCTAGGACCCCCGTTGCCAAGATCGTATGCGGTGTTGTTTGGGAATCAAATAAATAGGACGGATCTGCCCGTTCAATGCGAACAGAACGAGTGAATTTATCGCCAAAAGGAAACGAACTATCGGATGCTTCAACGAGCGATCCAATCGGAGCCGAACCCAAAATTCGGGAATTGGCGCGTGCCACTGTGACTGAGACTTCTCCAAGATCGCTAAGCTGGTTGCGAAAAACGCTCAAGATATTCGGTCCGGGATTAGTGACGGGAGCCGCGGATGATGATCCGAGCGGGATTGCCACATATTCGAGCGTAGGTGCCCAGTTCGGTTCCAGCATCCTTTGGACAATGCCGTTGATTTACCCGTTTATGGCAGCAATTCAGGAAATAAGTGCACGAACCGGACGGGTCACGGGGCGCGGTATTGCCGGTAATATCCGACGATTTTACCCGGCCTGGATATTGTATGTCATCGTTGCTCTCCTGGTAATCGCAAATATCATCAATTTGGGTGCCGATATCGGAGCAATGGGGGCTGCCGTTAATCTCCTTATCGGAGGGCCACCGCTTCTCTATTGTGTTTTGTTCGCCTTGATTTCGGTGGTTTTGCAAATTCGAATCCCCTACCAGACCTATTCCGGCATCTTAAAGTGGATGACCCTTTCCTTGTTCGCTTACGTTGGCACAGTTTTCGTCGTCCAGATCAACTGGCCCGAAGTAATACGAGGAACCTTCATCCCCACGATCTCCTTTAAAGGAGAATATTGGGCTGCTCTCATCGCGGTTTTGGGCACCACGATCAGCCCGTATCTACTTTTCTGGCAAGCCGGAGAAGAAGTCGAACAATTGGAGAGTGCGCCAGACGAAAAGCCACTCAAAAAGGCGCCCCAACAAGCACCGGAACAACTTCAGCGGATTAAAATTGATACCTACGCCGGAATGGCATTTTCCAATCTCATCGCTTACTTCATTATACTCACTGCGGCAGCGACACTTCACACGCACGGGAAAACGGAAATCAATTCAGCGGCTGAGGCAGCCGAGGCGCTCCGGCCAATCGCCGGGCCATTCGCCGCGTTGCTTTTTAGTTTGGGGGTGATTGGCACCGGGTTACTTGCCCTGCCTGTTCTGGCTGGATCAGCAGCTTACGCACTCGGCGAAGCTTTGAAATGGCCGGTGGGACTGGAGCGCAAAGCGAAGGATGCAAAAGCATATTATTCGGTATTGGCGGTCTCAACTTTGATTGGGCTGGCCCTAAACTTTACAAGGCTTGATCCCATCAAGGCTTTGGTCTGGGCGGCCATCATTAACGGAGTGACCGCGGCGCCCGTGATGTGTTTTACGATGCTATTGGCCAGTCGTCGTAAAGTGATGGGAGAGTTTACATTGCCATTCTATCTTAAGATACTGGGATGGTCAGGGACCGCGATTATGGCCTTGGCGGCGGTAGGCATGCTTTTAACTTTGGGAAAATAGGCTTCGCCAAACGTTTTTATGTCATCACTTTGAAGCAAACAAAGGTCACGTATTACTTTATGAACGAAGAGAACCAATTGGAGAAAGTGTCGTCTGTAAGAAGGCCTTGGACAGAAGCTTGGGAGCAAGCCTGGGAAGCCTACCAAGGTCAACAGAAACCTGGCGGAGATGAAAAACTAGCCTCCTTTCGTAACCGCGCGAAGCAGGAGAATGATGCGCGATATTTAGGCGATAAATATTTTAAAGAAGTTTGCCAATACCTACCAAAGAGCGAATGTCCACCAAGTTAATGGTGATAAGCTTAGACCTGGGTTAAACTCGATTCTTTATACACACGGCGAAAGGAACAGAGGCTGGAAGCCTATGCTACATTAACGCCGTCGCGTGGCCAGCGCGTCTCACAGCGATAGCTGAGAAATCGCTCAGCGGTCCGGAAAACCCAATGTAGCATAGGCTTCCAGCCTGTGTTCTTTTGCACCAAGCGAATGTTTTACAACGGTCCGCGCCGTTCCCCAGCGCTGTGAAAGATCAGGGTTGACATCCTGGACTGGAGTCCTCAAGGCCTTTCGGCCACTCGGGCCAAGCCCGAAAAACGTAGACGTGACCCAGACCTACTCTCGCGTCTCGCCTGCCGCTTTCGACGATCCGGCTGAATTCTCGGGAATATTTTGGGCATCGTCGAGTTCGGCCGCGAAATCCTGTGATGCTGATACATGCAGATTTTCATCCTCCGGAATTTCCGGGTCTAATCCGTCCTCCGGTGGACGCTCGCGTGCGTCCTCCTCGTCATATTCAGAACCGACGGTCCGTTGCGTTCCCCGAGAGCCGATCGGTTCAGCGAGGGGGTCAAGTACTTGGCCTGGAGCCTCTGACTCGGAAAGAGCCTCTTCTCTAGCATCATTATCTTGGTCCATGTAGGTGCTCATCTTATCTTATTCGCGCCTGGTGGCTTTTTTGGTCTATGCGGGCGACAAACCGCTAGGGGGTCCGCAAATCTCTCGCTATCGCCAGCTCTCGCACCTGATGTGGTACGCCAGGTCTTGATGACCACAGTTTAAACGGCGAAATGTTTGCTTCATGTCAAATGATGGAGTTGACATGTTTCTCAAACACGATAGCTCTACTACTTTGGTCGGATATAAGAAGTCTTTTCCGTCTTTGCCGTAGAAATAAACTTCGAACGGAACGGGTGACTTGCGGTCGGAGCTCGCTGTTCAAGAAATACAGAAAATTTAGAAATTCCATGACCACCATCTCGCAACCGTCAAAAATCTCTCACCATCTCAAGAAAGACTACCTCTCATACCCGGAAGTCATTGCTCAGTCGATTTCCGTTATCGCCCCATCCACCGCTCCGGCCGCCATTTTGGGATTGATCTTTGTCAGCGCCGGCAATGGAACCTGGCTCAGCTTTCTCCTCGCCACTGTTGGACTGCTCTTTGTCTGCTTTAACATCAACCAGTTTGCCCGGCGCTCTGCCTCCCCGGGTTCTCTTTACACCTACATTGTGAAAGGACTCGGACCTATCGCAGGGGTTCTCAGCGGATGGGGCTTGTTGCTGGGCTATATGGTCACTGGGATGTCCACGCTTTGCGGGTTCGGAATTTTCGCCAATATGCTTCTCGCCCAGGTGGGAATTCATCTCCCCATGGTGGCGTTGTTCGCACTCTGCGTCATTGTCTCTTTCGGCGTGGCCTACAAGGACATCAAACTTTCAGCCAAAATGATGCTGATCTTCGAAGGAGTGTCGATCGTCTTCATTCTGGTCTTAGGCGTGGCGATCTGGGTGCACAAGGGTTTCGCCATCGACATGTCGCAGATCACGCTTCACGGTTCAACCCCGGGGGGTGTGATCACCGGGATCGTCCTCGTTGTTTTCGCTTTTTCCGGTTTTGAGAGTTCCACCTCCCTCGGGGCTGAGGCGAAAGACCCGCTGCGAACGATTCCCCGATCAATCCTTCAGAGCACAGCGATCTCCGGCGTTTTTTTTCTCTTTATGGCTTACGTGATCATCCTCGGTTTTAAAGACTCCGGAGCTGACCTGGGCAAAAGCGAGGCACCGCTCGCCTTTCTGGCGCCGCAGACTGGGCTGGCATTTCTGGGCACCCTGATCAATCTCGGCGCCCTTCTGAGCTTTTTTTCCTGCACCCTCGCGTGCATCAATTCGACCGCCAGGATCATCTTCTCGATGGCGCGCCACGGACTCTTCCATGACGCACTCGGTGAGGCGCATCAGACCAATAAAACGCCCCATATCGCCGTTGCTCTCTCTGCCTTGATTACGTTTCTCCTTCCCGCATCCGTCTACTTTTCCGGAATCAATACTTTTGACGCTCAAGGCTACTTTGGCACCCTCTGCAGTTTCGGTTTTCTGCTGGTCTATATTCTAGTTTCGATTGCCGCACCGATGTATCTCCGCGCTCTCGGAAAGTTGCGTAAGACCGACGTGATCTTTGCGGCCTTGGGCTGCGGTTTTATGCTCCTCCCGCTCTTGGGCACGATCGGGATACCCGGGAGCGCTTTATTTCCTCCGCCCCCCTTCCCTAGCAATCTGCTCGTCTGGATCTTCGTAGCTTATATGGTTGTCGGGTTAGTTGGTCTTTTGATCCAAAAGGCTCGTTCTCCGAAGATGCTTCCGACCATGAAGCATTCGATAGACGAAATCGAACAGTTCGGTGATGCGAAGGACATTTCCTGACCGATCCGGTGCTCACCTCTTCGATTCACCCTTGATAGAACTTCCCCTGATGGCTAAATATCGCTCTATTGCGCAGGAGTGCTTCGCAGTCATTAATCTCCTGCGGTAGATGAATCGCGATGCTCCAGTCCAATGCTCCTGCGGGATTGCCCTTTTCTAAACGCTACGGGTACGAAGGCCAGGCGAAGGAAACAAGCATTTGGGAAGATGCGTCAGAAAATCTGCGGCACTGCGTTTTGGAAACCGCCCACGATTTAGGCCTCGCCCCGAGTGACATCAGGGATATCGTCTGCTCTGTCCTCCAGCAGCGGCCGAATCGCCGGAACTGGAGTGAATACCCTAACGTCTGGGAAGAAGCCCAAAAGGACGTTTACGGATGTCAATGGTTTCTGGTTTACGACATCATCGAACGAATCTGGAGCCGATTTAGAAGAGCCGATGACCACTCGGTCTGGGATGAGGAGAAAGCACCCGCATTTCGGCAGGCCATCAACGATTTCTTTTTGACGAACGGGATTGGGTGGCAACTCGTGAAGGGCGAGATCATCATGCGCGGTGCTGATGGGTTTGAAGCGGCCGTCAAAACGGCCCAGGCAACGCTTGAAGAATCCGGTCGCCCGAGCGCCAGCAGGGAAATCCATGAAGCGCTGGAGGCACTTTCATGGCGACCGGAACCGGATTTGCGCGGTGCTGTTTATCACACCATGGGTTCTCTCGAATGCCTGGCCCGCGCGATTACCGGCGATCCCAGAGCAACTTTGGGCGAAATCCTGAAGAAACATCCAGACCTCCTCCCCGGCCCCCTTCACGAAGCCCTCTCCAAGGTGGGGGGCTCCGCTTTGATTGAGGCTCGCCATTTCAATCAAGACCAGAAGCCGAAAAGAGAGGAAGCCGAACTTCTGGTCGGACTGGCCGCCACGGTGGCGACGTACTGGAGCAAAAAATGTGATCGGCCGATGGCGATGCGGAGAGCCCCAACCGTTGCTTAGTGAATACCTGGCTCTGCCAGCTAAACCAGAGAAGAGCCGAAACCATCACGACGACCGATGCTGCCAGGAGGGACAAATGGAATCGGCAAAATCGCAGGATTGACTTCTGGGGCATTTGATTGATATCGCCCGAGTGACTCGTGGATCGCACATCGCTCCGGTACGATTCTACGATGAATCATATTTACCATATTAGACGATATTAACCAGAATAATGTTTTTGGACAGTGGCGCCGAACAGCAACACATGTCGTTCGACCACCCCGGAGCCACTGATGTCCTGCAAAGATCGACCTGGGAGGAAACCGATTGAGCCGAAAGGATCACTGAAAGAGCAATCCTTCGGCGAGGCCGGACGCTCGGGCGCCCAAAGTGGCGGGATCCACCGACACAAATATCGGTGGTCCCGGAATCGCTGGTAACGGTTAGGAGTTGGCTTGACGCAGTGTGTTGATCCGATTCTGGATCCGAGTGGCCCGCTTGTTCTGGAAATCTTGCCAGGTGGTAACCTGATCTCCAGTCAAAAGGCTCGCGATATATTGCTCCTGTTTAACGCGCAGAGCGAGAAGGTTCGCCTCGGCTGTGGCCAGAGTTGCGGCGGCGGACTGACTGGACTGATTGTTCTTAATCGCTTCTAGCACGGCTTCTTTGGCAGAAAGATAGCTGGCCAGCGCCGATTGAAATGCTGCCTTGTTAGTCGCCCGGTACTGTTTAATGTCTTGCTTTTGGGTGTCCGTCAAATTCAGCTTCCTCCAAATCCACGCATGATGATGCCGCCAATGGCCATGCTGACTGTAGCCTGAGCCTGGAGAAGGTGTTGTCTCCGCAGTCTGCGCTTGTAGCGAACTGCATGCCACGATGGCAATGATTGGGGTGATTAGATATGTTAGTCTCATGCCTAAGAAGACGTTGCGACCACCTGATTAGTTACGTTAACAAAAGGTCGTTTCGGGGTTGTTTACACTGGGCGAAAATTCAATTTGCCGTCCCAAGGGATTTCAGCTCCGCTTGCGCCAGAATGTATTCATCGAAATTCTTCTCTCGCATTCCCAAACACTTGTCGAAGTAAACAGCTGTGGTCTTCTTATCCCCAGCCAGCAGACGCTTCATTCCGACGTAGTACCATGCTTATCCAGATTTTAACGATGCACTAGCGCCCGCGCGGTCCCGCTCCAGCAACCCCCAGCGTTCGAGGGCCGCTTCGATTTCGGGCCCTCGCACCGGCTTGCTGATGTAGTCGTCCATCCCAACTTCGAGACACGTTTCCCGCTCGCCAAGCATGGCGCTAGCAGTCATGGCCACGATATAGACGGGCAATCTCCCAGGACCGCTCTGGTCCTGCTCCCGTTCGCGGATGGCCCGTGTCACTTCATAGCCATTCATCCCCGGCATCTGACAGTCCATAAAAATGATGTCATACGGTGTGCGGGACAGGGCCTCCAAAACCGCGTTTCCATCTGAGACAACGTCCGCTTGATAGCCATACTCCTGTAGTTGGTATTGCCCCACCCTCTGGTTGATTGCGTTGTCCTCAGCGAGAAGGATGCGTATCGGCTGGCGCGATGTTTGCCCGTCGGTGGGAACGGGCGGAAAGTTTTCAGAGCCGGCCGAACTCGTCGCTCGATCGCTCAAGATTCTGGCCCGCTTGCCACGTTCCAGCGCGGACTTCAGGTTGGCCGCTCGCACCGGCTTGCTCAAGTAATCATTCATGCCTGCTGCCAGACACTTTTCGCGGTCGCCCTGCATGGCATTGGCGGTCATCGCGATGATGTAGAGCGGCGCGTGCCAAGGGCAGGGACTCTCTAAACTTTGTTCCCGCTTGCGAAGGGCTTGGGTCGCTTCATAGCCGTCCATTTCAGGCATCTGGCAGTCCATGAGAATGATGTCATAAGAAATTAGCCGCAGAGCATCCAAAACCTCCAATCCATTGGCCACTGCATTTGCCTTGTAGTGAAGTTTTTGCAGTTGGCCCAAAGCAACTTTTTGATTGATGATATTATCCTCCGCCAAAAGGATGCGTAACGTTTCAAGCTGTGGATTTGGCTTCAGGCTCATCAAGGCAGAGGCAGGGATAATACGCTTGGCCGGGTCGTTCCCCAGCATCGTCTTGGCGGTGGTATCGACCAGACAGTCAAACAGACGCGATTGTTTGGTTGGCTTGAGGAGGTATGCGTCGATCCCGATTTCATTTAATTCCGCTGCGCTTATCCCATGTCCTATGGAGGTCAAGACGATCAGGCGTGCGCCAGAAATTGCCGGGTCGGCCTTGATTGCGCGTGCGAGAGTCAAACCGTCCATTTCAGGCATCTGTGCATCCAAGAGTACCAAGGTGTAGGGCTTTCCTTTCGTTGCCGCGGCTCGGAGGACCTTCAAGGCCTGAGTACCACTAGCCGCGCTACTTGCCGGCATTCTCCAAGCAAGAATTTCGCGCCGCAGAATTTCGCGAGTGGTGGCATTGTCATCGACCACCAGCGCCCGAAAATTCAATAAATCGCGAAAGGATCTTTCTGCGTCTTTTGCCGCACCCGACTGCTTCTCAAGTTGCGCGGTAAACCAAAAGGTTGAGCCCTTTCCCGGCTCGCTTTGTACGCCTATTTGGCCTTGCATGATGGCCACCAACTGTCTGGCGATTGCCAGCCCTAAGCCTGTGCCTCCATATTTGCGCGTGAACGAACTGTCGGCCTGATTAAATGGTTGAAAAAGCCGGGCCTGCGCTGCCGCGGGAATGCCTATCCCAGTATCTTGAACTTCAAAACGCACTACGGCGTATGTCTCGGCTTCCCGCTCTTTGGAAACACGGACAACTACCTCTCCTGTTTCAGTAAATTTGATGGCGTTACCAATGAGATTGATCAGAATTTGCTGCAGCCGGCCAGGATCACCGCACAGCCGTGTGGGGGTACCCGGTAGTATTGTGCCGGCTAACTCGATCTCTTTGCTTTGTGCGCTTTCAGCCAGCATGTCCAGAGAGCCCTCGACAGCTTCACGCAGATCAAAATCGAGGACTTCAAATACGAGTTTGCCTGCCTCAATTTTGGAGAAGTCCAGAATATCATTAACGATTTTCAGCAGAGCGTCCGCACTGATGCATATAGTCTGCGCGAACTCGCGCTGTTGCGGATCCAAATCGGTGTCGAGCAACAAGCTGGTCACGCCAATAACACCGTTCATCGGCGTTCGGATCTCGTGGCTCATATTGGCTAGGAACTCGCTCTTGGCATGGCGAGCTTTCTCTGCGGCTTCCTTGGCGGTGTTCAACTCCTGCTCAACACGTTTGCGAAGCGTGATGTCACTGAAGACCATCACCGCACCGATAATTTCACCGCTCTCATCACGGAGCGGTGTACTGACGTATTCAACGGGAAAACAGGTCCCGTCTTTTCGCCAGAACACTTCGTCGCTGATCCGGTGGGAAACACCGTCCTGGAGCGCGGCATAAATCGGACATTCCCGTTGAGGATAGGGCTCGCCGCAGGCCTTCGTGTGGTGGATCATGAGATGCGCTTGCTTGCCGACTAACTCCCTGGCTTCCCATCCGAGCATCTTGACCGAGGCGGGGTTTTCGAACGTGATGCGCCCTTCGAGATCCAGCGTGTGAACGCCATCGCCGATCGCGTTGAGAGCCAATTCGTGCTGGCGATGAACGTACTGTAACTTTTTTTCGACGCGCGCACGTTCGCCGAGCGTCTGGGTAAGTTGCCGCACCTCGAGAGGCTCGAACGGTTTTCTGAGCATCAGAAGCCGGCTATTGTAACCCAACTGCTCCCGAAGGCTTTCTCCAAAATGGTCAGAGAACGCGATGCAGAGGACGATCAGCAGGTTGCCGTGTGCCTGCCAAAGGCGACTGATTGTCTCGATGCCGTCCCAACTGTTGGGCATGCGCACGCCAACGTAAGCCATCGAATACGGCCGCCCTTCACGGAGCGCCTCCTGCACTTTATCAAGGCCTTCCTCTGGCCGCAGCGCACCGTCGATTTCGAATCGGGGCGGCGCTACCCGGGGCGCCGAGCGACCAAGCAACGCCGCGGACCCTATGTCGAGTGGTTGGGCTGCCGATACCTCAAGACGAAGCATATTTCTAAATTCCTCGTGAACCGCCGGGTCATCGTCGATGAGGAGAATCCGATCGGTAGAGAAACGATCGGTGTTCATGCTGCGAACAAAAGGGGCGCAACGGCGAATCGTGGCAACAGTGTCACGAGTAAGGCCGTGCCGCGCTCAGTGGCATCGTTGTAGGCACCGCTTAGTTTTCGCTTCGCTGGCTTGAGCAAGAGATGATGCATAGGTTTGCGGCCCTTTACTGATTTTCGTAAAATATTGATGCGGTTCGACGCTTTAGGCTTTTGCGGTGACGGCCCCTGCTGCGCATGGGCGTGTCCCGGTTATCCAGTTTGAAGGTAACGTTTTTCCCTTCGTAATCCAGTCTAACCGTAAATATAAATATTTTTCATAAAATTGGAAAAAATTGTATTGCTGAGACTTCTGCCCCTCGCGCACTTGCCAATGGTTGCGCTTTGGCGACAACGCCGCCTCGTGAGCTCCAAAAAAAAATCCTGAGCAAGGCGGTAAGGCGTTCGGCTTCCCGGGTCGCACCGGGAAAGTAGGAGCGGCCGGAACCAACCACGCGGTGTTTTTTCTACCCCCATTCCGTAAAGAGTGTGGACTTGATCTCTCTCAGATTAGCATATTATTGTCAATATTGTAATTATATTAATTGTATTTGCTTATCAGGCCGTCGGTGGCGAGAATGTTCGCTATGCAACGAACACAGCTCATGGCGATAGCCCATCTACACCCTAGACTTTGCCATGGAACTTGAGCGTGCAAAAATAGCCGTCCGCGGTGCGGTGCAAGGTGTCGGTTTCCGCCCCCACGTTTACCGCCTGGCCACGGACCTTGGTCTCCAAGGCTGGGTAGTGAACTCATCAGGAGGTGTCCTGATCGAGGTGGAAGGGCCATCCGACACGCTCCGTCAATTTCTGCTGCGCCTCGAGAAAGAGAAACCGCCCCGCGCGGTGCTCCAAGGTGTCGAATTTTCCTTCCTCGACCCTGTCGGCT
>Ga0210390_10005037_pt1 | contig 11112 bp, 12 predicted proteins | sample IncBWH11OmetaG_FD_161050 | JGI IMG/M metagenome (GOLD analysis project Ga0210390, IMG submission 161050) | Forest soil microbial communities from Barre Woods Harvard Forest LTER site, Petersham, Massachusetts, United States - Inc-BW-H-11-O ... | reverse complement strand
CTTGAGCCCGTCGCCGGCCAGCAGGATCCGCAGCACGCCGAGTCCCGCCGGGCTGACCTGCACGCCCGCCTGGGCCAGCGTGCTCACGTAGTACGCGGTCATGACCCTGGACGCGGCCAGCATCAGCAGGTGCAGCGGCGCGTCGGAGGGGATCCCGCTCTCGCCGTCACCCCAGATCCAGCCCGTGCCGTAGCCGTGCCCAGGTCCCGCGCCGCCCTCGGCGCAGCGCCCCGCCAATTCAGGCGTCTCTTCCGACGACGGCGCCTCTTCGTCTGCCAGTGGCAGCGCCCACGCCTCGCTCACGCCGCCAGTCTCGGCCACCAGCTATTTCCATGTCAAATCATTTGACCTCAAAACAATTATGCGCCCGGCGAACGTTTGGCGCGGCTGCCTAATGCCCAAAAAAGTTTGCACAGTAATCTATGCACAGTTATCCTTGCATCATGACCGAGCCGCTGCAGCCCAACGAAGTGCGCGATGTCGAGGCCCTGCGCGTCCTGGCGCACCCGATGCGGCAGCGGATCCTGCGGTACCTGCGGCAGGCCGGGCCGGCTACCTCCACCACCCTGGCCCAGGAACTGGGCGAGAACAGCGGGATCATGAGCTACCACCTACGCCAGCTGGCCGAGCACGGCTTCGTCCAGGAGGTCGCCGAACGCGGCCGGGGCCGGGAACGGTGGTGGCAGGTCACGTCGCGGCCGCTGTGGATCCCCCGCGAGGGCCTGAGCCCGGAGGCACAGGCGGAAGCCGCCGGGCTGCACCCGCCGACGCTGGGCGAAGAGCTCCAGGGCTTCGAGCGGTTCCGCGCCTCGCGCGGAACCATGGGCGAGTGGGGCCGCGGGACGTGGACCCTCATGCGCACCAGGCTCACGCTTACCCGGGAGGAAGCCGCCCAGCTCATCGCCGATCAGCAGGAGCTGATCGGCCGCTACCAGCGCGACCCTGCGGAAGCTCCGGCCGGGGCCCGGCCCGTGGTGTTGGGGTTCCTGGCCTACCCCGAGCCGCCGCGCTAGGCCATACACCTGGCGACCCGGTCACTGACCAGTGCGATAGGAATCACACGCCCGGGACCCGCCCAGAGCTGCACATACGCACCGAACTGCGCGATCCTGACATCGGATGAAGATCTCTGATGTGCTCCTGCTGCTGGCCGCCGGGACCCTGGGCGGCATCTTCAGCACGGTGGTGAGCGTGGCGTCGCTGGTGACCTACCCGGTGCTGCTCGCGCTCGGGGTCCCGCCGCTGAGCGCCAACATGACCAACACGGTCTCGCTCGTGTTCACCGGGGCGGGCTCGGTGGCCGGGTCCCGGCCGGAACTGGAGGGACAGGGCCGACGCGTGCTGCGGCTCGGCGCGATCACCGCGCTGGGCGGGGCGGCCGGGGCGGCGGTGCTACTGACCGCCCCGGCGGGCAGCTTCGCGCTCGTGGTGCCCGTGCTGATCGCCGCCGCGTCGGTCGTGCTGCTCGTCCAGCCCACGATCAAGAAACGGGCCGAGCGGTCCGAGCGGGCCAAGGAGCCATCTGGCGAGCCGGGCCTGGCCCGTCGCGTGGCGCTGTTCGCGGTCGCCATGTACGTCGGGTACTTCGGCGCGGCCGCGGGCATCATGCTGCTCGTGGTCCTGTCCGGCATGATCGACGAACAGCTGGTCAGGGTCAACGCCATCAAGAACGCGGTCTCAGGCGCGGCGAACGCCATGGCCGCGGTGTGCTTCGCGCTCTTCGGCGACGTCAGGTGGAAGCTGGTGGTCCCGCTCGCGGCGGGCTTCCTGATCGGCGGGTGGATCGGGCCCGCGATCGCCCGTCGGGTGCCCGCCCGGGCGTTCCGCCTCTTCGTCGCCGTGTGCGGCCTGGGCCTGGCGATCAAGCTCGGCCTCAGCGCGTACCGCTAGGGGATGACCACGACCTTGCCGACGGCGCCGGCCTCGCAGGCCTCCTGCGCGGCCACGATGTCCTCCAGGCCGAACTTGTGCACGGGCAGGCCGGTGAGGCCGCCCGCGGCGAGCGCGGCCGTGATGTCCCCGGCCGCCTGATCAAGCGCGGCAGGCGCCACCCCGTAGAGCAGGATGAATCTGAGCAGCACGTTGGCGGTCATGCAGGCCCGCACGGGCAGGACGGGATCGGCGGGCTCCGCCGCGTAGGTCACGACCGTGGTGCCCGCCCGGGCCAGCGCGAGGTCGAGCGCCAGGTTGGCCCCGAGCGCGACCTCGATCACGCGGTCGACGGCCGGGGCGAACGCGCGCACCTGGTCGGCCACGTCGTCGGCGCGGTAGTTCACCACCAGGTCCGCGCCCGCGTTCTCCGCCAGCGCCGCCTTCTCAGAGCTACTCACGGTCGCGATGACCCGAGCGCCCGCTCGTTTGGCCAATTCAATGGCGAAGTGACCCACGGCCCCTGCCCCTCCGGCCACGAGCACGGTCTGGCCGGTAATCGGTCCGTCGGAGAACAGGCAATAGTGCGCGGTCATGGCGGGCACGCCCAGCGTGGCACCCAGCTCGAACGAGGCGCCGTCGGGCAGCGGAGCGGCCTGCCTGGCGGGCAGGACCGTCCACTCCGCGGCGGTCCCCCACCGTCGGCCGGCCGCCGCGAGCCACAGCCAGACGCGCTGCCCCACGCGCCCGGGGTCAACCCCGGCCCCGACCGCCTCGATGATGCCCGCGCCGTCCTGGTGCGGGACCTGGAAGCCGTCGATGGGCCGCGGTGTCAGGCCCGCGCGGCTCTTGTAGTCGGTGGGGTTGATGCCCGACGCACGCACCCGGACCAGCACCTCGCCGGGCCCCGGCTGGGGCCGGTCAAGCTCCTCGACGCTCAGTACCTCCGCCGCCGGCCCGGTCTTGGTGTAGATGGCAGCCCTCATGGGTGGAGCGTAACGCCTTTAAATACCTTGTCGACGGCGTTCCGTGGCGCGTGGAGGGCGAGCCCGGCGAACTCAAGGTCGGCGGCGGCGACGGCGCGGACGACGGCCCGGTTGTCGTCGTCGTGGCCGGTCGCGAACATGTCCATGGTGTACACCGCCATCGGCATCTGCCGGTCTAGCGCGCGCTGGTGGACCTGGCTGAGCGTCGGGCCGTCGGCCGAGTAGACCAGGACCGGCTGGCGGAACAGCTCCAGGTAGGTGTTCCCCGACGCGTCCTCGTAGGGCTTGCCGATGATGCCGTCGACGCTGGCGGCGATGCCGCTGGCCAGGAACGCAGTGACGTTCAGCTTCTGCCACGGCTCCAGGTCCCCGCGGACGGCGATGGCGATCTTGGTGTCGAACCGGATAGTCATGGGGTTCCTTAGACCTCGATCTCCCCGCCGACGCCGCGCAGATGGTCGCGGAACGTCAGGGCGGGGTCTTGCTGGCGCCGGGCCAGGTAGGCGTCAAACCGCACCTGTTCGCGGAGCGATACGCCGGCCCGGATCTGGTCGGCCTGGCGGCGTTCGGTATCGCGGATCGTCTCGGCCAGTGTGAACACATCGCCTGCGCGGTCGGCCGGCACGAACAGCACGCCGTCGTCGTCCCCGAGGACCAGGTCGGACGCGTCCACCGTCCAGTCTCCGGTCACCGCGGACCCCAGCGCGTCGTCGGGGCGGGCCTGCAGGCGCAGCGGGCCGGTCGGGATCGCGCCCAGGCTGAACACCGGCAGGCCGATCGCCACGATGTCGGCGGTATCGCGATGCAGCCCCCAGATCATGACTCCGGCCAGCCCGGCCGCCTGCGCCTCGAGCACGACCAGGTCGCCCGCGCAGGCCTCGTCCAGCCGCCCGCCGTTGTCGACGACGAGCACGTCGCCGGGTTCGGCGGACTCGATCACCTCAAGGAAGATGTCGACGCTCCCCGCGTGCCGCGCCGGGGCCACCCGGCCCGCCAGCCGACCGCCCGGCACCACGGGGTGCACGCGGACACACCGCACGGGCAACTGGGCGCGCAGGCAGGCGTCGGCCAGGTGGGCGGTGGTCAGCGTCGCGAACCTGCGGCGCAGTTCCGGGTGATCCATACCTCGCCAGCGTGGCCGGCCCGGGGCGGCGGGTCTTGAACGCTGGAGCGCGGGGAGATCCGCGCCCCTGGGATAATCGGGGCATGGCGGTCGCCAGGGAACCGTTGGGCCAGGACTGGGCCCGGTACTGGCGCGTGGACGGGGTGCCCGTGGAGGCGATGCACGCGCACTTCACCGCGCACGTGTACCACCGGCACAGCCACGAGAGTTACTCGTTCGGCCTGACCGAGGCGGGCGCGCAGGAGTTCACCTGCCGTCGCGGGCGGCACGTGAGCGGCGCCGGAATGGTGATGACCTTCAACCCCGACGACCCGCACGACGGGCACGCCGCGGGCGACGGCGGGTTCACCTACCGGATGGTGCACATCTGGCCGGAGTTCTTCACGACCTTGATTGGCGACGCACCGCTCCCGTTCCCGCTGTTCCGCTCGCCGGTGATCGACGACCCGGCGGTCGCGCGGTCGCTGCTCCGGCTGCACGTCGCGCTGACTACGCCCGCGAGCCAGCTGGAACGGTACGAGCGGCTCTCCGGGACGGCCAGGCTCCTCCTCCGCCACGCCTCCGGCCGGGTCCGGCCCCCGGCGGGAGGCTGGGCCGCGGCGCGCATCAGGGAACTCATTCACGACAGGTATGCGGCGGCGGACCTGACCGCCGACGACCTGGGCGCGGCCGCTGGCTGCAGCAGGTACGCGGCCTACCGGGCGTTCTCGAAGGCGTACGGGATGGCGCCCAGCGACTATCAGCGCCAGCTCCGGGTGCGGGCGGCGCGCCGGCTCCTCATCCAGGGCGCCACGCCCGCCGTGGCCGCGGCCGAGGCCGGGTTCGCCGACCAGGCGCACCTGACGCGCTGGTTCCACCGCTACTACGGGATCACCCCCGGTGCCTACCGGGCCGCCGGCGGGCCCGACCCGAGATGACCCGGGCCCTTGCGTGATTGCGGAAGTCCCGCCGCTCGCAGCTGCATCTCAATGATTTCCCAGCTCAACCGGGGTGTGCGGATCGGCTTTCCCGTGGCTGCCTCTGGTACTGTCACACCTTGTCGATCACACTTGAGTATCGAACGTCGTCAGAAGTCACCAAAAAGCGACCACGGCGAGGCGGTGAGACGATCAGGTGGACGGCGAGCAGTCGGGCACCGGGGCCTCTCCGGGCTGGACCCGGTGGCTTTCGCGGCCGCCGGCCTGGGTGGCGCTCGTCATCGCCCTGGCCGTCGGAGTCGGGTTTACTATCACCCCGGCCCGCGGTGCGTCCGATTACCTGACTCCGAGCTTCCTCCGGGCGCTGCTCAATCCGGTGTCGGTCCCGCAAACCGGGCGGGACTTCGCGGGTACCCCGCCGGTCGGGGCGCTGTTCACCTGGTCGGGAGGCAGGCTCGGGTCGCATTTCTGCACCGCGAGCGTGATCGACAGCCCCAACGGCGACCTGGTCATCACCGCCGCTCACTGCGTGTCCGGGACCGTCGCCGAGGTAGTGTTCGTCCCCGGGTATAACGCCGGCGCGGCCCCGTACGGGGTATGGATCGTCACCCGGGTCTACGTGGACGCCTCGTGGAGTGCCTCGTCCAACCCCGACGGCGACGTTGCCTTCCTGCGCGTCAGCCAGCCGGGCTCCGCCGTGCCGATCGAGGACGTGACCGGAGCGGAACGGCTCAGGACCGGTGCGCCCGCCCGCCAGCTCGTCGAGGTCATCGGCTACCCGGACTCGGCCGATCAGGCGATCACCTGCCGGAACTGGACCAGGGAGCCCATGGCCGACCAGCTCGAGTTCGACTGCGGCGGCTACACCGACGGGACGAGCGGGGGGCCCTTCCTGGACGGCGTGGATCCGCGGACCGGCCGGGGGACGGTGATCGGGGTCATCGGCGGTTACGAGCAGGGCGGCCTGACGCCCCAGGTCTCGTATTCGGCCATGTTCGGCGCGAACGTCATGGCGCTGTACCAGGTGGCGGTGGCCGGGGGCTGACCGACCGGCAGGGCCCACTGACCGGCAGGGCCCACTGACCGGCAGGGCCCGGCTACCGGCTGGCCGGCGGCGGGACGATCTGGTCGATCTCCGCCAGCTCGGCCGCGGACGGAATCCACTCCGACGCCGCCACGTTCGCCTTAACCTGCTCGGGGTTCATCGAACCCGCGATGACCGACGAGCAGCCCGGCTGGGCCGCCAGGGCGCCGATCGCGGCCTGGAGGATCGTGACGCCGTGCTCCTGGCCCCAGGTGATCAGCGCCTCAACCCGGGCCAGCTTCGCCTCGGTCACGTAGGCCGGCCGGGCGGCCAGCCTGCTGTCCTGCGGTACGGGCTGGTCCTGCCTGATCTTCCCGGTCAGCAGCCCGTTGGCCAGCGGGAAGTAGGGCAGCACGCCCAGGCCGAAGTGCCTGGCCGCGGGCACGACTTCCGCCTCGGCTTCCCGCTCGAGCAGCGACCAGTTATTCTGCGCCGAGATGAATGGCGTCCGGCCTGCGCTGGCCGCGAGGTGCGCCGCGTCGGCTAGCTGCCAGCCGGAGAAGTTCGAATGGCCCAGGTACCTGACCTTGCCCTCGGCCACCAGCTCGTCCAGCGCCGCGAGCGTCTCGGCCACCGGCGTCACCGGATCCGGCGTGTGCAGCTGGTACAAGTCGATGTAGTCGGTCCGCAGCCGGCGCAGCGATTCCGTGACGGCCCGCCGGATATAGGCCCGCCCGCCCTTGGCCCCGGCGGCCGGGCCGTAACCCAGGTCCGCGTTCTGGTGGCCGAACTTCGTGGCCAGCACGACCTGATCCCGCCGGCTGCCGAGGATCTCGCCGAGCGCGCGCTCTGAGCCGCCGCCCCCGCCATATGTGTCCGAGGTGTCGAACAGGGTGACACCAGCGTCGATGGCCGCGTCTACTACCGCCCGCGCCCCGTCCACGTCGAGGCGAGCGCCGAAGTTGTTGCAGCCGAGCCCCAGCACCGATACCAGCAGTCCCGAATCACCAAGCGGCCTATAACGCATGGACGCATCATATGAACACCCGGCCGATCCCCCTTCGCCGGCCATTGTCTCGGGACGAACGGTGGTTATCCGCCGGCAATGCGCTACCTGACCCCGGTCGACGTCTGTCGCACCGTTCTCCGGCCGACTCAGCGAAGTCGATCATGCGCGTGACCCCGTTCCTGCAGGAGACGGGCCGGTAGCGGACGGTGCACGGGAGGGAGGCGCGGCCGATCAGACCGGCCCGGCGATTATTCGGCAAATGGCGGTGGTCCATTTTGCTGCCGTTCTCGCGGCCCGGGGCGGCGAGCTCCGCCGCGATGATAAATTCACACTGACTTTAGTATGTCCGCCACTTATTGGCGCGGGCTTGTCGTCGCGATCTTCGCCGTGCCTCAATGTGCCTCAATGCGCCTCAATGCGCTCACTACCTATAAATACGGATTTCCTGGCGAACCATTGCCGACCGCTGCGGGCGCGGAATCGGGTGCATCAGCGCAGGCCAGCCGGGCGCAGAGCGAGGGCCGAACCCTTGGATGAAACCGCGGTCGGCCGGGGCTGCGGCCCCTGGCGCCCCGCGAGCCACCACGAGTTGCCACAAGCGCCCCGTTCTTATAGACACTAGTGTCTTGGATCTCGCCTAGACACAAGTGTCTTGCGAAAACCGCCCAGGCCGTCAATATTGGGGTGTGGCATCTATTCTCATATGGGATACCATGACGTTTGTCGAAAGCCGGTTGGCAAGGCATTGCCACACGCAATTGCGCGAGACAATTCCGCGGCGATGGTACCGGCACCCGGGGAGGTGCGATGGCGGACACGATGACGGCAGAAGGACCTACCGTGCTGCGCATCCTGCTGGGTACCCAGCTGCGGCGACTCCGGGAGAGCCGCGGGATCAGCGCGCAGGCCGCGGCCAAGGCGATCCGCGGGTCGGACTCCAAGATCAGCCGCATCGAGCTCGGCCGGAATGCGATCCGCGAGATCGACGTCCTCGACCTCCTCACCTTCTACGGCGTCGACCCGGTAGAGCGGGAGCAGCTGCTGCACCTGGCCGAGCAGGCTAACCGCCCCGGCTGGTGGCACAGGTTCAACGACATCCTGCCCGACTGGTTCCAGCCCTACGTCGGGATGGAAGAAGCGGCCACCTCCATCCGGGCCTACGAGCCGCAGGTGATACCCGGCCTGCTGCAAACGCCGCACTACACCGCCGCGGTCCTGGCGGTATGCGACATTCCCCTCGGCGAAGCCGAGCGGCACGTCATCCTCCGCAAGGAACGGCAGCGCAGGTTCGCGGAAGGGCGCCTCAAGCTCTGGGTCATCGTCGAGGAGACGGCGCTGCGGCGCCCGGTGGGAAGCAAGGAGATCCTGGTCGAGCAGCTCCGCTACCTGCTCAGCTTGACCGGACGGTCCAACCTCACGCTGCAGGTCATCAGGGACGGCATGGGCGGGCACGCCGTGCCGAGCGGCTTCGCCATCCTGCGGTTCGGCGATGCCGACCTCCCGGACGTGGCGTACCTGGAACACCTCACCAGCGCTCTCTACTTTGACAAGAAGTCCGATGTCGACCGCTACGTGCTAGCCATGGAGCGGCTCAGCATCATCAGCGCCAAGCCGAGCGAGACCCCCGAGATCCTCAGGACGATCATCGACCAACTCGAGACCCAGCCCGGCTGACCGCACGCGTCCGAGCCTCCAGAGCGGTCGCAGGGGGGCACTAGATACCGGGGACTCCGGCTAAGCCCCGGCGCCGACTGCCCGACCGGCCCGCCGACATGCGGAGGGCGGTGGACCTAGGTCCACCGCCCTCTGCCCCTCCCCCCAGCACATACGTTCGTGGCCTTACTAACCCTCAGGCGGGTAGGTCGAACTCCCCGCCCTTCGCGCCGATCAGGAAGCACTCCCATTCATGCCGGTTGAAGTAGTGCGGCGCCTGGCTGCGATCCTTTGAATCGCGAACCGCGACCCCCCCGTCGGGAAGGTGCGCTATCTCCACGCAGCCAGCGGCGCTGCTCGCGCTGCTCTTGAACCAGCGCAGTTCGTTGAGGTCGGTGTCCATCCGCCTCTCCCTTCGTTGATGTGCTGCTTTTCTCATTGACGTGCCGGTCAGATGAACTCCCCCGCCAGCTTCTGGATCAGTTCAACGGAGGCCGCCGGGGAAAGCGCCGCCGCGCGCATACGGTCAAAGGCCTCGGCGCAAGCGCGGACTTCCCTGTCTTTTTCGAGGTAGATCATGCCGCCCACGGATTCGGTATAGGCGACGTCGGAGTCGGTGCGCTCGGGGAACTCGAGGATCGAGAACGGCCCGATCAGCCCGGCGTGCGCACCGGCTTCGAAGGCGAGAATCTGCATGGTCACGTTGGTCCACCGGCTGGCCTGGATCAGGTGCTCGAGTTGGTTGCGCATGACCGCGGGACCGCCGATGTTCCGCCTGATGGCGCCCTCGTCCATGATGAGCCACAGATCGAGCGGCGGGTCCTGGTCGAGCAGGCGCTGCCGCTCCATCCGCAGGTCCACCACGCGCTCTATCTGTTCCTGGCTGTCGCGGGGCCGCAGTTCGCGCAGCACCGCAACGGCGTAGTCCGTAGTCTGCAGGAGCCCGTGCACCACGTCCGTCTCGTAGCTGCGCAATCCCGAGGCCTCGGCCTCCAGGCCGACGTAGATGTCGAAACCGCTGGGCAGGACGTCGTCGTAGATGGACCACCAGCCTTTGCGGTGGCCCTCCCGGGCCATGTCCACCAGCACCTTCCGGGCACCGGGGTCGCTGACCTGGTACATCTCGAGCATCGCGGTCAGGTACGCGGACTTGGTGGGCGCCTTGCCGGTCTCGATGCGGGACAGGGTCGAAGGGGCCAGGCCGAGCCGCTCGGCTACTTCCTCAAGCTTGAGCGAGTGCGCCTCGCGGAGACGCCTGAGCTCGGCACCGAGCCTGCGCCTACGGACGGTAGGACCAACGGGCACGAGAAGCTCACTTCCTCGTGAAAGCAGAGGTTCCGGCGCCGGATGATGCGGGGAGCTGGGACCGTCCGCAGCGTGTCGGAGCGTAACCAGAACACTCCACATCGTCCGTGACAAGCAGTACGATACCGCACGAACAGCCAGTATGAAATCCCATCTAGGATTTCATAAAGAAATCTTGCGTCACGCACTTGCGTACCTGACTCGCGGGCACCATCATCGGGTGAGAATGCGAGTGCGCCGCGCTACTCACAAAACGGAACAAACCGGATGAATTGCGAAAGGCCTGGCAGATGTCATCTTTCGGATTTTCCGGCGATCGAGGGGCACGTGGGAGGGTCTGGGTGGCAATACAGATCGGCCACGCGTCGAGTGTCGAAGTGGGTAATAAGGGGCGAACTGCGCCGATCACGGTGGCGAGAGTCGCTGATGTGACGCAAGTAGCGGACGCAACTTCAGGGCCTGGGTCGCGAGCAGATGAGAGCACGATCTCCGCGTTAATGGGAGGACTCACCATGGAAACGCCCGCTGGCAATTCTGTGCGACCAGGGTATGGCGCCGAGCGAAGGCTCGAAGACCCGGTGCACGCGGCGGTGCGAGTTCCGGGGAGCAGCCCGCGCGCGGCGGTCCTCGGCTCCCTGACCATCCCGGGACGCCCGGAGCAGGTCGGCCTGGCCCGGGCCTTCGTGGTTCAGACGTTCAGCTCGAAGCAGATCCAAGCGGACTGCGACGCGGCGACTTTACTGACCTCTGAAATCGTCACCAACGCGATCCAGCACACCAAGTCGGGCGCCGACGGAGGAACGGTCACCATCGTCGTCATCGGCGTCGCGCACGGCGTCCTGATTGAGATCATAGATGACGGTGCCGCAGGTGCCCCGGTCGTGAAGGGTGACCTGTACGCCGCCGAGGGCCACGGCCTGTTCCTGGTCCAGCACCTGGCCACCGAGTGGGGCTACCTCAAGGACTCGGCCGGGACCACCGTCTGGTTCCACCTGCCCACCGCGCGCGAAGCGCGGCAGGCCGCCGCCGAGGCGGACCCGCCCGCCGACCGCGATCATCACGCCCCCGCGCGCCACGGCCACGGGGAACACGCACCGGGCACGGAACCGTACCAGGCTCAGACGGCCCCGCGGTGGACCGCGGCGGCCTCCTCCGCGGTCGCCCCCGCCTGACCCTTCCCGTCAGGGGCAACCGCAGGCGACTCGGCTGGGCCGCCTTTGTTTGTG
>Ga0210390_10005036_pt1 | contig 11114 bp, 10 predicted proteins | sample IncBWH11OmetaG_FD_161050 | JGI IMG/M metagenome (GOLD analysis project Ga0210390, IMG submission 161050) | Forest soil microbial communities from Barre Woods Harvard Forest LTER site, Petersham, Massachusetts, United States - Inc-BW-H-11-O ... | reverse complement strand
GACGTCCATTTCCTCCATGCCTTGGCCAGTGGAGATTTCAAACGTCGGCCCGCGCTCGCGGACATCGATTTCCACCAGGCGGTCGTCCAACTTGCCCGCGCGCAATTTCTCGCGCAGCTTCTCGCGTGTCCGCTCCGCGCTTTCGGACGCCTCCGGCTGCGGAGGCATCAGCAGATCCAGCAGCCGCTCCTCGGCGTTGCGCTCGGCGCGCTCGGCAACTTCTTCGATCCGCTCCTCGCGCACCATGTCGATGGAGATGTCCACCAGATCGCGGATCATGGCTTCCACGTCGCGGCCAACATAACCCACTTCGGTGAACTTGCTGGCTTCCACCTTCAGGAAAGGCGAATTGGCCAGCTTGGCCAGCCGCCTTGCGATCTCGGTTTTGCCGACGCCGGTGGGCCCGATCATGAGAATGTTCTTGGGCATCACCTCCTCGGCCATTTCCGGCTCGAGTTTCTGCCGGCGGATGCGATTGCGCAGCGCAATGGCGACCGCTTTCTTGGCGTCGGCCTGGCCGATAACGTACTTGTCGAGTTCCTGAACGATTTCGCGCGGAGTCAGCTCGTCGAGAAGCGGCGTTTCGTCCAGAGCCTGCGTGGGCAGGTAAATTACCATTTAGCCCAATTCCTCATAGCTGATGCTTTCATTAGTGTAGATGCAGATCTCGCCGGCGATCTTCATGGCTTTTTCCGCGATTTCTTTCGCTCCCAGTTTAGTATTTTCCATCAGCGCGGTGGCGGCGGCCTTCGCGAACGGGCCGCCGGAACCGATGGCCGCCACGTCGCTATCGGGTTCAATTACGTCGCCGTTCCCGCTCACGATAAAAGTGCTTTGCGGATCGGCCACCAGCAGCAGGGCTTCCAGGTGCCGCAGTACGCGGTCGGTCCGCCATTCCTTGGCCAGCTCCACCACGCTGCGGGGTAGGTTCCCGTTGTGCTGTTCCAGCTTGGCTTCGAAGCGCGAAAACAGCGCGAACGCGTCGGCAGTTGAGCCGGCAAATCCGGCCAGGATTTTGTCGCTGTAGAGGCGGCGCAGTTTTTTGGCCGAAGCTTTCAGCACTTCCTGGCCGAGTGTAACCTGCCCGTCGCCGGCCATGACAACCTTGCCATTTCTGCGCACGCAGAGGATGGTGGTGGAGCGAATTCTTTCCTTCATTGATTCAATTTCTGGCTTTCGTCTAACTGGCTCAGCGCGGATCGCGCCGGGGTCCAAGGTGCGGAATCTTCATTCTATCGCACGGCGCGCCACACATTGAGTTGGTCATCGGGTTGTGGTTATACTTGGTCGGAGCAAAATGCCGATGCGGCTGCGGAAAAACTTGCCGGCAGGCGAAAGCGCCTGCCCCACTATGGCCCATATTGTTGATCCGACGTGGTGGCGCAAGCGCTTCCGGCTGCAGCAGCCTCTGACGCGCCCCACCTGTTCGGTCTTCGCCCTTTCCGCGGCTGTCCTTTTTGCTGTGGCGAGCGGACTCTCCGCCGAGCTACCATCCGCAACCACGGCGAAGATTAATGAGATAGCCGTCAAAGCCCTCAGTAATAGCGGTGCCCCCAGCGCATCTGTGGCGATTGTGCAGGGCGGCAAAATTGCGCTCGAAAAAGCATATGGCAAAGCCCGGCTCGATCCCGCCATGGATGCCACCACCGAAACGCGGTACAGCATCGGGTCAGTCAGCAAACAGTTCTTGGCGGGCGCCATTCTGTTGCTGGTGCAGGATGGGAAAGTGTCACTCGACGATCGCGTTAGCCGCTATCTTCCTAACCTGACGCGGGCGCGTGAAATCACCATCCGCCAGCTGCTCTCGCACACCTCCGGATACCAGGATTACTATCCGCAAGACTACGTTCCGCCGTTTATGCAGAAGCCCGTGACCGCGGAGAGCATCCTCAACCAGTGGGCCACCAAGCCACTCGATTTCGATCCCGGCACGCGCTGGCAATACAGCAACACGAACTACGTTGTGGCGGGGCGGATTGTGGAGCGGATCACCGGCGGTCCATTCTTCGCCTTTCTCGCCAAGCGTATCCTGCAGCCGCTAGGGATGACCAGCGCCATCGACCTGGATGAACAGACACTGGGACCATCGGACGCTTCCGGCTACACGCGGTTTGCGTCAGGCCCACCGCGCGCGGCGCGCACGGAGGGACGCGGCTGGCTGTATGCGGCCGGAGAATTGGCCATGACCGCGCATGACTTGGCTTTGTGGGACATCTCTTTGATGAATCATACGTTGCTGAAGCCCGCCTCGATCGATGTGCTAACCACTCCAGTTCGCCTGCGTAACGGCACGACCACCGATTACGCGCTGGGAGTGGGCGTATCAAATGCGAACGGACATCCCAAGCTTAGTCATGGAGGCGCGGTAGCCGGATTCGTGAGCCTGAACACGGTCTGGCTGGATCAAGGCGCGGCCATAGTGGTGCTGGTCAACGCCGACGGCTCCAGCGCGACGGGAGTCGTTACCAGCCAGATCGAGCCACTGCTATTGAAGGATGCGGAAGATCCGGACGCCGAACGGGCACTGCAACAAGCGCGCCAGATCTTCGACGGCTTAGTGGAAGGCAAGATCGATCGAACCCTGCTGACCTCGAATGCCGCTGCCTATTTTTCGCCTCAGGTGTTAGCGGACGCCTCAGCCAGCCTGAAGGCGCTGGGGCCGCCGGAGTCCCTGAGCCAGACCTCCGTATCGCTGCGCGGCGGCATGACCTACCGCCATTTCCGGATCAAATTCAAGGACAAGTCGCTGCACCTGAGCACGCTCACAGTGCCGGGCGGGAAGTTGGAGCAGTATCTGATTCAGTAACGTGCTCCCACCTTCAACCTACAGACTCAAGCGGATGGGATCCGTCCGGCCATTCAAAAATAAAAGGGGATGTACATGAAGTACATCGCCCATGGAATATGAGAATGCCCAGAAGCGCATCCTGAGAGGTGTTTGGCCAGTGGAAGGCGCCGGCCAATTTCAAGATCGAGTTTTTCGTAATTCGTGTGGGCGAGTAGGGTGGCCACATGCTGGCGGAGTGCGACGATCCACTAACCATTCACAAATTTTGCTCGATGCTCCCCGCCTTGTATTCCAGGTGCGCCCGGTGGTCCGTGTCGAGGGCGCAGTCCGGGGCGAACTGGAAGTAATCGCCTGGCGCGACAGCCTGAAAGGCAAATGAAATCTTTTCCCGCTTCGCTGTTGATCCCGTCCTATGGGATGCTGCCAAGCCGACTCTTGACAAGTTGCTATATCGGATATAATCTTATTTAGGACTTCATGGACGCGGAAGCGATTAAACGCTCTTTGAGTAGCGGCGGGTTGCGATGCACGCCGCAGCGCTACGCTGTGATGGCCTTCCTGATGGAGCACAACAGCCATCCCACGGCCGCGGAAATCTTCGAAGCCGTGAATCGCGTGGATCCGCGCTCGTCCAGGGCTACCACTTATAAGAATCTGCGGGACTTGGTCGAGGCGGGTCTGGTGCGTGAAGTGGCCGTCGAGGGCCGTTCTGCCAGATTCGATGCCAAAGGCGTGCGGCATCATCATTTTCTCTGTGACCGCTGCGGCGATGTTGAGGACATGGAGTGGTACGCCGTGCCGAAGCCTGCCTCGCGCACGCTCGGCAAGCGGATTCTTCGCGAGTGTGAACTTATTTTCCGGGGGCTCTGCACCAAGTGCGCCGCACGGCACGCTCCCCGCTGATCAACTATAGATTAATTCGAAGGAAGGAACATATGGAACATACCACCGCAGCCGGGACGTCTATCCCGGAAAACCAAGAGCAGAACATCTTACCCGAAACCAAATGCCCGGTCGCGCACGGCGCTCGCCGGCACACCGTGGCAGGCGCGCCCACCAATGCGCGCTGGTGGCCGAATCAACTGAATCTGAAGATCCTGCACCAGAACTCTCCCCTGCCCGATCCGATGGACAAAGAGTTCAATTACGCGGAGGAATTTAAGAAGCTTGATCTCCACGCCGTGGTCAAGGATCTCCATGCGCTGATGACGACATCACAGCCTTGGTGGCCGGCGGACTTTGGCCACTACGGCCCGTTCTTCATTCGTATGGCGTGGCACAGTGCAGGTACGTACCGCATCGGCGACGGCCGCGGCGGAGCAGGGTACGGTGAACAGCGTTTTGCGCCGCTCAACAGTTGGCCCGACAATGCGAATCTCGACAAGGCGCGCCGGTTACTTTGGCCGATCAAGCAAAAATATGGCAGGAAAATCTCCTGGGCCGATCTCATGATTCTCACCGGTAACGTAGCCTTGGAGTCGATGGGATTCAAGACCTTTGGTTTCGCCGGCGGCCGCGAGGATGTGTGGGAGCCGCAAGAAGACATTTTCTGGGGGCCTGAGGGCACGTGGCTGGGCGACGAGCGCTACAAAGGTGATCGCGAGCTGGATGATCCACTGGCCGCTGTGCAGATGGGCCTGATTTACGTGAATCCACAAGGTCCTAATGGGAAGCCGGATCCAGTGGCCGCGGCGCGGGATATCCGGGAGACTTTCGCCCGCATGGCCATGAATGATGAGGAGACCGTCGCGCTTATTGCCGGAGGGCACACTTTCGGAAAAACACATGGTGCTGCAGACGCGGGCAAGTATGTCGGGCCCGAACCCGAGGGCGCGCCGATCGAGGAGCAAGGCCTGGGTTGGAAGAACACCTATGGCAATGGCCATGGCAGTTCCAACGGCCACAGCGCTCACACCATCACCAGCGGCTTGGAGGGAGCATGGACCACTACTCCGGCGAAGTGGAGCAACAACTTCCTGGAAAACCTGTTCGGCTTTGAGTGGGAGCTTACCAAGAGTCCCGCCGGCGCTCACCAGTGGACTCCCAAAAACGGAGCTGGAGCGGGCACTGTTCCGGATGCTCACGATCCATCGAAACGGCACGCCCCGTTCATGCTCACCACGGATCTCGCGCTCAAAGTAGACGCGAACTATGCGCCCATCGCGAAGCGCTTCCTCGATCATCCGCAGGAGTTCGCAGACGCGTTCGCCAAGGCGTGGTACAAGCTGACGCATCGCGATATGGGGCCGCTCTCGCGGTACCTTGGCCCACTGGTGCCGAAGGAAACGCTGCTCTGGCAGGATCCTGTTCCCGCTGTCGATCATGAACTGATCGGCGAACAGGACATTACTGCTTTGAAGGCCAAGGTTCTCGCGTCGGGACTGTCCATCTCCGACCTGGTCTCAACGGCCTGGGCCTCGGCGTCAACATTCCGCGGCGGCGACAAGCGCGGCGGCGCCAATGGCGCACGCGTTCGCCTGGAGCCGCAAAAGAATTGGGAAGTGAACCAGCCGGCTCAACTGGCGAAGGTGCTGCAGAAGTTGGAAGCCATCCAGAAGGATTTCAACGGAGCGCAGTCCAATGGAAAAGGAAAAAAAGTCTCGCTTGCCGATCTGATCGTTCTGGGCGGGTGCGCAGCTGTGGAAGCGGCGGCGAAGAAAGCCGGATTCGACGTGAAAGTACCTTTCGCGCCGGGACGCACGGATGCATCGCAGGAGCAAACCGACGCGCACTCCTTTGCGCCGCTGGAACCGGTGGCTGACGGGTTCCGCAATTATCTCCGCGGTAAGAACCCCATGGCGGAAGAGGAGCTGCTGATAGATCGGGCACAGTTGCTGAAGCTGACGGCCCCCCAGATGACCGTACTAGTCGGCGGCCTGCGCGCCCTGAATGCCAACGCCGGGAAATCCAAACACGGCGTCTTCACCAAGCAGCCTGAGACGCTGACCAACGATTTCTTCGTGAACCTGCTGGACATGAATACCGCCTGGCAGCCCGCGAAATCCGACGGCGTGTTTGAGGGACGCGATCGTAAGACGGGCGAAATCAAATGGACCGGAACCCGTGTTGACCTGGTCTTCGGTTCGAACTCCCAGCTTCGGGCAATCGCGGAAGTCTATGCCTGTGACGACTCGAAGCAGGCGTTCGTGAAAGACTTCGTAGCGGCCTGGAACAAGGTCATGAACCTCGATCGCTACGATATAGTCCGGAGCTAGCGGGAAAGAGAGCTCGGATCGGCCGGCTGAAGTTCAACACTTTTGTCGGCCGAGCCCTTTAGGGCTTCGCGGACGTCGGCTGCCAGAGTTCAATTTTATTCCCATCCGAGTCATAGATCCAGGCAAAGCGGCCGTAGGATTCATTCATTCGTTTGGCGTCAATCTTTACTCCCTCTTGCTTTAAGCGGTCGAGCAAAGCATCCAGATCGTCCACAATGTAGTTGAGCATGAACGGTGCGGGACTGGGATCGAAATAGTGAGTGGAGGCGGGAAAAACAGTCCAAACGGTAACGTGCTCTTTTTGCGGGTCGTCGTGTTCGCGCCAGGGAAGCATCACGCCTCCGCCTTTGTCGGCGAGTCCAAGATGCTTCGCATACCATTCGCGCGTCTGATCACGATTAGCGGATTTGAAGAAGACACCGCCAATTCCCAGGATGCGCCCGCGCTGCTCCATTTTGACGGGCTGCTTCGACTGTTCAGGTTGTGGGGATTGCACTTCCTGCGCTCCTATTGAGCCGGCCGCAATGAGCAACAGCGATCCGAACGCGATTGTGTACCAGGGTATTCGGTGCATGTGTTGATTATTTTTCGAACAGTTCCTTTAGCTTCTTCAGGAAACTCGTCCAACCGGATTTCGTATCGGTGAACTCGTCGTCCCAGGCTGCTTCCGGGCCGAAGCCGGACTGAACCAGGCGGAGGCGCGTGATTCCTCCGCCCAGGGATTCGATGTAATAATCGACACACATTTTTTGCACAACGCCCGTGTCCACCTTGCCTTTGTGGCTGTAGGTGAGGGACCGTTCGCTTTGAGTGCCGAAATGCTTACCGGGCTCCCAGGCGGTGATGGTGGTTCTACCTTCCATCCCCGGGCCCCAGGAGAAGAAATACTCTCCGCCGACGCGCGGATCCACTCGGGCTTCGGGGGCGAACCATTTCGCAATCTGTTCGGGGTCAGTGATGGCCCGGAAGACTTCTTCAGGGGTCGCCTTTATATCGATGACGGTCTCATGGGATCTGCTCATATTTCACTCCAGATTTGCGGATTCGCTGGCGGATTCTTCCAGCTTGACAGCGGGATAAACGGCGGAGAGTAGTCGGAAACGTCGCCCTCCTTCGGCCCGCTCGTTGTGATATTTCGCCGCGAGGCGCGCCATGGAGGCGGTCATCTCTTCGGCGAAGGCGGCGCGGGATTGAGCGCTGGCGAAGCGGATCTCGGTTTCGAGCGTAAGCGTGGCGACGCGTTTTCCGGCGCGGCGGGCGCGGATGCAGAAAGAGGCCAGCTCGCGAATCATGCGCGCAGCAGTAGAAGCCAGATAAGCGGCGGAGAAACGGTCGGCAATGACGCGATCGCCGGTCTGGGGAGCGATCACGAATTCGCGGGCCACGGCGCGCACCACGCGTTCCATGCAATTGCCTTTCCGGCGTTCCTCGATCAACTCCAGGAAGCCTTCGCGCTCCAGTTCGCGCAGATGGTAGTTCAGTTTCTGCCGAGGCACGCCCAGGCGGCGGGCCAGCCCAGCGGCGGAATCGGGCTCAGTTAATTGTTCGAGAAGACGAAGCCGGCCGGGCTGGAGCAAGACGCCGGCTTTTTCGGGGCTCTGTACGATTTGCAACGCTACCGGCATGCATCGATTTAAACACCGGAATACTATTCTGTCAAGAAAAATATTATTGTCGGCACCTCAAGACGCTATCGCCGCACGTGCTCGCGCCACATCTTCGCGAACTCAGTGAACGCCAGCGGCTTTCTTTGGCCCAACAACAGTCGCAGCAGTTCCCACGCCGCCCAAACGAAATAGCCGATTGTGATCCACCAGTGGATCTGTTGAGCCACCATGCCCCAGAACGGCGCCTCCGGCTTGATGGCTGAAAAGAAAAATTGCACGAACCACAACACGAACAGCGTGGATGCTTCCCACCAGGCTAGTTCCATGTTCACCAGGAACAGCATGCCCACCAACTGCTGACCGATGGTCATCCAGACTTCGATCCGCTGCTGTGGGTCGAGTGGAACCGAAGTAACGTGCCGGAGACTCAGCGATAACACCACCGGCAGCATCGCTACCAAAAGCGTCCACTGATTGATGTTGCTCGACACCAGGTTCATCAGCGCCATTGGGGCGCGATGGACGGTCCGGGCCCAGTAGAAAGTGGAGAGCCCTTCCGGAAATTCGGAAACGAAGGGCGCCACCCATTGGACGAAGATGAAGGTGGGAATGCCCAGCCGCGTAGAGATTGCGAACAAGCTGCCGAGAAATGGTTCGGCGCCCAGGTAGATCAGCAGGCCGCCTAGAAAGAATAGGCCGCCAATGAGCCCGATGCGGCGCGCGCGTGGTGAAAGTACGATAGCGCGTGGAATCCGCTCCAGATCCTCGATCCCCTCTTCTTCCTGGGGCGGCATTTTGCCCAGCACGGCCAGGTAAGCGGCGTAGATGACCGTCAGCACCACGGCGTCGGCAAGATGCAGCGAGCCTTTCCACGCCACAAAGCTTATGTAAATGAGCGGAGCCAGAAGGCCAATCACCTGCACGCTGTGCTCGCCCTCGAGAACAATCTTGCCAAGAGGTTTGTGTTCGCGCCTTCTGTACATCACCGCCGCCGCGCAATAGATCATGGGCCATCCCAGCCCAGTGAGAAGACGTAGCGCGCCGGTGAGGCTGGCGAAAAGAAATGGGACCTGTTGGCGCCATGCGAACACCGCTTCCATGGCGAACTCAGGCAGGGTCTGCATCCAGGCCAGGATGGCCAGCGCGAAACCCTGCGCGATAAAGAATTGCGCGGATTCGGCGGCCCAGGCGATGATCATGGCCGCGATCAGGATGGCCGGAGCGGCCCAGAGGATGGTTTGCGGGCTGGATTCGCGAAGCGTGGGCGCGGCCACGAATAAGAAGAGCCCGCCGAGGAAGAACGCTTTCGCCACGCTACTGGAACCTTACCGGGAAGAAGTGTGCGTTCGGGGTGCCGATAAACCACATGGTACAACGATTGTATGCCGTCCTACGTGGTGGAAACACCCGCGCGTTCTTATCCGATCCTGGTGGAACGCGGTGGTGTTTCGAGGCTACGCGACTACATTCCCGCGCGCGCCGGCACGATATTTTTTGTTTCCACCGAAGACGTCTGGCAACTGCACGGGCATACTGTGGCCCAAGATCTGGCGCACCAGGCGCTGTTCTTTCCGGGCGGTGAAACCCGCAAGCGATTGGCGGAAGTGGAAGCGCTGGCCGACCAGATGGTTCAAAAAGGCGCGGACCGCTCCAGCATCGTCGTGGCAGTGGGCGGCGGAATCGTCACCGATGTCGCCGGATTTCTGGCGGCAATCTTCATGCGCGGCATTCCGCTGATCCAGATCCCAACTACGCTGCTGGGACAGGTGGATGCGGCCATCGGCGGGAAAACTGGAGTGAATCTGACGGCCGGCAAGAATCTGATCGGCAGCTTTCACCAGCCGTTGGCGGTGCTGATTGATCCCGCGCTGCTGGGCACGCTGCCGGAGCGCGAGTATCGCGCGGGTCTGTTCGAAATCATCAAGCACGGCGTGATTGCCGATCCGGATTTGTTTCGGATGATGCGCCGCGAGCCGGAGCGGGTGTTGTCGCAGGAGAAAGATGTTGTGGATCGCATGATTGCCGATTCGGTGCGGCTGAAGGCCCAGGTGGTTTCAGGCGACGAGAAGGAGGAAGATCGGCGGCGCATCCTGAACTTCGGGCATACCTTCGGGCATGCGCTCGAAGCCGAGACCGATTATTCCCGGTTCCTGCATGGCGAAGCGGTGGCCTGGGGCATGAAAGCGGCGGCATTGCTGGCCGAGAAGGAAGGGATGCTGTCATCGGGCGAGCGCCAACAGATTGTCGAGTGCGTCAATTCCTATGGACCTTTCCCATCGCTCGATGGAATTGATCCCGCATGCCTGGCCACGCGGCTGAAGAGCGATAAGAAAACAGTGCAGGGTAAAATCCATTTCGTGCTGCCGGAGCGAATTGGCGCTGTAAGAATCACCGCGGATGTCGACCAGCGGCGGGTGCTGCAGGCCATTGAGGAAGCACTAACTTGCTAATTAGGAACATGTGCTGGTGGCGCACACACAGTGGGGCGGACCCCCTGGTCCGCGGCCGACGCCCACGTCGGCCTGCTTCTGAAATAGCGCTGCCCCGAAGAGCGGGTCCAGGGGGATCCGCCCCACCGATGCCAGAAATTTTCATCCCGCTGGATGAACGCTCCTGCGAAGACCGAGCTTGCGTTCACACGTGCGCTACGCTCTGATATGGGCACTACGCCAGCGGGAATCGATAACGAGCAGCAGGCCGCCACCTGGGTGCGCGGCATGTTCGGACGCATCGCGCCGCGCTACGACTTGCTGAATCACCTGCTGTCGATGAATATCGACCGCTATTGGCGGGCACGGACTGTGGCGCGCGTATCCAGCGTCTTGGCGAATCCAGAGGCCCGCGTACTGGATGTTTGCTGCGGCACGGGCGACCTGATGATGGCTCTGGAAACCCGCGCCAGTGCGCATGTCTACGGCAGCGATTTTTGTCATCCCATGCTGGTCGCCGCGCGGCGCAAAGTGGAGCGGGGCCATTTTCATTCCGCCCTATTCGAGTCCGATGCGCTTCGGCTGCCGCTGGCGAACGCTTCGCTTGATCTGGTGACCATCGCCTTCGGATTCCGCAATCTGGCGAATTATCAGGCGGGCTTCGAAGAGCTTCGGCGCGTGCTGAAGCTCGGCGGCCTCGCCGCGATTCTTGAATTTTCCACTCCACCCAATCGCGCGCTGGCGCGGCTTTACAGTTTTTACTCGCGGGCTGTTCTGCCTACCATTGGCGGATTAATTTCGGGATCGAAGGAGGCGTATTCTTATCTGCCGGAATCGGTGCGAAAATTTCCGGGCGCCGAGGATCTAGCGGAGCAGATGCGCGGTGCCGGATTCGCGAACGTCCGCTTTGAACGAATGACCGCCGGCATCGTCGCCCTTCACTTGGGCCAGCGGCTTTGAGTCGCGCTCCACGGCCGCGCCGCCCGCGGATGGTTGGGATAATTGCTTTACGGTGATGGAAGCCAGCGCCAGCGTGAGCCCAATCATGATGATCACGGACACCCAGGCGACGGCG
>Ga0210390_10005035_pt1 | contig 11114 bp, 7 predicted proteins | sample IncBWH11OmetaG_FD_161050 | JGI IMG/M metagenome (GOLD analysis project Ga0210390, IMG submission 161050) | Forest soil microbial communities from Barre Woods Harvard Forest LTER site, Petersham, Massachusetts, United States - Inc-BW-H-11-O ... | reverse complement strand
CCCGACGAGCCGACCAGCGCGCCGATAATGATCAGCGCCGAATTGCCGAGCGTGAAGCCGATGCCGGCGGCGGCCCAGCCGGAATAGGAGTTGAGCATCGAGATCACGACCGGCATGTCGGCGCCGCCGATCGGGACGATGATGAGCACACCGAGCAGGAATGACACCGCCGCGATCAGCCAGAAGGCTGTGTGGTGTTGCGCCTCGAAGAACCAGACGATCAGAGCGACGAGGGCGATCGCCAGCGCGATGTTGATCGCATGCCGCGCCGGCAACAGGATCGGCTTGCCGCTCATCCGCCCTGAGAGCTTCAGAAACGCGATCACCGAGCCGGTAAAGGTGATGGCGCCGATCGCGACGCCCAGCGACATTTCGATCAGGCTCTGGCCGTGGATGGCGCCCTCGGCGCCGATGTCGAACGCGGCAGGCGCGTAAAGCGCGCCGGCCGCGACCAGCACCGCGGCCATGCCAACCAGCGAGTGGAAGGCGGCGACCAGTTCCGGCATCGACGTCATCGGCACGCGGCGCGCGATCACGGCCCCGGTGCCGCCACCGATCGCAACGGCGACAATGACCAACGCCCAGGCGCCGAGGCCGGCCGGCGGGTGCGCCGCGAGCGTCGTCGCGACGGCAATCGCCATGCCGATCATGCCGAACAGATTGCCGCGCCGGGCGGTTTCCGGATTTGACAGTCCGCGCAACGCCAGGATGAAAAGGACGCCCGCGACCAGATAAGCCAGCGCGGCGAGATTGGCGCTCATGATTTCTTTTGCTTCCTCTGGAACATGGCGAGCATGCGCTGCGTCACCAGAAAGCCGCCGAAAATATTGACCGAGGCGAAACCAAGCGCGACGAAACCGAAGGCGCGGGCCCAGAGTGGTCCGTCATCGCCGGCGACGAGCGCCACGCCGACGGCGAGCAGCGCGCCGACCACGATCACCGAGGAAATGGCGTTGGTCACCGACATCAACGGCGTATGCAGCGCCGGCGTCACCGACCAGACGACGTAATAGCCGACGAATACCGCCAACACGAAGATCGACAGGCGGAACACAAACGGATCGACGGCGTCCGTAACCGCATGCATGGCGCCGCCAGTGGCGGTCGAAATGATGTCGAGTTGCGCGAGGACCGAGAGAGTCACCATTATGGGCCTCCTTGCGCTTTACGCCGCGCTTTTGGGCTTGAAGTTCGGGTGCACGACGGCGCCGTCGCGGGTCAGCCCCGTCGCCTTGACGATGTCGTCGTCCCAGTTGACCGCCAGAGCCTTGGTCTTCTTGTCGATCAGGACGTCGAGAAAGGCCAAGAGATTCTTGGCATAAAGACTTGATGCTGTGGCCGCGAGCCGGCCCGGCACGTTGCTGAAGCCGACGATCTTGACGCCGCCGAGATCGGCCACTGCGTCGGCCTTGACGCCTTCGACATTGCCGCCGCGCTCGACGGCGAGGTCGACGATCACCGAGCCGGGCCGCATCGATGTCACCATGTCCTTGGAAACGAGGCGCGGCGCCGGGCGGCCCGGTATCAGCGCCGTGGTGATGACGATGTCCTGTTTCTTGATGTGGTCGGCGACCAGCGCCGCCTGCTTGGCCTGATATTCTTTCGACATTTCCTTCGCATAGCCGCCGGCGGTTTCGGCCGCTTTGAATTCCTCGTCCTCGACGGCGATGAATTTGGCGCCAAGGCTTTCGACCTGTTCCTTCGCCGCGGGCCGCACGTCGGTGGCGGTGACGATGGCGCCCAGCCGCCGCGCGGTGGCGATCGCTTGCAGGCCAGCCACGCCGGTACCCATGACGAAGACTTTCGTTGCCGGCACGGTGCCGGCGGCGGTCATCATCAACGGCAGTGCCCGGCCGTATTCGGCGGCGGCGTCGATCACCGCCCGGTAGCCGGCGAGATTGGCCTGGCTCGACAGCACGTCCATCACTTGGGCGCGGGTGATGCGCGGCAAGAGCTCCATGGCGAAGCCGATCACGCCGGCGTCGGCCAGCGCGCGCAGCGCGTCGTCGTGACCATGAGGGTCCATGATGGCAATGACGATGGCGCCGCGTTTGTAACGTGACAGTTCGGAAGCTAGCGGCCGCCGCACCTTGAGCACGATATCGGCGCCATTCACCGCGTCCTTGGTCACGGTCGCGCCGGCGGCGGAATAGTCGGCATCAAGGATTCCGGATTTCACGCCGGCGCCCGGTTCGACGGCGACGTCAGCGCCAAGCGCGATCATTTTTTTGACGGTTTCGGGCGTCGCGGCCACCCGCGGCTCACCCGCATCGACCTCGCCAGCAACCGCAACTTTCATGATTCCTCCGACGGCTGCGAACGCGTGGTCGGGTCGATGGGGATATTGGCTGCGCGCCGGCCGCTTCGCTGCGGACCGCGAGCGCCGGCCAGGTTCAGACGAGGAAATACGCCAGCAGGATCAGAATGACGACGACGACGCCAATAACACTTTTCACCAGCGTGACAAAATGTCGGTAGGTCTGCACATGCGCGGCGTAGTCGTTGCCCGTCGCCGTCGCGTACTCGACTTGACCGTGGTCGTCCATTGCGCTTCTCCGAACCGCTAGCCCAGTGCCGTCGGGCGCGGGCTTAGCGTAATTGCGCGTACAGAGCAACGGGATAGCCGCGCTTTTGCCGGCGGCAGAGGCGCGATTCCAACCCTCAAGCAGCGGCATGCTCCGCAGCCGCATTACGCCCGGCGATGAGCCCCTGGCAGATCGCCCGCGGCAGACCGTGGAGACTGAAACCGCCGGCCGACTCGCCGCCGCAATAGAGGCCGTCGATCACCGCTCCATTGAGATCGAGCACCTGGCAGCGTGCGTTGATGCGCAGCCCCGCGCGGGTGTCGTGGATGACCGGCGTCGCCCATGCCGCGTAGAAAGGCGGCTTCGCGATCTTATGAAGCGGCCTGGGCTTGTCGAAGTCGGCGTCGACGCCGGTTTCGACAAAGCCGTTATAACGCCGCACGGTCTCAGCCAGGTTCTGCGGCGGCATCGGCACGCGCTGATGCTTCATCACGATCTTGGCGGCGAGCGCTGCAATGCTCTCAGCGCTGAAAAAGAAGCCGCCGTCGATGTCGACATGCGGCGGCATCGGCTCCCAGTTCTCGCGCGCGCCGGCGTCGGCATCGAAGATCGCCCAGATCGGCCCGCCGCCATTGTGCCCGTCGCCGACGCCGGCGAGCGCGGCATTGATGAAATTGCTTGGATTGTATTTGACGGTGTGGACATTGCGAAAGCTGGCAGGCGCGTATGGCGCAAAGCTGCCGAAAATGTTGGGCGTGAACTGGCGGCCGGTCTCGTCGTAGAAGCGCTTCCCCAGCAGGTTGACCAGAATGACGTCCTGCCAATCCGCCACTTTCAGCCCGGTCGCGCGCGCCTTGTCGAATACGGCGCTCCCTGGATACCAGCGCAGATTGGCGTAGCCATACTGACTGCCGATCGAGCCCGGCTTGGTGATGCCGGTGCCGTATTCGCCGGCAAAATTGGTCAGTCCCCACAGCGACGCACCGACCGCCATCGCCGCCGATTCGCCGCTGGCGTCTTGATCGGACCACGGCATCCCGGCGAGCCCGCAATATTCTTCGGTGAGACGCGGGTCGAACATGCGGCGGAAATTGACGTTTCCGGACGACCCGCCGGTGCCGATGATGACCGCCTTGCGGGCGCGGATGTGGAGCTTGATGCCGTTATAATCGACGGCGATGCCGGTCACGCGGCCGGACCGCGGCGTCTCGCGGTGGATCGCCGTCATGCGATGGCGGAGTAGGATATTTACGCCGGCCTTAAGCGCCGCGTCGTGGAGCGGCAGCATCAAGCCGCCGCCGGACGACGCCGTCGCACGAATGGCCGGATCGGCGGGCTTGCCGGTTTGCACCATCGGCCAGTCCATGGCCGCGCAGTGCAGCGTGCGGGGCACCGACATGCCGATTTCGTGTCCACTCAGATTGTCCGGCGCGCAGTCGACAATCCTGACGCCATGCGCCAGCAGGAAATCAAACGCGGCGACGCTGTGGTCGGCGAAGGCGCGAACGATCTCGTGGTCGTTGTAACGATAGGGAGCGGCGCCGTTCGGCTCCACCACCGACCAATCCGTCAGGTCGCGAAACAATAAGTCGGGCGAGTCGTCGACACCGTATTTTCTCTGGTGGCTGTTGCCGCCGCCGAGCGGCAGGTTGCCGCCGCTGCAAATGGCATGGCCGCCGATGTGGTTCTCCGCTTCGACGACGATGACGGAGGCGCCGGCCTCGCGAGCGATGACGGCGGCGGGAAGCCCGGCCGCGCCTGATCCGACGACGACAATATCGGCGGCATCATCCCAATGAGGGGGTACTTGCGCGTCGCCAGGCACTCGCGTGGCCGGAAGCTTACATGTCCAAGACCAGACGCTCGGTCTTGCACCCGGCGCAGCAGATCATGACCTTTTCGTTCGACGCCTGCTCTTCTTCGCTGAGCACCGAGTCGCGATGCTCGGGGATGCCGGAAATCACCCGCGTCACGCACTCGCCGCAAATGCCGAGCTCGCAGGAATAGTCGACGTCGATGCCGGCCTCGTACAACACTTCGAGGATCTTCTTGCCCTCGGGGATGTAATATTCCTCGCCGGAGCGGGCGAGCTCGACCCAGAAGCCGCCGGACGAGGCCGCCTCGGCCTTGGGCGTGAAATATTCGACATGCACATTTGCCCTGGGCCGGCTCGCCGCCGCAGCTTCGAACGCCGCCAGCATCGGATTGGGCCCGCAGCAATAGAAGTGTGCACCGGCCGGCGCCTTGGCGATGGCGCCGGCGAGGTCAAGAAATTTGCCGTCCGCCTCGTCGTCGAAATGCAGGTGGACGCGCTCGGCGCCGAGTTTTTCCAGGGCCGTGAGAAAGGCCATGTCGGCCCGCGAGCGGCAGGAATAATAGAGGTCCCACGAGCGATTTTGCCCGTTCAGCTCCTGGCCCATGCACCAGACCGGCGTGATGCCGATGCCGCCGGCAAACAGCACAACGTGCTCGGCATTCTCGACCAGCGGGAAATTATTCCGCGGCGCGCCGATCTTGATCGCGTGTCCGACCCGCAGCTCATCGAAAATGTAGCGCGACCCGCCGCGGCTGGCGGCGTCGAGCTTGATGGCGACCACGTAGCGATCCGGGTCGGCGTCGGGATTGAGCAGCGAAAATTGCCGGATCAGCCCGTTCGGCAAATGGATATCGATATGGGCGCCAGGCTTGTAAGGCGGCAGCTTGCCACCATCGGGACGCGCAAAAGTATAAACGTTGGTGTCGCGGGCGACGGTCTCGATGGCGGTCACCCGCACGTCGATCACGGCGTGCCGGGCGCTTTCGGGGGCCTGGGCGGCGGCTGCAGGCGCCGGTGCGGTCATCGTATCCATGCGGCCATAGATAGGCGGGCAGGGGCAGGGTCTGCAATATGTTGTTTGCCGCCGGCGAGTCCGCGCCGAGAATCGTTGATTTACAGGCATTTGCGCCGAAAAAAACGGGTAGCCTCGGCGTTGCCCATTGAGGCTGGGCCCAGCGGCAATATGCGTGTTGAGAGGCGCGCGCGATATGATAATAGTGTCGCGTTTGAAATTCGGCGCTATCAAATGCCATGGGGGCGGGCAACCAGGCATTGAGGGTATACCCGATGCGTCGGCTGCTGTTCTGGCCGCTGGCAATGCTGCTCACGGCACTGTTTTCGCTGCCCGCTGTCGCCGAAAAACGCGTTGCGTTGGTGGTCGGGAACGCCACCTATAGCCACGTTTCGCCGCTGCAAAATTCCATCAACGATGCGCGACTCTTGGCGGACGCGCTGCGCTCGGTCGGATTTACGGTAATCGGCGACGGCGCGCAGCTCGATCTTGACAAACGGGCCTTCGAAAAAGTTGTTCAGGAATTCGGCGCCAAGCTGCAGGGCGCCGACGTCGCGCTTTTCTACTATGCGGGCCATGGTCTGCAGATGCGGGGCGTCAACTATCTCGTGCCGATCGATGCCAATCCGAGCCGCGAGGCCGACGTCGGCATTCAGACGCTCGATGCCAATCTCATTCTCAACCAGATGGAAGGGACCGGCACGAAGCTCAATATCGTCATCCTCGATGCCTGTCGCAACGATCCGTTCAGTGGACGCGGGCTGGCCATGGCCCGCGGCCGCGACAACGAGACGGTCAAGATGCGCGACATTGGCGGCGGAGGATTGGCCGAGATGCAGGCGCCGGAAGGCACATTGATTTCGTTCGCCACCCAGCCCGGCAACGTCGCATCGGATGGCGCCGACGGTGACAGTCCCTATGCCAGGGCGCTGGCGGAAACCATTCGCACGCCCGGATTGGGCATTTTCGATGCATTCAATCAGGTTGGGTTGAAAGTAAAGCGCGCGACCAGCGGAAGGCAGCAACCCTGGATGTCGAATTCGCCAATCGACGGCGCCTTTTATTTCGTCGCGGCGGCCGGCGGCGCGCCGCCGCCGCCGATGAATGTCTCCCAATCGGCGGAGGAAATCGCCTGGGATTCCGTTAAAGATACGGCCGACGCCGAATCCTTGCGGCGCTTCATTACAAAATATCCGCAAGGGGCGCGGACCGGCGAGGCGCGGTCGCGGGTGGCCGCGTTGGAGCAGGATGCGGTGGCGAAACGTCTGCAATCTGACAAGACCAAGTCCGCCGCTCTGGTGCCGGTCATTGTCGGCCAAATGTCGCCGGAACAGGAACGCGGTCTCAAGCCGCAAGGACACTTCAAGGAGTGCGAGAATTGTCCGGAAATGGTGGTCGTGCCCGGCGGCAGCTTTGTCATGGGCTCGCCCGGCAATGAGTCGTCGCGAAGCGCCGACGAAGGCCCGCAACAGCAAGTCACGATCGGGCACGCCTTTGCCGCAGGCCTCTCGGCGGTAACCTTCGCCGAATGGAATGAGTGCGTGGCGGAGGGTGGCTGCAACGCCTATCGGCCGGGCGATTACGGATGGGGCGGCGGCAAGCGCCCGGTCATTAATGTGTCGTGGAATGACGCCCAGGCCTACGTGAAATGGCTGTCGCAAAAGACCGGTGCGCCATATCGCCTGCTCAGCGAAGCAGAGCGCGAATACGTCACCCGCGGCTGCGCGTCGACGTGCCCGTCGACCCCATTCTGGTTCGGCGCCGAGATTTCGCCGGAACGCGCCAACTACGACTGGCGCTACTCCTATGCCGGCAGCGCCAAGGCGCTGCCGCCGCGGCGTACGGTCGCAACCGACATGGCCGAGGCTAATCCGTTCGGCCTTTTCCAAGTGCACGGCAATGTGCGCGAATGGGTCGAGGATTGTTGGAATGCAAACCTTTCCGGGGAGCCTCGGGACGGCACGCCACGCAAGACCGGAGACTGCGCGAGCCATGTCGTGCGCGGCGGCTCCTGGGCTGACGAACCCAAGGATCTGCGGTCAGCCAAACGCAGTTGGGAGATGACAACGGAAAGGCGGGCGGAGATCGGATTTCGGGTGGCACGCACGCTGCGTGATTGAGGCGGCGAGGCGTAAGGTTATTTGTTGAAGATCAAGCGCTTTCACGAGGGCGAAGCCTTGTTTGCGACCTGCCGCCACGGTATTGTTTTAACAACTTTTAATCTTCCTTATCGATTTCTTACCGAGAATTGGCCGCAATGCTGAAGTAGCTGCGACGGTGGTATGCGATGAGGGGTAGAGACGATGCTGATCTCAGCAGATGGCATAGAGGCCGGTGACGCAAGAGCGAGCGGCGCGGTCGGCTTAGCCGCCGGGCCGGCGATCAGGATGCAATCCTTCAAGCTCAAAGGTGGCGCCCGGGTGGTAGCCGCCTTTTTTGTCGGCTTGTGTCTCGCGCTTTCGGCGACGGGCAGCTATGCGGAAAAAGAAAAAGACTCGAAAAGCTCCAGCCAGCCGCAAGCGCCAGCGCGCCGCGCCTTCCTGGTCGGCATCCAACGCTATTCCGACGGCTATATCCAGCGGCTCGACCGCGCGGCGAACGATGCCAAGGATCTGGCGAAGGATCTGGAAGAAGTCGGTTTCGACAAAAAGAACATCAAAGTCGCCACCGACTTGCGCGATCGCGATGCGTTCGAGAAGGAGTTCTCCGCGTTTCTCAATACCATCCATGACGGTGACGAGGTGGTGTTCTACTTTTCCGGCCACGGCTTCGGCGTCGAGGCGGACCAGACCAACTATCTTTTGTTTGCCGATCTGAAAAGTCCATTCACCTACGCGAAATCGCAGATGAGCGACCAGGATCGCAAGAATCCGGACGTGGTGCGGCTGCGCATTTCCCAATATCTCGACGCCTATCAGAGCAACGAAATCACCAAAGGCGTTTCGGCCAATGAGATTCAGCGCCGGATCGCGGAGAAAAATCCCAAAGTCGTCATCATGATCTTGGATGCCTGCAGGTCTCTGGTGCAAAGCGACGCCGCCGGCGCACAGGACATCAAGTTGCTCAAGCGCGGCGACGATTCGGGCAGCCGGTTGTTGCAGGCGAGAAAGCCGCCACCCGGTTTTCTCATCCTGTTCTCGGCTTCGTTCGGTGAACAGGCCGCCGAGACGCTTGGCAGCGACGACGTCGGCCAGAACTCGCTGTTCACCGGGGTGCTGCGCTCCGAGCTGCAGCGGCCGGGGCAGTCGGCGATTCAGCTTGGCGAACGCGTCAAGCTGATGGTGCAAGCCATCGCCGACGACAAGGGCCGGCAGCAGGAGCCCGAACTCTTTTATGACGAGAAGAACACGGCGAGCCTCGATGATTTCTCGTTTGTCGGTTCGATTGGCCGCGAACGGTACCAGATGACTGAAGATCGCTGCGCTGGCGAGGACGCGGACTGGAAGCAAATAGCGACGCTGCAGAAGCGCGACCTTTATGAACGCCACATCCGCAGATTCGATCTTTGCCCGCATGGCACCGCCGAACTGGCCCGTCGCTCGCTGGCGACGCTGGCGTTGAACTCGGACGATCCGATCGAGCCGACGGTCAGAACCGACAAGTCAGTGAATGAATGCGACGCGCTGGCCGCCTCGCCGCTGGACATGGATCGCGCGCGCCCGCCGGCCACCGGCGTGACAACGGAAAATCTCGATGCCGAGGCGGCGATCAAAGCCTGTAACAAAGCGGTGGCCGACTTTCCGCGCATCGCCCGCTATCTCTACAATCTCGGACGGGCCTATCAGAAGCTCGCGCTCCGTCCGGGCCTCGGCGATGACGAGCGCCGGCGCGTCCTGGCCAGCGCCCGGCTCGCTTACGATGACGCCGCGAACCGTCGCGGCTATATCAGCGCGTTGAACGACCTCGCCGTGCTCGATGAGACGGACGGCCGCACGGCCGATGCGCTCGACCTGTTCAGGCGCGGGGCGCAGCAAGGGCATCCGCTGGCCATGTATAACTTGGCGTTGCATTACCGCGACGGCATCGGCTTGCCGCGTGACGACGGCCAGGCTTCGGAATGGTTCGCGCGGGCCGCCGGAGCCGGCCTCGTCTCGGCAATGGTCGAGTATGGCCGGATGCTCGATCGCGGCAGCGGACAGCCCGATTCAAAGCCCAACCGGCGCCGCGCCATCGAATGGCTGCAACGCGCCGCCGACAGCGGATCGCTGCGGGCGATGTATTATCTGGGCCGGATTTATGATCACGGTCAGGGGCGCGATCTACTGCTGGCGCTGCTCTGGTATGGCCGGGCCGCCGAAGCTGGCTACAGCGACGCGCAAGTGCGTGTCGCGCAGATCGTGGAAAAAGGCGAAGGCCTCGCCAATCCGCAGCCGGAAATCGCCGAGCGTTATTGGCGGTTTGCCGCCAACCACGGCGACCCATTTGCCCAGGTACAATTTGCCGACAAGCTGCGCAGCGGTCTCCTCATGGTGAAGGAGGAATACGGGCAGGGCGAAGTCGTCACCATGCTGACGCGGGCGATGAGCCAGGGCTCGGCGCACGCGGCTGTGGCGTTGGCGCAGATCTACCGCAAGGGTGAGCTTGGCGAGGACAAGAATCCGGTCAAGGCCATGGAATACGCCTACCATGCCATCGACCTCGCGGTTTTGGCGGACCCGACCACGCTGGACGGCGATCCGTATTACGAATTCAGCGCTGGGCACCTTCTCGTCGAGATGGCCAAGGGGGGCGAAGCGGTCGACGCATTGGGGCGGCCGTTCTTGACGCCGGAAGAGATCGACCGTCTGCAGCGCTATTACGGCACAGTCGATCCTGCGACCAAACAGGTCAAAGTGCGCGGCTTCAGGATGCCGGTGTTTTGCGACTCCGATCAGGAATGGTACGTCCCGGTGCAGATTTGGGTTTGGGACTGGGGCCGCTCTGAGGCGCCGACCGAGTTCCAGATTCGCTACTACGAGCGGCTGGACGGTTGTACGTACAATACCTCGCTGCGGGCGACCCTTATCGACATTTACTCCCAGGCCAAGAAGAGCAAGGTTGCGTTTGCCGACCTGTTAGCTCAGCGCATCCAGACTCTTGAGGGCCAAAGACAAAGCAGCAAACCAAAATGACAGGGACGGATGCCGGCGCCGATGATTGGGCTACGCATTGACTGCGCCGGCGCTCAAACCGATGCACACGCGAACGAGTTAATGATGGAGACGGGATATGAACAGGTACCTGCCAAGCTTCACGGCGACATTTGCGGGCGTTGCGTTGTTGGCCATGGGCGTTCTGATCCTGCCGGAGCCGGCCGCCGCTCAGCTCGGCGGCTTCGGCATTCCTGGCCTTGGGGGCTTCTTCGGCGGCGGCGGCGGCGGCTACTACCGCCACGGCTACGGCGGCCGGGGCTATAATCGCGGCGGCGGTGGCGGCGGCGACAGCGACGACAACAATTCGCGCCAGGATCGCAACGACCGCCCCGCTAGCCTCGCGCCGCCGCCGAGCAAGATACAGAATGCTCTGCTCCACGCGGTGGCGATGCTCAATCCGGATGAGCTCGGGCTTGCGTCCGCCAACAGCGCCACCAATAAAGCGGTCTCGCCGTTGGGCAAGGCTACTTCCAAGGAGACCGAGCGCGACTGGACCGGAAGGGTGACGGACATTCTCAACGCGTACAGCAACTACATCAAACGCCAGGATAAGCATGTCACAACCGCCGGCGATGTGACCGAACATGCCATCGAGCAGTCGTTGGACCAGGCGATCAAGGACGCGAAGC